>Ga0164297_10000699_pt1 | contig 39965 bp, 40 predicted proteins | sample GEODES058metaG_FD_113539 | JGI IMG/M metagenome (GOLD analysis project Ga0164297, IMG submission 113539) | Dystrophic lake water microbial communities from Trout Bog Lake, Wisconsin, USA - GEODES058 metaG | ecosystem: Environmental > Aquatic > Freshwater > Lake | place: USA: Trout Bog Lake... | reverse complement strand
GAAAAGGCAATGGCAGAAATTATTTCTAAACGTGGCAATCATCTTGATCCTGCGGTAGTCGATGCCTTTATTGCAGAGCAGGAGGCCTTTAGGGACGTTGCAAGTAATTTCAGAGATGATTAGTAGTAACTAGGGTTGAACCTGATTGCTCAGGTATTAAGGAGAAAGAAGAATTAGAAATTTCTACCTCAACATTATCGCTCTGAATTAACTATTACCATCAGGGCGAGTTTGAAATAATTAAAGTATGTCTTTTAAATCTGATTTAATATTTCCTACTTCTGTCTGAACTTTTCCTACGATCTTTTCTGCTATACCTTTAGCCTCTAGCGACTTGTCTCCTAGAATCTTTCCGGTGGCTTCTTTTACCGACACTACAACTTCTTTAACTTGTCCTTTTATTTAATCTTTATTCATCTTGAGCTCCTTGATATTAAACTTCTGATTTAGTGCGTATTATTTATTGCTTATTTGTAAAGGGGATTATTACTCCCTTTAACCCGCATATCATTTTTAACGGCTTTAACACCTGTAATACCTTTAATGACTTCTACAGCTTTTTTGGTTTGTTCAATGCTACTTACAAATCCACTAAGTTGGACTTCACCTTTAAATGTTTCAACATTAATTTCAGCAGACTTTAAGGTTGGCTCGTTAAAAATTGCAGATTTAGCTTTTACAGTTAAAACACTATCGTCAACATATTGGCCAGTACTTTCTTGGGTCTTAGTTGCTGAGCAAGCTACTAATGAAATTAAGATAGTACTGAAAGCTAAAGTTAAGATTTTTTGAGTTAGGCGCATTTGATTCTTTCTTGAAGATGGGCGACTTTTTGTAGGTGTCGAAAAAACCCTAAGTACAACATCAGACTAAACAAATAAAAGAAAATTAGATGTTCGAAATCAGACATAAGGAATATTTTTATAAAGAGTTTTATAAGAGACAAAGAAAAATGATGATTTAACTTATATTGATTTACGAGTTATTTGTAACTCATTGGAATAGAATTTTTCTATTCCAACCTATTAGAGAAATATATGGCTCTCGAACAAAAATCACCAGCATCAAGTTCTACAACATCACATCAAATGCATACGAAAGCTACGGAGCATTGTGATGCTGCATCTAAGGCGCATAAGGAAGCAGCTAAACAACATGAATCAGGCGACGCTAAACAAGCTGGCAACCATGCAGCAGTAGCTCACGCTCATACTTTACAAGCAAATGACCAAAGTGAAATGGTTATTAAAAATATGGCTCATCCTGTAACTTCAAGTAAGAAATAGACTTGAAGCTAAGAAATTAGCAAGGAAATGCAAATGAAAACTCACCACGGCGTGGAGGGTTTTTCATGTATTCTCTTTGTATGTTCTGTAACGAACATACAGTGGTTGCTTCTGCAAATAATATTTAAATATAAATATTCAATAACGCATAGTTAGGTTTTCAATTGGAAACAAAAGTTCTTAAAGACCGAAATTACCTCTTTCATTGCATTCCGAAAAAAGAGTGGAAAAGACTTCTTCCAAATATAGAACAAGTGAGCCTACCTTTAGGAAAGGTTCTATACGAACCTGGAATAAAAATGAATTATGTTTACTTTCCATCTACTGCAATTATTTCTCTTTTGTATGCTTTAGAAAATGGTTCGGCAGCTGAGATAGCGGTGGTTGGCAACGAAGGAATTGTTGGAATCTCCATTTTTATGGGTGGTGAGTCAACATCAAGTAGGGCAGTAGTTCAAAGCGCCGGATTGGGTTACCGAGTTCCGTCTAGGCTCATATTAAATGAATTTAATAATGCGGGGCCGGTCATGCATTTACTGTTGCGTTATACCCAAGCACTCATTACACAAATGTCCCAAACAGCAGTATGCAATCGGCATCATTCCTTAGATCAGCAGTTGTGTCGATGGTTACTTTTAAGCTTAGACCGATTAACCAGTAATGAATTAATCATGACACAAGAGTTAATTGCAAACATGCTCGGAGTTAGGCGTGAGGGTGTGACCGAAGCTGCATTAAAGGTCCAAAAGGCAGGTTTTATAAAGTACTCGCGAGGACACATAACAATCCTAGACAGAAAAGGATTAGAAAATCGAACTTGCGAGTGTTATGCAGTTGTTAAGGCTGAGTATGATCGACTGTTGCCTAATAAGATGGCAGTTTAGTTGGTTAGCGAACAGATGCAATAGATCTAAGAATTCATACTTCAAAGTGGATTGATTAATGAGTAATCATTTGAAAAAAGTCCCAAGAGAAGTTAGGTATTCAAATCAAAGGTACGTTAATAATGAATAAAAATATTTTCATTAATTCATTGTCAAAAAAGACACAAGAAGCTGTCTTTTTAAATGCTCAAAGCATTGAATTAAATTTATCGCAAAATATATGTTTAGCAGATCAACCCATTCAGTATATTTACTTTCCAATCGATGGATTTATATCTATTACTCAAAACATTGAGGAGCAATCTTTAATTGAAATTGGAATGATCGGTAGAGAAGGAATGCTAGGTGCTGAGCTTATTCTTGGAATAAATATACATCCTTTCAATGGATTAGTTCAAGGTGCTGGTAATGCATTACGAATTTACGCAGAGGATTTCTTGAATGCAATTGAAAAAAATATGGAATTAAAAATGGCCGTAAAAAAATATCTTGTGATACGAATACAACAACTAGGCTTATCAGTGGGTTGCGAACATTTTCATACAATATCTGCTCGCCTAGCTAAATGGCTTTTAATGAGCGAGGATAGAGCTCAATCACCGACCTTTCAAATGACCCATGAATTCATTTCGTTAATGTTAGGTGTTAGGCGGGTCGGCATTACAACCACCGCAGCTGATTTTAAAAGAAGAGGAATCATAGATTACCACCGAGGAGAAATGAAAGTTTTAGACCGCACCGCATTAAAAGCTGAAGCTTGTAGTTGTTATCTAGAAAATATAAAAATTTACACTAATTTAATTAATTAACAAATCTATTTAAATACTTTGAATTTCATTTGAAATGAAAGGGATCCAGCTACATGATTTGGTATGGTAGGAATAATTAATAGATTTAATCCAAGCCAATTATTTTCGAGCGTTAAAGCTGGAAGTATTGCAGGAAACCAACCGCCATTATTATTTGAGCTGTAACCATTAAATGCACCAGCAACGAATCCAAGTTTAACTGGTCCTAAAAGAAATGGCTGCCAATATACACCAAAGTAATTTGAGGAGCCATAGTTACTGTTTCTAAAAGTCCCAGCAGTAACTGAGCCTTTATTTGAAAATTGGTACTCTATGCCAAGACCGTAATTCAGCGCATTAAAATTTTTAGTCTGATCAAAATGGTATGTAATCAGACCAGGATTTATCCAAATATCGCTTTTATTTATTGAGGCTAAAGTATTTCGTAAATCTAATTCTTCTCCGGAACAAGAATTACATTGCAGGATAGAAAAAAAAGTACAAAGAGAGAGGATTAGGGTTTTTAAAATAAGATGGATAAAAAAATGATAATGAAATTAAATTTAAAGGGCAATAAAAAAATAACTAAATGAATGACAGACACAATGGTTCTTTTAAGTTACCAAGCAAAGATTGAATAATTAAAAATTTTTATTACTTCTGCTTCAATCTTAATCATTTCACTCTAAAAAGTTTGTTCGATACCGTACAAATAAACTCTCTCCATACCGTATGTTTGATAGCGAACAGTCAAAGGACATGGTTTAAAGTAAATTGAAATTTACTCAACAAATAAAAGGAACTTGAAATGTTAGGATCAATAATTTTAGTAATTTTAATTTTGATGGTAATAGGAGCCATTCCCACTTGGTCTCATAGTAAAAATTGGGGGTATTTACCTAGTAGTGGCTTCGGTCTTCTTTTAATAATCCTGATCATCCTACTTGCCCTTGGCAGAATTTCAATTTAAAAAGGAAGGAAATTTTATGGAACTTGAACATAGTTTTAAAGCAGTATTTGCCTCAATGATGATTGTCTCCGGTCTTGTGGCCTGTGATAAGTCTGGTCCTGCGGAGACAGCTGGGAAAAAAATCGATGAGGTGACAGAAAATGTATCCTCAGCCATTTCTAACTCTGTAGAAAAGGCAGATCAGAGTGTAATGAGAAAAGCTGATTCCGCTAGCCAGGAAATGGACGATAGCGCAATTACCGCAAAAGTAAAGATGGCACTCTTAAATGATTCAGCAATTAAATCTTTGAAAATTACAGTCGAGACAGAAATGGGTGTAGTAACTCTTTCTGGCTCTGCAAAAAATCAAGATAGGATTGATCGGGCTGTAATGTTAACAAAAGCGGTACCAGGTGTTCAAATTGTAAGAAATAAATTGGTTACATCTATAAAATAAAGTTATTACTTCATCCATAACGAATCCTTATGTATTTGAAATAAAAACTATCTATGTGCTTAAGGACAGGGATAGTTTTTTTATTTTTTTCGACATAGCATCATATCCTCTAAAGTTACAATTAAAAAGATGTACTATTGAATAAAAAATAGGGGGCAAATATGCAAGGTTTTTTCTTTAATTCAAAACTAGGTTTAGTCAGTTTCATTTTAGGTCTACTTTTCTCGCTTCATGTAACAGCGCAAGAAAAATTTCCAACAAAACCAATTTCTTTTATTGTTCCCCTTGAAGCAGGTGCGGATGGTGACGTTTTAGCTCGTGCAGCAATGGATCGAGTGTCACGTATTCTTGGTCAACCAATTACCATCTTAAATAGGCCGGGAGCGGGGAGTGCAATTGGTTATCGAGAAATTCACCTATCTAAGCCCGATGGCTATACACTTGGGATTGCATCTGCAACAATCATTACGAACAAACTTCAAGGTGTCTCGAATCTTGACTACAACAACTTTACGCAATTTGGAGCGGTGGCAACTTTTTTCCCGATTTTAATAGGGTCTAATAAAAGTACTTTGAAATTCAATACGGCTCAAGAAGTGATCACCTATAGTAAAGCGAATCCCGGTAAAGTTAATTTAGCTACTGCAGGTGTTGGGCAAAGTTGGTGGGTAGGTGCTCAAACATTTTTAAGCGGCGCAAATCTGAATATGGCGAGTATTCCCGTTACAGGAGCTGGCGCCAATGTAGCCTTGCTAGTTGCTGGCGGTCATGCCGAAGTGGGAGTTGCCGGGCTTGCCTCTGCAAGGGCGCTGTTAGAAGGCGGACAAATTCGATTTTTAGCCTCTCTTGCTGAAAATAGATCGCCGCCACCTTATGATAAATTTCCGACAATTAAAGAACTTGGATATCCCGTAGTTTGGGAATCTACCAATGTTGTGATTGGTCCACCCAATATCCCTAAAGAAATCGTTGCTAAAATAACTGGAGCAATTGAGCAAGTTGTTAAGGATCCAGAGTTTATTAAGTTTGCTCTAGAACGAGATGCAAAGCCCGAATATATTGCGCCAGAGAAAATGACAACGATGATGGATCAGCGCCGCGATGTCGTTAAAGAAATTATGGCTAAAGCAGGTCTTCTTAAAGAAGCAAATTGAATCAGGCCTTCATGCAGCGAGAATTATTCCTTATAAGAAGGATCCATTTTATCGAGCATACGGATTAATGCACGCCATTCACCTTTCTTTTCTTGATAACCTGGCCGTGCAAAACTATCAGCGACCTTTTGCGCAACTTCCGCAGATGGGGTAATAACAGGAGTACCCCCTGCTAAAGCAGCGATTTGTATCTGACAAGCGCGTTCTAAATAATACATAAAATCAAAGGCTTCACGCACAGTTTTACCGCAGGTTAATAAGCCATGATTATGTAAAATCAATGTCATCTTATCGCCGATATCAGCCACAAGTCGCTCACGTTCCTCTAGGTTCAAAGCAACACCTTCATAAGCGTGATATCCAACATTACCAGTGAGCCTCATCGCATGTTGCGACAATGGTAAGAGTCCATGTTGCTGAGCAGAGACAGCCACCCCAGATGCAGTATGGGTGTGCATCACACAGACCACATCATGTCGCGCCCCATGGATTGCACTGTGAATGACAAAGCCAGCTTCATTGAAGCCTAAACCAGTAGGATCATCAACAATTTTTCCATCTAGGGTAATTTTTACCAAGTTTGAAGCATTTACTTCATCCCACATCAGACCAAAAGCATTCAATAAAAAATGATTCTCATCACCGGGGACTCTCGCAGAAATATGCGTGTAGATTAAGTCAGTCATTCGGAAATGAGCGGCAAATCGATAGCATGCTGAAAGCTGAACTCTGACATCCCACTCTTCAGGACTGACTCGTTCCTTGACTGATTGATTGTTAAAAGTCATCACATCTCCAGGTAGTTTTTTTTATTAATAATTATCATACACGAAGGAGGTTTTATTAATCCTCTTTTATGCATAAAGAAAAGATAGGATTGAAATAATAAACCCGCGAGTGAGATCATAAGGGAAGAGCGTGTCTCAAGGAACAAATTGAAATCTTTTTAAATTACATTTTGATCTAGTAACTGTTGATACGTTTCAGGGTCAATATTTAAAAAATCTTTAAGAATAACTTCGTTATCCTCACCGATTTGGGGAGCACGGAAAGCCGTATTCTTATTTGAGCGCTCATATTTCGGGAAAAATCCTGGAACTGGAAATTCACCTAAGCTAGGGTGAGTTGCTTGGACTACGTCACCACGCGACTTGAAATAGGGCTCAGAGGCAAGGGTTTCGCCATTTTGCACAATTGACACGGGTATATCTGAATCACTTAACTGACTAAAAATTTCATGCATTGTTTTAGACCTAGACCAATCTATTAAATCATTTTCGAAATTCTTTTCATGAGTTGAAATAAATTGCTTTTTTAAGGCTGAACAGTTTTGAGTGTCTAATTTAATTTGAAACCAATGATTATCCCTTGATTGAAGTGTTGGATAAGTAATAGTGTTTTCTGGGAGGCCCCAACCATATGGATTATTCGTACCTTGACGCATAGCCGGTGCATTAGGGGAATGAAACTGAAAAGCAAGCATTTCCAATAGAGGCTCATATAGGGCGAGATCAATAGAGATATTTTTTCTATCTTCATCAAGAAGAAGCATATTAATCATAAAACTTCCATATAAGCCAGAACTTGCATCCGCTAAAGAAAAGCCGTTATATAACGGTGGTTCGTCAGGGTGACCAGTCAAAGGAACAATCCCGCTGAAGCCTTCAGCAATTTTCCCAAAACCAGGCTTGGTTGCGTAACTCCCATCCTTTCCATAACCAGAAATACTCAAAATAATGAGCTTTGGTACAAGAGTGTGTAATGTTGAGTTACCTATTCCTAGTTTATCTAAAACACCAGGACGATAATTCTCAATGAGTACATCTGCTTTTAGTATCAACTTTTTAAATACTTCGATGCCTAAAGGATTTTTTAAATTTAGGCTGATACATTTCTTATTTCGAGATGCGACACCCCACCATATCGGGACCCCATTTATTTTGGGTCCTGATTGACGAAGGCCATCACCTTGAACTGGCTGTTCTATTTTAATCACGGTAGCACCCATTTCAGCCAATAAACTGCCTGCAAATGGACCTGCAATGATCGTACCTAATTCGATGACGGTAACGCCTTGAAGCGGTAATTGATGACTTTTTTCCGTGGACATTATGTCAATATTAACTTTGTATTGTTTGTAAAATCTCTAACGATCTTTGATACATTGCCTGATCAATCATAGAACCTTGAAATGTGGTGGCTCCTAAGCCCTTTTGATTAGCTTCTAAAAATGTTTGAACAAGCGCTTTGTGATAATTAATTTCTTCACCAGATAAGCTAAATACTTGATTGGCAATTTCTACGTGGCTAGGGTGAATCAGTGCAACACCAGTAAAACCAATGTTCTTAGCCCTTTGAATAAGTATTTTTACATAATCTAAATCTTTTATATTCATACCGATTACACCAGCAATCGGATAAGGGGCATTGGCAGCCTTACTTTCTAGGACTACCTTACTTTGTAAATAGAGTTGCTCTAAGCCTTCAGGCGTTGCTTCATAGCCAATCGCTTTTGCTACATCACCACCTGTAGGGCCACTGACAGCAGTCATTAAACTTTTTACACGGGGACTGGCATTTGCAATTTCAAAACCTTTAAAAATTCCTAAAGCAGTTTCTGGAAGGGCAATGATATCAATAGAGTGAGAGGGTAAATGTGCATTTATTTCTAACTCCAAAAGAAGTTTATCAAGTAGGAGTGTATCCTCGGCTGACTCGATTTTAGGGACCATAATGCCACTGAGGTATTCACAGACAATAAAGTTTAGGTCTTCAATTCCACCTTCTTGCAGTGAGTTAATTCTTACAAAGCAAATGATGTTGTCATCATACAAAATTTTCATTAACTTTTTTACTTGAAGACGTGCTTGCTCAAGCTCTTGCCGTGGAACTGCATCTTCTAAGTCAAGAATTACTGCCTGTGGTTTAAAACGTATCGCTTTCAATACAAAATCTTCACGATTAGCAGGAACGAACAAAAGAGATTTAATTGGCCATGGGTTCAATGTATTTTGATTCATAAATTAAAACTTATTAGTTAAGAGTTTTTTTGAGAAATTAGTTGAAGAAAATCCAAAGTATGAGCGCCTAATTCAGGAGCATTAGTTAATTTAATTGGATTTATTCCTGAGACCTTAGGGATATGAAAGGTTTGATCCATTTGTTCATCATTACTTAATTGCATTGTTGTCAAATTACCCCTCTCACTTATCGTAGGGTCTTGAAGAATGTCAAGCGAGTTATAAATAGGACCAACCACAATATCAGCTTCGGAAGCGAGGAGTAAAATTTCTTCTTGAGTTTTTGTGGCCACCCAAGCATTCAGTTTTACATACAGATCTTTCATATTATCAGCGCGGGCTTTGGGTGTGGAGTAATGAGGATGGTTTGCAAGTTCAGAACCACCGATTAAATTTAATAGTCGCATTGCAACTTCCTGACTTGCTGCAGAAATAGCGATATATTTGCCATCCTTTGTTAGAGGCATATTAGAAATACCTGCATTCATAGGAAAATTATTGCCATTACGCAAAACGGCGTTACCTTCTAGTGCAGAAATAGGTAATTGCCATTCAATCATTCTAAGAACAGCTTCATGCATAGCCATGGATATAGGTCTTGGAGACGTTTTATGATTTCTTGAAAACCCTAATTCAGCTAATGCACCAGACGCTGCCATTATTCCCGCAAGATATTCAGCAATTGGTGCCTCAACCCCAACAGGAGGCCCATCCTCCCAACCAGTTAAGTGCAACATTCCGGAATTTGCCGAAGTAAATTCAGCTAGTGATGATCCTTGCCATAGGTGCGACATATCTTTGCCAGAAGGGTAAATATCAATGACTAAAGGTTTTTTTGGGCAGGTTTCATAATACTTTAACCAAGGATCTATTGCCCATTTTTTGGGACCGATATCTGTAATGATGACATCAACATGATTAAAAATATCACTGACTGATAAGTTGTTTTGTAAATAGTAGGGATCTAGAGAGATTGAGAATTTGTTTTTACTGATCGTATTCCACCATTTCATTTGGTAATCAGATGGTACCAAATGACGCAATGGACTTCCTAAAATTGTAGGCTCATTGATAAAAATCTTTGCGCCAAATTTTGCCATCATTTGACCGGCATAAGAACCCGACAAGGAACTACCAAGTTCTAAAATGGTAAGATTGGATAAAGGCAATTTATTCATAAAATCTAGGGTATCAATTCAGCATCTTAGGATACACGATAACATTGCAATGAATAAAATAAATACTAATTATGCTTTGGGAGACTATATGAAAATAGAGAAAATTCAGCATTGCGTAAAATTTTTGGTTAACACGATCTTACTCTTATCAATGCCTGCATCTTTATTAGCTGCAGAGACAAACTATCCACAAAAACAAATAACCATGGTGGTTCCCTACGGTCCTGGAGGTATGGGAGATCGTTTAGCGCGATTATCTAGTGAAAAACTATACGCTAACTTTAAGCAACCAATAATCGTTGAAAACAAACCAGGAGGAAACGGATCAATTGGGGGGCGTTATGTTGTTAATGCAAAATCTGATGGATATACCTTACTGGTTGGTCAAACGGGCGAGTTAGTCGTAAATCGTTTGTTAATGAAAGAATTGGGCTACGACCCAATGAAAGACTTGATTCCAGTAGTCTTAATGGGTAATGCACCCTTAGCTATAGTTGCACCAATTGATTCAAAATTTAATACGCTAGCTGAATTTATTCAAATGGCTAAAAAATCTCCAGGTGAAATGAGTTATGGCTCACTGGGGCAAGGAACGCCTGGACACTTGGCAGGAGCAGCTTTAGAGCTTGGCACAAATATAATAATGGTACATGTCCCTTATAAAGGTATGAGTAACTTATTACCTGACTTATTAGGTGGAAGATTGAATTTATTCTTCTCAAGTACCTCATCGGCGATGCCATTAATCAAGGCTGGGAAATTAAAAGTGATTGGTGTAACAACACCAAAAAGAATTAGTGTCCTACCGAATGTAGAAACCGTCTCTGAATCAGTCTTACCTGGATTTAGTTTTACTGTATGGGGAGGATTATTTGCTCCTAAAGGTACACCGACTCCAGTCGTTGAAAAATTAAATCAGGAAATTAACGCCATGTTGGCAGTTCCAGAAACAAAAATTCAGTTAGAAGCAGATAGTATTGCTGTACTCGCCAATTCTATTCGTGAGTTCAGTGAATTTATTCAATTAGAAGCGAATAAATATGAAAGCTTAATTAAAGCAGCAAATATAAAGCTAGAGTAATCGTTTTAAAAGCTATTGGTTCAAGTAACATTATTTTCTGGGTTACTCGTTTTGGTATTTAACCTAGCTGGAAAAAGAAATCTCTTTTGAATTATGAATAATCTTTATCATAGGAGGCAAACTATTTTGCGCTGTAGCATGCAAGTAACAAGTTCTAGCGGACATATTTAAGAGTTGCTCAAACATCTCTTCAGATAAAGAGCCATTTAAAAACAAATGCGTTTCAATTGGCTCTGCCTCACCAATTTGTGAAAGACCATTTGCATCTTTGTTAATCGAAAATGGATTGAATTGAACTAACCGAATACCGCTCACATTCAACTTCATATTTTCAATATATCTGGCAATTTGGGTAATAAAACAAAATGCAATACCCGTTGATAGAAGGCCAAGACCTGAGGGCGCTTTAGATCCTTGCCCCTCATCGGAGTTAAATAAAAAATGACTCATACCCGGTAAAGTTAACCATGATTCAATTTCAGTTATTCCAGTCGAGTCTACAAAGCTGCTTTGACCTTCAATATTTCTAATAATTTTAGAAGTACTGCCCGGTGGCGCAATAGCAATTTCACCTTTTTCTCTCAGAGACAGTTTACGAATCATATTGAGCTCAGTCTCATCAGAGACTATTGGTTGCAATGGTTTTGGATATCGGATGAATGGATCTTCTGGGATATCTACCATCGGATCTACTAATTCATTGAGCACTTTTCTCTTCCCATTAATAGTTAGAGAAAAAGTACTTTTTAAAACTCGCTCTAAAAAATTGATACTCGGTGACGCCTTAGTCGCACAAGTAATTAAATGAATAATTTGTTGATCAGTCAACTCACTATTGATGTGAATTTCAATTTTAGATGGGGTGGCCTCACCTTTGCCAGTGCCGTTTACAAATGAACCTAGCAACCAATACTCATTTGCTAATTTCAAATGTAACTCGGAGAAATGCAGGTTTAATTCGTTGGAGTAATGTCGAATTCGGTTCAGTAAATCTGCTTGCAATCCGGCATTAAAGTAACCAAAAGGAAAGGGAGCTAAATCAGTTCCTTTTAAGTGCTTGCCTTCATCAGAGGTTAGCCGCCACTTTGTTCCGCCACCTTCAGTAAGTATTGCTTCCCTTTGATGTCCTGTTAAATGACAGGCTTCAACTTTAATAACCTCTCGACCTGTCTTATTGAGAGTTAGAGATGAAGGCGAACTACCATCGTCTACTTTAAAACCAAGTGGATAACCAAAGGAATCAATTGCATAATTCATTAATCAACCATTACCTTTGCTTTTTCAATAATCTCTTTCCACATTGGCACTTCTCGCTGCATTCTGGCTCGTAATACCTCAGGCCCGCCGGCAACAACTCTAAAACCAAATTTCTTTAGACGATCATTCACTTCGGCATTTTGTAAAATCAGATTAATTTCTTTTGATAGTCTTTCTACAATCGCCGGCGGAGTGCCTGCAGGAGCCAGAATAGCCACAAAAGTTTCAGCTTCGGTGTTTGGGTAGCCAAGTTCAGTCAAAGTTGGAACATTTGGCATTTCTGATGCACGCTCACTGCCAGTTTGCGCTAATGGAATGAGTGCTCCAGATTTAATATGGGGCATCAATCCCAAAATATTGATGGATCCGATTTGAGTTGAACCGCCGAGAACAGCTTGAATTGCAGGACCACCGCCTGGATATGGGATGGGTGCAATGTTAATTTTTGCCCGGGATTTGAAAAGCTCCATACCTAAATGAGGTGATACACCAACTCCCGCATGGGCATAATTTAAAACATCCGGTTGATTTTTGGCTAAGGTGACCATTTCACCCAAGGAGTTAATACCAGAGTTTGCTTTGGTAAGAATTACGTTAGGAGAGGCACCGCAATCTGATATCGGCGTAAAGTCCTTAAAAGGATCAAATCCAGCATTTTTGTATAGACTAGGATTAATGACTAACACGCTGGTTGTAATTAGTAAGGTGTAGCCATCAGGCTTTGATCTACCTACATAATTAATACCAATATTGCCTCCAGCTCCAGGTTTGTTTTCAATAATCACCGTCTGACCAAGTGCATCTGAAAGTGGCTTCACTATCACTCTTGCCAACACATCACTGGCTCCTCCTGGTTGAAAAGGGGATACTAAAGAAATCGTTTTTTCAGGATAAGCAGCGTAGACCTTGGTAACAGAAATCATTAAAAGGACATGAAGAACAACATATAAGCCTAAGTAACGGAAAAATTTTGTAAAGTAGCGATCGTGTGCCATTTAATCTCCAGTTTATTTTTGTAATTTATTGATGATCTTCATTTAGTCATCTTGATTAATTATATTCCTAAGCAAATCCTTTACTCATTCTGTTCCACACACTTTACGATACGCTCAAACGCATCGACCGTCGCAAGCATTTCTGAATAACTGACATGGAAGGTTTTTTTCCCTTCAACCGCAGCAACAAACTCTTCAATTTCTAGGAGTAAGGTGTCGACATTGTCATAGGCGGTTTTAAGGGGGGCTTGCCCCTTTAATCTTATAACGAGTTCATTCTCTGATAAGGCCTCGGCAGATCCCTGCTCACCAAAAACATGGATTCTCCAATAGAAGGGTGTGGAACGAATGGTAGCCATCGTGCCACTCATACCGGACTCAAATTCAAACATGGCAGTAACAGTATCGAGTGGATTAGGTTGGGGGCGAGAAGATAATACTTGTGCTTGAACATTTTTAACTGGCCCAGCAAAATGAACTAAGGCATCAATCACATGAAGGCCGGCACCAGTTAAGCCTGCTGCGGGAGCTTCGTAACTATGTGTGCGCCACTGCGAAAAATGCCTGCCTGTATTTTCATTACTATAGTGCCCCTCTATATGTAGTAATTTACCAATCACACCGGAGTTAATGACTTTGTTGAGCTCTCTCATACAAGGCCAAAATCTTTTATTCGTGCCAAGGGCGAGAACCACATTCGCCTGAATACAAGCATCGATTGCCTCTTTCGCACCGGCCACATTCATGGCTAATGGTTTTTCACAAAAAACAGGCTTTCCGGCTTTTGCACAAGCAATGATTTGTTCAACGTGTAATGAGTGGGGGGTGGCTAATAAGACAGCCTCGATATCGGGGTCTTGCAGTAATTCACTCATCTCTGTAGAAATCTTTAATTGATGATCCAGTGCAAATTTTTCAACACCTTGAGGTTCCTTCGTTACAGCATGGGTAAAAGTAATATGTTCATTTTTACCGTAAATAGAATGAACTAATTTTTGTCCCCACCATCCAAGTCCGACGATACCTAATTTCATGTCAACTCTCTATTTTTGATCTTGAAACATTTGAAAAATACTGGCTGGAATAATTTTTTCGTATTTTTCCAATACTGGCTTGACTGCCGCTTTAAATAAGTTTCGTTCCGCGTCGGTTAAATGGATAATTTCATTCTCTTCAAGGCTTAATTTTTGTAAAATGAGATCATCTTCTTGATTGGCTAATTGCCATTGGTACTCGGTGGCAAGTTCTGCTACTTCCAAGAAAACCTGTTGAATTTCTTTTGACCACGTATCGAAAATTGCCGAATTACAAATCAAGGCAGTGCCACCAAAAAAATGTCCTGTAAGTGTAAAAAAGCGGTGAAACTTGTGTACGCCAAAATTAAAACTATTCGTTAGAGGGTTATCTTGAGCGTCAAAACGAGGACCTTCAATTTCATCTACAAACACTTTCACGTCAACTGGGATCGGATTAAATCCAATTGCTTTTAATGACTCCACATGTACTTCGCTTATTTGCGTTCGAATACTCAGTCCTTCACAATCTTTTGGCGTGCGGATAGGATGACGTTTATTGGTAATATGTCTAAAACCATTATCCCAAACCCCCAGTAATTTAAACGGGGTATTGACTGAAAATTGATTTTTTAAATGAGTGCCAAAGGCACCTCTGAAAGCAACTTGTATTTGAGCGCGATCTTTAATTAAAAAAGGTAAATCTAAAATATTGATTTCAGGGATCCATTCAGAAAAACGGACAGTCGATATATAGCAACAGGTTAATTCCCCGTCACTTACCATCTCTGGTAAATCACCTGACTTTTTACCTAAATTTAAAACGTTACCAATCAACTCAGTACTTATTTGGTCCCCTAATTTTTCTTCTAGGGTTTGTAAAAAGTACGTTGCTGCCTGATTATGGATAGAGCCCTGATTTTGGTATCCACCAAACTTAATATGAATTTTTTCCATTATTTAATCTACCGTTATGTTCGCTTCACGAATAATCTTTCCCCAGCGTAAGATATCTTCGTCAATCATTTTTGCAAGACCTTCAGGGCTAGTAGGGGTAGCCTCATTACCACTCTTAATTAGGCTTTGTCGCACCTCTGGTTTATTTAAAGCGTCAACCACTTCTTGATTGATGAGGTCAACAATTCGTTTAGGAGTTTTGGCTGGAGCAAATAACGCGTACAAAGTTAAGGCTTCATAATCCGGCAATCCTGAAGAGGCAATAGTTGGGATACCTGGCAATAACATGCTCGGCTGCTTGGTCGTCACTGCAATCGCTCGCAACTTTCCTGTTTCGATTTGAGGTTTTACTGAAGCTGTAGTGCCAAAAATTAATTGGGTTTGATTAGTAAGGACTCCTAGTAAAGCTGCTCCACCGCCTTTATAAGGAACCCTTTCAATTTTCACTTTAGCCATTGAATTAAATAATTCAGCTGCTAAATGGTTCGATGCACCAACTGAACCTGAACTGTAATTGAGTTCGCCAGGTTTTTGTTTAGCGAGTGCAATTAACTCTTGAACACTTTTGACAGGCAAGGAGGGGTGAACTGCTAAAACATTCGGTTGGGTAATAACAAGAGATACCGGTGCTAAATCGCGAATAGGATCCCAAGATAACTTACTTTTCATCAGCTGCATCAACCAAACAGGACTTCCATAAAGTAAAAGTGTATGTCCATCAGGTTTAGAACTCACAACCGTTTCAATTGCGGTAATGGAACCACTCCCTGAGCGGTTATCGATATAGACGGGTTGTCCAAAACTTTTTGATAAGGATGGAGCAATTAAACGTGCCGCAATGTCAGCTGCACCCCCTGGATCGGTAGTGATAATTCGAATAGGCCGGTTTGGCCAGGTTTCTTGATTATTGTTTTGCGCAGAAGACCAACTGCAAAAAACTCCTACATTTAGCAAAAAATAGAATTTGAAAAATCGTTGAAGGTGCTTTATTGATAAGCGAGTTTGTAAAGTAATTTTTAAATTTTTCAAAACAACTAATCTCCAAAGCATTTAACATCATAGCGAACTCTTTCTATAAAACAGATAGGGTGCTGTTAGTTTGCATTAATTTTTATTGTAACTTTATTCAAGGCAAGATTGACTGAAGCTTCATCTAATCGCAATTATCTTTGCAAGGATCGATTTTTCTAGGGTATTTCCTAGTTATAGATTCTGCGTAAATCAATATACTTTTAATGTTAAAAATAAAAAAAGTGAAATCTACTTTATCTAATTAATTCTATTAGGTTTTTTCATTATTCAATTACTCAAATTTCATTAAAGGAATTTAACTTCATGACTCAAACCACATTGCTCGTGAATGGAAAAAATAAGTCCATTAACATTGATGACGATACCCCATTGTTATACGCACTGCGTGATGATTTAAATATGAAAGGTCCTAAATTTGGCTGTGGCTTAGGTCAGTGCGGCGCTTGTACCGTTCATGTTGATGGACAAGCTATCCGGTCCTGTATCACGCCAGCCACCAGCGTTAGTGGCAAAAAGATTACTACCCTTGAAGGTCTTGGAACTAGTGCAAAGCCAGGGAAATTACAGCAAGCCTTTATTGATGAGCAAGCAGCCCAATGCGGTTATTGTATTAACGGCATGATTATGACTGCATCCGCCTTTTTAGCTAAAAATAAAAACCCAAGCGATCAACAAATTGCTGATGCCTTATCAGGTAATTTATGTCGGTGTGGGACACATCAACGGATTGTTGCTGCTGTCAGACGCTACTTAACCAATTCACTAACTTAATTCTCCGAGATCGGTTACCAAAATGAATACATTTACACGTCGAGAGTTTTTAAAAACCAGCGGAGCTGGTGTACTAATGGTTAGTTTTTCTTTAGGAAGCATAGCCAATGCAAACACTAGCCAAGGTTTAAGAGATCCTAAGGTAGTCAAAAGAGAGGTACTGGATTCTTGGTTAAGTATTGATCAAAGTGGTAAGGTCACCATCTTTTCTGGCAAAGTAGATTTAGGGACTGGTATCAAAACTGCTTTTGCACAAATTGCAGCAGATGAGTTGTATGTCCCATTTAATTCAATTGAAATGGTGATGGGGGATACTGCTACTACCCCTGATCAGTGGATCACAGGGGGAGCCTTATCCATTTCTCAAGGGGGCACTGAGCTGCGCCAAGCTGCGGCTAATGCAAGGCAAGCGCTCTTAGAGAGAGCCTCGCAAAAATTGCAAATTCCAGTTTCAGAATTGCTAGTGAGAGATGGGATGGTTTTCCCCATTAGTAATCCTGCACAAAAATTAAGCTACGGTAGCCTAATTGGTGATGGCTTTAAATTAGAAGTAAATCCTAAGGTAGTCTTAAAAAATCCTAATGACTACCGTGTGATTGGTAAATCGATTCAGCGGGTTGATATTCCCCAAAAAGTAACGGGTGAGTATGTATACATGCACGACTTTAAATTACCAGGCATGTTACACGCCCGTGTAGTTCGCCCTAATTCGATTGGTGCAAAATTAAGTAGCTTTGATGATTCAGGGCTCAAAAAGATTAAGGGCTATGTTCAAACAGTTCGTAAAGGTGATTTTTTAGTCGTAATATCCACCACAGAGTGGGGCGCTGTCAAAGCAGCTAGGGATATTAAGGTTTCATGGACTAAGGGTCCTGATCTACCTAAAAAAGCAACCATTTTTAAAGAGTGGCGAACAATGCCCATTGCCAAAGAAGAAGTTACACAAAAAGTTGGCAATGTTGATTCGGTTCTCAATTCGGGTGCTAAAAATATTAAAGCTACCTATAATTTCCCAGTCCAAACTCATGCATCAATCGGCCCATCTTGTGCAGTGGCAGATTATAAGGATGGTAAGTTGACAGTATGGAGTGCATCGCAAGCAACTCACTCCATGCAACATGAGTTGTCTGTTATCACGGGGTTGCCAAAAGAATCTATTCGTCTTATTTATCTAGACGGATCAGGCTGCTATGGACGTAACGGACATGAGGATGCAACAGCGGATGCCGCACTTGCTTCTATCGCAATTGGTAAGCCAGTGAGACTGCAATGGATGCGCCATGATGAAACTGCGCTAGCACCAAAAAGTCCGCCACGAACGATGGACTTTGAAGCTAGTCTAGATAGTAATGGCAACATTATTGGTTGGAAGAGTGATTTTTATATTGCTTTAAATCAAGTTGCTTTTATGAAACCACTTGATTTTCCGTTACTTGCTGCGACTGATACTGGGGTGCCAAGACCTGGTAACTGGGTTGGCTTTTTATTCCAAAATTCCGGAGCACCCTATTTAGTGCCTAATATTACGGTTAATACGAAGCATGTTGCCCAAACTTTCTTAAGATCATCGCATCTCAGAAGTCCTGGACGAATTGAAAATAGTTTTGGTAATGAATCATTTATTGATGAGTTAGCCACTTCTAGTAATGCTGATCCTGCAGAGTTTAGAATCAAAAACTTAAATGATCCTAGAGCGATAGCTGTTATTCGTGCCGCGATGAAGTCATCTGGATGGCAAAGTAGGGAACCAGCTTTTAAATCAAACCAGAATGCAAAAATTGTTACAGGTCGTGGTATTGCTTATGTGCGGTATAACAACTCGATAACCTACGTAGCTACTGTTGCAGAGATTGAGGTCAATAAAGAGACTGGTAAGATTTCAGTTAAAAACCTACACGTTGCGCATGATTGTGGACAAATCATTAATCCTGATGGCGTTCAAAATCAAATCCAAGGTGGCGCTATTCAGACAGTCAGTCGGGTTCTGATGGAAGAGGTAAAGTGGACTGGTAGTGAGATTGAAAGTGTCGATTGGGCTTCTTATCCAATTGTGCGTTTCAATGATGTACCTAAGGTCCATACCGTATTAATTGATCAACCGGGTACACCTTCTTGGGGAGCCGGTGAGCAGACTCCAACAACGATTCCAGCCGCAATTGCTAATGCTGTATTTGATGCGACTGGGGTTCGCCTGAGAACAATTCCATTTACTCCAGAGTCTGTTAAATTAGCATTAAAGGAGCAGTCAGTTACTAGATCTTAAATCTGAGGCTGTGATGATTGGCGAACTGAATGGTTGAAATAGTACCGTTCAGTTCGTTTTTTTTAATGGTATCAAGTATAGTAATTTGACTTCTACAAATTTTTATAAATATTAATAATGAATAAGGCTGGCGATGAAATCGTATTGGATGCAGAGTGATGGAGAAAGTGCGCAGATTGAATTGCGTGAGATTGATCAATTAGTTCCGGGCGCAGGGCAATTATTAATTCGTGTTCGTGCAGCAGGTCTTAATCGTGGCGAGTTTATCTTAGGACATGGCTTACATAAAGCTGGTGCCGCAAAACCCATTGGTATGGAAGCAGCTGGAGAAGTCGTGAGTTGCGGTGCCGGCATAGAAAACTTTCATCTCGGAGATCGGGTGATGGGAAGGTGCTCTGGAGCATTTGCAGAGTACGCTTTAATCACCGAGCGTGAAGCGATGAAAATGCCAGATTCAATGGATTGGAATCAAGCAGCAGCCATTCCATTAACAGCATTAGTCGTGTTTGATATGTTAGTGGTCCAAGGAGGACTCAAGGCAGGAGAGTGGGTCTTCATTCCTGGTGTAACTTCCGGAGTTGGGGTCACTGCCCTCGCAATGGCAAAAACACTGGGCGCTAAAGTGATTGGTACCTCAGGTTCACAAGCGAAATTAGATGTTCTCAAGAATATTGGTCTTGACCTAGGTATTTGTACTCGCGCACCTAATTTTTATGATGAAGTGATGCAGGTTACTGAAGGTAAAGGTGTTGATTTAGTGATCAATACGGTAGGTGGCTCCGTCTTTCCAGAGTGTGTTCGCTCGATGGCTTTTCAAGGTCGTTTAGCTACGGTAGGTTATGTTGATAATGTACTTAAAGCAGAGATTGATATTCAGCTTTTACATACGAAGCGATTAACACTATTTGGGGTATCTAATAAACTGCGAAATCCTGAGCAACGAGCTGAGTCCTTACCCGCATTTAGACAAGAAATCTTACCGCTGTTCGCAAAAGGTCAAGCTCTACCCTTAATCGGTAAAGTATTCTCATTTGATGATTTGCTCGCAGCCAAAGCCTTCATGGATTCCAATCAGCATTTAGGGAAAATTATCTTAGCTGGATCGGAATAATATTGAAGCTACTTAATTAGAAAACCTCAACAAAGTGATTGGTACAAAGGATGAAAATACATCAACTTTCGATCTGCAAATGGAGTACTTTATTTTTATTGCCACTCTTTTGTTCTGTTAGTCAAGCTCAGGTATATCCCAATAAACCTGTTCGACTGATTGTTGGGTTTGCGCCTGGAGGAGCGGCGGACTATGTTGCGCGCAACATTAGTGTTCCTCTTGGTACGGCCTTGGGTCAAAGTATTATTATTGAAAATAAGCCTGGCGCAGGCTCGAGTATTGCCGCCGAAAGCGTTGCAAAGTCTCCCCCAGATGGATACACCGTCTTAATTGCCAGTCCAAGTAGTATTTCGGTTAATCCAGCCTTAAATCTAAAGTTAGGTTATCGCCCGAGTGATCTTCTGCCGGTTAGTAAAGTGACGAGTTCACCTGTTGTCATTGCCGTCAATCCTAATACTGGAATTTCTTCAGTCAAAGAGTTGATTGCAAAAGCAAAGCAAGATTCAGGCGGTTTGAACTATGCAACTTCTGGGAACGGATCTGCACCTCACTTAGCCGGAGCTCTATTTAGTCAAATTGCCGATATCAAAATGACGCATATCCCATTTAGGGGAGGCTCCTTAGCGATTCAATCAGTGGTGGCAGGAGATACACAATTAACTTTTGGTACACCCCCTTCAGTATTACCAATGGTTCAAAGTGGTCGCTTACGAGCATTAGCTATTTCTAGCAAAGAACGTTCCCAATTAGCACCGAATTTACCGGGTATGAAAGAAGCGGGATTACCCGATTATGAAATCGAATTTTGGTATGGACTTTTTGTCCCTAACGGCACGCCCGCTCCCATTATTCAAAAAATATTTGAGGCTACGCAGAGTGCGTTGCGTCAACCCAATGTGAAAGTTGCTCTCGCAAGAGAGGGAACCGATGTTTCCTTATCTGCGTCACCTGCAGATTTTTCTAAGTTTTTAATCGAAGACGAAAAGTTTTGGGTCAAGCTGGTCAAGTCAGCCGATGTAAAAGTCGATTAATTTAATTGTGGAAATAATGTTGATATGAACCGTCGTGATTTTATTGCTGCCACAGCTGCCTTCTCCTTACCTCTTTTAGGAAGAGCCCAATCCTATCCCACTAGACCGATTCGATATATTGTGCCAGTTGCTGCTGGGGGTGGTAACGATATGATTGGACGTGTGGTCACAGAGCGATGGGGACGTTTTTTAGGTCAAACCTTTGTGGTCGAAAATCAAAGTGGCGGGGGTGGGGTCATTGCCTCTCAAACTACTATGCGCGCTGCTCCAGATGGTTATACCTTGATGCAGGGATATGTGGCGACACACGGAACTAACCCAGCGACGCGCAAGGTTCCTTATGATCCAGTTAAAGACTTTACGCCAATTGGGATGATTGGTGCTACGCCGAATGTTTTGGTTGTAAATAGTCAAGTACCAGTTACAAATATGAAAGAGTTTATCGACTATGCTCGAAAAAATACGGGCAAGCTTTCTTATGGCACCGCTGGTCAGGGTTCATTAACGCACATGACGATGGAACTATTTAAGCAAGAAACGGGTCTTAATTTGCTGCATATTCCTTATCGAGGAATTGCCCCAGCGATTAATGACTTATTGGGTAACCAAACACAAACCATGTTTCCAGGATTGGCCGCAGCTCTACAATATATTCAATCTGGTAAGGTGCGCGCCTTGGCGGTGACTGGTCCAAGGCGTAGTAGTTCACTGAAAGAAGTACCAACGATGGAAGAGATTGGTTTTAAAGGCTTTGATGCCATGCAGTGGTATGGATCTGTGGGTCCTGCTGGCATGCCAGCAGAGATTGTTGAGCGACTAAATGAAACCCAAGTGGCAACATTGAAGTTGCCTGAGATGCGAGAAAAATTAGCAATCGAGGCGGTTGAACCAATGCCAATGACGTCAGCACAATTTGGACAATTTATTAAAAACGAAATAAGTCGGTGGACTGCTTTAGCAAAAGCAAAGAATATTCAATTAGAAGAGTGAGCGATGGAAAAAATATTAAGAGTAGGTATTTTAGAAGGTGATGATATTGGACATGAGATCGTCCCTGCAGCCGTAGCGGTTGCTAAAAAAGCGGCTGATCTTCACGGTGTAAAGATTGATTGGGTGCCTTTACCTATAGGTCGCCGAGCACTTGATACACACGGCAATACACTACCACCAGAAACCTTAGAAACCCTGCATACCCTTGACGGATGGATCTTAGGGCCGATTGGACATCGTGCTTACCCTAAGCAAGCGAACGCAATTAATCCCCATCCGATATTACGCAAACAGTTCAATTTATTTGCAAACGTCAGACCTACCAGATCTTATCCTGATATTGGTTGTATAAGGGATGATATTGATCTAGTCATTGTTCGAGAAAACAACGAGGGATTTCAGCCAGATCGTAATATGTTGATGGGTAATTCTGAATTTCGTCCCAATGATGAAGTAACCCTATCAATGCGCGTTATCACAAGAACTGGCAGTCGACTTGTGGCAAAAGCAGCTTTTGAGTTAGCCCGTCAAAGAAAAAAACATTTAACCTATGTGCACAAAGATACTGTTTTTAAGTTGGGTTGTGGCATGTTCGTGGAAGAATGCAAAAAACTTGCTTTAGAGTATCCCGATGTCAGGGTGGACGATGTGATTGTAGATACTTTTGCTATGCGACTAATTCGTGATCCGCAGAATTTTGATGTGGTGGTCACGACTAATATGTTCGGCGATATCTTGTCAGATGAAGCGGCTGGCTTGGTTGGTGGTCTTGGAATGGCTCCAGGTTTATGTATTGGCAATGGCAATATTGCGATGGCGCAGGCAACTCATGGCTCTGCACCTGATATAGCGGGTAAAGGGATTGCTAATCCGTATTCAATGATTGAGTCTACTCGAATGTTGTTTGATTGGCTGGGTTATAGTCACGGGATTCCCCAAGCGGTATCGATGGCCAAAGCGATGTCAGCAGCAACTACTCTCGCCCTATCAAATCCAGATTCTCGAACTGGTGATATCAACGGCCGAGGCAATATGGAGTCCATGGTTGGAGCAATTTTACAGGCGTTAAGGTAATTCTCCGGTATTAGAATCTTAACTCTGAGCAGCTTGCAAATGAGACTGAAGTAGGCAAGCTGCTGGAGATAAACTGGCTCCCGATTTCGTGGCAATCAATAAATTACGATGTGCCCAAACCTCATTGAGTTTAATGGTCCGTAAATTCATCGCATTGACTTGTGTTTTACAAGCTTGGATTGGTAAGATACCAATCCCAAGGTTCGCTGCAATCATTTCACACATCGCGTTATAGCTTCTGACTTGAACCCGCAATTTCATTTGAAGACCTAATTTTTCTGCATTTCTGAACGTGAGTTCCAATAGAGAACTGCCTCTGTTCAGACCGACAAAATCATGTGCAAGGCATTCTTTAAAGCCCAGAGATTGAAATTGAGCGACGGGGTGTTGCTGACTGCATACGATATATAACTCATCTTGACAGAGCACTTGTGTATCAAGTCCTGTGGTGATTGTGCCATCAGCAAAAACTCCAATATCTGCAAAACCTTCATGTAAAGCTCTGACGATATCTCCACTCAATTGTTCTTCTATTTCTACTTGAATTTCAGGGTGGCGGCTTAAAAAATCATATAAAGTAGAGGGTAAAAATTCAGTCAAGGCAGACATATTAGCCCAAAGACGCACATGTCCTTTCATGCCTTTCGAATATTCGGAGAGTTCATTGCTTAATTGTTCAAAGCCTTGAAATAACCTTAACGCATGTTGAATCACTACATGCCCTGCTTGCGTAAGTGATACGCCTTTAGTCGATCGATCAAAAAGAGAGGATCCAACAGTTTCTTCAAACTCTGAAATGCGTCTACTCGCTGCTGAAAGTGCTAAATTACATTCTTCAGCACCTTTGGTAATACTTCCAGTTCTAGCAATCGCACAGAACAACCGGAGAGTAACAAAATCAATTTTTGCAGGATTTATTTTTAGGTTCATAAAGATATTTTAACTAAGCCTTCGCAATTTGAGAAGGCTGGTTAATAAGAAAGCAATTCACAAACATTATAAAAATGGTTAACTTGATAGAAATAAATTGATTAGGGTAAATAATGGAACCATTAGCAAATATTAAAGTGATTGAGATGGGGCAACTCATCGCTGGTCCCTTTGCAGCAAAGACCTTGGCAGATTTCGGTGCGGATGTCATTAAAATTGAACCCCCAGGAGTTGGTGACGCTTTACGAAAGTGGCGACTTTTGAAGGATGGTACTTCGGTTTGGTGGCAAGTCCAGTCGCGGAATAAGCGTTCACTGTCGCTCGATCTCAAGCAATTGGAAGCACAAGAAATTGTGCGCATGCTAGTCAAAGATGCTGATGTGTTGATTGAAAATTTTCGCCCAGGTACCTTAGAAGCTTGGGGTCTTGATCCAAAAGATTTACTAGAGTTAAACCCTAGATTAATTATTTTAAGAATCAGTGGTTATGGTCAGACAGGACCCTACAAAGACAAACCAGGCTTTGGGGTGGTTGCAGAAGCGATGGGTGGACTGCGACATTTGACCGCAGAACCGGGTCGGGTGCCAGTGCGTGTGGGTGTCAGTATCGGCGATACCCTAGCTTCCTTACATGGTGTGATTGGCATTTTACTTGCGCTTCAAGAGCGCCATCAAAGTGGTAAGGGACAGGTGATTGATGTGGCGCTGTACGAGGCTGTCTTTAATTGTATGGAAAGCTTACTTCCTGAATATAGTGCTTTTGGTGAAGTACGTCAGGCTGCTGGTAGCGCATTGCCGGGAATTGCACCAAGTAATGCCTATCTATGTGCCGATGGGGGATATGTTTTGATTGCGGGTAATGGGGATAGTATCTTTAAACGTTTAATGAATTCTATTGGTAGGAGTGATTTAGCCATTGATCCCCAGTTAGCCAATAATGATGGTCGAGTAGAGCGCGTAGAGGAATTAGATACTGTCATAGGACAATGGGCAAAAACCATGAGTACAGATCAAGCCCTAGAGATTTTAGACGCAGCGTCCGTTCCAGCAGGTCGCATTTATACGGTCGCAGATATTGCGAATGACCCTCATTTCAGAGCCCGTGAAAATATTCAAAGTATTACGATGAAAGATGGTAGTAGTTTAGATGTTCCTGGTGTTCTACCAAAACTTTCTAGAACTCCTGGCTCCATCAAAACGTTGGCACCAGATGTTGGGCAAGATACGGATGCGGTTTTACGAGAGATTGGTCTGAATCAAATTCAAATTCAAGCGCTTAAACAGCGTGGCGTAGCTTTTACTAATTAATCCTTATCTCATGAAAAAAATTTACTTTAATGAAGTGGTGACCCGAGACGGCTTTCAAATTGAACCGAACTTTATCGCAACCGATGAAAAAATCAGATTGATTGATGCTTTAAGTCAGTGTGGCTATGCAAAAATCGAGGTGACTTCTTTTACTTCCCCCAAGGCAATTCCGATGCTCAGGGACGCTGAGGAGGTAATGGGTCGTATTCAACGAGTTCCAGGAGTCGAATATACGGTGCTAGTCCCAAATCTGCGGGGTGCCGAGCGTGCTTTGGAATCCAAAGCGGATGAATTGAATTTAGTGATGTCCACTTCAGAAACGCATAATCTAGCTAATCTGCGGATGACAAGGGAAAAAAGTGTGGCCAGTTTGAGTAATGTGATTCGTTTTGTAGATGGTCATGTCCCGATTAATGTTTCACTCTCCACGAGCTTTGGTTGTCCTTTAGAGGGTGTTGTGTTGCAGTCGGTTGTGGAAGAGTTTTCTCAGCGATTTGCTGATTTAGGAGTGAGGGGACTAACTATTTGCGATACTACCGGCATGGCTAACCCAGCTCAAGTAGCACAAATGGCACAGGCATTAACAAAACGCTTTAGTGATTTGCAACTCACCTTCCATTTTCATAACACTAGAGGTATGGGGCTCGCAAATATATTGGCTGCTCTACACAACGGTATTGAGCGTTTTGATGGCTCTTTAGGTGGTCTTGGTGGTTGTCCTTATGCACCGGGAGCAAGTGGCAATATTTCTAGTGAAGACTCAGTCCATATGTTGGAAGCCATGGGTTTCGATACGGGTATAGACCTTCTGAGGTTGCTAGCGATTGCGCGTGAGTTACCATTCATAGTAGGTCATGATGTACCAGGGCAGATGATTAAAGCGGGACTTCCTCTAGATCTTCATCCAATCCCAGCTTATGTTGATGAGTTGCGTAATATCGCTGAATGAATAGAAAAAATAACTATGGATGAGACTGTAGATGATTCATCATATTGACCATATTGTGCTTACAACGGCGCATGAGGATGCTTACATCGATTTTTATACAAGAATTATGGGGATGGAATTAAATTCTTTCATTGGTGGTACTCCACCAGTCGAGCGTAAAGCATTTCGATTCGGGAATAAAAAAAATAATTTACACGTCAAAGGTAAAGAGTTTGAGCCCAATGCTGATATACCCACGTCAGGCTCCTTCGACTTATTTTTTAAGGCTTGGGGACTGCCTCAGATAGTAAAAAGCTTCTCCACTCAGTTGGAATTGGCGCACTCTTTTTAGTCGCTGTATTGGCGTATACGTAGGTTAACTCTGCATTGATGAGTAATTCATACTTAAGATAAATTTCCGTGGTGATTGTCATCGAAGAGTTGCCTAGTCTAGAACAACGCACACAAACATCCAATAAATCGTCAAATTTTGCAGACTGGTGATACTCGATGGCCGCCTTTTTTACAAAAAACTCTAACCCTGAACCACTCATTTCTAGAAAATTCGGTAAGGGTGAATTTCTCCAGTATTCAGTGAAGCCGATATCGCAATAAGTTAAATAATGGCTATTAAAAACAATTGCTTGTTGATCGATTTCAGACCAACGAACTCGTAAAGGATAGATAAAAGAAAAATCGGATTTAGCCATTTTAGAAGTTGAGCAGTTGAAAAAAGGAGACTTTAGTCTCCTTTTTTAACGAAATAAAATCAGTTAGTTTGAAAATACTGAGTCCGTGATTAGTGAACCATTGCCGCAGAACTATTCCAGTTACCAAAGCCCATTACCTTCAGGGACAACTCAGCAAATTCCTCTACTGAAACAGGCATTAAACCTCTCGAGGTTCTTTTACGATTAAACTGTTCTAATTCGAGGCTAACATTAGCACCGTTGAATCCATTCACTGTAGAACTAGGTAAATCATTGGTTTTCATAAATTTTCTCCGTCTTTAATCAGGTGGTTCAGCAAGTTTTAGAAACTATTTATTGCTTAACCTGAGTATTAAACGCTTAGATTTAGTTAAAGTTGACAAAATTATTGAGAAAAAGTTAATTTTTATTAAAACTTATAAGCAATTGTTTTTAATATGTCAAATTAAACCTTTGTAAATTCATAAAATCATTCGTGAAACATTTTAAGATAATTTTTACTAGTATCGCCATCTTTTTTACGCTAGCTGGCGGTGGACTTTTTTATGCTTATACCCAGTTACCGACCTGGTTACATCAAAAAGCCCAAGAAATTGGCGATAAAACCGGTTATTTGATTGATTTTAAAGACTTTAAGTTTTCAATACAGAATCCTAAAATCAGCTTCTCGGACTTTAAAATTATCCAAAAATCCAATCAGGAGCGACTTATCTCGATTGGTCAATTTGAGGTAAGTTACAAAATTTGGCCGCTTTTAAGGCAAAAAATTGAAATTAGCACCATTAATACCAGCCAATTGGTTCTTCATTTTCATAAAAATCCTGAACTAAACTTTTTAAAATTCATTGAAAGCATTGAAAAGGTTTACCCATCCGATCCAAAAACAGTCAATCAAACCAGTGCTTGGATTTACAGCATCAATCATTTTCATCTAGAAGATGGCACTATTCAACTCCAGGACGACGCTAAACACTACAAAAATGATTTGGCGATTAAAGAACTTGATTTGAATAACGCCGCCAATTTTGATGGTCAAAATAAAGCCGTTAATGTATTGCAGTCAAAGTACCAAATCAATTTGAGTAACTTCAAACTCCAGTTACAAAAATCTGCTAAATCGCTCGAAACAGGTCCAATTTCCTTAGGTGGAGATTTTTGGTTAGACAAAAATGAAGATTTAAAAATGTTGTTAACGGCAACTCTCGATAAGGGTCAAGCATCATCAACGATAAAGCTCACAAATCGATTCGATAAGATTGAAATAGAAACTAATTTCGAACGTTTTTCTATAGTCCCACTCTTGCAAATGGAAGCTCACAGGTCTTCAAGAGAGGCGAAGTCAGGTTTTGTTACCGGTAAATTGAACTATCATTCCGATGTAAAAGAAGATCGCTTGCAGGGGGATTTCGCCTTTAGTGATTTGAACCTGCCACCTTTGTTAGAGTTACTTCCAGCCAATATTAAATTAATTGGTAAATCAGGGATAGCAGATGGTCATCTTCTAATAAATGATATTCAAAACAAATTCCAAGTTAGTGGGGAAGTCAATGTTAAGGATTTAGCTATTTTTGAATCAGACAAAACAAACGAACTTTTAGCTTGGAAAACTGGACGCGTAAAACATTTTGATTACAGCGAGATTGGAAAAGATAGCCGTTTACGGATGGACGAAGTATTGTTAGATGGTCTCAAAGCCAGAGTTACTATCTATGCTGATAAGAGTAATAATTTTATAAGAATGTTCCCTCCATCAGCAAAAGAGGCGATGAAAATCGAATTGACCAGACAAATTGCTACTTTGCAAGAGACTAATGGCGATAGTAATACTCAAAGCGATAAGATAAATCAATTAAAAACCACCAAAGATAAAGTCAGCAAAGGTTCGATTGAGGTTCAAAAAGATGGCCAATTTAATGCCAATATTAAATCGATTGCTTTACAAAACGGTACCGTCAACTTCACTGATTTTTCTGTATTACCCATATTTAAAACAGAAATTAATGGTTTGCGAGGCACGATTGTTGGCATAAGTACCAAGCCAAATCGCTACGCTACCGCTGCTTTTGATGGTTTGGTAGGCGCACAGGGTGATGTGAAGATACGTGGTCAAATTGCCTTTGAGGATCCCCGGCGTAACAATGATGTCCAACTTTCATTTAGAAGAATCCCACTTGCCACCATTAATCCCTATTATTCGAGTGTGGCTGGTTATGATGTGGTGGACGGTATCCTTTCTTATGATTCGTCCTATCAAACAAAAGATGGCAAATTAGTTGGTGATAATCGTTTTGTGATTAACCAAATTCAAATAGGTGATCGAAATCCCAATTACAAGGGGACGTTTATTCCGATGAAACTAATTACTTATTTGCTAGAAGATAAAGACGGTGTGATTGATCTGAATTTAAAGGTAAAGGGTAATGTAGATAGTCCTGAGTTTCAAATTAGTAAATTATTATGGGACGCATTTTTTACGATTGTTGAGAATATAGTCAAATCCCCTTTTATCGGTATTGGCCGCTTACTCGGTATTGAGTCATTAAACGGTATTTACTTTAGCCCAGGCTCTGACCAACTGCGACCTTCTGAGACCTTAAAGTTAGAGAGGATAGCAAAAGGTTTAGAGAAAAAACCAAAAATGATCCTCAAAATCAATGGTGCTTATGATGCTTCAGTGGATGCCCTTGAACTAGCAACGACTTCGGTTAACCGGCAAATTTTTAAGAGAGGTGGTTTTAGTGTGTCACCGAATGAACCACTACCAAAAATACCATTCTCTGATGACCGTATTCAAAAAGCGATCAAACGGCTCTTTGAAGAACAGGGAATCCCCTTGCCAATTAGTACCGGAATAGCCGCAGGGCCAGCTACGGAAAAGTATTTTAATGAGTTACATCAAACATTGATTCAACGCGTCAAAATAAGCGAGGAAGATTTACAAAATTTAGCGGATTTAAGAGCGACAGTTGTTCGACAAGATATGGCAAAGAATCATCCTCTTTTAATAGACCGTGTCAAAGTTGATGGGATAAAAGCTTTAAAGGCAGAGTCAGACGGTATTCCGATGGGTTTGGCTTTTACCAACTAAACTAAAAAGGGAGACCTACATAGTTTTCTGCAAGGGCTTTTTGTGCATTTTCTGAACTTGCCAGAAATTCAAACTCGGCAATTTGCATCTTCTTTTCAAATTGGCTCATTTCCGGAAATTGATGCATGAGATTGGTGAGAGACCAAGAAAATCTCTCGGCTTTCCAAATCCTAGCCAATGCTCTTTGAGAGTAATTCTTAATCCCTGCGTCATTTTTTTCTTGATAAAACTCCATCAAAGCCCAGGATAAATAACGTACATCCGATACCGCTAAGTTCAGCCCTTTGGCTCCGGTTGGGGGGACTATATGACCAGCGTCACCAGCTAAAAAGAGTCGACCAAACCTTAAGGGCTCAGCTACGAAACTGCGCAAGGGCGCAATACTTTTTTCAATGGATGGACCAGTTTCTAGCACTTCTTGTAAGCGAGCAGGTAAACGGGCATGGAGTGCTTGCCAAAACCTCTCATCACTCCAATTATTTACATGGTCATCGAGCGTACATTGTAAATAATAGCGACTACGGGTTGGTGAGCGCATACTACATAAGTAAAACCCATCCGGGTGATTACCATAGATTAATTCTTCTTGGACGGGTTTGGTATCCGAAAGAATACCTAACCATCCAAAGGGGTATACCCGTTCATATTCAGAAATGGCATTTTGCGGGACACTTGCTCGACACACGCCATGATAGCCATCACAACCGGCAATAAAATCACAATCAATTGTATGATTAACCCCATCAAGTTGGTATTCGACTTTGGGGTGATTAGTGTCAAATCCAGAAACAACTACATTTTCAGCACCGTAAACTGTAATCAGGCCAGCCTCTAAGCGTGCATTCGTGAGGTCTTTGGTAACCTCGGTTTGCCCATAAACGGTTACACTTCTCCCGATCAAACCCTGCAAATCAATATTAAGAATCTGCCCCCCAAAAGCTAAATCAAAGCCATGATGCGGTAAACCCTCTTTTTCCAGTCTGGTACTTACTCCCACTTCATGAAGTAAGCTGACGGTTCCTTGTTCAAGAACCCCAGCACGGATTCTCGCTAGTACGTAATCTTTTGACTGTCGCTCGATAATGATGGTATCAATCCCAGCTTTATAAAGTAATTGTCCTAATAACAATCCAGCAGGGCCTGCGCCAATGATGGCAACTTGAGTTTTCATAAATATAGTAAATTCAGGTGAAAGATGATGATACTTTACAGCAAAAAGGGAGCTTCTCGCTCCCTTTGTTAGAAATGAAGAAAATAGCTTATTTTTCGTATTTCTTGAGTAATGCACGAGCATCTTCTAGTAGTTTGGCACCATCAGCACCTTTACCATTGGCTTCTTTGACCCAGTCATCATCCACGTTGTCACTCGCTTTTTTCCAACGCTCTAATTCTGCCGGAGCTAAAGTCGCAACCGTATTGCCACGATCTTTGGCCATTTTGCTAAAAGGCTCCACAATAGCGTCAAAGCCAGTTGCACCAGCCCATGCAGAAGCCGCTAGACCACTATTGTTATCGATTACCTTTTTCAAGGCCGGAGTCAAACTATCATACTTTGCTTGATTCATACCAAACAGGAAAATAGAGTTGGAGAAGCGTGGGCCACCTGCCGGTGCATCTAAATGGTATTTCACAATTTCATGAATCTTTGTAGCAGGTACACCTTCCCATGGCACCATTGCAGCATCAATCACACCTTTCGAGATAGAATCTGACACGTTCGGTAGCGGCATTTGAACAGGTGTAGCACCCAAAGAAGCGATTAACTTTGCATTAATCCGGGTTGCACTTCGAATCTTCATACCTTTCAAATCTTCTAAGGTCTTTACAGGTTTGGTAGAATGCAGAACATAGCCCTCTGTTGTATGCATAAATAAAGGCTTAATACCCTTGTACTCATCCATAGCATTTTTTTGGACATATTCCCAAAGAGCTTGTGATCCTTGTTTTGCACTTGAAGTTAAGAATGGTAATTCAAATACTTCGGATTTTGTAAAACGACCAGCAGCATAGGTTGGGATAACCCAAACGATATCCACTGTTCCATCTTTAACTTGATCTACCAGTTGCGGAGGCGTGCCACCGAGTTGCATTGACGGATAAATTTGACAGACCATTTCACCATTCGATTCTTTTGCGATTTTTTCACACCATGGTTGAATCACGCGAACATTAAAACTTGAGGCAGCAGGTAAGAAATGGTGTACTTTTAAAGTCACCACTGCATTCGCAGTTGAGATATTTAAACCCGCTAAAAGTGTTGCAAGAACAATACTAAGTTTTTTCATTCAATACTCCTAAAGAAATCAATTAAGTTAATCGGTGAACCAACCACAGGGTAATACCAGGAAAAGCTATTAATAACACCATACGTATGGCATCTGAGATTAAAAAGGGAATAACTCCTTTATATGTTTCAGACATTGGTACATCTTTTGCTAAACCATTCATGATGTAGACATTTAATCCTACTGGTGGAAATATCATACCAATTTCACAGACCATTAAGATTAATACACCAAACCAAAGGGCTTTATCTGATGGGGGTAAGCCATAAAAGTCTAGGCCAATGATGACGGGGAAGATCACTGGAACGGTAAGTAAAATCATCGACATTTCATCCATTACGCAGCCTAGTATCACGTAAAACAACATAATAGAAAACATGACTAATACGGGTGATACTTGCGCACTCGCAACTGAACCAGCTAACTCATTCGGTAGTTGAGATAAAGCCAGACAAGCGTTCATCATGTCTGCGCCAATAAAAATCATGAAAATCATCCCGCTCGTTTGCGCTGTCGATAAAAGACTTTTCTGCAAAATCGGCAAACTCATATTGCCTCTTAAAGTGGCAATTAAAAAAGTCATCGCAGTACCAATTGAAGCACCTTCAGTCGGAGTAAAGATGCCGCCGTAGATACCCCCGAACACGAGGGTGAAAATAAGACCAATTGGCCAAACATTTTTAGCTGCTCTTAAAAACTCTTGACGGGTTGGCTTTGATGGTTCAGGTGCATGCTCTGGATAGAGTCGAACATAAATCGCAATTGCCAAAAGGTAACCAATCGCAGCCAAAAGTGCGGGGGCGTAGGCAGCTAAAAACATTTTGGTGATGTTTTGTTCCGTGATGATGGCATAAATCATCAACGTAACAGAGGGTGGTAATAAGATTCCCATCGTCCCGCCGGTAGCTAGTGCAGCAGTCGCCAAGCGTCCCGAATAATTGAGTTTACGCATTTCAGGATAAGCAACCTGAGCAATCGTTGCCGTGGTTGCGACAGAAGAGCCTGAAATCGAGCCAAAAGCGGCACAGGCTAAAACACCTGCCATCGCCATCCCGCCCTTAAATCTTCCTAAGATCGCATTCGAGAATTCGAAGAGTGCTTTAGATAGTCCACCGTGCATGGCAAAAGCACCCATCAACATAAAGAGAGGAATAACCGATAAGTCATATACCGATAGCCTTGCATAAACTGCACCTTTTAAATGGTTTAGTAATGCCGTATCGCTGGCAATCAGCATATAACCAAGGGCACCTGGAATAAACATGGATAAGCCAATCGGTATACGAATTGCCATGAGGGCGAGCATCATAACAAAGACGCCAATGCCAATATTTAAGTTACTCATGCCGACTCCTGACTACGATTGAATAATAAATCAATCGACTGAACAAAACTAACAATCGCAGTGAGTACGAATCCTGGGACCATTAAAAGGTAAGGAATCCAAACCGGGATACTCATTAACATTGATGTTTCGCCATTTTCTTTATTAATTAAACCACCGACAGCTAAACGCCAAGCTAGTACGCTAAAACAAAGCCCAATTAATAAGGCGCCAAAGCCATCAAGAAATTGCTTGGTCTTGTCTGAACATTTATCGGTGAAAAAGTCCACAATAATGTTGGCGCGTTGAAATTGGGTGTAAGGTAAAAAGCAGGCAACACACACTGCGCAACCGAGTTGAACGAGTTCGATATCCCCTTGGATAGGGGATGAAAAAAAGGCTCGACCAATGACACTCGCGAGTGTCATGAGAGCAAGGGCAACTAGCACTAGCCCGCCAATCGAGGCACTAATCTGACATAGTCGACCTATGACCTGGTGTATGAATGAATTTGAAGTTGTCATATAAAAATAGGAAAAGTTCATTATCCTTGAAGCACACCGATAAAACTACTAAACAATGTGCTTTTAGGGAAAGTACTAGGAAACAAAATACGGTTGAAATAGAAAGAGCATTAGACTCACTGCACTTTCGAATTAATATTGCTCTGTATCCACCTCGGCTTGGCTTACTTCGTTGTAACGATTGCCGTAAATTGGGACTGAACTCAGCACGTAGTTGATCTTTTCTAGAACTTCAGGCCTTAACTGAATCTGATCAGCATCAATATCCTCTTGTAAGTGATCTATTCGAGTGGTACCAGGAATCGGAATAATGTCTTGTCCTAATTGCAATAACCAAGCCAAACCAAGTTGTGCCATCGTACAACCTTGCTGCTGGGCGATTTCTTGCAAAGCTTCGAAGAACACTAAATTTCTTGAGAAGTTTTCTGGATGAAAACGGGGCATTCCACGACGAATATCTTTTTCTACAAATTTCGTAATATCAATCGGTGAGGTGTTGAAATAACCTCTTCCCAAGGGACTAAACGCAATAAAAGCAATATCTAGTTCACGGCAAGTGGGTAAGACCGCAATTTCAGGATTACGCGTCCACAAAGAGTATTCGGTTTGAACAGCACTCAACGGATGAACTGCATGGGCCTTTCTGATAGTTGGTCCTGACACCTCTGATAAGCCAATTTTTTGTACTTTACCTTCTTTGACTAGGTCACTTAGAGTGCCAACCGCATCCTCAATCGGTACTTTTTTATCCCAACGGTGTAAATAATATAAATCAATCACATCCGTTTTGAGTCTTTTTAAACTACCTTCACAATCTCTACGAATGGACGCAGGACGACTATCAATGACTCTTTTACCATCTGCAGGACCAACGCCGCCTTTACTGGCTAATACGATATGATTGCGATGGGTTTTAAGAAAATCGCCACCCATCAGGGTTTCATTGTGACCTAAGCCATATAGGGCCGCCGTATCAAAAAAATTAATCCCTCGGTCAAATGCTTCATAAAGTAATTTGGTACCTTCTGCATCAGTCGGCGGCTTACCATACGCGTGACTCAGATTCATACAACCTAGTCCGATCGATGTGACAGAAAAGGGGCCAATTTTACGTTGAGAAAGAGGTGAGCTCATAAAAATAGTCTTTCTAATTTATTTAAGTTGTAATTCAAGTTCGTGCATCACTTCATAGCATGGCAGTACTTGCGCCACGCTAGCATTGGGTTCGCGTCCTTCACGAATGGCCGCAAAGAATTCACGATCTTGAATCTCAATACCGTTCATCGACACATCTACTTTACTGACATCGATTGCTTGTTCTTTGCCATCAAACAGGTCATCATAACGTGCAATATAGGTGGCGTTATCACCAATATATCTAAAGTAGGTACCAAGAGGACCATCATTATTAAAAGAAAGACTCAAAGTACAAATGGCGCCGTTTGCTGCTTTGAGCTGAATTGACATATCCATCGCAATCCCCAGAGTAGGGTGAATCGGACCTTGGATTGCATTCGCTTTCACAATGGGACTACCACATTGATAAGCAAATAAATCAATCGTGTGAGCGGCGTGATGCCAGAGTAAATGATCCGTCCAACTTCTTGGTTGTCCGAGGGCATTCATGTTGGTGCGACGGAAGAAAAATGTTTGAACATCCATTTGTTGGATATTGAATTCTTGGGCGACGATCTTACGGTGAATATACTGATGACTCGGATTGAAACGCCTCGTGTGACCTACCATCGCTACCTTCCCTGTTTCTTTTTGCAAGCGAACTAGTTCCTTTGCATCAGCTAAAGAGTCTGCCATCGGTATTTCGACTTCAACATGCTTACCAGCTTTAAGACAAGCCATTGCCTGGGCAGCGTGCATTTGCGTAGGGGTACACAGAATCACTGCATCCACTTCTTTGATTGCCAGGCTATCGGCTAAATTGGTCGTAACATGAGGAATTTTGTACTTATCAGCAATCTCTTGCGTCTTACCTAGTTCGCGACCTACCAAAGATACCACCTCTACGCCATCAATTAACTTCATGGCGTCTAAGTGTTTATTACCAAAAGCACCTGCTCCAGCTAATGCAACTTTCATAGCTCCTCCAAAATAATATGACCAACAGCTGTATTCGAAGCTGGGACGTGATAGTGACGATGAACTTCTTTTAATTCTTGACTCAGAGCGCCGCGCATGATCAACCACATAACTAGCTCAATTCCCTCGGAACCTGCTTCTTGCACATAAGTTAAGTGGGATATTTTTGCGAGGGCTTCGGGATCCTTAGTTAAGCCATCTAAAAAAGCCTTATCAAATTCAGAATTGATAAAGCCTGCGCGAGGGCCTTGTAACTGGTGGGACATGCCACCTGTGCCCATGATGACAATTCTCTCATCTGGCCCAAAAGATTCGACAGCTCGCCGAATCGCTTTACCTAAGTTATAGCAACGGTTACCAGTTGGTGGTGGATATTGCACGACGTTCACAGCCAAAGGAATCACCCGACAAGGCCATTCTGTTGGTTGACCAAACATCAAAGAGAGGGGGACGGTTAAACCATGGTCAACATCCATCTTATTGATGATGGTCATATCAAATTCATCCAAAATTGTACTTTGGGCAATATGCCAAGCTAGCTCTGGATAACCTTTGACGACCGGTACCGGTCTTGGTCCCCAACCTTCATCTGCCGGAGCGAACTGGTCTGCACAACCAAGTGCAAAGGTCGGAATCATTTCTAAAGAAAAGGCGGAAGCGTGATCGTTATAAATCAAAATGATAGCGTCAGGTTTAGTTTCTTTAAACCATTCTTTGGCTTTTTCGTAGCCTTGAAAAACCGGTTGCCAATAGGGCTCCTGCGTTTTACCAAGATCAAGCGCTGCTCCCACAGCTGGAATATGCGAAGTAGCTACGCCTGCAATAATTTTTGCCATATTATTTCTCCACTGGGCCAACAGGCATACTTGGGTTGCGGCCACCACGAATCATCATATTTCGATAATCCTCCTCCGGCATACCGGTCATGAGTGATGCAAGCTTTTGAAAGGAGTGACCATCTGTCGCACCAATTTTTGCCAGAAAATAAATATTACCGCCAAGCGCAATCATCTGATTGTAATCTCTGTCTAAGACCGCTTGATGTTGAACCGCCGACATGGGAAATGTATTGAGATACCCATCCTGATCGGCTTTAAACTTTTGCCGATTCTCATCTTTCATGAGCGACATCGCAAACATATTAAGGTGGTAGCCAATCCTGGACTGGGTAGCATCAAAGATGACTGTGCCAGGTATTTTTTTGAACTCTTCGTAATAATTTTCCATCAGATTCCCCAGTACAGTCGATTAGGATTATCAACTAATAATTTTTGCTGTAGTTCTTGGGTTGGTGCAATATTCGGAATCCAATCTACTAGTAAGCCGTCATCAGGCATATGGTCTTTTAAATTAGGATGTGGCCAGTCCGTGCCAGTTAAAACTCGGTCTGGAAATAACTCAACAATCTTTTTAGCGAAAGGAATGACATCTTGATAAGGATGTGGCTCGCCATTTAATGCTTTTGGTCCCTTTACCGAAAGTCGCTCAGGGCAAGTTACCTTACTCCAAATGTTGCTGTGTTCGGTCATGAGTTTGATAAATAGAGAAAATTCAGGACCATCCACCGGTTGACTCACATCGGGTCTACCCATGTGATCAACGACTACGATCGTTGGTAAGGCTGTAAAAAAATCCCACAGTTCAGGTAAATCAACAGCCTCAAAGTAAATCACAATATGCCAACCTAGCGCTTTAATCCGATTAGCAATTTCAAGTAATTCTTCTTTCGGGGTGAAGTCCACTAAGCGCTTCACAAAATTAAATCGAACACCTCTCACCCCTGCATCGTGCAAAGCTTGCAGTTGCTCATCTGTCACATTGCGTTTGACTGTCGCAACGCCTCTAGCTTTATCGGCACTATGTAATAACGCATCAACCAATGCACTATTATCAGCACCATGACAGGTGGCTTGCACAATCACATTTTTACTAAATCCCAAATGATCTCTGAGGGCAAATAGCTGATCTTTGCTCGCATCACAGGGTGTGTATTTTCTCTCAGGCGCATAGGGAAATAAATGGCCTGGACCAAACACGTGGCAATGGGAGTCTACGCTGCCTGCAGGTAATTGGAATTTTGGTTTGCTAGGGCCCGTGTACCAATCAAGCCAGCCTGGGGTTTTTTCAAAAGTTGTCATTAAATTAATCCACGTAGCGTAAACCAGCTTTTGCTAGTTTTTCACGCATGTTATACATATCTAGACCTAATTCACCACTAGCTAAACGTTGACGCTTTTCAGCCTCATTACTTTCGCGCTTGGCTGAGGCGTCAGCAGCTTCTTGCGCTAAATGCGCAGGAACAACGACGATACCATCATCATCCGCAATAATGACATCTCCAGGATTAACCATTGTGCCGGCACATACCACGGGGACGTTAACAGAGCCGATAGTTTCTTTGACAGTTCCCTTGGCGCTAATTGCTTTACTAAACACTGGAAATTGCATCGCCGTTAAATCCTTCACATCGCGCACACCAGCATCAATAATTAACCCTCTAGCGCCTCTTGCTTTGAAAGAGGTTGCTAATAAATCACCAAAAAAACCGTCTGTATTATCTGCCGTACAGGCTGCAACGACGATGTCACCTGGTTGAATTTGTTCTGCTACCACATGCATCATCCAATTATCACCTGGGTGAAGTAACACAGTTACCGCAGTTCCACAGAGATGAGCGCCAGTATAGATCGGGCGCATATAGGGTTGCATGAGACCAACTCGTCCCATGGCTTCGTGAATCGTAGCGACACCAAAATGGCTCAGGCGTTCAACTTGAACAGAGTCTGCACGATTGACTTTACGGTTAACAATTCCGAATGCTTGCATAGTAAATTCCTTATCTTTTGTATTTTACAAACCTATGTTGGTGAGAACTCGGTCTAATCTTGGGAAGACATGACGCGCATTTTTTTCGTAGATTTGAATCCGTTCAGGTTCAGTAAGAATAGTACTCGACTCAATGTAACGTTTCGTATCGTCAAAATAATGACCTGTCTCTGGATCAATACCGCGCACAGCACCAATCATTTCAGAGGCAAATAAAATGTTCTTGACCGGAATCACCTTAGTGAGTAAATCAATCCCTGGTTGGTGATAAACACAGGTGTCAAAGAAAATATTATTTAATAAATGTTCATCTAAGAGGGGCTTCTTTAACTCTTGAGCTAAACCTCTAAATCTTCCCCAGTGATAAGGAACTGCTCCACCACCATGAGGAATGAGAAATTTCAAAGTGGGGAAATCCTTGAATAAATCAGAAGTCAGACATTGCATAAAAGCGGTCGTATCTGCATTTAAGTAATGGGCGCCAGTCGTATGAAAACAGGCATTACAACTCGTACTGACATGAATCATGGCTGGGATTTCATATTCCACCATCTTTTCATAAATCGGATACCAGTGCTTATCTGATAAGGGAGGTTCACGCCAATGTCCACCAGAGGGATCTGGATTAAGGTTAATGCCGACCATACCAAATTCATTT
>Ga0164297_10000698_pt1 | contig 40004 bp, 33 predicted proteins | sample GEODES058metaG_FD_113539 | JGI IMG/M metagenome (GOLD analysis project Ga0164297, IMG submission 113539) | Dystrophic lake water microbial communities from Trout Bog Lake, Wisconsin, USA - GEODES058 metaG | ecosystem: Environmental > Aquatic > Freshwater > Lake | place: USA: Trout Bog Lake... | reverse complement strand
TTCAATCGAGTAAAACGTATGTAAAAGTCAATATAGCGTATGTAAAAGTCAATAAAGTGTATGTTCAATCGAGTAAAAGGTATGTTTAATTGAATAAATCAGTTTTTGATAAAAATTGGGGATTGAAAGGTTCTTTTTTTTGGTACAAAATGATAATAGGCAACTATCTTTCTAAAACAATTTGATAAAATTTTAAAAATAATTAGCATGAAAAATAGACAACAAGGAATAACAAATAGAAATAGTGGGTTGTGTTCTTTTTTGGGATTGAATGCAGCGGATTATACGGGGGATGAAGCATTTGAGGCAGCAGTTACGAAGATGATTGCCGATACGGCGACGGCTGTTTCGGCGGGGAATGCTTCTGCGGCTAACAACACGGGCTATAGTGCGGACAAGGTTGAATACAAAAAGACGGCGAGCGAGATGGCTGCCCGCTTGTGTTCGAGTTGTCAGGTGAAGTTTGGTATGTTGGGCAACAAGACTTTGTTGCAGGCTTTGAATGGTAATGTAACTTTTTATAATAGTGCATCGGACGCTTTGTGTGCGAACCGCTTGAATAATGTTTATGGGGTGATGGAAACGAACTTGGTATTGATAACTGCTACGTATTTGACGGCTGCACAATTGAGTACTTTTTTGGGATTGATAACCACTTATACCACGCAGAGTGGCAACACAACATCGGTGAACAAGAACCAGAAAGTGCTTACTGCTCAGTTTCAGACTGAGTTGAATGTTACTTGTGCCGATGTGGAAGTATTGAAATTGCTGGTAAAGACGTACAAGATTTTGAACCCTATATTTTATAAGGGTGTGATGCAGGCTTGCAAGGTGCTTTCGGTGGCTGTGCGCCATACGCCGTTGACGATAGATGTTAGTATTGCGGGAACTGGTGCGCCATTGAAGAATGCGAGCGGATCGCTGACGAGGTCGAAGGAGGTGCAGAAGAGTAACAACTTGGGCGCAATGCTTTTTCCGACGGTGTCGGCTGGCATGTCGATTGCGATGATAGAATGTGAGGGATATATTACTGGCATGATTGACGTTAGGATAAAGCGGGGGAAAGCGAATTCGGCTGCGATTGCATTGGTGGCTGGTGTGACAACAGACGAAATGAAAGCAGAAAATGTAGCTAGGATTGAGGCGTTTAATGTAGTGGAAGATGCCAAGAGAGCGGCTAAGGCTGCTAAGGCAAAAGCTAGGAAAGAAGCAATAGCAGCAAAGAAAAAATTATAAGATATTAGACCTACTATATAACTTCATTTTTTTGCCACGAATTGTACCAATAAACACGAATGTGTTTTATTAGTTTTCATGAGTGTAATTCGTGGCAAAATATTTCTACTCGATAAGTTATATCACTCGAAAACATTAGTGCATAATTTAATACTCTTCGGAAATCCAATTCTGTTCTAAATATTCCTTTTATCATCCGCTCGGTTTAATTTAGTTAATTTGCAACCAAAATAACCCAGCATGGCTAACTCATCAATTGCAAAGAAATTACTTCATATACTTAAAATAAGCGGAATATCACTATTTTCTGTGCTGGTGTTGATGTTTCTCCTGCCTTTTTTATTTCCCGGAACAGTATCCAAAAAGATAAAACAATGGACAAATACCACCATCAATGGCGAGCTTAACTTCTCTAAGGCGCGCCTTTCTTTCTTCAATCACTTTCCTTCCTTAACCCTTACCCTTTATGATTTTACCTTAAAAGGTGCCGTTCCTTTCGAGAAAGATACGCTTGTAGCCGCCAACGAAGTTTCGTTGGGCATCAACCTAAAATCTATATTCTCAGAAAAAATAAGTATCGATGAAATATATGTTACCAAAGGCGATATTGATGTTAAAGTAGATTCGTTGGGCAGGGCAAACTATGCTGTGTACAAAGCAGATACTACCCAAAAAGCAAAGACCGACACTACCGAAGGAGGCGCTTCATTGAATATAGCACGCATTCAGTTGGACAATACCGATATTAATTATAACGACCAATCATTAAAAATGATTGTGGCCGCTAAGAACCTGAACTATCTTGGTAAAGGCGATTTGACAAAAGCAATCTTCGACTTAAGTTCTAAAGTATCCGTGGAATCTTTTGATTTCACCTTTAATAATGCACATTATATCAGTTCGAAAAAGCTAAAAGCCGATTTAATTACTAAGGTAAATACCACATCGCTTGCTTTTATTTTTGAGAAGAATGATATTTCGTTGAATAACCTACCAATAGATTTTAAAGGCAACTTTGAATTCTTGAAGGATGGTTACAATATGGATTTCAATATCAATACCGTCAATGCAGATTTGTATGATGTGTTGGCAGCAATTCCTCCTTCCTATGCGCCGTGGTTTGCTAAGATGGATGCAAAAGGAAAAACCGATGTAAACTTTAGCCTAAAAGGAAAGTATGAAGCGGCGTTGAATGTGAAACCCGATGTTGTGTTTGGAATAAAGATTAGGGATGGTTATCTGGATCATGAAAAAGCAGTTTATCCTTTGACTAATTTATATCTTGATTTTGATACACGCTTGCCTGATTTGAATATGGATAGCCTTCATGTGGATATGGATTCGCTTTCTTTTGTGGTTGATAAAAGTTATTTAAAAAGCGATTTGCACGTAATAGGTTTGGATACACCTTACATAAAGGCACACCTGAAAGCCGACTTGGATTTAGGTAAACTACAAGCTGCTGTTGGCATAAAAGGCCTAGAAATGAAAGGGAAATATGCAATGGAAGGAGATGCTGCCGGAAAATATTTCAGCAAGATTATTACTTATACAACAGGAAAAGTGCGGAAAGAAAAGCATCAGGATACAGTGCTTGCAAGCATTCCTTCTTTCAAATTTACTTCTTCTTTTACTGATGGATATATCAAGTATCCGTTGTTGCCAAAAGCCTTGGAACACGTTGCTTTCAATCTCAATGCCTTCTGCCCAGACAATGATTATAAGCATACCGAAATAGATATGCAAAACATTAATGCCACTGTGTTGGACAATTATATAAAGGGATTTATCAAACTAAAAGGGGCAACAATATTTAATGTGGATGCTGATTTGAAAGGGATGTTGCGCCTATCGGACATTCCTGATTTTTATCCATTGGATAGTAGTATCAAGTTGAAAGGAAATCTTTTGGCAGAGGTTCAGGCAAAAGGAATATTGGATATGGCGAAGAAAGTTTATCCTGTGGTGAATGCGAGTTTTAATCTGAAAGATGGCTCTATCCAAACAAAATACTATCCTCACCCAATAGAACAAATACAAGTATCGGCAAAGGTTGTTAGTAAATCTGCCTCACCAAAAGATGTTAGTATTTCTGTGCTACCAATCTCTTTGGTGTTTGAAGGTCAGCCTTTTTCCATCAAAGCAGACGTAAAAAACTTAACCAATGTAAAATATAATATCAGCTCGAACGGAACAATAGACATTGGTAAGATATATCAGGTATTTGCTATAAAAGGCTATGGGTTAAAGGGATTGATACGTGCAGACCTTGCGTTGCGTGGCTTACAAAGTGATGCTACAGCAGGATTGTATAGTAAGTTATTCAATAAGGGAACGTTGCAGGTAAAAGGATTGACGCTTACATCGGAGTTGTTTCCCAAACCATTTAATATTCAGGATGGCTCTTTTCATTTTGACCAAGATAGGATGGTGTTTGATAAATTTAAAGCTACTTATGGCACATCAGACTTTCTGCTGAATGGATACCTTAACAATGTAATAAACTATGCTTTGAAGGATACAGCAGTGCTGAAAGGCAACTTCGATTTGAAGAGCAACTACCTAAATGTCGATGAATTTATGGCTTATGCAAGCCCTACTACAAAACCTGCTGCAAACACACCACCCACAAAAGGGGTAGTCATTATTCCTAACAACTTAAATGTTTCTTTCAATGCCAACATCAATAAAACAAACTATCAAGGAACAAAAATTGATAGCATCAAAGGGCAAATAATTGTGGACAGTGGAAGTTTGAAGATGGCGCAAAGTGGCTTTATGATTGTTGGTGCAAAAGCAGTGATGGATGCCACTTATCATAGCATTACTCCATTAAAAGCGTTGTTCGACTTCAAGGTAAACGCACAAAACTTCGATATTAAACGGGCTTATGATAGTATTCCATTGTTTAGGCAGATGGCTACTTCTGCCAAGGGGGTTCAAGGTATTGTTTCGCTCAATTATCAATTGGCTGGAAAATTAGATGCGTATATGCACCCTATTATGCCTTCCATAAAAGGCGGTGGTGTGTTAAGTTTGGAGAAAGTAAAGCTGAAAGGATTTAAGCTGATGGATGCAGTAGGAAAAGAAACTGGAAAAGACGGGCTTAACAACCCAGACTTATCAAAAGTGAATATCAAATCCACGATTGCCAATAACATTATGACTATTGAAAGAACCAAAATGAAGATTGCAGGTTTGCGCCCAAGGTTTGAAGGGCAAGTGAGTCTGGATGGAAAATATAACCTCAGTGGCAGGGTTGGTCTTCCGCCTTTGGGCATCTTTGGAGTCCCTTTTAGTGTAACCGGAACACAAGAAAAGCCAATAATCAAGTTGAGAAGAGGAAATGAAGCAGATTCATTGCATGAAACAGAAGACAAGGAAAATTAAAGTTGGAATTGGGTAATATTACCGTAACAAAATGCCCGTTTTAATACCAAATGTAAAGGAGATGCCAGGGCTTTTTCCTATTCTATCGTTACAAAAATTAAAAGCAGAACTAGTTGCCAAATCGTAGTAGCTGGTGCTATAATATCCTTTGTTATCAATACAATAACCAATGCCTCCATAAATATCTATTGGAATCTTTTTGTAAACTATCCATTGTTTTCCAAACTCAACCTCTAGTGCGGCAAATGTTGTAGTTGGTCTTTGCAATTCATATTTATTTGTCGACAACCGATTAATTCTATTTTCTTGGTATTCACCAATATAAAAGATGGGTTTTGCATAAGCACCTTGCATTATGGGTACATCAGTTCCTTCACTTGTTTCAAACAGTGGTAATTTATTGAATTTATATCCTGCTGATAAGAAAAAACCAAATTGACCTTGATGGTCTTGACGGGAAGAAACTACTGTGTCGGAATAGGGGAAAGCCAGATTCTTTCCCAAACCAATGATGCCAACTGATAATTCATATCCTTGCGTTGGTGTTAACACTTTCTCATAACTTACTTGGGAATAACCTCTGAATGGTCCAAATACATCTATTTTGATTCCCTGAATTGCCGGATATGTATCTGATACAACCTGTGCATTGCCCGTGCAAAGGCTGAAAAGAAATACTATTATCAATATGGATGGCAACTGCCTAATCATCATAAACATTTACTTTATGACTAAATAAGGGATGAAAACGTTGCGTAGCTCATCATTTGTTGCATGAATTATAAAATACAAAAAGGCCATTATATCTAAATAACGACCTTTTGCTATATGATAAAATAACTTCTATGCATTTATTATTTTTATAAATTCATCTGCAACCAATGATGCACCACCAACAAGTCCGCCATCAACATCGGGTTGCGAAAATATTTCAGCTGCATTGCTTGCTTTCACACTGCCCCCATACAATATAGAAATGCTGTCTGCTATATCTGCTCCATACTTGGTAGCAAATACTGCACGTATAGATGCGTGCATTTCCTGCGCTTGCTCGCTACTTGCAGTTTTGCCAGTGCCAATTGCCCAAATAGGTTCATAAGCAACAATCAATTTAGCGATGTCAGAAGCTGACAAGTGGAAAAGACTTTCTTCCAATTGCTTTGCTACATAAGCATTTTGGGTATCTGCTTCCCTAATTTCCAATGGTTCACCACAACAAAATATTGGGGTAATTTTAAATTCCAAGGAGATATTTACCTTCTCTGCTAGGAAAGCATTGCTTTCTCCAAAATATTCCCTACGCTCAGAATGACCTAATATCACATAATTAATTCCTATTGACTGTAATATTTCTACAGACAACTCCCCGGTGTATGCACCTGACTTTTTACTATAACAATTCTGTGCTGCCACTTGCAGATAAGGATTGCCACTAAGTTTCTCCTTCGCCAAGATTAGGTAAGGCGCAGGCACAGCAAACACGGCTATTTTATTTTCATTTACTGACAGGGTCGCTGCTGCAAATGCATCCAATAGGGAAGTTGCTTGTTCTAAAGTGCCATTCATTTTCCAATTGGCAGCTATTACTTTTTTACGCATAATTTATTTTTTAATAATGATTAAATGATTTGAGTGATGAAAATGATAGAAAGTCCCTTATTCCTCAATCGCTCCAAATATATAGGTAAGCACATCAATTTTCTCCTGACTTAATTCCTGGTGCTTCATTTTCATCCAATTGTTTATATCGCTCAGCGCTTTTTCGAACAAATATTTGTCTGTTAATCCCCAACTAAAATCCTTTATTACTTTCGGCAATAGCCCTGCTCCAAATACATTGCAACATACGCCGATTGCCGAACCTGTATTGATACGACTATTTATGGCAGCCCTACTATAATCGCCCATTATCACTCCACATTTCTGCCCTGCACTAATAAAATCATTCTCTGCGTCATTCCAGATATGTACTTCTCCACCCGTATTCTTTACATTGCTATTGCTAGTTCCCGCACCAAAGTTGCACCATTCCCCAATTAGGCTGTCGCCCAGATAACCATCGTGGGCTTTGTTGCTATTGCCTTGCATCACGATGTTTTTTATCTCGCCCCCGCCTACACAATTGGGACCCAAGGTAGTGGCGCCATATATTTTGCTACCCATTTTCAATAGTGAATTGTTGCCCAATGAAAATGCCCCACGGATAAGGCATCCTTCCATTAAGGTGGCATCTTTGCCAATATAAATCGGCCCAGCAGAAGCATTCAAAGTACAAAATTCCATCGTTGCACCCTCTTCTAAAAATATATTGGAGGAGTTGATTACATTATTTGAAGCTGAGATTGGTTGGGAAATACGATTTGAAGTAATCAGTTTAAAATCAAACTTTATAAAGGCATCATTCAATAGAAATATTTGATGAGGGTATTCCAGTTGCTTAGTTGTTGATTTAATAATATTGCTCCCAAACCATTTCACAGTGTCGTCTATATCAAATGATTCTGCCGCTTGATTGCCTTTCCAAGCAATCAATCCTTCATCATTTGCAATGGCTTCATTGGGTTTAAGGCTTTTTATAGCATTTAATAATTCATCAGTAATTATCACTGTACTATCAATCCAAATATGTTCACCAGATGGAATTGCCTCGTACAATGGCATTAAATATGGTTCTGTTTGGATATAAACTTTTTCATCAGTTAACTTTTCCCATCTTTCTTTAATGGTCAATATCCCCATCCGCAAACTACCGATGGCACGAGTGGATGTGAGTGGAAAGAATTGTTTCCTTTTTTTGTTGTCGAATAATATGATAGCCATAATCTTCAGTTTACAGTGAACAGTTATCAGTAAACAGTTGTCAGTGAGCAGTAATCAGTTTTTGCTGCTGACTGTTCACTGTTCACTGATAACTGCTAACTGGAGTGCGTATTTAAATGTCTTTATCCAATTGCTTGCAAAGGCAAAATCAGTAACCAAGTCACTGCGTTTTACATTATCCCAATCTATTGGCTTGGGATAATTTTTATCTATCGCCTGCAGATGTTCCAAAGCTACCAAACCAAAGGCGTGTATGCAAGCCATCCGCCTGATTGTTTTTAATTTATTTTTCTTGGGGGCATCGCAAGCCATAATTGTTTGGTTGAGGGTTTGGCAAGCATCCAAAAATATTTCTTTTGCTTGCGCCAAAGACTCTGTTTTACGAATGTAAGTATATCCTCCATCCAAAATATCTTTTCTTGCATCGAAGGCGTCGTTTACCAACTGCCCCACAAATCCACTTTGATAAATGAAACGCTTCTCTTCCTCAGTCCATTCTTCCTCCAGAATACTTGCCCAAAGAAGAGAACTATTCCCACACTTTACATCCGAAATATGCAATACTTCTTCCAAAGAAATATTACTATTCAATTGCTTTGCAGATTCTATCTGCCAATCAATTGCCAGTTTAAGGCTCTCTTTATAAAAAGGTGTAGGGGTAAATATCCGTTTTAGGGCATCATCCATCGCCATGAACACCTGCATTTTTGGTGTACGTTCTTCTATGGGCAGTGTCTTTTCAAATATCTCCACCAACTTTTCTTTTTTCCATTTTTCTTCGTCAATAAAATCATCGTAAAGCGTTGCCCATACGCTTATAAAACCCAAACGTTCTGTTTCCAAACGTGAGAGCCTGCGGTTTTTGATAGTCAGATAATTCTCACAATTAACTACGTGATTGAAAAGGGGGTAATAAAACTTTATCTTTTTTGCTTCTTTTTCAGTAGGGTGGTAATTGAATTGGTTGCAGGCTGCGTCTACTTTTGGCAACAAAAAAGATTTGATAAAGGCGAGTTGGCGATAGATTCGGAAGCAATAACCGGCGGCATAAAACAGTAGCTGCAAATAATTCATTGCGGCAAGATAAAGAAATTGAGTCGAATGACACATTTGAGAGTTTGGAAGTTTTAATATTTAGATTTTGGAAGTAGTTTTTGTTACATTTCACAAACAAACATCACTATTTGAATTGACTAAAAGAATGTTTTTATTTTTAAACTTTAATGCTATTCATCAATGAAAAAATTAGTAATAACTCTGTCTCGCTTCACGTTTAAAGCCGCAACCATCACTAACATGCTCGTATTGTTTGCTTTTTTGCTGTTGCCCTCTAAACATCTTTTTGCTCAAGACAAGACGATAGATAGGGCAACAGCAGGCAAACAGATTTTTTATTTTGACAATGGAGGGAAGCTGAGAAAACCAATCAGGGTTTTTTATTATAGTCCAAAAGGTAATCCCGACAGCTTGCCAATTGTTATTTTGATGCACGGTGCCCACCGCAATGCAAAAGCAAATTCCAATGAGGCATTGGATGCTGCGGCTGCTTTTAACTGTATTGTTGTTGCGCCTGAGTTTACTACCCAAGACTATCCGCAAGGGGATATGTACACTTTTGGAAATGTTTATAATAGGAAGGGCAAGCAGTTTAACCCAAAAGAAGCGTGGACTTTTGAGTTGATAGAACCGTTGTTTGATGAAGTTGTGAGGCAATTAAATAGTACCGCCAAAGGATATTACATATATGGACACTCTGCGGGCGGTCAGTTTGTTACCCGTTTTTTGATGTTTGAGCCAGAGAATAGAATCATCAAAGCGGCGGCGGCAAATCCGGGTTGGTACACGATGCCCACCAATAATGTTGAATTTCCTTATGGATTAAATAAATCTACCGTGCCTACCTCAAACCTTACCAAGATGTATTCTGAGAAATTGTTTCTGTTGCTAGGCACTGCCGATACCATCAGGGACGATGAGGACTTTTATAAATCAGCCGAAGCAGATGCAGAAGGGATGACACGGTTTGCTCGTGGGCAGAATTTCTTTCAACAATCCAAAGCCCAAGCGATTGATTTGAATACGCCTTTTAATTGGACTGAAGTCTTTGTACCCAATGCCGGACATTCCAATACCCGAATGAGCAGGTTTGCGCTTGCTTTGTTTTTTATGGATATAAAATAGATTTACAGTCAATTGTAATCAGTCGCCACTTTTATTAGGCTGAAAATCTCGGGGGCAGCAAAAAGAATCTCCAATGCGCTCGCTTACGCTATTCAAACACTCGAACTATTTAGGGGTAGCGTTTAATACAAACCCGTCAGGTCTTCAAGACCTGACGGGTTTGTGTAGTAAGCAGTTTTTAAACACACACGAAATACGTGCGGGAGCTGGGGGATCTAGGTTTAATACGTTTTTAGCGTCGTTATATCTTTGCCAGTAAATGGGTTACCTTTATCAACAACCTTTGTAACATTGCTTCCGTCAAGATTACAGGAATAAATATTCCCACTATGAGTGTATAGTTCGTTATTGTAATAATTCTTTACACCTGCGATAAAGAATATCTTTTTACCATCTGGCGAAAGTGATACTTGAGGTGTTTGGTCAAAATAAATCCCTGATGGTAAGACTATATTTATTTGTGTTTGATTGCTTCCATCATAATTTGAAGTCCAAATAGAATTTGAATTTGTAGAACTGTCATATAATGTATACAAGAGAAGGTTTTGCTGAGTCAATCCTGTAGTCCCACCTGTTTGCGCATTTGCAGTTTTAGAGCAACTCATTTGAAAGGCGATAATTGAAAGTGAAAGTGCAGTTAGTACTGCTGAACCCATTAGAATCTTTTTCATTTTTTGAAATTTTAAGTTTAAAATAATTATTTGAAAACCGAAAGTAAGGGATTGTGTCCAAAAATTTGGCAACATTCCCAAAGCTCCCCAAATCTATTCCCCACCATTCCCAAAACAACACCTACATTGTAGCTAAGCGAGGAAAAGGGGTTTAGGTTTTGGTAATGCGCTATTGCCACTAAACATTTTTTGCCAACAAAACTTTTGCTCGTGCCGTTACAAATCAATTTTTTCTCTTTCATTTCTGGTCTCACAGGTGTAAAAGCCTCGCTTCTTATCGTTCACAACTTCTTTTTTAATCTCTTTTTGCTGGTTTATCATCGAAATTGACTCTATAAAAGACATCTTTTCTTCAAAAAAAGAGGTCTTTTAGAAGAAAAAAGATGTCTTTTTAACGAAGAAAGATGTCTTTTAGCCAAAAAAAGAAGTCTTTTTTTACAATAAAGAGGTCTTTTACCAAAAAAAAGAGGTCTTTTTTCGCAATAAAGATGTCTTTTACAAATAAAAAGAGGTCTTTTTTTTTCTAAAAGACATCTTTTTCAGAGCGAAGAATCAGGAATTAGCATCAAACAAAAAGTTTTTTTAATTAATTAATCAGTAAAAAATAAATATTATGAGCGCAAATAGAGTAATCACCAACTTTGAAAATGAAAATGATGATGAAATAGTTACCACCTCAAACTCTGCTATATCGGGGCTTAGGCCTAACGTGGCTTATCCTTTTGCGGCTGCCTACAAAGGCAATGACAACGAACCGATGGTGTGGACGGCAATCATTACAAAATCGGCGGGAGACTAGGACGATAGTGATGAGAGATGAAATATGAGTGATGAGTGAAAAGCCCTTTCAAGAAATTGAAGGGGCTTTTTGCATTACTATCTACTATCTCTGCTTTCTCTTCTTTGTGGCAAATTAATTCCCGAAATTTGCCGTTCTATGCTTAATCGAAGTTTTTGTTTTTTGTTGATAATAGTATTGCTTTCAAATACTTCCCTTTCGCAATCAATCATTGATACTTCTTCCGTTAGCAAAATAGGGTTCAAGAGTTTGTTTGCTAGCGAAACGTACAATCCCAAGAAGTCTTATTTTTCACAATTAAGTCCAAAAGCAGTCCCTTTTGTGCAGGAATACATACGGAAGCAAGGCAAGGAATTGGAGAAAATGAAGCAATGGGGGCGGCCATATTTTGATGTGTACGACAGGATACTGCCGCAATATGGCGTGCCTGTGGAATTGAAATACCTAAGCGTGATTGAAAGTCATTTGCAAAGTGGTTTGCGGTCGTGGGCAGGGGCAGTGGGGCCTTGGCAATTGATGGATTATGAGGCGAAAAAATATGGTTTGCGTGTGGGCGAAGGCGTTGATGAACGGATGGATTATTATAAAAGCACCCACGTAGCTGCCAAACTTTTGAAGGAATTGTATGATGAATTTGGGGATTGGCTATTGGTGGTGGCTGCCTATAACGGCGGTGCAGGAAGGGTGAAGCAAGCCATCAGGCTAAGTAACAGCCGTGACTTTTGGGATTTGCAGTTCTTTTTGAAAGAAGAAACAAGGACGCACGTAAAGAAATTTATCGGTACGCATTACATTTTTGAAGGGGGAGGGGGCGAAACAACCATGACTTCTGCAGAACTGAAAGACTTTAAGGCAAATACCATCATTGCCAATAATGCCTTGTTGAATGATACTTCGCTTGCAATTGTTCTTGTGACTGGTCGCTTTTGTTCCACCGTTGTTGCCAAAGGATTAAATATAAACCTTGCTGATTTCAATAGATTGAACAGTGGTTTTGATAAGGCAATGGCAAATGGAGATAGCTATAAGCTACGATTGCCAAAGGACAAAGAGCCATTGTTTCAATCGAAAAGAAATCAATTGTTGCAAGAAAGCATCAATTTGTTGTTGGATGGGAAGTAGGAAACTAGTCCAACACACGCCTGATGGATGCTGCTTTTAACAAGCATTCTTCATATTCTGCCTTTGCATTGCTGTAATAAGTAATGCCTCCACCCACCTGATAACTCAAATATTGGTTGGTTAAATTATATAAAATACTTCTAATGACCACATTGAAATCAAAATCTTTGTTAGGTGCAATGTAACCAACGGCTCCCGAATACAATCCCCTTGTTTGAACTTCATATTGATTTATTAGTTGCATCACCCGCTTTTTGGGAGTGCCTGTCATACTGCCCATCGGGAAAGTTGCTTCTAAAATATCTGCTAAATCTACATTGTCATCAACCTCACCAACAATGGTAGAAATCATTTGGTGTACTTGCGGAAAGGTGTAAATGCCAAACAACTCGGAAACTTTTACGGTGGACTCTTTACAGATTCTACTCAAATCATTCCTTACCAAATCAACAACCATCACATTTTCTGCACGTTCCTTATCGCTAGAATAAAGCTGTTGCTTCAGTAAATTATCTGCTTCTACATCAGTAGTATTTCTTTTGAAAGTCCCTTTAATTGGTTGAGACATCAATTGATTACCAGTCTTTTTCAAGAACCTTTCAGGGCTTGCACAAAGCAAAAATTTATCTGCTGATTTATAATAACAAGAAAAAGGGTTGGGAGATAATTGGGTAAGCTGCTTATAAATGGATAACGGGTCAACCACAGCATCCTCCGCAAAAAACTCCTGACAGAAGTTTATCTCATAACAATCACCTCTTAGGATATGTCGTTTTAATTGTTCAATGATGGATAGATAATCCCCCTTAGAAATTCTTGGCTTTATTGAGAAATGATTTAAAGTAGCATTATTGGAAACTTCAATGCATTCAATTTTCTTGAAAATACTTTCGGGGGATGTGGTGAGGCTTTGAATCTCAATTTGAGTATTGGATAATAAAACAACTACTTCCGGCTGAAAGAAGTATATAGTTTCAAAGCCAATACTATCAAATCGCGCAGTAGCTATTGAAGAATCCAATACATTTTTGTAATCGTAGCTGATATGCCCAAACAACCAATCGTTGGTTTCTTGCAGAAACTGCTTTAAGGCTTCCTGATGATTCTTTTCAGGAGAAAACTTTTGAACAGCACCAACTGCCACCAAACATTCTACACGATTGTGTTCTGAAATGTATTGATGATTGTCCAAAAAAGAACAACTGCTATATTGGTTAGCCCAATACAGCAGTTGCTGTTTCTTTTCCTTAAAATCTGTTATTTGAAATAGCTGAGTTTGTCTTTGCACTACAATTAATAAAGTGAGTTTAATTGATGACTAAAAATCATCGTCATCATCATCAAAACCACCTTTGCCACCGCCTTTACCGAAGAGGTCAAACTCGCTGAAGTCATCGTCTAATTTAAAATCGTCATCATCGTCGTCCTTTGCTTTTTTAGCACCACCTGCTGCTTTTTTGGGTGTGGCACTCTTGCCTCCTTTGGACTTAGGGATATCGAACTCGTCGAAATCTGGATCCCAATCATCATCGTCAGATTTGTTCCAATCATCCTCCTCGACGTCATCTGCTTCGTCGTCGTCGTCATCAACTTTTGCTTTTTTAGAAGATGCTTTTGCTGTCCCTTTCTTTGCAGGCACAACATCGTCATCATCTTCTAAATCATCGTCGTCATCTTCCAACTGTTTTTTACTCTTTGGAGATGCTTTAGGTGCCGGAACCTCTGCCGCGCTTTTCTTTGTGGATTTAGCATCCTTATCAGATTTAATTGCCATGTTCTAATAAGTTTTAGACTGTAAAAATTCAAATGAAATTTGTAATAACCAAAAAAAGTTTACTTTTTTATTCTTTATAAACTCACAATCTGATCCCTTCCCGGACCATTGCTTACATATTTGATGGGCGCACCCACAAAATTATTTATAAAATCGATGTAATTAGACATCGGTGCTGGTAAATTTTCAGCTTCTTTAATTTGTGTAGTATCGCAATGCCAACCTTGGTAAGCCTTCAATACTGGGTCTATTTTAACTTTAGATATTTGAAAAGGCACTTCTGCTGTCTCTACTCCGTTGATGTTGTAAGCAGTACAAACGTTCAATTCTTTGAAACTATCCAAAACATCTGCCTTGGTCATTACCAATTTGGTAACGCCGTTTATCATGCAAGTATATTTCAAAGCAACCAAGTCTATCCATCCGCAACGGCGTGGGCGACCAGTAGTTGCGCCAAACTCACTACCCAATTTCCTTAGTTCTTCACCAGTAGCATCTTCTAGTTCAGTTGGGAATGGTCCACTACCAACCCTTGTACAATAAGCTTTGGTAACGCCCAGCACCTCATTGATTAATTTTGGAGATACACCCAAACCTGTACAAACTCCCGCAGAAATAGTATTGGAAGAAGTTACAAATGGGAATGTACCAAAGTCTATATCCAACATACTTCCTTGTGCTCCTTCTGCCAAAACCTTTTTACCTTTTGTAATCTCGTTGTTAATAAAATACTCGCTGTTTACTACATTCAAAGTTTTTAAGAACTCTAACGATTCAAAGAATTCATCTTCCCAGCTTGAAATATCTTCAATGAAATGAAAATTATCTAATAATTTTTGGTGTTTAAGACGAAGCTTGATGTATTGCGAAGTAAAACTCCTATCCAACAAATCACCTACTCTTATTGCATTCCTACCTGTTTTATCCATATAAGCTGGACCAATTCCTTTAAGGGTAGAACCAATTTTACTATCTCCCTTCGACATTTCACTCGCTTTATCCAAAGCACGGTGAGTAGGAACAATAATGTTGGTGCGTTCGGATATAAAAAGGTTCTTACGTACATCAATACCGAAGGAAGCAACGGTGTCGCACTCTCTTTTCAATGTTATTGGGTCTAGCACTACGCCTCCGCCAATGATATTTGTGATATTCTGATGAAAAATACCAGAAGGTATCTGGTGTAGCACCACTTTTTTATCGCCCACATAAAGTGTGTGACCAGCATTCGGTCCGCCTTGAAAGCGAGCCACTATATCATAATTAGGTGCGAAAAAATCTACGATCTTTCCTTTCCCTTCATCTCCCCACTGTAATCCAAGTATTACGTCTACCATAGTTTTTTCTTTTTATCAGGCGACAAATGTAAGCGTTGTGTTATTCCAAATAAAAATTGAAGTACTTTTTTCTGTAACATTGTCTAAAATAAATATTTTGGGAAGTAGATTCATCAATTGGTTATTGTTTACTGTTTTATCATTGATATGGGGCAGTTCGTTTCTGCTAATGAAGATTGGCATGGAGCAACTAAGCCCTTACGAGGTAGCTGCTTTGAGGATATTGAGCGCAGGAATAGTCCTGATTCCATTTGCTTTCAAAGCTTTTAAACAAATACCAACAAATAAAATAGGACAAGTATTATTATCTGGATTAATGGGCAGTTTCATTCCTGCATTCCTATTTTGCTTGGCAGAAACTAAATTGGACAGCGCTTTAACAGGTATGCTCAATTCGCTCACACCCCTTTGTGCAGTAATAATAGGTACACTGTTCTTCAAGATGAGACCAACTGTATGGAAGTTTGCCGGTATTTTTATTGGATTGATTGGTCTTTTCTTTTTGGTATCGCCCAATGGACAACTTCATTTCAATAATTCAAATTATATTTCGTTAATCATTCTCGCCACCATTCTTTATGCCATCAATGCAAACTTCGTAGGCAAAAGTCTTGGCGGTTTGGGGCCATTGAATATTGCATCGGTTGCTTTTGCGCTACTAATTATACCTTGCTTGATAGTTCTTGTTTCAATGGGATATTTTACAAGACCATTAGGTGAGTTATCAATAATAAAATCTACTGTTGCCGCTTGTGTTCTAGGTACGGGCGGCACAGCCATTGCCACTATATTATTGTACAGGCTCATAAAACGTGCGGGTGCATTGTTTGCCACGATGGTTACTTATGGCATCCCATTCGTGGCGGCGGGTTGGGGTGTGGTTTATGGCGAACAAGTGACTTTGTTGGAAATTGGTTGCCTCGGTATCATCTTGAGCGGGGTGTATTTGGCTAATAAATAAGCCTTTTTAGATAGTAGATATTAGTAATTTAATAAAGTACACATTTACTAACTATTATCTAATCACTTCGCTTCCACTGATGCCAATTGGCTTGTGGTTGAAATTGATTAGCCACATAACCCTTTCGGCATCTGTATCCGGTAAATAAGGATTCTTTTTCATTTTAATAAAATTAAGTTGTGTTTAAATAAATTGTTGATTAATCTTTTTCGAACGGAGATTAGCTTGCCGCTTAAACTTTTAACTTCTAATGTGACGTTTTGAAGCGTCAACCACCTCTTTTTTATAAGACTTCTTCTAATTGTTGGCTTGTAGCAACATTTGCTACAAGGGTAGCAACACTTGCTACAAGGGTAGCAACACTTGCTACAAGGATAGCAACACTTGCTACAAGGGTAGCAACACTTGCTACAAGGGTAGCAACACTTGCTACAAGAGTAGCAAGTGTTGCTTACCGAGTATATTTTAGATACTACCAACCAATTTGAACCATTAAAAGAGCTTTTTTGAAAGAAAAAGAGGTGATTTTTTATCTACTGAGTCCGCAAAGAAGCCCCTATGAGTGTGGTAGAGAGCGGTGAGATAAGCTGAGAGAAGAAAATGTGTGACGTTTAAAACCCGTGAGATGAATAAGTTTCTTTAACTCGGTGGATATCGTGATTGTTTATTTGATTAAAACAAATAAATATTTTGTGGTAGGGGCGCAGCCGTCATTTCGACCTTAGGAGAAATCTAATTATGCTATTAGGGTCTTTTTTATTTGGTTAGATATCTCCTTCGTCGATATGACGGCTATGGTTTATGGAATGAATCTACGAAACTGCAAGTTTAGTAGAGCGGCTTCTGTTGGTACTAATTTCCTTCATTTTTAAAAAAAGCCTTCAATTCAAGCGCATCATCTGCCTTCATCTTTCCTGCAAGCACCAGCCTAAGCTGCCTTCTGCGCAAGGCCCCATCATATAGTTTATGCTCTTCCTCGGTTTCGGGTATCAACTCTGGGGCTGGTATTGGGCGGTGGTTATTGTTTGCATCCAACGCCACAAACGTAAAATATGCCTCGTTGCTTTTGTAGGTATGTTTACTCAATGGGTCTTCGCCCCAAGCACGCACATGTATCTCCATAGAAGTATTGAAACTGCGGGAAACCTTTGCTTCTATGTGTACGATATTGCCCAGTTTGATGGGTGTTTTAAAACTAAGATTATCTACCGAAGCGGTCATGCAAGGCAGGTTGGAGTGCTTCATGGCACTCATCGCAGCGGCAATATCCATCCAATACATCAATCGCCCGCCCACTAGATTTCCAAAATGATTGGTGTCGTTTGGCATCACCATTTCATTCATCACTATAAAACTTTCACTAGCCCTTTTTGCCTCCATTGTATAATTTTTAGTGGGTTGATAATCCCTTATTTGATGATTTAATAGGTGTGAAGATAATAAAATATCAATCGGAAAACGCACTTTAAATCATACAAACAGCACCCTAAAGATTTTCGATTGTATATTGCAGCGAATTTTAGGATATGAAAATAACTGAGCATTTAGAACAAGCAAAGGACACGTTGATTTCGTTTGAGGTATTGCCGCCATTGAAAGGGAAGACAATCAATAGCGTTTATGATCACTTAGACCCTTTGATGGAGTTTAAACCTAGTTGGATAAACGTGACTTATCACCGTAGTGAATCGATGTTTAAGAAGAAGCTGGATGGCACTTTCGAGAAGGTAGAAGTGAGGAAACGTCCAGGTACGGTGGGCATCTGTGCCGCCATCATGAACCATTATAAGATAGATGCTGTGCCGCATATCATCTGTGGGGGATTTACAAAAAGGGAAACAGAAGATGCACTGATAGATTTGGATTTTTTGGGGATTGATAATGTACTGGTTTTGAGGGGCGATGCTGCCAAGAATGAATCTAGTTTTGAACCAGAAAAAGATGGTCATAATTATGCAAGTGATTTGTTGGAGCAGGTAATCAACATGAACAACGGCATTTATATAGATGAGGATATAAAAAATGGTGGCAAAACAAAGTTTTGTGCAGGCATAGCAGGTTATCCAGAGAAACATTTTGAAGCACCGAACTTGGAGATAGACTTAAAGATGCTGAAACAAAAGGCTGACTTAGGTGCAGGATATATAATGACACAGATGTTTTTTGATAATAAGAAGTTCTTCGACTTTGTAAAGTCTTGCCGGGATTTGGGTATTACTATTCCAATCATTCCGGGCTTGAAGCCGATTACAAATAAGAAACAATTGTCGGTATTGCCTAGGATTTTCCATGTGGATATACCTACAGAACTAAGCAATGCTATCATGAAGGCGAAAACAGATGCCGACTGCGAACAGATAGGAACAGAATGGTTGATTCAACAAAGTAAGGAACTGAAAGAATTCGGCGTGCCTGTTTTGCATTATTATACCTTGGGAAAACCAAAGGTTATTTGGAATGCTGTGAAAGAATTGGTGTAGACCGTTTTCCGTTGACCGTATAACCGTTAACGGAACACGGTTAGCGGTATATCGGTTAACAATAAAGAAACTTATGTCAAAGTCATCTGCTATATTTCTCGCAAAGAGTACCGTCAAAGCCCCTGACAAGGAGCATCGCCGGAAGATTAATTTTAATATTGGCAAGTACAATGCAACTGTTCCACAGGGAAAGGCGCAGTTTGTAGATATGATGCAGGTAAGACAGCAAGCGAAGAACATAAAGTGGGATGCTATTGAGCATTTGGATAAGCACTTAGAATCTTTTGAAAAGCAAATTACTGAAAGAGGAGCAAAGGTTTTGTGGGCAGCAGATGCGGAAGAGGCCTTGAAATACATTGGGAAGATTTGTAAAGAGAAAAACTGCAAGTCGGTAGTGAAGAGCAAGAGTATGGTGACGGAAGAAATACACCTAAACCATTACTTAAAAGAACACGGAATAGATAGCGTGGAGACTGATTTGGGTGAATACATACAGCAGTTGGATGGAGAACCGCCTTACCATATCGTTACCCCTGCAATGCATAAAAACAAAGAGGATGTTGCGAAATTGTTTGCAGATAAACTAGGTACACCGCACGATTTGACCCCAAAAGAGTTGACTTTAGTAGCAAGAGAAAAGCTAAGAGAGAAATATATTCAGGCAGAGGTAGGAGTAACAGGGGCTAACTTTATTGTGGCGGATATTGGTGGTGTTGCGATAACAGAGAATGAGGGCAATGCACGATTGAGTTGTGCTTTTCCTAAAACACATATAGTTATTGTGGGTATAGAAAAAGTTGTTCCTTCCATGAATGACCTTGCCTTATTCTGGCCTTTATTGTCAACTTATGGAACAGGGCAAAAGGTTACGGTTTATAACTCCATTGTTACTGGGCCTAGACAATCAAATGAAACCGATGGGCCTGAAGAAATGTATGTGATACTGTTAGATAATGGCAGAACGAACCTTTTGAAGAATCCAAAGACTAGGGAAGCATTGTATTGTATTCGTTGCGGGGCTTGTTTAAATGCTTGTCCTATTTATAAAAATATTGGTGGGCATAGTTATGATACTACTTATAGCGGCCCAATTGGTAGCGTAATCACACCGCACCTAAGTGGGATGAAAGAGTATAAACACTTGAGTAATGCATCATCCCTTTGTGGAAACTGTACCGAAGTTTGTCCAGTTAGGATTAATCTTCACGAATTATTATTGGAAAATAGGCACGAGGCAGTAGAATCAGGAGCAGGTAGTATTTCGGAGATGTTGGCTTGGAGATTATGGAGGGTTGCAAGTTTGAATAGATTCATCATGAATGCGGGAAATGGCAGTTTAAAGAACTGGGTAATCAATAGGACATTCAAAGCCTGGACTAAACATAGAAGCGACTTGGATTTCAGTCAAAAGACATTTAATGAGTTGTGGAAAGAGAAGATGGACAAAAAGAATTGAGTAATACGGAAAACGTTCGTATATTTAATCAATAAGAAATTAATTTATGAAGCGGGAAATAATTCAAAAAGCATTTGCAAACGAAGAGGAATACTTCGCATTTGAGGAAAAAAGCGAATTGAAGCACGAGCTTTATAACGGAAACTTGATTAAAATGAGCGGTGTATCAATAAATCATAATGAGATTACAGGAGCAATTTTTATTCTTTTGAAAACTCTTTTAAAGGGAACCAACTTCAAAGTATTTATTGAAGCAGTGAAAGTCAAGACCCCCTTGGGCAATTTCTTTTATCCCGATGTTATGGTTTGTCACCCTAATCCTCAGAAATATTTCAGTACCGAACCGATATTATTAGTGGAAGTATTATCTGAGAATACTAGGAAGTATGATTTAGTAAATAAATTTATTCAGTATCAGAAGATTGAAAGCTTGCAATATTATCTGTGCGTGGAGCCAGAACAACAAGTAGTGATACTCTTTAATAAAGATGCTGATGGGGATTGGGTAACAGAAACTTTTAGTAAAGATGAAGATATAATCAACCTGCCACAACTCAGAACTTCTTTCTCATTGAAACAAATCTATAAACCAGAATAGCCTTGTTGCTTTACACCCCTGCCACATTACCACGCTTGCAATATGTAATAAGTTTCGTTGAATCTATTATAGGGCAACAGATTACTATTACAACAGATAAGGAACAATTTATTCAGGCTAAATCAATCAAAATAAATTACAGTGACTCAAAGATTTGCGAAGATGAATATCATATTATCCCTCACACCCTACTTTTTCAAAAAACAATAGAACCTGTTGAAATAACAGTAGCTGAATGCAGGAACAATCCTTGCTTTTTTGTCAATCAGAACGACCACCACGGCTTTGATGTATTTGCTGCTATCTTTTATTTGATAACCAGATACGAGGAATATCTTCCGCATCAAAAAGATGTTTTCGGCAGATATGCACATACGAACTCTCTTGCTTATCAAAACAACTTCCTAACTATCCCATTAGTAAATCTTTGGATAAGTGATTTAATAATTTCACTTTCAAAACTTGCGACTTACGACTCACGACTTACGACTTCATTCTCCTTCCTTCCCACTTACGATATTGACATAGCTTATGCCTACAATCATCAGCAAATGATAAAAAATATCGGTGGTTTCTTTAAAGATTTAGTGAAAGGAGATATCGAAAAAGTAATTGAGCGGGCAAATGTTTATAGTGGAACAAAGCAAGACCCATTTGATACCTATCGATGGTTGGATGCCCTTCATAAGCAACATCAATTGGCCCCCATCTATTTCTTTTTATTAGCAAAGAAGAAGGGCATTTACGATAAAAATATTTCTCCTGCTTCAACGGCAATGAAACAACTAGTGCAAAAACATTCAGCGCGCTATCAAGTAGGCATCCATCCTTCGTGGCAAAGTGGGGATAAGGAACTTTTGGTAAAGGAAGAAATAGATTCAATCAAAAAGATTACTGCTAATGATTGCAATAAAAGCCGCCAACATTATATTAGGCTCACTCTTCCTGAAACTTATCGCACCTTGATTAAGAATGGCATTACAGATGATTACTCTATGGGTTATGGAAGTATCAATGGTTTTCGGGCATCCGTGGCTTCACCGTTTTATTGGTATGATTTAGAAAAAGAAAAAACAACCAATCTTCTGATTTACCCTTTTTGTTTTATGGAAGCTAATTCTTTCTTCGAGCAACATTTATCTGCCGAGGAAGCAGGAAGAGAGTTGCAGTATTATTATGATATAGTAAAACAAGTAGATGGGCAATTGATTACCATCTTCCATAATCATTTTTTGACTGAACAACCGCAATGGAAACCTTGGCGCGAGATGTATGCTGCGTTTTTAAGCGAAAACTTTTAATCAAAACAAGATAAATTAGTTGTACGTTTTACGTTATGAGTTTTACGTTGGGATTAGTCTTATTTACAAGTAAAAGAACGTAACACTTATAACGTAAAACCTACAACTCCTTATTCTATCTCCTAAAGTTTGGCATCATCCCGCCCATTTTAGGCATCTGACCCCCACTTTTATTCATCATGCTCATCATATTTTTCATCTGCTCAAACTGCTTTATGAAAGCGTTTACTTCGGCGATGTCTTTGCCACAACCCTTGGCAATACGTATTTTTCGACTTGGATTAAGCAGATCTGGGTTAGCCCTTTCCTTTGGTGTCATGCTATGAATGATGCTTTCAAAACCCTTGAAACTATCATTGCTAATGTCCACGTCCTTCATTGCCTTGCCAACACCAGGTATCATCCCCATCAAATCTTTGATGTTACCCATCTTTTTTATCTGCTGCAACTGGTCAAGAAAGTCTTGAAAATCGAATTGGTTCTTCCTTATTTTCGATTCGAGTCTCTTGGCCTGAACCTCATCATATTGCTCCTGCGCCCTCTCAACCAAGCTTGTGATATCGCCCATCCCTAGGATACGCTGTGCCATACGTTCCGGATAAAAAATATCCAACGTATCCATCTTTTCACCACTGCTCATAAACTTTATCGGTTTATTCACGGTATATTTGATGGTAAGGGCAGCACCACCCCTTGTGTCGCCATCAAGTTTTGTAAGTACCACACCATCAAAATCCAGACGGTCATTAAAAGCCTTTGCAGTGTTCACGGCATCTTGTCCCGTCATTGCATCCACCACAAACAATATTTCCGTGGGGTTAACTGCCGCTTTTAGGTTTGCAACTTCGACCATCATTGTTTCATCAACAGCCAAGCGACCAGCTGTATCTATTATCACCACATTTTTGTTGGTTGCCCTTGCTTCCTTTATTGCATTGAGTGCAATACTCACCACATCTTTACTATCCCTTTCCGAATAAATAGGTACGCCAACCTGTCCAGCAAGTACCGTCAATTGGTCAATTGCCGCAGGCCTATAAACATCCGCAGCCACCAACAATGGACTCTTTCCCTTCTTTGTTTTTAGATAATTGGCAAGTTTGCCAGTGAAAGTGGTTTTACCGCTACCCTGTAATCCAGCTATCAAAATTACGGCGGGGTTGCCGGTTATATTGAATTGCGCTTCGGTACCGCCCATTAATTCGGTCAGCTCGTCCTTCACAATCTTTACCATCAACTGCCCAGGGCTTATTGAATTGAGCACTTTTGCGCCAGCAGCCTTTTCTTTTACCTTGTCGGTAAATTCCTTGGCTATTTTAAAGTTCACGTCCGCATCAATCAAGGCGCGACGTATGTCTTTAATAGTATTCGAAACGTTGAGGTCGTTGATGCGCCCCTGACCTTTTAGGTTCTTAAATGCCGTTTCCAGCTTATCACTTAATGAATTGAACATCTGCTGTAATTTTTTATCTTAATGGTGTAACAAGTTGAAAATAGATTCTCCCCGAACCTGCAAATATAAAAGGTTCAGCTTCTATATTTTATGGTATCCTAGATATTAAGGAAGGGTAAAATATTTATTTTATGACATCCTAGACATTACGGAAGGGCAAAATGTTTATTTTATGGCATCCTAGTCATTACGGAGGGGCAAAATATTTGTTTTATGGCATCCTAGACATTACGGAAGGGTAAAATGTTTTTATAGCACCAAAAATATTTCTACTGATGATTTATGGAATAATTCAATGACTGTATCTAATTATAAAACTTACAGTTATGAACAAGAATATCATTTTAACCGCCGATGTCTTAGACATCATTTTCGATGGAAGAAACAAAGCTTATGGAGCTTATGACCTTCGCAAAACTTACCAGCAACGAGTTTTAAAAGCACTATTGGGTACTGTTGGCATCTGTCTTTTATTCTTTGCATTTCTCTATGGTGGGGCTCGAAAGAAAGCAAATTTAGGTGATGTGCCAACTATAGTAGTTGACTTATTGCCACCAATACAGGAGGCAAAGCCAGTAGTAATTCCTCCTCCACCAATTCCGAAAGCACCGGAAGTGAAAGTTAAGATTACTGGATTTACCCCTCCTAGAATTGTTCCGGCAGATCAAGTTACTGAAACTCCTCCTGATGTAAAAACGTTGGATGAAACACATATCGGACCTAAGTCTCAGGATGGAATAAAAGGCGGTGATGACGTAATTGCTCCTCCGGAACAAAGTACTACGAGTAATGGAAATGGACTGCCCGCACAAAAGAAAGATGACCCAGATGATATTTTTCATTCCGTGCAGATAGAAGCAGAGTTTCCAGGTGGAAAGTCAGCTTGGATGCGGTATCTAGAACGTAACTTGAATAATAATCTTCCAACGGAGGAAGGTGCACCCGCTGGGAAATACACAGTATTTGTTTCTTTTATGGTTGATCAAAATGGATTTGTTAGTGATGTTGTTGCCGAAAATAATCCGCAATATGGCACTGCCGAAGAAGCCGTAAAGGTTATAAAGAAAGGCCCAAAATGGACTCCTGCTGTTCAAAACGGACACAACGTTTCCTATAGGGTACGGCAGGCAATCATATTTGTGGTTAGTGATAATCTTTAATTGGATTGAGGCAATTTATAAATGGATATTGTTAAGATACCCAAAGCAAATCCTTTCAATCTTACTTATCATTTACATTTGTTGCAAATAATTGCACATTGAGCATCACGATACATACCCACGAATTAGTAAAAAGTTACAAAGGCCGCACGGTTGTAAATAAAGTTTCCATTGATGTAAAACAAGGAGAAATTGTTGGCTTGCTTGGCCCCAACGGTGCAGGGAAAACCACTAGCTTTTATATGGTGGTGGGATTGATTCAGCCTGATTCAGGCACAGTTTTCTTGAACGATCAGGACATTACCAAACTGCCAATGTACAAAAGGGCGCAGATGGGTATTGGATACCTGCCGCAAGAGCCAAGTGTTTTTAGAAAGTTGAGTGTGGAGGATAACATAATGGCTGTATTGGAGATGACCAAGTTGAATAAGGCGCAACGAAAAGAAAAACTGGAGACTTTGATGTCTGAATTTAACTTAAACCACGTGCGCACCAACAATGGTGATAGTCTTAGTGGTGGCGAACGTAGACGTACTGAGATAGCCCGTGCATTGGCTGTTGACCCCAAGTTTATTTTGTTGGACGAACCCTTTGCAGGCGTAGATCCCATTGCTGTGGAAGATATTCAAGCAGTGGTTGCTAAGCTAAAATATAAGAACATTGGCATCCTGATTACCGACCATAACGTAAACGAAACCCTTTCTATCTGCGACAGGGCTTATCTGTTGATTGAAGGAAAGATTTTTAAACAAGGAACCGCCGAACAATTGGCAGATGACGAACAAGTGCGCCGAAGATACCTAGGGACAAACTTTGTATTGAAGCGGAAAGATTGGATTATTGATATGGTGCGGGAACATGCCAATGATAAGAAAGAATTATGATTGAATGATTTAAATGATAACAATGATTTTTGACTTCTCTTAATCATTCCTTTCATTCAAATCATTCAATCATAATTCAGTTTATCGTTGTTTATATGCCTCGTTGCATCCCTCACATTCTTCTTCTCAAAATTCTTTTGCAAAGCATCGGTTAGGTTTACCCCCGTTTGGTTGGCAAGGCAGATAAGTACCCAAAGCACATCCGCCATTTCATCGGACAATTCTTTGTTCTTGTCACTCTCCTTGAATGACTGCTCGCCATATTTGCGAACCAATAAGCGGGATAGTTCCCCTACTTCTTCCATCAGGATGCCGAGGTTAGTCAGTTCATTAAAATATCTTACCCCAACTGTTTTAATCCAGTTGTCAACATCAGTTTGTGCTTGTTCTATTGTCATTTCTATATTTTTTTTCTTAACCACAAAGTACACTAAGAAAAGAAACACAAGGAACACGAGGTTTACTTTTTGATCCTTGTGTTCTTAGTGAAAACCCTTGTGAACTTTGTGGTAAATCCTAATTATTCTTTATTTTTCGAATCAATGATGATGGTCACGGGGCCATCATTCAATAGCCTAACTTTCATATCAGCCCCAAAGATGCCGGTTTGAATGTGTTTGCCAAGGTCTTTTTGCAGTTGCACAATCATTGCTTCATACAATGGGATAGCAATTTCAGGCTTGCTTGCTTTGATGTACGAAGGTCTGTTTCCCTTTTTGGTACTTGCATAAAGCGTAAACTGGCTCACCAACAATATTTCCCCTTCAATGTCAAGGATGCTTTTGTTCATTACCCCATTCTCATCATTGAAAATCCGCAGGTTGCATATTTTGTTGCTTAGCCACACAATATCTTCCGATGTGTCTGCGTCTTCAATGCCTTGCAATACCAGCAATCCTACGTTTATGAACCCCGTTATTGTTCCTTCCACCGTTACCGATGCCTCTGTTACCCGTTGTACGACTACTCTCATAATTGGCTAAGGTAAAGACAATTTGATTAATTAGCGAGTTGTTTTAGCCACTAAAACAAATGTTTTGGTGACTGAAACAAATGTTTTGGTGGCTGAAACATATGTTTTGATGACTGAAACAAATGTTTTGATGACTGAAACAAATGTTTTGGTGACTGAAACATATGTTTTGGTGACTGAAACATATGTTTTGGTGACTGAAACAAATGTTTTAATGACTGAAACAGATGTTTTGATGACTGAAACATATGTTTTGGTGACTGAAACAAATGTTTTAGTGATTGAAACAAGTGGTATTTAGGTTGAAGCAATGGGCACTTTAGCTTGAGAAACCCTATTTATCTTTATCTACAACGAACTTATCAGGCTTGATGGTACCGCTATTAGTGAAGGTATTATTCTCCAACAAATGCCTTGCCCTCACATTGTCCCCATAAGAAATGAGGGTTTTGTTAGGATTACTATTAATAAATTTATTGTTTGTGATTGAAGATACTTGCACTCCAAACAAGTTTATTAGAGAAGAGTCGTTAGTGCAATTTTCAATATAGTTATTATCAAACAAAAGGTTTGGCCCCATTGTACTTTCATCTTTTCCTCCCCTGTATAAGTTCAGGATACTGCCTTTATTATTAGTAAATGAGCAGGTAGTTATCGCCATATGTTCAACATTGTAATATCCTACATTATCAGTTTCTTTATCTAATGAAAATAGGTTGCAGGTATTATTTTCAAAATGGGTTTTATAAAATGAGATATAATCCGAAATAGAATATTTAGGGGCAAGTAAGAAATTATTAGCGACAAGGTTTTTAATAGTGGAATAGCCAACTTCAATATGAGAATGATTTGAACTTCCACTAGTATCAGCACTTATAAAACTTCCTACCTTGCAACCAATAGCATCTATATTTAAGTTTGAAAAACCAGCAAAAGAACCGCCTGGCACAATAAATAGAGCAGGTAGGTATTCAGTTGTTTTAAAAGAGATCGGCTTTTTGTTTTTGGAGGAAAGGGAAAAATTAATAGATGTAATAACAGGCTTGGTAAAAAAATATTCATCGTTAGTTAATTCAATGATTACAAAACGCTTGTTTGTTTGTAAAGCCTTATAAATGTCGTCAGCAGTAGCACAATCAGCTTGATAAGTATCAGATGGTTTACTTTTTTGTATCCACTCCACACCTGAAAACCAACTAACTCCTTTTCCCAAATAAGGATTGCCAACTACCTTCTTATAAAAAGCCCAATCAGTAAACCCGGCACCTTTTGGAAATCCGTTTTTCAAACGATGCGCAGTTTGCTCCTTAAAACTTCCAGGCAAAATATCTTTTGGATTATTGATTGAAAGAGGACTGCTTTGTAATGTCGCAACGGAAGTATCAATCTTGGTCTTATCAAATCCTTCTAGCAAAGATTGTTTAATTGAATTACTAACTAAATTATTGGCGAAATAGATACTGTCTGTTTTATCAAATACGTGATAAAGGATAGAATCTTGGTTATTGGCAAATACATTTTTAAAGATAAAGACATTGGCGGGGGCAACACTTCTTTCGCTATCACTCCCTTCGCAAAGACTAAAAGGGGTGCAATTAATAAAAGTATTGTTTGCAACAACTGCATCCCTCACGGGTAAATACCTGTAGGCAGGAGAATGCGGAACGCCATTCATAATAGCCAAAGGCGAACGGAAATCAACGCCCCTGCATTTGTAAAATAGGTTATTCACTACCCAATTCCCTTCGTTTATAATCCGCACACCACCAGTTCCTTCTTTGTCATTTCCTAAAAAGATATTCCCTTCTGCGGTGTTGTTGTTGCCGTGCCTAAGGTTGAGCCCGCCCTGACATTCTTTGAAAACATTGTTGCGGATAATATTGCCACAAGACTTAATGGAAATGATTTCCACCTCGCCATTGCATTGGTCAAATAGATTATTCCGGATGATGGTATTGCTATAAAAAGTGCAGTGCTGAGAAACGCCCACCCTGATAATCTCTCCCGCATTTGATTGAAGCGGTGGCCTTGGGGCGAAATAATTACTATCAATAAGATGGTTGTTCATTCGGCTACGGTCATCATCCAAAATAACTGCTATCAATACCCCAAGATTCTTTTTATTGTAGAAAGTGCAGTGGTCTATACGGTTGTTTTTGCCATACAATGCCACCCAATAGTTTTCACTGATGCGTTTTGGATTATTGAAATCATTGATGGAACAATTGGTGACACGGCAATTGTTGGCAACATTATCCTTTAGTTTAAACTCCCAAACATTGCCTGAAGCAGCACTACCATCTTTAAAGTTTAGCCCTTCGATTATGATATGGTTGCCGCCAATCCTTAAAAAGCTTTTGCCATTTATCAGCACTTTACCATCTGTTTGGGCTTTGAAAACAATGGGAGCTTTTTCAGTGCCGCTACAAGAGATTTCTATTTTACAATCGCCCCAAGTTCCATCTTTAAGAACGATAATATCACCCGGAAGTGCTTTCTCTGTTGCACTTTTTAGTTCAGCAAGATTGGAAACTAAAATAGTTGTGGCATTTGTTTTTAAAACAAACAATGCTAGCAAAAGCGGAAGAATAATTTTTTTCATAAAGCAAGTAAAAAAGTGTTCATTTATCTCGATACCAACATTTTTTGAGAAGACTCACGGATGATTAGTTTAGGTCTAAGAACAATCACCTCGTCATTCATGTCTTTTTCACTGTGCATCATTTCAATAAACATCTTTGCGGCAGTCTTACCAAGTTCAAATGCAGGCATCTCCACAGTAGAAATTGTTGGGGTAACTAACTTTGTGGCTGGGTCATTGTTCATGCCTACCAAGCCAATATCATTCGGCATATTCAGTTTTTTTTCCTTAATGGCAAGCATGGCGCCGATAGCCATTTTATCTGCAATAGCAAAAATGGCATCAGGTCGGCGCTTCATCGCCAATAATTCTTTTGTAGCAAAATAGGCATAGTCCTGATTGAAGTCGCAATAAACTATCAAATCTTTATCAACCTTTATGTTGTTTTGCTTTAAGGCTTTTAGGTAACCTTCCATTCTATTGTTGCTCAATTCCAATTTCTTTGGACCACTTAGTATCGCAATTCTTTTGTAGCCTTGTTCTATTAAATGTTGGGTAGCTAAAAAACCTGCTTCTTCATTGTCTAAAATAACTTTCGGGGCATTGAGTGAAGATGTAACCCTATCAAAAAGCACCATCGGCTTCTTTTTGTCCTGTATTTTCTTGATGTGATCTACTTGCATCGTATCACAAGAGAGTGAAACAATAAACCCATCCACCAAACTATCCATCAATCGTTTAGTATTTACTATCTCCCTGCCATAGCTTTCATTACTTTGACAAACCATCACTGTATAGCCAGCTTCTAGTGCGACTTCATCAATACCTTTTACCATTGTAGAGATAACAAAATCCAAGTTTGGTACGATTACCCCAATTGTATGTGTTTGTTTCTTTAATAAGTGTAGGGCAAGCTGGTTTGGCTGGTAATTTAATTGTTCAGCTAATTCCAGTACTGCTTTTCTGGTATCTTGCTTTACGTCATGCGTATCACGCAAAGCTCTTGAAACAGTAGAAGTTGAAATTTTAAGTGTACGTGCAATGTCCTTAATTGTAGCTTGTTTTTCCATGATAGCAATTGTTAAACTTGATGTTTAGGGGATAAAAGTAAACCTTATTTCCTTTTTTGCGATAAAATTGCCGGAATCGTTTCCGGTAACGCTTTCAAAGGTTTTATTTTGAAAATATCTAAAATTGAGTATAATATTATAGATAATATCCAAATAATTATCCTAAAAATTAGACAATATACTTCGTCGAACATTCTGAAAGCCCTTTAGAAAGCTGTTATTTTACAATGTTTATTGTTTGTAGCTATTTTTATTGCGTTAAAGATGTTTTTAATGCCTGTAAAGGTTATCAAGCCTCTCAATTTAGGCTTTTACAATTTTTAAATCTTTCTTCAATAGGTGTCTATTGGAAAATAGTAAATAATTATCTTACGATGCGGTTGCCGATAATACAGTTTATTATGCTCATTCTTTTTGCGCTGCCATTGGGAGCGCAAAAACATCCTATTTGTTATAACACTTCGGATGATTACGCTTTCATAAAGAAAGAATTATCCAATAACCCGATGCTAAAAGAATCGTTCAATAGCGTAAAGAAAAGCGTGGATGAATGGGTTGGAAAAGATATTGATGTACCGGTTCCCAAAGATCTTGCTGGAGGGTATACGCACGAAAGGCATAAGGAAAACTATATTTTGATGTTCAATAGTTCAATGCTTTATCAGATTACTGGTGAGACAAAGTATGCTGAGTTGGTAAAGGGATTGTTTTTTAAATATGCCAAGTTGAATCCCACACTTAAGGACCATCCCCAAGGAAGTGCTTCTAATGCCGGGAGGTTATTTTTTCAGTCATTGAACGATGCCAATTGGCTAGTGTACACCGGGTTGGCTTTTGATGGTATATATAATTATTTAACTCCTGAAGAAAGAAAAACAATTGCTGATGGGGCTTTTAAACCAGAAGTTGAACATTTTACTAATGACCTAGAACCTTGGTTTGGATGGATTCATAATCATGCGGTATGGTCAACAGCAGGCGTTGGAATAGTTGGCATTGCAACTGATAATAAAGAATATGTAGATATGGCCTTGTATGGAAAACACAAAGATGGCAAAAGTGGGTTCTTGGCAAATATTGATGGTTTGTTATCTCCAGATGGCTATTATACAGAAGGCCCATATTATACCCGATATGCTATTTTGCCTTTTTATCTTTTTGCAAATGTCCTTAGAAATTACAAGCCCGAACTTAAAGTATTCAACCGCAGGGATAATGTATTGCAAAAAGCATTGGTGAACGCCTTGCAACAAACAAACCTGAAAGGGCAATTTTATAGTTACAATGATGCCTTGAAAGAGAAAACCTTTGCTTGCAATGAAATAATAGAAGCTGTTGATATGGCTTGGAATGTTTTTGGTGCAGACACAAGTTTACTCGCCATTGCCAAACTACAAAAGAAAATTACGCTAAGCAAGGGTGGTGCAACCATTGGTTCGTTGCTTTCAAATGATAATAATGCCACAAGATTTTATAATTACAAACCAATTGAATTTACGGATGGGGCAAATGGTGATGAAGGCGGTATCAGCATTATGCGAAGCGGAAAAGATGAAAACCTAGTTTCTCTTATCTATAAATATACAGCCCATGGATTGAGTCACGGGCATTTTGACAAGTTGAATATCAACCTTTACGATGGCAAAAGGGAGGTTTTGACAGATTATGGAACGGTTCGTTATATCAGTATCGAACAAAAATCTGGGGGGAAGTATTTGAAGGAGGCTACTAGTTATGCCAAGCAAACAATTGCCCACAATACGTTGGTGGTTGATGAAAAAAGCGACTATGGTGGCAACGAAGAAGAAAGCCAAAAGCACCATCCAACTAAGCTTTTCAGTAATGTGACCAATAGCAATGTGCAGGTGGTTTGTGCCGAAGATGATACGGCATACACTGGAGTGAAAATGAAAAGAACGGTTTATATGGTTGACCTGCCTAATCACAAAAAGCCGTTGGTAGTAGATATTGTTAATGCACTTTCTGCCGAACAGCACCAATATGATTTGCCTTTTCAGTATTCTGGTATTTTGATGAGTACCAATTATAAATACAACCCTTTTCTAAATACCCAAACCACATTGGGCAAAGCAAATGGGTATCAACATATCTGGAAGGAAGCAGAAGCTACTCTGAAAAATCATCCTTTCTCTCAATTCACGTTCTTGGATAACAAATCTTTTTACACCATTTCGTCCCTTACCGATGATAGTACCTCGGTATTTTTTACTAGGATTGGTGCCAACGACCCTAATTTTAATTTTAGACATGAACCTGCTTATATCCTTAGAAAGAAGGGCGGCAATCAGAGTTTTGTGAATGTGATTGAGATGCACGGAAGCTATGATGCCAATGGGGAGAAATCGACGGATGCTTATTCATCAGTAAAGAATATAGGATTATTGCAGAATGATGCTGATTATTCAGTCGTAAAAATTGAATTTGGCAATAAAATTTTATTGGTTATTCAACGCAATAGCAATTACGATAGCAACGCAAAAAATACAGTGGATGTACAAGGAAAGAAATGTAGTTTCAAGGGGAATTATACAGTTTTGTATGATGATAAAACAGTCAATAATTAAAAAGTAGTAAGTAAATAAATTATTAATCTTTAAAAAAATCGTATGGAAACGAGCAATAAAGTGGAAGAAAAAGAGGTATTAGCTTTTATAGAAGACAAAAGCATGGAGTGGGAGCAAGTTGCACCAGGTATGAAGCGGAAAATAATGACTTATGACGACAGGATTATGCTCGTGAAAGTTTATTTTGATAAGGATGGAATTGGTGTATTGCACAATCATTACCATACACAAATTACTTATATTTCGAAGGGGGTTTTTGAGGTGGAAGTTGATGGAAAAAAACAAATATTGAAACAAGGCGATGTCTTTCATGCGGCACCAAACCTATATCACGGGGTGGTTTGCTTGGAAGAAGGCGAATTGATTGATGTTTTCAGTCCTATGAGGGAAGATTTTGTGGCTATTTAGCACTGGTTTAGGTTATAAAACATCCATTTTTCTCATCCATAAAATGAAAAATATCATCCGTAAAATGATTTTACGGATGAGGAAAGTGGATTTACAGGTATGAAAATTTGAGGTTTAGGCAGTAAATAAAGTTTGTGTTGAGAATTTATAATGATTAAAATGAGAAGAATGAGAAAATTTGTTTGCTTACCAGTGTTTATGATGCTGATGCCGTTTGTTGCCTTGATTGCGCAACAGGAAAAAAAACCAAACATCCTGTTTATTGCAGTGGATGACATGAAACCAATGTTGGGTTGCTATGGCGACAAGATGATTAAAACCCCAAACATTGACCGTTTGGCAAAGATGGGTACTGTTTTTTTGAGTAACTATGTTCAGCAAGCAGTTTGTGGACCTACAAGAGCTAGTTTGATGACTGGTAAAAGACCTGATTATACCAAGATTTGGGATTTGAAAACACAGATGAGGGACATGAATCCTGATATTGTTACCCTGCCTCAATACCTAATTACTCAAGGTTATCAAACAGTGGGTATCGGAAAAATCTATCATCCAAGTAGTGCATTAGATAGAATTGATCCCGTGTCTTGGAGCATCCCCTATATGTGGGCAAAGCCAGAGGATTATGCAAATGGATTGGGCAAACCAGCAAACGAGCAATATCAATTGGCATCTACAAAAGAATATTTTGAAACACACGAAAAGGTGAAAAAAGGTGAAGAACCAAAGAAAAAGAAAGGTCAGGATGATAATGACGAAGGTTCTGGAAGCAGAAAAGGGCCTTCTACAGAATGTATAGATGTGCCGGATAATGCGTATGACGATGGCGTAAATGCGTTGCTTGCAAGAGACGAAATGGATAAATTGTTGAAAGAGGGCAAGCCTTTTTTCTTAGCGGTTGGTTTGCATAAACCGCACCTTCCTTTCGTAGCTCCAAAGAAGTATTGGGATATGTACGACAGGGATAAAATGCCGTTGGCAGAGTTTCAAGAGCATTCAAAAGATGGTCCTTTTATCGCCTACACATCTGCAGGAGAATTGCGGAATTACACTGACATTCCTCCATTTGTAACGATAGATCAAGAGATGAATGGCATTGGGTTGAAACCAGAAAAACAAAAAGAGTTGATTCAAGGATATTATGCAGCGGTTACTTATACCGACCATAATGTGGGTGTTTTGTTGGATGAATTGGAAAAACTAGGTCAGTTAAATAATACCATCATTGTTCTGTGGGGCGATCACGGTTGGCATTTGGGCGACCACGATTTGTGGTGCAAGCACACCAACTTCGAAAATGCAACAAGGGCTCCATTGATTATTGCAGCTCCGGGATACAAACCAGGCGCAACAAAATCTTTGACAGAACACGTTGATATTTTCCCAACGGTTTGTGATTTAGCTGGTGTGCCTATTCCGACATATTTGGATGGTAAGAGCTTGACTCCGATAATGAAAGACAAGAAAACAAAGATTCAAGAGTACTCTATCAGTCAATATCCACGCGGTATCAAAAAGGATGAAATGGAAAGGTTAGGCTATACTTCCAAAAAGATTATGGGTTATAGTTTAAGGACTGATAAGTACAGATTGACACTTTGGATTAATGATTTTACTACTAAATCCCCTTACAATCCAGCTAAATTGTATGCTAAAGAAATGTATGATTATGTAAAAGATCCATTGGAAAAAGTGAATGTGGTTGACCATAAAGAATACAGTGACATCTACAAGGATTTGTACAAGAAGATGCTTGAGTTCTTTGCTTCTCAAGTAAGTAAATAATTGGAATTAAGTATTGATACCCATAACTAATAAAGGATGAAAAATATATTGAGGGTCGTTTTGTTTTTTCTCCAGTTATTGGTTGTGGGTATTTCTTTTGCCCAAACCTCCACCCTTGTGTCTCTGGATTCGACTGGAAAGTTGGTTTATACACCTGACGCAAAAGGAAATAAAGTTCCAGACTTTAGTGGGGTAGGATATAAAAATGGTGAAGTTGCCATTCCCACAGTTGCCGTTGTAAAAACTGTCTATCCTGTTGCAGGAGATAATCTCGCCAATATTCAAAATGCTATTAATGAAGTTACTGCCATGCCAATTGGTCCTGATGGATTTAGAGGAGCAATTCTCTTTAAGGCAGGAACTTACACAGTTTCAGATACTATTCAAATCAAAGCCAGTGGAATTGTTTTGAGGGGTGAAGGAACAGATACTTTAACTGGAACTCATTTTTATGCCCCTACTTTATCTCAATATACATTATTCAATTTTACAGGTAAAGGAGGATTGAGTACTACGGGTGCTAAAAGATCAATTACTAATCCCTATATACCTTATGGAACAAATCAGGTAGTTGTTTCAAGTAACACGGGGAATTTTAAGGTGGGCGATTCTATTTTAATTACAAGAACTCCGGATACAGCTTGGATTTCTTTATTGACAATGGCTCAATGGGGTTGGACCGCCCCTAGTTATGTGGTTTCATTTCAAAGAAAAGTAACTGCTGTAAGTGGGGATACCTTAACCATTGATGCCCCGATGGTAGATATTATTGATTCCACTTACTCAACAGGAACTGTTATCAAATACAAAACAACCAATTATCTAAGAAATTGTGGTGTAGAAAATATGAGTCTCAGTTGTGCCTACACATCTGACACAGCGGAAAATCACGCCTGGGATGGTATAGATTTTACAGATGCAATGAATTGTTGGGTAAGAAGGGTAGATGTTTACTATTTTGGATACACTGCAGTTACCATGTATGCAAGCACGGCTTGGATAACGGTTGATAGTTGTAAGATGATTGATGCAAAATCCAACATTACTGGTGAGCGTAGATATTCTTTTGAAATAGACGGACAGCGTGAATTAGTAAAAAATTGTTGGACAAGAAATGGAAGACACGATTATGTGAATGGGGGAAGGGTAGCTGGACCCAATGTATTTTACAATAGCACAGCTACCATTCAGCAGAATGATATAGGTCCCCACATGCGTTGGTCAACAGGAATATTGTTTGATAACATAGTAAGCAATGCCAATCAGGATGTTCAAAATAGGGAAAGCTTTGGTACAGGGCATGGTTGGGCTGGTTCACAAATAATGTTTTGGAATTGTAAAGCCGGTACTTTCATTCTGCAAAAACCAGAAGGTGATTACACCAATTGGGCAATAGGTTGCACAGGAAAAATTACCAATGTTGGTAGTTTGGTTACAGAGCCATCTGGTGTTGTAGAATCTAATAATATACGAATTGCTGCAATCCCTAGTTTATATATGGCACAGCTTAATCAACGTTTAGGGATAGGCAATAAGCAAAGTCAATATATAAATTTCGATACACTTGCTACGGTTAATCTCGGCGATACAGATTTTATTCCGTCTTGTATTGCTACTTCTGGCTTGCCAATTACGTTTACCAGTATGAATCCTTCGGTTGCTACGATTGTTAATGGGGCTATTCACATTGTAGGTGTTGGAACTGCCATTATCAATGCTTCTCAGCCAGGCGATTCTTCTTTTACTGCCGCTCCCGTTTATGGTCAGTTGCTTACGGTGCAAGCTCCTTTGCCTGTTCAATTAAAAAATATTACTGCTACAATCAAGTCAAATGGTGTTTCAATCAATTGGTACGTAGCAGATGAAATCGGAATCACTAAATATGAAATCGAAAGAAGCACTGATAGAAATGATTTTTCTTCAATTGGAACTGTGAATGCCACCCAAGGTAAAAGCTATGATTTTACAGATGCCACTCCAACCTTTCCATCTTATTACAGGCTAAAAGTTTTATCTAAGGATGGGACTTTCTTTTACAGCAAAATAGTAATGGTTACAGAAAATAGTAATCATTCTATAAATATTTATCCTAATCCTGTGAGTAATAGACTTACCATTTGGGGTTTACAAGGGAAATCTTATTTGCGAATCATTAATCCATTGGGACAAACTTTATCGGAACAAAAAACAATCGCTAATTCATTTTCAATTGATTTATCTAACTATAAATCTGGCGTTTACACTTTATCAATTTCAGATGATTTGGGTAGAATTACGACTAAAAAAATAATTAAGAATTAAATGAAAAAAATATTCAACCTTGTTTTCTGCCTTTTAAATATCTTTTTTATTGGTCAAACTATTGGTCAGACTACAAGTTTGGTTTCCATTGATTCCACTGGCAAACTTACGTATACCCCTGATAGTAAGGGAAACACCCTTCCAGATTTTAGCGGGGTTGGTTATATGAATAGTGAGGTTGCAATCCCAACTGTTGCGGTTGTAAAAACAGTTTATCCAGTGGCTGGAGATAATTTAGCTAATATCCAAAATGCTATCAATGAAGTAGCCGCAATGCCTTTGGGGCCTGATGGTTTTAGGGGTGCAATTCTTTTCAAAGCTGGTTTATACAATATCAGCGACTCAATCAATATTACTGCAAGTGGAATTGTGTTGAGAGGCGAAGGCAAGGATACAACCACCGGAACTCGTTTCAATGCTTCTTCACTTACCCAATATTCCCTTATCAATTTTAGTGGAGCAGGAACGGCTACTGCTACAAAATCTACAAAGGTTAGTATCACTAGTTCTTACGTTCCTATTGGGGCTACCCAACTTACCATTGCTTCAAATAGTTTTAAAGTGGGCGATTCTATTATGGTTACACGAAATCCTGATACTGCTTGGATTACCCTAATTGGGATGAATACAAAAGTGAATGGGGTTTATATTGATAATTGGACAAATACTAGTTGCAATATATCCTACCTCCGAAAAGTTACTGCTGTAAGTGGCGACACCATCACAATAGATGCGCCAATGGTTGATGTGATAGATCCATTATATGCCAAGGGGACAGTATCAAAATTCAAGGCTACTTGGGCATCTCAAGGCGGTGTGGAGAATATGAGCATCACTTCCAACTATACTTCCGACACAGCAGAAAACCACGGATGGGAAGCAATAGATTTTAATAATTTCAAAAATGGTTGGGTAAGGAATGTGGATGTCTATTATTTCGCTTACGCTGCCGTTCAAATTTATGCTACCTCAGCTTGGATTACGGTTGATAGTTGCAAAATGATTGATGCCAAATGTGGTGCCCTCGCTGGTTTTTCTTTTCATTACGAAGGTCAACGCTGCCTAACTAAAAACTGTTGGACTCGCAATGGCAACCACGATTATGTGATTGGAACGAAAGATTCGGGGCCTAATGTGTTTTTAAACAGCATTTCTACCAAACAACAAATGGACATTGGTCCACACCTTCATTGGGGTACTGGCTGTTTGTTCGATAACATCACTAGCGATGGAATTCAAGAAGCTATCAATCGAGCAAACGAAGGTGCAGGTGTTGGTCAAGGTTGGGGTGGTGCCCAAATTTGTTATTGGAACTGTACAGCGCCATCAATTGAAGTTCAGGATATTCCAGGTGATGAAAGGAATTGGGCAATTGGTTGTGTCGCGTCTCCAGCAGGTGGTTATGGAATCACCAATAGGGGAAACAAAAATGCAATAGAGGCTATTGGCGATACTGAGTCAATCAATCATCCAATAACCGCTATTCCAAGTTTATTTAACGCTCAATTAAATGCTAGGCTCGGAACATTTGGTTTGCAAAGTCAGTCTATTAGTTTCGACACGCTCGCTACGGTTAACCTTGGTGATTCCGATTTTATTCCGTCTTGTGCTGCTAGTTCTGGCTTGCCAATTACTCTCACAAGTATGAATCCTTCGGTTGCTACAATTGTAAATGGCAAGATTCATATTGTGGGCATTGGCACCGCCATCATCAATGCTTCTCAACCTGGCGATTCTTCTTTTACACCTGCTCCAGTGTATGGTCAGTTGCTTACTGTAGGGTTTCCTCTTCCTGTTCAGTTAAAAAATATTACTGCCACAATAAAACGAAATGGCGTTGAAATGGCTTGGAATGTGGCTAACGAAATTGGTATAAAGGACTATATTGTTGAAAGAAGTGCAGGAAGTTCGACCGATTTCTCAGCCATTGGCACAGTAAATACGAACAATAAAACTGCTTATTCATTCATCGATGCTTCTCCTGTTTTTCCTGCCTTTTATCGTTTGAAAATTGAAAGTCTCGATGGCAGCATCAAGTATAGCAATAGTTTGCTGGTAAATAAATCAATGAATAACATCAGCCTTTACCCAAATCCCGTTACCAACAATTTGAATGTGGCAGGATTGACGGGTAAATCAACTTTGAAGATTACAAATATTGCTGGTAAAACAATGATGGAACAAAATACGGATGCTAATTCTTTGAATATAGATTTGAGTGGATTGAAGGCGGGCACTTACGTTCTTTCCATTACTGATGAAGCTGAAAGGATAATTATTAAGAAGTTTATTAAGGAACAATAGACTGATTTTATAAGGGGCTTAGTTCTTTTTGATAGATTATTTCTCATTTCCGAGGTCTCGGATGCGACAACCGAAGCTTCGGATACGACATCCGAAGTCTCGGATACAGCATCCGAAGTCTCGGAAATGACAAACGAGGTCTCGGAAATGACAAACGAGGTCTCGGATGCGACAACCGAAGCCTCGGATACGACAAACGAAGTCTCGGATACAGCATCCGAAGTCTCGGAAATGACAAACGAGGTCTCGGAAATGACAGAAATGATCTTGGAAACAGTTAGTAAAAAATAAAATAGAGTTTAAATGAATAATAAAAGGGTTTTGGTGATGGCTATGAGTCTGGTTTTTTCGGCAAATTTGTTGGCGCAGGA
>Ga0164297_10000695_pt1 | contig 40097 bp, 24 predicted proteins | sample GEODES058metaG_FD_113539 | JGI IMG/M metagenome (GOLD analysis project Ga0164297, IMG submission 113539) | Dystrophic lake water microbial communities from Trout Bog Lake, Wisconsin, USA - GEODES058 metaG | ecosystem: Environmental > Aquatic > Freshwater > Lake | place: USA: Trout Bog Lake... | reverse complement strand
ATTGTTGCTCTTGACAGTGCAGGTGGATCATACTTGGTTCGCAAATTGTACAACCGTACATGTACACTAAGCCCAGTAAGTATTTCACGTTTAAGTGCTTCAGCAGGATCAGCAATTACAGCTGGACAACAAGTTAAGTGGTCATTCAATGCCGCTACAACAGGTGTTGTACAGATCGAAAACGCTTAATTAGCATAAGGGGACTTTGGTCCCCTAACAGGATTCTTAATGTCTAGAATAGTAAAAGTTAGCAACGGTGATTATAGACTGCAGGTAAATTCCGGTAATAGTATTATACTGGATACACAGTCTACCACAGGTAAGGTTACAGTAATTGGAGATCTTGATGTACAAGGTGCATTAACCACGATCGAAACTACTAACACACAAATTACCGATAACATACTGCAACTTAATTCTGGAGATACAACAAATGCCTCAGGCATCACTGGCGGAACAGCCGGTATAGAAATAGAGCGTGGAGCATATAGCCCCGCTCAAATATTATTCAATGAATCAGTTACACATTATGATTCAAGCACTAGTACTAATAACTCAGGTACTTTTGAATTACGTACTAAGGATGGCACACTTAATGGACTCCAAGTTCGCACCATTACCAATGACGGTGTTTCAGATCTAGTATTTGATTTACAAGGCAGTTCAAAGGCGCTGTTAGTTGGCAATAGTCCAACATACTATGCTAACGTTACTCAAGATAATCACATTATCAATAAGAAATACCTGGATCTCTATGTGTCAGCAGTGGCAGGTGTTGCAACAGTCAGCAGTATCTATTATCCATTGTTTGGTACTCAGGACACTAATGTAACTACCGGCTCTACTAATATTTTATTGCAAGTTAATAGTGGTTCAGGTTTAACTCCGATAGCTACAGTTGACACAACTGGTCTAACAGTTAACAACATACTAATTGGGTCAGACACTATATCAAATAAGGTTGCTGCTCATAATTTAATTTTGACAGTTACTAACAGAACTACCGCTGGCGTAGAAATTAATGGGGTATTAAATTTAGATAATCAAAGCGGTACATCTAACACAGCTAATACTCCAGCTAGTGGAACAACTAAACTATACACAACAGGTACAGAAGGTGCCGGCCGTACAGGTATATACTTTACAGATACCACACCCTACGGTAGCAACAGCTATAATACAGATGAATTAGTAAGTAAGAACCGAGCAGTACTGCTAAGTATTTTACTATAAGGAATAATCATGGCAATAACAGCAACTCAAGTAACAGTAACAGCACTAGCAAGTGGTGCTAATCAAAATGGTACTGTAGTGTTTCCAACACAGTCTACTAGCAATGCAATTACCAGTATCATCGCTTGTAACAACAGTGCCAGCACTCTTACTTTTTCGCTATATGCTGTACCGTCTGGCAAGAATGCCTATGCTAATCCCGAGACTGTTATTGTTAGCAATTTAAGTTTACCCCCAGGCGAAACACTAAGTTTAGATCAAGAAAAACTAGTGCTTGGCGCTAGTGATCTACTTGGAGCAACTGCAAGTTCAGCATACTCTGGTACAGGAATTGGTATTGTTGTTAGCTCACTACCAGTATAAAAATGAGATATCTAAAACGTCAAACTCTTAATCGTAGAATTGCAAACGATCCGCAGTTTTATGTAGATCCTAATAATGCAAGTATAACACTGCCTTTTACATCTAACGCAAATATTGTAATGGGTGTTAACAGCAATGTATTATTGCCAAGAGGCACAGTGGCTCAACGTACTGGAACTTCTACTCCGGTAACAGGGATGATGCGTTTTAATAACGATCCATATAATGCAAGCACCAATCCAAATGGTGGACAGGTTGAAGTTTATCAAGGCAGTGCATGGAGAGCCTTACGTTATAAAGAGTCAGCACCGATTATCCAACAGAATCTCGGAGCCGGTGACGGTCAAAATACTTACTTTGGACCTTTGAACTCATACTATTATAATCCTAGCAATGTTAGCAGCGAAGTTCCGGGCTCAGGAGGAGTATCAAGTGGTCAATTCCTAGGTCAGAATATCCTAGTTGTAGTTGAAAACGTGCTACAGCTTCAAGGTGTAAACTATACAATTTCATCAACAACTACACCGACTATACGTGATGAGACATACACTGGTACACTAAGTCAAAACCAAGCCAGTGGTTCTACACTGTATTTTAATACTAGCCTAACTGCCACAGGTGCCAGCAGTTCAGGCAGCGTAACCGTAACAGGTTTAATTTCAAGTTATACTTTGTCAGTTACCAGCGGCACAGGAATTGCAGTGGGTATGACCTTAACTGGCACGGGAGTAACAGCAGGTACTACAGTAACAGCACAAAATAATGCTACATTTGTCGGTTATATTTCAGGAACGACCTTAACTGTGACTTCAACATCATTTGGTGTAGTTGCAGCAGGACTAGTGCTAACAGGTGGTTCAACTTCTGCAGGCACTTATATTGTGTCAGGGTCTGGTTCAACGTGGACTGTAAACAATAGTCAAACAGTTGGATCAAGCGGCAGTCCTATAACTTTTACAGGCACCAGTTGGGCGGTTAGTGCGGTGAATTCTGTTTCACCGGGAACTAGTATTACAGGATCAGGTACACTAGCAACGTTAACTTTTGCGGCAGTATCTGGAAATCCAATACCGTTCGCTACGGGATCCACTATCACAGTTACTGGTATGATTCCTGTAGGGTATAACGGAACTTATACTGTAAGTTCTTCAACTAGTACTTCGGTGAGTTATGCGTCAACTGCTATTGGTAGTATGACATTTGCCGGAGTAATTACCAGCGCCAATGCTGTATATCCTAGTGTTAATTTAACTGGAGCCACAGTGACTGGTACAAACATATTTTCTCCAACAACTGTTATGTCCTACACTACAGATTCCGTCACTGATGCATTAACCAGTATTAGTCTAAGTCACGCCATTACTGGTTCAGTTTCTGCCAATGCTTCGATTACTATTGCGGCCGGGTCACAATCAGGTAGCGGTGGATACTATATCAATTTTACCAGCCCAGTTCCACTTGGCAAAACAGTTACCGCATTACTAGGGTTTGATCAATAATACTGGAAACTAACTATGGGGCGAGAATTAGGACGAATTAGCGGCCCGTTACTTTCCGAGAATTTAAGACGTAACGGCGTAGATCTAGCAGTAGACACAGATTTACTCTATCTAAATGTATCCGGCAAACAAGTAGGATTCCATACTAACATTCCTGTTAGGGATCTTACAATTCCTACAACTGCTGATACGACTAATCTAATAGTTGATACTCTAAGCGAAATTGCCAACTTTAGCATTAGCGGAAATCAGATACAAAATCCGCTAACTACTATCACAATTTCGCCTAATCAAACAGCAAATCCTACCATAGTTGCGCCAGGCACGCTCAGCGGCAATGTAAAAATTTCCAGCAATATAATCGCAAATAATCTAGGCAATAATTTAGAATTTACACCAGCTGCTGGGGGAATAACTGAAATCAACGGTAACGCCACAGTTAACGGTGATCTGCATGCTACTGGTAATATTACGTGGGATGGGAACATTACACTAGGAAATGCACCCACAGATACAGTGACTTTTGACGCAGAAATTACTAGCGATCTATTACCCAGCACCAGCTATACTGATAATCTTGGTAGTCTATCTAAAACATGGAAAACATTAGAATCTTACAACTTTAAAACTACAAATTTAAACACAACATTGACAAACTCTGGTATTTTAAATGTAGGAAATTTTAGTTTTACCGGCACAACTATAACTGACACTAGTGCTACTAGTAATGTTAGCATCCAACCCTCGGGAACAGGTAACGTAGTAGTTAACGGTACTATACTAAACATTCCCACAGGAAATTCTATTACCAATATGTCAAATAGCGCATTTACACTAGACAGTACTGCACAAGGACATTGGAAATTTTCAGGCACAAATGGCGTAGTTCTTCCTACTGGAAACACAGCACAGGAGCCTGTTTCTCCTGAAATAGGTACAACAAGATTTAATACCGATACTGGATCAATTGAACTATGGAACGGTACTAGCTGGGGTAACCCTATTGGTCCTCAAACCACTATCACAACTGATCAGGTTACTGATATCAGCACCGTTTGGACTCTTATCCTGGGTCTATAATTAAAAACCGATAAATACTATTACTGCAAAGTTTGACCAAAATTTTGCGTAATTCGACTGTGGTAAACCTGCAAAGAGCCCGCGAGGGATGAAAATATGGTTAACCGTGAAACACGGGGTATACGGGAGCGTAAATGGCTGTTGGTCGTATTTCAGGTCCGCTCTTAAAGGACAACCTCCTTCGCAACGGGGTTAATCTGGCCTTTGAGACGAACCTTCTCTACTTGGATGTGGTCAACCGCCGTGTTGGAATTAACAACGGCCTACCAACAAACGATCTAAGTGTTAACGGCACAACCCGTACTACCAATCTTGAAGTAACTAGTTCAGCAAAACTGGGCAACATTACTTTTTCAAGTAACACTATCAGCAGTTCTAATAGCACGATTAATCTTACACCGCAAGGTGCTAATCCTGTTGTTTATCAAGGACAACTTAATGTTGGACAACTGATACTGTCTGGAAATACTATCGCATCTAGTGGCACCAATACTAATATAGAAATTACGCCAACTGGCTCTGGCATAACTGAATTCAATTCAAATGTAACAGTTAACGGAAATCTACATGCCACAGGAAACATTACGGCAGATGGCAACATTACGCTAGGAAATGCACCTACAGATACAGTGACGTTTGATGCAGAGATAGCCAGCGATATTATTCCTCAAACTACTAACACATACAATATCGGCCGAGCAACTGGTCCAGTATTAACATTAGGAGCTTTTACGGGTGGAACAGGTTACACTAGTGGTGTTGCAGCTACCAGTGGAACAGGCACGGGCTTAACTTTAAATGTTACTGCTATTCTAAATACTTACGGTGTAAGTGCATTTAATAATGTTTCAGGTACCCCAATTGGTACAGGATTTACATTTATTGATGTTACCCAAAGCAGTACTAGTGGAACAGGTACAGGATTAGCCATTAATGTATCCACTGGATCAACACCTAGTGCCTCATATACAAGTGCAATGGTTTCCATTTATGCAGCTGGAAATGGTTACGCTATAGGTGATACAGTAACGTTTCCGGGTACACTATTAGACGGAACCAGTCCAACAAATGATCTAACCCTAACAGTAACTACTGTCCTTAACGGTATTATTACAGGAGTTAGTATAGCAACTCCAGGTACCGGTTATAGCCCTGGGGATCAAGTGTCTATTGTAGGTGGCACAGGTGGTACCGTTACTGTTGGTACTGTAGGCAGTTTATACTGGAATAACTTATATGCAGGAACCGTAAATGCCACTACTGCTAATGTTGGAACTATAACCACTACAGATTTACAAACCAGCGGTTTAGACATAAGTAATAGTACGATCAGTGCAAAAAGTGCCAATACGGATATTAGTTTTGCTACCACTGGTACAGGCGGTGTTGTATTTGGAAATTTAAAGTTTACTTCAAATGCTATCACTAACATATCACCAAATGCTGTTACTCAACTAGCAGAAAGTGGTACAGGATATGTAAAAATTGCCGGTACTAATGGAGTAGTGATTCCTAGTGGTACAGTGGCAAATCGTCCTGCGACACAGTATACTGAAACAGGAATGATACGATTTAATACTGATTTGCAGTATGTTGAGATTTATAACGGTTCAATATGGACCAGTGTAGCAGGAACAGCCGGTGGAGTATCGGCAAATACTGCTACTGATATTAGTATTGGATTGGTGCTAGCACTAGGATAAAATATGGCAACAACATTTAAGAACAAATTAATTACTGGACTTGGTACACAGCTAGCGATAACAGCAGTTACAGCAAGCTCCCCCACCACCGGCTCTGTTACTTTAACGTTTGCAGCTCAACTAGTTGCTCCGTTTACTGTAGGTAATAATATTGCAGTATCGGGAGTTACAGTAAGTGATTATAATGGAGTATATCAAGTTACTGGATGTACAACTACTACTGTAACTTTTTCAAACTCAACTACTAGTGCGCCCACCGCAACAGGCGGAGTATATGGAACCATTACACCTAACGGAATAGTTAGCAATGGTTCGGCGACTAGTACAATAATTGGCATGAGTTTAACCAACACTACAGCAGACATTGCACTGGCTACAGTTCAAATTCAAGATACGGTTGCAACAACTTCAGCATACTTTTTAAAGAATGTTATTGTTCCTCCTAATCAAAGTTTAAGAATTATTAATGGTGGTGAAAAACTAATTTTAACAGCATCAACAAATGTAAACATCTACTCATCAGTGGCAGCCAGTCTAGATCTAGTTATGAGTTGGGTTGAGATCAGTTAAGGAATAGAAAAATGACATACTACATTGGCAACGAAAATACATATACTGATCTACTAGGAGTAGGCGACGCTAGATATTTCTATGGACTACGTAGAACTAGCGATGGAACGCTGTATTTTGATAGACAAGATCTACTACAGGGGTCATCTTCAATTACAATTAATGTGCCAGGAAACGGTAATCAAAACTTTGAATTGTTTGAATATGGTGTTGACTTTTTTGATGGTCGACTTGAAGTAGATCATACTCGTCCATTTCCTAATTTATATTTTGACCAATATCGTTGGGATAATAAGAGTTGTTACTACTATCTTGACAGTAGTGGTAATCTAGTGGTAAGAATTAATCAAGCCTATACGTATTCAGCTAGTCAAATAGTAACCCCATAAGCAACAAGGAAAAATAGATAATGTCCCAAGAATTTAAAATCAATAGACTACGCTTTACATATGAAGGCGCATGGACCCCAGGAAATACCTATAACATAGATGCTATAGTTCAATATGACGGCAGAATGTATGTGGCTCTAGTGGCCAACACTGCCAGCAGTAATTTCTGGAATGATTTTTATTATGTTAACCCAACAACTTTAGCATCAAATCCTTATTGGGCACTGGTAGTTGATGGGAAAAGCTACAAGGGAGTATGGACTACTGGTACACAGTACGGCTTAGGTAACATTGTTCAATTTGGTGGATTGTTGTTTATTTGTACTACTCAGCATGTGGCATCTGGAACGATCATCGACAGCACCAAGTGGACTCAATACAATCAATTTAGTAACTGGCATACTTCATGGCAGCCGAACACTGTCTACGGTATCGGTGATATTGTTAAGTATGGTGGAATTGTTTATAATTGTAACACTGCTCACACATCAGCAGCATCTGTGACTCTTGGTCTTGAAGCTAATCAATCATCATGGTCTATACAATTTAGTGGTATCGAGTTCAAGGGAACATGGTCTGGCTCTAACATTCGATACAAGGCCAATGATCTAGTTAAATTAGGACCTGATCTTTATGAGTGTACAGCTGGTCATACTAGCTCGTCATCGTTTGCTACAGGCAATTGGCAAATCTACTTGCCAGGTATCGATCTAGGTGGAACATGGTCTAGCTCTGTAACCTATCAACCAGGAGATGTAGTCCAGTACGGTGGTTTTGATTTTATTTCAGCAGCTCAAAATAATCTTAACAACACTCCGAGTCTAACATCATCATTCTGGACCTTGTTAGCTCAAGGATACGAACTGCGCACAGATTGGTCAAGTCAGGCAACATATAAAATTGGTGATGTTGTTCGTCGCAACGGTGGGTTATACGAAGCAGTTGCAGACACTAATAGCACTACCGGAGCTCAAGATCCGTCAACATCAACAGTAAGTGGTCCCTATTTAAGTGCCGGTAGTTCTGGTACTACAATAAATTTAGGCGGAGTATTTTCTGCTACATGGAGTAGCAATAATACTGTAATTACGCCTAGTAATGGATCAAGCACCGCTGGTATTTTAGTTGGCGACATTATTGCAGCATCAGGAATTCCAGCTGGCACTACTATAACTAATATCAGTAACACTGGCGCACTTACTTTAAGTAATCAAACTACAGCTGGCAATATTAATTCAAACTTTACAGGATATGCAGCCAGTACTACTCTTACTGTCCTATCACAGTCATCATCAAGTGCTCCTATTGGAGTAGGTTATCTGTTAAGCGGCGGAACACCTTCAGATCCAATAGGTTCTCCTGGCAGTTTTAGTGTACCAGGAGTAACAGTAAGCAATCAAGTTACTGCAACGATCAATACAGTATCAATAGCCACAGCATCGGGCGACGGTACTACTGCAACTTTAATTTTCAGCGGCGCACAAACATATGCTCCTTACACTGTGGGACAGAAAATTACAGTATCAAGCGTATCAGTAAGTGGATACAACGGAACTTATACAGTAACAGCTTGTACTACCACTCAAGTCCAGTATCTTAATACAACAACCTCTGCAGCAACTGGCGGTAGTGTAGTAACAACATCAGTATCTACTACACAGGCCAGTGGTGGAACAAGTGGTACAAATACGTTTGTAGTGGCCAGTGCTACTGGTATTACAGCAGGTATGTTAGTAACTGGTACAGGAGTTCCAGCAGGGACCTATGTGATTTCCACCTATACAACAGGCACAACTATCACTCTAGTCAACGGATCTGGTACTGCTCAAAACTTTACCACAAATGCCACAGGAACATACAATTTTTATCAACCTGGATTTGCAGGAACCTATACAATAAGTACAGCCAGCACAGTTGGATCAAGTTCTAAACCAGACATTGGTATTAATGCCGATCAACCTGTAAAATTTGGAGTTGGTGGTATTGTTCCAGGAATGATAATTCAAGCTGCCGGTTTTACTCAAGGGCAATCAGTAACTAGTGTTAATAGTACCGGAACACAAGTCATACTAAATTATGCTCCAGACGGTACATTGACCAATGGTCAAACTATTGCGTTCACTGCTGTAAATTCTACCTACTGGAAATTTTTAGTTCCCGGTACTAACTGGACCTTCTTATGGAATCCATTGGTAACCTATACCGGAGTTGTACCTACTACCATATCAGGCGCAGGTAGTGGCGCAACATTTACTGTGTCAGCAACTGGTTCTGTGTATAGCTTAATATTAACTTCGGCGGGTTCTGGTTTTAATGCAGGCGACACACTTAAGATTCCGGGAGCATTAGTAGGTGGAATAAATGGAGTAACAACACCTGTACCAGCTGCTAATAATGATATTACTATTACAGTAACTTCAGTGAACTATGCAGCTCAAATTGTCACATTTACATTTACTGGAACTTCTATAGGTAAACAATATGTTGCAAATGATCTAGTAGTATGGAAAAATGCTACCTATATCTGTACTCAAACGCATACTGCAACTGCTCTTAATAGACCGGATCTAGATACCACAGGTACCTATTGGACTCTGTATGTGGCTCACGCAAGAAAAAATGCCATGAGCACTTACGGTGATTTAGAAACTTACAACAGTGGTTCTTATCAGGCAGTACCTATTGGCACACAAAGTTATACCTTACGTAACACTAATAATGTTCCAGGTTGGAGTAAAATCAATCAGGTAACAAATGTGTTCTATGTGGCACCTAATGGTATTGACCGTTCCGATTACGGTACTACTTGGGATCAGGCATTTAAAACTATTAACTATGCATGTAAGTTTGTTCAGAACGGTGTAAACTATCCTAACACCACTTATCTATTGACACAAAACAAAGTATGGTTAGCCACTGAAGTTTATTATTGGATGTTGAGTCAAAAAACTGCACAAAATGCTCCGTTCACTAGTTCATCAACATTTGATCAAACTAAAACTATACGTGATTCAGAATATGTTATTGATGCATTAATCTATGACCTATCACGTGGTGGTAACAGTCAGACTGTTGCAGCAGCGTTGTCATATTTTGCTCAAGAAAGCCTAACACAGTTTATTACCACCAATGTAGGTCTTGAGATGCCGTTGTTTATTGCGGCGCTTACAGAGCTACTAACACTAATAACAACTTACGTGTTAACCAATACAGTTGAATCAACAACCTATCAGACATTAAACAGTGTTCCGACAGGATCACAAGCGTTACAAGTGACCAACAGTGCGTATACACCTGAGGCAGGATCTAGCACAGCAATCAGTTCTTTAATGAGCATAATTACTACTGCGTTGACCAATCAAAATAAATCAAGTGTTCCACCACCAAATTCAGGAATCACTGCTACAATATTTGTTAAGACAGGTACTTATAACGAAACATTACCGATCACAGTTCCAGAAAATACTGCAATCGTTGGAGACGAATTACGTAGTGCAGTAGTCCAACCTAACATTACAATAGATACCTATTGCACTCAAACTGATGTAACTAATTTGTTTACTGTATTGTCGACAACAGGCATGTACGATGGATGTCCAGTACAGTTTGTTGATCCAAATATTGCAACTAATATTAGCTACAGTACCTTTGGAGGTGTAGTCGCTGGTCAAACATATTATGTAATTGGAACTACGATAACTCCAACCCAGTTTGCAGTTAGTAGCGGTCTAGGCGGAACTTTAACTGCAAATATCAGTGCTTCAAGCAATGTAGTTTCAGTAAGCAGCACAACTAATTTAACAGTTGGTATGTATGTAACAGGTCCAGGAATTCCATCCGGAGCTAAAATTGCAACCATTCCGGGATCTGGAAGTATTACTCTATCGACGACTGCTACAGCTACCTACGCCGGTATTACCATGACCTACAGTGGAACTCCGATAATACTATCTTATGCGACTGGATCAATCGGGTTAGGTACTGCCATGGCAGTCTATGGTGGCGATGCTATCAGAGATATGTTCCGTTTACGTAACGGCACAGGTTTAAGAAACATGACATTAGTCGGCCTATTAGGTACACTTCTTTCACAAGATTCTAATCAAATTCAACGCCCAAGTGGTGGATCATTTGCCTGCCTAGATCCAGGGAATGACCCTACAGATACTAGTGCCTGGATTATTCGTCGCAGTCCTTATGTACAGAACGTATCAGCTTTTGGTAACGGCTGCGTTGGTTTGAAGATTGACGGAGCTCTGCACAATGGTGGTAATAAATCTATTGTGGCTAACGACTTTACACATATTATCAGTGACGGTATTGGTGTATGGTGTACTGGTACTGGTGCGTTAACAGAGTGTGTAAGTATTTTCTCATACTATGGATATGCAGGTTACTTTGCAGAAGCTGGCGGACGTATTCGTGCTACTAATGGTAACAGCTCATATGGTGCATACGGTGTTATTGCTGAAGGCTATGACATAACAGAAACTCCAGCTACCGGTATAATTTACAATCAGTCAACACAGACTCAAGCGACTATTGAAAGTACATTTGGTGCCATTGGTAAATTGATTCACTTAAACTTTACCAATGCTGGATCAGGTTACTATACAACTACGACTAATTTACTACAGTACAGCAATATCTTTACCAATGCTGCATGGTCAACCGATGGAAATGTCACTCTGTCGCAGACTATCACAGCACCAACTGGATATGCAGAAGCTTGGTCTATCACTGGCACTGGCGGCACAAACACTGGTACAATAAGTCAAGCGATTTCAATACCAGCAGCCGGCGGTACTTATACAAATATTTCAGGTGCTAACGTAACAGGTACAGGAACTAGTGCAACATTTAACGTTACAGTTGCACCTAGCGGATATGTAGTCACAGTGAATAATCCTGGAACTGGCTATGTTGTTAGTAATATAATAAAAATTCTTGGTAATCAAGTTGGCGGCGCAGTAGGTCTTAATGATATTACTGTAACTGTTAGCGGTCTAAGTGGAGCAAGTAGTATTAACACCGTAACATCAACTGGAACAGTCCCAGCTGGTACAGCATTGAGCTATACATTCAGTGTTGATGTTCAACAAGGAACCGCAGCATCTGTTGATTTATATGCAACATGGAGTGGCACAACTTCAGTAACCAGTGCTATAAACTTTAACTTTGCCACAGGTGTTGTTACACCGTCTAGTATTAATGGCGGATTAACCCCTGTAAACTATAAAGCCCAAGTAACTACATCGGCTGGATGGTATAGATTATGGTTTGCAGCCTATGATACAGCAGGACCAAATAACACACTAACTTTCAAGATTTATCCAAAAGGTGTCAACGGTGCTACAGGAACGTATAGTTACGTCTATGGACCACAAGTTGAAATTTCGCCAGCAGCATACAGTCCAAGTTTCTATTTGCAAACAACAAATAATCAATACACTGCTTATGCAAATTATAACATTACCGGTGCTGGTACAGGTGCGCTAGTAGTAGGAGAAGAGACTCGTTCTGGTGCTGTGTTTAATTCAAGAATTATTACAGACAGCAACTCAATCACTGGTGGTCTTGGCTACTTAACAGCAAGTAACCAAGCTCAGGGTGGCGACAAAACCAGTATCCAATTATCACAAGCTGATGTATTATTGGCCAGCAACTATGTTGGTATGCGTGTGTTTATTAATAGCGGAACAGGTTCTGGGCAATATGGTTTTATTTCAGCATATAATCCTACAAATGCTACAGTTGCTGGAATTCCATCTAAAACTGCAAGTGTAATGAGAGAATCATTTAATACTGTTCAAGTTGTTGCCACTGCTGATGCATCAGGTAGTCCAACAAATTATGTTACAATTAATAACACTGCTAATTTAAATTCATTCTATGCTGGAATGCCAGTGCAATTTATTCCAACATACTACAGCACAGTAATTACCAGTACTAATTTGTCACAAACACTAGTAACCCAATCTACTGGCGGAACTATTACTACTACCAGTTTAACTGTAGCTAGTACTAGTCAGTTGGCTGTTGGCATGCCGGTGCAGTTTAGTGGTACAATATTCACTAACGTAATTCCAGCCTATACCTACTATGTTTCTGCTATTTTGAACAGTACACAAATACAGATATCAGTATCTTTTGGCTCAGGTACATATTTGTTAACAGCAGGCAGCGGTTCATTTACCATGAACTTCCCTTCTAATAACAGTTATCTACAAGCCCCAACAGCAAACATGCAGGCAAACTATCCTGTACAGTTTACCGGAACATCATTAGGTGGTATTACAACAGGTAATCAATATTATATCCAGGATGTTATTGATACAGCTAATTTTACTGTTGCATCATCATTGGTTACAGTAAGTATAGCATCAGCAACCACTACAGCGTTTACGCTTACTGCGCTAACAGCCACGACTAACTTGATTCCATGTAACCCGATTATATTCTCAGGTACAGGAACTCCATATGGACTATCTATTGGACAGAAATACTATATTAGTGCTGTAACTTCTGCTACTACATTTACAATTTCTAATAGTTTACTAAATGTAGTCTGTAGTGCCACAACCTATGGAACCAATCTAATTACTTGTAGCAGTACTGGCGGATTTATAGTAGGCAATCCGATCATCTTCACAGGTACAACATTTGGTGGAATCCAAGCAGAAACTGTCTACTACATTGCAGCTATTAGTGATAGTCAAAACTTTTCAGTAAGTTCAACTATTACCTATGTGGGCGTTGTTGGAACACCAGGAACACCATTTGGTCTAAGTAACGGCACTGGCGGAATGAGTTTAAGAACTTGTGCAAGTAATCTAGCATTAACAGCAGGAACTACAACTATAACTGGTACTAGCACTGGTCCTAAGACTAAAATAAGTCTAGGACAAGGAGCCATGACTGCTACATTCTCAACTCCGTTGTTTGGTGGTCTACTACAAGGTGTTAACTACTATGTCAATGCAATACTATCATCTACAACATTTACGCTGGCATCATCACTAGCGAACGTGGGCGGAACCCAGGTAGCTTTAATCTCTGCTACAGGTTCTATGAATGTTGGTATGTCAGGATGGGATAATATTACACCTGGAACCCCGTCAGCAGCAGTACTAGATTCTACAACAGTTTATTATATTGAACCAAAAACAACTTACTCAGATCCGGCATTTTCGTCAGTCACGACTGGTAGTGTAGTGACACTAAGTCCAGGATCTAACTGGGCAAGTATAGCCTATGGTGCTGGTACTTTCATAGGTTTCCCTAACACAGGTAATACCGCCGCAACAAGTCCAGACGGCAGTGCATGGACTCAAATTAACCTACCAATAACGGCAACTCTTTGGGGAGGTGTTGTCTACGGCGCCGGATACTTTGTTGCAGTCAGCAATACCACTGCAATTTATTCATCCAGTGCAGGTGCCGGATTTAAGCAATCAGCCATGCCAAGCAGTCAAAGTTGGTCCAGCATTGCATATGGTAACGGAACTTTTGTTACCATAGCCAGTGGTTCTACTAATGCGGCATATAGCACTGTGGCTAGTTTAGGATCGACATGGACTGCAGCCACTTTACCAAGCAGTCAAATTTGGACCGGCCTGGCCTATGGAAAAAATACCTTTGTAGCAATCAGTAGTGGTGGAAATACACTCACTCCAACTGCTGCCAGCGGCTCAGGCGCTACAGCAACACTGTCATTTGCCACACAATCAACGGCTCCATATACTGTAGGTCAGACTATCGTAGTAAGTGGAATGACTCCTACTCAGTATAATGGAACTTATGTGGTAACTGGTTGTACAACTAGCTCAGTAAGCTACACCAACCCAACTACTGCAGCCGGCACAGTATTTGGTTCAATTGTAGGTAATTCTGTAACAGCCTACAGCACCAACGGTGGATCAACTTGGACCACTGGAGCATTGCCACTACAGACTACATGGGCAAGCATTGTGTTTGGTAACGGTAGATTTGTAGCAGTGTCTAGTGCAGGCACAACCACTGCCTATAGCTTCGATGGTATAACTTGGTATAGTTCTTACTTGCCAGTAACTGCCAGCTATATAGCCTATGGTCAGGGAGTATTCTTAGCAGTACAACCTGGCTCAACTACTGCCTATATCAGCGACAGCGGTTTAGATTGGCTACAGCGCACTCTAGCAGTTAGTATTTCAACTAGCGCAATAAACTTTGGATTTAACGCTGCCAACGTTGGCGTGTTTAGTTTACTAGCCGGACAGAATTCCGGAGCAACAGTAAGTGCAGGTATAAGAGCCAAAGCTAGACCACTAATTGCTTCCAACGTTATGTATGGTGTTAGCCTCTTTGAACCAGGTTCTAACTATACTTCAGCACCAACTATAACATTTACAGATCCTAATTACTCTGTTCCGGCTGCTGTGGTCAATAGAATTAGCAATGGTACACTGGCTAATCCTACGTTTATTAATAACGGTACTGGATATAATACCACGTCAACTGGAGTAGCAATTACAGGTAACGGATTTGCTGATACCTATCAAACTGGTCTGACCATTATTATGAATAATTTATCAAGACAGCCACTGGTTGGTGATAACTTGGTAATTAATGGTATTAGTCAAGTTTACAAAGTGACCAGCGCAGTACCTGTATATGGAACTAGTGCTCCTTTCTTAGAAGCTAATGTATCATTATCACCACCAGTTACAACTGCTAACTCAACTGCTAACGGTACGACAGTAAGTATTCGTAGCAAATACAGTCAGGCACGTTTAACCAATCACGACTTCTTAAATATTGGTTACGGTGACCAACTTGAGTCTAATTATCCAGGATTCCCAGCAGCAGGTTATGTGGCAATCACTAATAATCAAACAATTGAAGCTAACTTTGGTCGTGTGTTCTTTACAAGTACTGACCAAGACGGTAACTTTAAGGTAGGTAACTTGTTTGGAGTTCAGCAGGCAACTGGTATTATTACATTAAGTGCCAGCCAATTTGGACTACAGGGATTAAACAGCATTAGCCTAGGCGGTATTGCAGTTGGTGGATCAAGTGTTATTATTACGCAGTTCTCAACTGATGGCACTTTTGTGGCCAATAGTGATTATATTATTCCAACACAAAAAGCTATCAAAACTTACTTGACCAGTCGTCTAAGTCAAGGTGGTGCAAACACCTACACTGGTGAGTTAGTTGCAGGCACCATAGTTGTTGGAACTACTACGCAAGGACCAAATGTAATAACATCAACTATTCCGCGAGGAACCAGTGGATCTAATATCAAGATGTTGAGTAAAGTAACCATTACAGGCGCCCAGTATTCAGGAATTGACGGAAATATGCAGGCTCTGGACATGTTCATGCGTGGCGTTCAAAATCGTGGTGTTCAAGGGTTTTAACCCCGAATTTGTGATTAGCATAAATACTATCAGAAGGAATAAATTAAAATGGCAGAATATAAATTAGGTAGAATTAAGTTTGTATATCAAGGTGCTTGGGCTCCTAATACAACTTATGTTGTTGATGACGTTGTTACTGTAAACGGTAGAACATATATTTGTGTATTATCTAATACGTCTTCATCAGTAAACTTTGAATCTGACTTAAATCAAAATCCAACATATTGGAGTTTGGTAGCTGATGGTCAGCAATGGAAGAGTTCATGGCTTACTAGTACCTATTATCATATCGGTGACCAAGTGTTATATGGTGCAGTGGTTTATGATTGTATCGCAGCACACACTTCTGCGTCTACTACATCAGCAGGTTTAGAAGCCAATCTTAATGTGGCACTAAGCAGTGTTCAAGTCGTTAGCACATCTGGAGCATTTTCATGTTCAGCAGCTAGTCTAACATTAACAGTTGGTCAGGCTGTAACTATTAGTGGAACATTGACAGGCACTAGCGGTCCTGCAACTTATTCAAACCCTACTACCTATTATATTATTGCTACTAATGGATCAACAACATTTACGTTATCAGCAACTAGTGGCGGTACACCTATCACAACAACATTAGGTGCCGGTGGAACAACTACAGGTTTGTCATTTGCAGTTAGTAACTGGCAAACATTTGCAGCTGGTTTTAACTGGTTAGGTGCATGGGCTATTAACACTCGTTATAAATTAAGAGATTTAATTTATTACGGTGGTGTTACATATGTTTGTAATACTCCTCACACTTCTGCAAGCACTGCATCTCTGGGTTTAGAAAATGATCAAAGTAAGTGGGATACATTCAATCAAGGTATTACCTATCTAGGAACTTGGAGCGGCAGCTCAGTTCGATATAAAGCTAATGATGTTGTAAAGTATGGTGCCGATCTATGGATCTGTACCCTGCAACACACTTCGACCAGTACATTCCCATTTACAACTAACTGGAGTGTTTTTGTAAACGGATTTGAGTTTGCTAACACTTGGTCTAGTGCAACTAGCTATGTTCAAGGAGACACAGTTACCTATGGCGGTAACACTTATGTGGCTATTGGAACAGCTACTAACATTAATCAGGATCCGAGTACAACTACTGGCTATTGGCAATTATTCACCACAGGATTTAATTTTGTAGGTGATTGGTTAAACACCACAGCTTACCTAGTTGGTAATGTGGTTCGCCTAGGCGGCTACACTTATGTAGCGACCGCAGATAGTACAGGTCAGACACCTCCAAACCTAACCTACTGGCAGCGTTTGAATAGTGGCCTGCGCTGGAATAGTACCAGTGCTACCTATACAGGTTTATCAGCTACCGCTGTTAGCTCTAATGGATCTGGTGCTCAGTTCACAGTAGTTGCCAATAAGACTGTTTACACAGTAACAGTTACAACTACCGGTAGTAGCTATGCTGCAAACGATACAGTTAAGATCCTAGGAACAAGTCTTGGTGGTCTAAGCCCAGCTAACGATTTAGTAATTACGGTTACCGGTGTAAGCACTGGTGCAATTAGTACTATTTCTGTAGCAGGTATTGCAGTAACTTGGGGATCTAGTGTTGCCTATGTACTAGGTGACGTTGTATTATTTGGTGCTAGCAGTTATATTTGCGTATCAGCTCACGTAGCATCAAGTGGCAATCGTCCAGATGCAGACACATCAGGTACCTATTGGAATTTATTAGCCAGCGGTGTTGAAGCAGCAGTGATGACAACACAGGGCGACATGGTCTACTACGGATCAAATGGTCCTGTAAGACTACCGATCGGTACTGATGGTCAAGTATTACGTGTTAATAATAATGCACCGTCATGGGCATATTATGGACAAATTAATAACGTTGTTTACGTTTCTCCAGCAGGTACTGACACAGTAGCCAATGGACAAGGTACAACTATAGATAAACCATGGGCAACTGTTAGATATGCAGCTAAACAGGTTGAAGAAGGCTACTTAAACACTAACGCTCAAACATTGTTAAGATTGAACAAACAGTTCATGATGAAAGAAATTAACAATTATATATTGTACACTTATACATATTCTATTACAGCGTACAATGCAACAGGTAATCTATTTACAGCAGCCAGCACAGCTAACATGTATTCTGGTATGCCTATTGTATTCAACGGTACTGGTGGTGGTGTTACAGCAGGTCAGACCTATTATGTATTAACAGTAACTCCGGCAGCAGCAACATTTACAATTACATCTACATATGGTAGTTCTGTAGCGTTCTCAATCACTGGTGCAGGCAGTACAACAATGACAGGCACCTACTCATATAGTCAAAGCAAAACTGAACGCGATACAGGCACAATCTTAGAAGCAGTAATGTTTGATATTGGCCACAGTGGCACACAAAAAACTATTGCTCAGGCTCAGGCATATTTTGCTTCGCCATACCCAAGTGTAACACTTGCTAGTGGTGTTGGCGCTTATGATATTATTCCATTTACCAAAGCACTGACATATTTGCAGACATTAACAGGCAAAGTATTATCAAATACTGCACCTAGCACAAACTATCAAGCACAAAATACTGTAGCAATTACAACCACTAGTGCCAGTGCAACCGGTGGAACAGCTACTATAGGATTTGCAACTCAAACTGCGGCTCCCTATGCCGTAGGTAGCTTCATTACTGTTGCTGGTGTAACACCTACTGCATTTAACGGGCAGTGGTTAGTAACAGCTTGTACTACTACTAGTGTGAGTTTTGCCTTAGCAGGAACACTAGGACCACAGACTGTTGCAGGTACAGTTGCCCCATTGGCAGCTACTCAGCAGATTAATACCAACTATACAGCTGAATCAAATACTAGCACAACTGCTAGTTACCTAATTGGTCTTATCAATACCGTATTAGCTAATCAAAATACAGCATTACTACCAAGTGTACAGAATCCTAACACTACTATCAGTGTTAAGACAGGCACATTTAATGAAGTACTACCAATTGTATTACCTGCAAACACAGCAGTTGTCGGCGACGAGCTACGCAGTACTACTATTCAACCAGCGGTAGCCAACGTTAATTTAGTCAACGACAAACCAAAATCAATTGCTGCCCTAACTCGTATTCAGTCATTACTACCAAATATTTTAACCAATACTGTAGTAACAGCAACTACTGGTAATTCACAGTCACTAGCAACTACTGGTGCTAGCAGTTCAGGTGGTGTTTCAACAATTTCATTCGCACAACAGACAACAGCACCATTTACAGTTGGTCAATACATTACAGTTAGTGGTGTAACTCCAACTGGATTTAATGGAGCAAAAATTGTTACTGCTGCCGGCTTAAGCTATGTAAGTTTTACTGGATCGACCAGTGGTCCGCAGACAGTTGCTGGAACAGTTTCTAGCCAAGTTACTGCATTACCAGCAGGTGATACTGGAAACACTACAGCCATCAACTTGGTAGTAAACAATGCTTCAATAATCACCAACATGATTAGTAATGGTGCTCAACAAGCACCGGCATTTAATCTACCAACTGTAACAGGTTATAATACCACATTCCTTGCAACATACGGAAATGCTGTTACTCAGTTACAAAATAACTATGTATTCATCAAAGATGAAATCGCTAACTATCTAAACAACAACTATAATTCAATTTGGGCAACATTTGGTACAGTTAACCAATATGAAACATTGCGTGATGTTGGATTTATTCTAGACGGTCTAGTGTACGACATGACCTATGGTGGTAATACTGCAAGTAATATCAATGGTAGTTCTTACTACTCACTAAGTGTAAGCCAAATTAACTCTGCATACCTAGCATCATTCCTAGGAGCATTGACACGTTTGAAGACTGTGGTTGGCCAGATTGTACAAGGTACAACAGTGACCCCAAGCAGTCAGACTGCACCATATATTGCTAACCAATCTACTAGTGGATCAGTCGGTAATGCAACCACAGGAACCGTCGTTCAGGGTCTAGTACAAAACGTTATCGACTGGATTAACAATGGTTACGGTGACGCAACAGTATACCCAACAGCAGCCATTGCCTTGACTAGTGCGCAATCTCAAAACGCATTTAACGCAGTACAGGCTAGAAATAGCGAAATTGCTAGTGATGCACAATACTGGGTTTACAAGTATTTCCAATCTAACAATATAAGCCAGTCATTGACAAATCGTGATGCAGGATTAGTTGCCACTGCCTTAAGTTATGACCTGGTATTTGGTACTAACTTTAACAGTATTGCCGCTGGCCGTGCGTTTAATCGCCTAAATACCAGTGCGCAGGCTCTATTAGCAAACAATCAAAATGAATTGACAGCTACATTGGGTGCAATTCAATTTATTGCCTACAAAGTTAAAGAAATTGCTGCTAGTGGATCAGTTGCTCAATCTCAAACAGTTATTGACGACATCGTTACCATGATTAATGGAACAGTCACTCAGTCAACTTATGCAACTTCTGTTATCAATAACAATATTACAGTAACTTCAACAGCAAACATGGCTGTAGGAAATACTGTAGTGTTTGGATCTAATCTAGGTAATCTAGTACAAGGTACTCCATACTACATCCTAACAGCATATGCTACAACAATTACTGTATCATCAACATACAATGGCAGCGTATTTGCTGCAGGTAGTTCCGTAGCAGTTACCGGTAACGTAACTGTAACAGCAACTCCAACATTAACTACAGCAACAACATCAACGAACGTATTGACAGTGAGCAGTACTACTGGTATGTCGGTCAATATGCCTATTAAATTTGTTGGATTGCCAGCGCCTATTACAACAACTGCTTCAGCAACAACTGCCAGCACTAACGTAATTACACTTGCTGCTACAGCATCAAGTTTAGGTATTGTAGCAGGTCAACAAATATACTTTACAAGTGCGATTGGTAACGTTATTTCTAATCAGATGTATTATGTACTAAGTCCATCAGGCAGCACAATACAAATTAGTTTAACATCAGGCGGTAGTGCGGTTGTTCTTGCAACAGCCAGCGGTACTATGAACGCATTTGTAAACAATGCTGGCGGATTATGGGCAAATAACACTTATTGGATTAACTCAATTCCAAGCAGTACGACATTAACTGTGACTAACAGTTATAAGAGTGGATCAGCATACGCAATTACCAATACAGTAAGCAGTATGACTGCTACTGCTACAGCAGGTATTTCTAATACTATTAATCCTTATTCAAGTTTTGTAATTACTAACGGTACATTAACATATAATGATACATTAACTACAATTCAAGGTGCAGAAGTACTACGTGCTAATACAACATTCTTAGCCTATGAGGCAGCAGCATATATTAGTGCTAGTTATGGCGGTACTGCTACAGGCATTAGTGCTTCAACTACTAGCGGTACAGGTTCAATCACTGGTACAGTGTTTACTGTTAGTGGCGGAACATTTACAGTTGGCATGACGCTAACAGGTACTGGTGTAACTGCTGGTACTTACATTGTAAATCAAATTAGTGCAAGTGCTGGAACATGGACTGTTAGCGTAAGTCAAACAGTTAGTTCTACTACTATTACAGGTACTAACAATGTAATTACTACATCATCAGCACACAACTTTGTTGCTGGGGATCCAGTTGTGTTTACCGGAACAGCATTTGGCGGTCTTGCTACTGCTACAACTTACTATGTAATCGCCGTGCCAAGTGCTACGACATTTACTATTGGTTCTACACAATTTGTTCCATTACAAACTACACTTACAGCACCAAGCTCTGGATCAGTAACGGTAAACTATTACTACAGTCAAAGTAAGTGTCTACGTGATACAACAGCATTTATCAACGCTTTGATTTATGATCTACAGTATACAGGTAACTATAAGTCAATGAGAGCTGCTGAACTTTATAATAATGCAGTAACTGGTTCAACATTGTCTAATATGTTCCAAGTACGCAACGGTTGCGGTATCCGTAACTTAACAATGACCGGCTTGAACGGTACATTAACCGCAGCAAACGCATACGGTACAAAACGTCCAACAGCGGGTGCTTATAGTTCATTAGATCCAGGATATGGACCAAATGACAGCACTGCTTGGGTAATCAGCAGATCATGCTATACACAAAACTGTACCATGTTTGGTAACGGTTGTACAGGTGGTAAAGTCGATGGTGCATTACACGCTGGTGGTAACCGTTCTATGGTTGCTAACGACTATACTACTGTATTATCTGATGGTATTGGATACTGGGTAACTGGATCTGCATCATTAACAGAACTTGTTTCAGTATTCTGTTACTACAGCTACTCTGGATACCTAGCAGAATTAGGTGGACGCATCCGTGCTACCAACGGTAACAGCTCATACGGTACATATGGTGTAACTGCTGAAGGTACTGATACATTTGAAACACCACTGTATGCTAATTTACTCAACAAGTATTTTGCAGCAACTATCACCAATACACCAACAGATACTACTCAGCAGGTATTACGCTTAGAGTTTGGCAATGCTGGTAGTGGCTATACTAACACAGTAACCACTGTTAGTGGTGCAGGTGTTCCTCCAACAGTGACACAGGATGAATTCCGTGATGCCGCAGTATTTGAAACACGTTTAATTGATCCTAACAATACTGGATTAACTGGTGGTTCTAGTTATGTAACAGCAACCAATGCGGCACAGTTTGGTACAATTGGCTACATCACTATTGCTGCAACTGATATTCAACCAAGTACAGCCTATCCAGGTATGCGCATCCAGATAACAGCTGGTACAGGTGTCGGCCAATATGCTAACATTCTGACTTACAGTAATGCAAGTAAGATTGCTCAGGTGTATAGAGATAGCTTTACTAACTTGACAGTTACTGGTTCCAGCACAACAGCATTGACTGTGGCCAACACAGCGTCATTATACGCTGGAATGCCAATCTATTTAGGAACAGGTGCTGCAAATATTGGTTTAACTGTAAACTCACTGTACTTTGTACAGTCAATAGTTAATGGTACATCATTTACAATCAGCAATCCGATAGTCAACAACACTACTGGTATTATAACATTTGGTGGAAGTACTATTACTGGCCTAACAGCAACTAGCGGACAGACCGTTACATTGTACGCAGCAGGTTGGGATCACGTTGTTCCAGGTAGCAATGCGGCCGTAACTACATTAGATCTAACATCGACATACATTATTGAACCACGTATCAATTACAGTTCTCCTGGATTTACTTCAACAGCAAGAACATTGCCAGCAACAGCCAGTTGGACAGCAGCAGCCTATGGTAATGCTAAATTTGTAGCAGTCGCTGGCAGCAGCAGTACAGCAACAGCTACATCTATTGACGGTAAAACATGGTCAAGCGGTGGAGCCCTACCAAGTTCAGCTAACTGGGTTGATGTTAAATTCACAGGCGGTCAAGGTGCAACAGCAACAGCAGTTGTTGGTGGACTAGGTGGTTCTGGTGCAACATTTACAGCAGTATTAGGTACAGGTACAACTGCCAATCAAGTGGTTAACGTAATAGTAACCAATGGAGGTTTAAACTATACAACACCACCAACACTAGTGTTTAGCGGTGGTGGCGGCTCTGGTGCAACAGCAACATGTACTGTATTGAACGGTGTAGTTCAAGCAGTTAGTATAACAATTAATGGTTCTGGTTATTCATCAGCACCAACAGTAGTAGCATCAACTGGCATTGTAACTTCTATCAACCCAATAACATGGGGATCAGGATATCAAGTAGCTCCTGTAGTAACCATACAAGCACCATTTACAGCAACAGCATGGTCAAGTGGAGGTACAGCAGCTAACGGCAGTTATGTTTCCTACTATAATAACATAACATTTGTCACTTATTACTATCAAGCATCGGGTGGTACAACATTAGGTTCTTCATCTCCATCGGGTGCAAGTAATCAATCTAATGGTACAGTGACTTTAACCTATGTAGGTACACTAGCAACTGCTACAGTAGCACTAACTAATAATGGTGCAGCAGTTTACACACTGGTACAACCTGGATATGGTTACACGTTTACTCCGACTGTTACTATTACTGACGGTACAAATCTAACTAGTACATACTATAATGGTTTCTGGGCTATTTCAGGCAATAGTGCGGTATCCGCATACAGTACTAATGGTGGCACAACTTGGACAGCTGGCGCCTCAACCAACTTCTCAAATCTGTATTCTCTTACATGGGGTAATGGAGTTTTGGTAGCAGTTGGCGGAGCCAGCGGCACAGCAACTTGTGTAACTGCTACCCAACCAACAAGTGCATGGATTAGTCGAGGCATTACTGGACTAAGCACAGGTTACTATTCAGCTGTGGCATTTGGTGGCGGCTACTTTATGGCCATTAACGGTGGTGGTGGAAACATTACCAGTTACTCAACTAACTCAGTAGCTTGGACACAAGGTGGAAATCTTCCAAGTTCAACAAACTGGGTAAGTTTAGCATGGGGTAATGGACGCTTTGTGGCTATTGCAGCTAACGGCAGCGTAGCATATACAATTAACCAAGGTTCTGGAAATACTAACTATGGCACAGTATGGATTGCAAGCCCAGCTGGACTTGATCCTACAATTTCAACCTGGAAAAAGGTTGTCTATGGTGAAGGTCTATTCATGGCAATTGCCACAGGTACAAATATTTGCGCAACCAGCGTAGATGGAGTAACTTGGAACGATCAAGTAATGCCAAGTAGTTCTAACTGGACTGGCCTAGCATTTGGTAACCCAAGCACTACAACTGTAGTCACTTCGGGTACTACTGGCACAGGCTCAATAGCAACAATTTCGTTTAACGCTCAAACAGTGGCTCCATATGCAGTTGGACAGAGCATTATTGTAGCAGGAGTTACACCTAGTGGCTATAATGGTACCTATACTGTAACTAGTTGTTCTACAACCAGTGTAAGTTATGCCAATACAACTACCGCTGCACAATCTGTCGCTGGTACTGTTACCGGTGTAAGCACAACTACACTAGGTGCTCAACCAATATTTGCTGCGGTATCTGCAACTAGCGGAACAGTAGGTGCTAGCATACGTACTGGTGCAACAGCATTAGGTCGTGTAAAAGTGGCCAGCAATGCAGTTACAGAGATTCGACTGGTTGAGCCAGGTAGCGGATATCCAAAAGGTAACGTACTTGCGATCACTGGATCTAGCAGCAACTTGTTCACAGTTGATGATACAACTAACTTGAGCACAAGTTCAGCTAACAATCAACCGATTGAATTTAGCGCCAGTTACGGTGGTGTCAGCACTAACGTAACTTACTATGTAATTGGCTCAACAGTAACTACAACTCAGTTCAAGGTTACTGCTACAGCTGGCAGCAGCACTCCAGTGAGTTTAAATACAGTTACACCTGGTGCAACAATGATTTATACAGCTGGACCATCAAGCACACTAACTGATCCTAACCATAATACTGCTGCACTATATCGTGTACGTACTGGTGTAGGTGCGCTAGGTAATCCAACATTTATTACTCGTGGTACTGCTAATACTACAGCAACATCAAGCACAGGTGGTGGCTATTATCAGGCCAGCGGTGACGGTGCTGCTGATATCTATCAGAACAGTGGTTACATTAACGTAAACAATGTGTTTAGTTTACCAAGTGCAGGTGCAAACTTACAGTTTGGTACTATCTACGCAGGAACTACATGGACACCAAGCACTCCTGTATCAGTTGGTGTACAGCTAATTGCTACAACTATTACTACAGTATCCGGAGTAACAACATATTACTACAACGTTTATAAAGTAACAGCAGCAGGTACAACTGGTACTACAGCACCTAGCTTTACTAGCGGCACAGCATCAGATGGCACAGCAACATTAATTTATGTTGGTACTAATCCAAATACTTGGTATAAACTAGTAGCGATTACTAATCAGTTAGGTATTGCAGGAGCATATTCTGCACAGTTCCAGATTAGTCCTCCACTAACAGCATACAATGCTCCAGCTGGCAGCACATTGATTACTACTAATTTGAAGTATAGTCAGGTACGTTTAACAGGACATGACTTCTTGTATATCGGTACAGGTAACTTTACTGCCACAAACTATCCATATGTTAACGCTTCTACTGCTGTACAAAGCCAGCAAGAAGCTGCTACAGCAGGTGGACGTGTGTTCTTTACAAGTACTGACCAAGATGGTAACTTTAGCGTTGGTGGATATTTTGGTGTACAACAGGCAACTGGTACTGCTACATTGAACGCTAGTGCGTTTAACTTGGCTGGTTTGCAGAGCTTGACACTGGGACAAATTAACCTAGGTGTTGGATCAGCTACAATTACACAATTTAGTACAGATCCATACTTCACAGCTAACAGTGATAACATTTTACCAACACAAAAGGCTATTAAGAGCTTTATTACAGCCCAAATTGGTGGTGGATCTAGTACATTGAACGTAAATACACTAACGGCCGGTCAAATTGAAATTGCAAATAATACAATTTTCAACACAACTGGCGGCAGTATATTAGTAGATGCAAAAATGACGTTTACAGGTGGTATTGACGGTTCGCCCGTTGCCCTTGTATTCTTCGGGCAACATTAAAATTGGAGAAATAAAAAATGGCAACAGGAATCCTCGGAACAACCCAGGCAACAACGAGTTACGCATCGGCGTATCGTGTTCCACCGGCAACTTACTCTGTGTTTAACGTTAGTTTTACTAACACTAATACAACAGCAGTGACTATATCTTTGGCAATTAGTACATCAAGTTCTAGCCCTCAAACTAACGAAGTTTTTGAAATTTTAACAACCGTTATTCCAAACGGTGTTTTTGAAAGAACTGGCCTAGTGGCAGATGCAGGGAAATATGTACTAGTGAAAGCATCGACAAATAGCGTAGTTAACGTTAACGTCTATGGTATTGAAACCTCTACATCATAATAAGGTAGATTAAAAAATGGCACGTTACGTAACCCCCGTCTTAGTTAATAGTATAACAACCAGTACTACACTTACTGCCCCTGCGCAAGGATTGTACAACTATATCCCATCAGGTACCGGTAGTGGTGTTGTAATTACCCTACCAGCACCATTGTCATTTTATGGTACTATTCTAACATTTTATAATGCTAGTGCAAGTTCTGTAACGTTGTCTACACCCACTGGTACTTTTACTGGAACAGGTTCAAGTACTATTACAGTGCAAACTCTGCAAACTATGCAGGTTATTGCAGACGGAGTTAACGGATATACTGTCATTGTAGGCACTGGAGGCCCAGCAGCAATTACCTATGCTACTATTGGTTTAGTAAGCCATAGTGCTGCTGCCACAATCAGTACAAGCGGCACACAGCAATTGACTATTACAGCAGCTGGTAACTTGGCCTTATCATCATCCGGCGCTAGTTATAACGTAACAGTTCCTTATCCAAAACTTGGTATAGCCAGTACATCAACAGCAGTACCCAATTTAACCTATGTAAACAGTCTGCTTACTACTTCAGCATATTGGGCAAGATCATGGTAATTAATAATAGCATAAATAAGCATGGAGAAATTAAATGACAACAGCAACTAGATTCGTAGCATCCGCCCTAAACGGTTCGCTATCTACATATACCGTAGTAACTACCAACGGTAGTGGTTCCGGTGTAAATTCGGTAATTACCGTAAACTTTGCCAACCAGGCAAACGCTGATACCAGGGTCAACCTAGCACTAAGTACCAGCGCAAGTTCACCATCAGCAGGTGAATACGTTGAATATAACGCACTTATCGCTGCATACGGTGTTCTTGAAAGAACAGGTATTATTGTTCCGCCAGGATACAGCCTACTTGCATCAGCAAACGCAAGCTCTACTAACGTAGTAGCCTGGGGAATTACGGAGGCAGTATAATATGGGTCGCTATCAAGACTTACCAAACAGAACAGACGTCTATTACGTCGACGATTCTACAATCACATCCGCTGGACAAACTATTTGTCGTCAGCGACGTGTTTGCGCATTTACCGGCGGCTTAGGATATCCGAGCTACTGTGCTTGTGCTAGCTGTTGCTATGAATTTACTGTACCTGAGGGTGTAAACAGTATTGTTGTTGAAGCATGGGGTGCAGGTGGAGGTGGTGGTGGTGCAGGTGACTGCTGCTGCTGTCAAGCAACACCTGGAGGTGGTGGTGGTGGTTATGCCAGTATCACAGTGCCAACGGCACCTGGATGTCAATACACTGTTTGTGTAGGTGGCGGCGGTCAAGCATGGTGGGGAGCAGTGTGCCAAGACGGTGCGGGTGGCAATAGTCAACCGGGCGTTAGTGTAGCATGTGGTTGCTCCGGCGGCCTTACATATGTTACTGGCTACAATTTAAATAACTTCTGTGTAACACCAGGGTGTGGTGGTTGTGCAGGTTGTAATACATATTTTTCATGCAACGGAACTAATCAATGTAACTACGGTTGCGGTCTAGCAACTGGAATCCTTCCGGGTATTACCAGTGGAGGCGGTGCACCAAACCCAGGTGGTTGTGCAGTAGTAACACGCGGTATGGGCGGCACAAGCCTTGGTTGTTCATCAAGCGGTTGCCGTTCAGAGAGTTACGGTGGTAATGCAGGTGGCCCAGGTGGCGGGCAGGGCGGATATCGCGGTTGGATGAACTGCTGTCGTGGTTATTGGCCAAGTCAAGCTGGTTTCACTCCAGGAGGCGGTGGTTCAGCTATGGCCAACGTTGATAACTGCTCATGTTGTAATTGCGGTGGCTTTGGAGCTCCCGGTTTAGTTAAGATTTGGTACTAAGGAGAAAAAATGCCACGTTATATTACACAAGCAATAACAGTTGACAATAGTACCGGTACCTATTATGGATCTGGTACTTGTCTAGTACAATTTACAGGTGGTTCTGGTGGTTGCCAAGATATTGGTTCCCCAGGCAGTAACTACCAAGGAAGTGGATCAACCGGTTACTGTGCGCTTTGGACAGTGCCTCAAGGTGTTTGCTCTGTTACTTTTGAAATTTGGGGTGGAGGTGGCGGCGGAGGCACATCTGCAGGCTGCTCATGCTGTACAACAGGATGGGGTGGAGGCGGCGGCGGATATAGTCGCTCTGGTACTATTAATACTGTGCCAGGTTGCCAATACACTATCTGTGTAGGCTATGGTGGTCCTGGCGGTGGTAAGGGGTCAAGTAACTGGGCTAACAACAATTTATGCTGTTGCGGTTGCCGCGGTGGTTGCACCTTTATTACAGGCTACGGCCTAAGTAACTTCTGTGCAGAAGGCGGATATGGTGGTGAAAGTCGATGCAACAACGCATCAGGTGGTTATACAAGCGCCAACGGTGCATGTGCGTTTGGCGGCGTACTTAACGTTCGCGGCGAAGATGGCGGAAGCTGGAGATCAGACTCAAGTAGTTATAACTGTCGATTCATGACATGGGGCGGCGGTTCTCCAATGGGTGGTAAAAAGATATTCATGGGCTATGCGGCCTGCACATACATATTTGGTACAGGATATATTCCTTGGAATAACGGTTGGGATCGTTCGGCTGGTATTTGCGGATTTACCGGCATGTTCCCAGGCGGCGGTGGCACTGGCGGCGCAGTAAGCTGCTGCTGTAATGTATGTTCCTGCGGTGGCGATGGCGCCCCAGGACTAGTAAGAATTTGGATGTAATTAAGGAAAATTAAAAATGGCTGAAAACACAACTAACTCTGCGGTAGCAATACCAGCAGCACAAAATGAAATTACAAGTCAAACACAAAAAGTGTTCTTGTTAATATGGGCTGCAGATAGTCCTAATCCAGGATATATTGATCACGGTGTCTTTTTAGAAAGTCACATTCCTCAAGATCATAACTACGAAGAAGTAGTAGGTCCACATCGTGTTTATGTAGAAGTAGACCGTGGTTCTGATGCATGGAAGGTATTTGTTGATCCAGGTTCTATCGATCCTACAAATAATCCAAGTGATTGGGCATTAACTCACCTTGATATACCTATGTCACGCTATGACTGGGCCACAGAAAAATTTGTATTTGTACAAACCCCAGCACCAACATGGGATGATGTAAAAAATGCACGTAACGCCATGTTGAGCGGATCAGATAGTTTCTTTAATATTGACACTCCTGAGCCATTGCGTTCAGAGTGGTTGTTTTATCGTGAACAACTACGTCAACTAGTTGATAATGAAAAAGCCAATGGTCGTACACCTGGTACAGTACATTGGCCACTTCCTCCATATCCAACAAGTGCTCGCAGCGTAAATGAACACGCGGTTGATCCTAACCCAATAAATACTGCTCAATCGGCAACAACAGAATCAGGACATCCGATATCAGTAGTACCTGATAATACTGTCATTCTACATCGTCCAGCAAACTTTGCCAAGTACGGTCCGAGAGCTAGTGGTTCAGCAGGCGGGGTTGATGATGATCCAACACATTTAATGGAGTTGGTTGCTCAAATTCGTCAAGAAGTTGCTGATTGCAAAGGTGTTCCAGCACAGAGCATTGCACCAAGCAATCAAATCGTACACGCAGGTGACCCAGCTAATATTGTAGCACAGCAGGCTTTGAATACCAATGTGTTAGGTGAGCCAAGTAATAAGGCCAACACAACGTCTAATCCAGCTAACCCAATATCAGGTGTACCTCTTAACACAGATATATCAACAAATTCATCAACACCTAGTGGTTCATAAGGAGCGATTTAAATGCCAGGCGTATATACACTATGTAAAGCAGTAACTAAACGATTCCGTACTCAAGAAGTTTTTGGTTGCAGTGCAACCAGAGATGCTATGGAAAACTTTTGCGCATGTAACCAGGGTTCTTATGTCCCTGCAGGTTGCTGTTGTGCATGGGTCGTACCAACCGGCGTTACACAGATTCAAGTAGAATTGTGGGGTGCAGGTGGCGGTGGTGGTGCAGGATCAGGTGGTGAGTGCTGCGGCACACACCCAGGTGGCGGTGGTGCAACTTATGGTAAATACACACTTCCTGTGACACCAGGTGTTACACTGACTCTATGTGCAGGTGCAGGCGGGCGTGGTGGCGCTGGTAATGAATCCACAGCCAGTTATTGCTGTTGCGGTGGTCAGGGTGCCTGTTCATATGTAGCTTGTAACGGTACAATTTTAGTAGATGCTAGCGGTGGACTCATTGGTTATTCACAGTGCTATGAAAGCTGTGGTTGCGTATACTATGGTTGCGGCGGTAGTCCATTGCTAGATGCCACACAAACAGCATGCGGTGCATTTACCACGTTCAACCAAGGTACTAGAGATCTTGCCATCGGTCCAGGCGTTGCTATGAGCTGGGGCTGTGATGGACAGTGTTCACAACAGATGAACTGGGGTGCTGCTAGCGGTTGGGGTTCAAGCCCTCAGCAATGGAACGCAGACTGTAACTGCTGGTTCTATTATGCATTTAATACCGGTTGTACTAACTCAAACGGTATTGCTGGTGTAGCTACAGGCTATTGTGCATTTAACGTACCTAGTTCAGGCTGGTACACATGTTCAACTTCGACTGGTTGGCTATGCTGTGGTCGTGAATATCCAGGAACAAATGGTAACTTCCCAGGCGGTGGCGGTGCAGCTGGTGTAAAATCTGGTTGCTGCTGTTCAGGTAGTTCAGGTGGCCACGGTGCCCCAGGCTACGTTCGTATTACTTACTAAGGAATAAAAATGGCTGAAATTCAACAACCAAATCAATTTACACCCGTACTAAGTGATCCAAGTCACATAGATGAACCGCATATTCAAGCGGCTCATGAAACTAACTCCCAAATGACTTGGGATGATGTGAGAATGAAAAGAGATGCTGAATTACACATTGTAGAAAACAGTTATAATTTTGACAGTCCACCTGCTATGATTGCAGCTTATAGACTGTACAAACAACAACTACGTGATATCATTAAGGATTCTCAAGCAGCAGACTTACAACCATTCCAAGTAAAGTTTCCAGAGCATCCAGATGCAGTTTGGCAACCCACATTGGAAAAAAGCGGCCCTCCACCGGCATAATAAACTAATGGTTTTCTTGTTCTAGAACAAGAAAAATCCGCTCAGAATCTCCTCTAGGAGTTATCTACACAGTTAAATAACTTCATAGAGGAGATCTCATGAGAAAAATTGTTTTTATTAATGGTGGTGCTGGACGTATGTTATGTGCATTGCCAGCATTGGAAAAGTTTGCCCAAAATAATCCAGACGGCATCATAGTTTCAGAAGCGGGTATGGATTTTATTCTAGGTAATCCAAATTTACAAGATAGAACATATCCAAGCAATCATAAAGATCTGTTTGATCAATTTATCAAAGACGGCGAAATTATCAGCCCAGAACCCTATAGAGACAATGACTACTATAATCAACGTTGTAGTATTACCCAGGCATTTGATAAACTAATCAATGGCACTCCAATTACTGAAAAACAACAACGTGCCCAAATCTTCTTAAACAAAGAAGAAGAACTAAATGGCATGGCTGTAATTAAAACAGCCAAAGAAGCACACAAGAAAAAGAAAACAATTATTATACAACCATACGGCCGTGGCGTTACTATGGAACAGAACTTAGGTGTAATGATTGACCAAAGTTCACGTAGTTTAGAATCTAATACTTATTTAGAGCTTGCAAAAGCGATTAGAACCAAGTATAATCTAATTTGTATGACAGAGATTCCCACGCCAAATGACGAGTACGCAATTATTCCAAAAAATATATCACTGAGATATTGGGCTGCGGCTATTGATCAATGTGACTACTTTATTGGCTGTGATAGTGTGGGGCAACATATTGCCTATACTTTTAACAAGCCGGGATCTGTGATTATAGGCAGCACTTATGCTGTGAATGTTACCTATCCTGATTATTTTAAAATTTATGAAAAGAAGGGTGCAGTTAAAAAATATAGTCCAATTAGAGTTAGTGACTATGATTCACACTTAGCAGATAGAGTCAACGATACAGTGATGAATTTTAGCAAACAAGAAGAACAAGAAATGATTAAAAGCATTATGAAAGATATTAAAGATAAGGTCGGAGAATAATATGGCAAAATGGATTGCAGGTATTACACGTGGTCACAATGGTGCTACATGTTTATTAAAAGACGGTGAAGTAGTATTCTATCTAGAAGAAGAACGTCTTAGCCGTAAAAAATATGACGGTGGACCTTTAGCAGGCATGTTAAAGATCAAAGAATATACTGATAAACTTGATTATCTAGTGGTTGCACATACACAGCCTCTATCTCAAGCTGGTACTATTGATTTTACCGGTGACGACATGTACACTGGATTTGCTAGAAAAATTGGCCTGATTGAAAATCTTAATGTAGAAACTCACCCGCAGGTAGTTGACCTAGGTATGATACATCATGAATTACATGCAGCCTGCACATTTTATAACAGTGGATTCAAAGAAGCTGCTGTATTAATCGTTGACGGTGCTGGTACATTTATTCCTCTAGGTGAAACTACTGGTTTTGAACTAGAAACAATTTTTAGTGCAAGTTATCCAGGCGATTTTGCCACTAAATTCAAACACATTGGAGTACGTGGACCTCAAACAATTTATGAAAAATTAAATTGTCCACACGATAATCGCGGTAAACCGCAAGATATCCATGATGTGATCTTTACAGATCATCCAGGCATTACCAAAGTATACGAAGCAATGACCAACTATTGCGGTTTTCCATTTATCGAAGCAGGCAAAGCCATGGGTCTTGCACCATATGGCAAGCCTAATGATAAGATACCATTTATTTTCCATGGCAAAGAAGCACGTCATTTAAGTAATCGTAATCTGTTCGTGCCCAACTACCCTAACGGTGCCTATGTTGATAGAACATTGTTCCCAGCACTTGATACAGATAGTATTGAAATGGCACAGGATCTTGCATTTGCTGTACAACAGGCTTGTCAAGAACAAATGGTCCGATTGATCCTAGATGCTATCGAGCGTACTGGACAAACTAACATCTGTATCGCTGGCGGCTTTGGTCTTAATTGTGTGGCTAACTACGAATATCTAGCACACTTGCCAGAAGGTGTTAATCTATATGTAGAACCAATTAGCCATGATGGTGGTACATGTATTGGTGCCGCTAAGTTTATTCATCACACTGAATTTAATGATATGACCATACGCAAGCCTAAGACCATTTACTATGGTCCTAACTACTTTGAAAAGTATGGTGACTATAAGTTAGATTTAGACGCATCTGCAGGTGAAACAGTTACTGACGCTAGTTATGATGACATAGTTAAGTTGTTGCTTGACGAAAAGATTGTCTGTATGTATCAAGGCGGATCAGAAGGTGGTCCACGTGCTCTAGGTAATCGTTCGATCCTGTTTGATCCACGTGTTAAAAATGGTAAAGACATTGTTAATGGAGTTAAACATCGTGAATGGTTCCGTCCGTTTGCCGGCACAATCCTAGAAGAAAATGTACACGAATGGTTCGATCTACGAGGCATGGATAACAGTCCATTTATGATGTATGCTGTTAATTGCCAACCCGGTGTTGCCGATAAGATTCCAAGCATTATTCACGTCGATGGCACTTGCCGTATTCAAACAGTAACAGCAGAACAGAATCTACACTATTATAATCTAATCAGTGCATTTAATACTGCTACTGGCACTCCTATATTGTTTAACACTAGTTTCAATTTAGGTGGAGATCCGCTGGTGGAAACAATCGATGATGCACTAAGCACCCTGCGTCGTAGTGAATTAAAGTACTTGTATCTGCCAGAAGTCGGCAAATTAGTCTATATTCCAGGCAATGTAAACGCAGAAGATTCAGACTCAGAGGAATAATTATGCCGACAAGTTGGTGGGAAGGAGTCCGTCCTAAAAATAAATTTGCACCAAATTTTAGAGTGCCTTTATATTACGCTAAGGACGGCAGTATTGAGTTAATGAAGACCATGAAACAATACTGTATAGATATGGAGCAAGGTATCATTGCCAAAGAAGAATTGGTCAGTGAAGTTCCGAAAAATGATAGTGATCCATATCAATATACTCAACAGTGGAAACAACATCATCTATTAGATGATTCTATTCCTAGGAAAGGCGGTGAGGCGTTTGAAAAGTTTCCACCTATTCCTGAAACTAGAGATCTTTTTAATATGTTCCGTAGTCACTATCTACTGCATTTAAAAAATTTAGGATTTCCTAGAAAGCGTGTATTCATTCATGCTTGGGCAAATGTTCTTAGAAAAGATCAGTTTATTAGCCGACACATGCACTTGTCGGATGAACACAGTTATTTGTCCGGCACGTACTATGTAAGTAATAGCCATGCTAAATTAGCATTGGAAAATCCTATACGTCAGCAAGAACTTAGTTATTTTCCAAATGATGCAGGCAATTTAATATTATTCCCCAGCTGGTTACCGCACTACAGTGAAGTATACACTGGTCCAGAAGAAAGAGTCAGTATTGCGTTTGATATTGTAGTTCATGAAAATGCCAGAGCTAACCCATGGAGGCCCCATGAGTTGTTTGATGATCCTGACACTATGCCAGATATTGATGACTAATGCCAACCCTATACGTTACCGGCGATAGTTTCAGTTATATTCCACCAGGACATACTAACCCTAGGATCTGGTCCATTGCACTTGCTAATAGACTAGGATATAAACTAGCTAATCAAAGTATGCCAGGGGCCGGCCAGGATTGGTCTTGTAGATATATAGATGCTGTTACTAATCTAATAACACCGGACGATCAACTGATCTTTGTAGTAACTGATCCTGCTAGATTTTGGTTTTATGAAGAATTTCCAGAAGTTAGCAACTATCATATATGGGAAACTGACTTAATAGATCGGATAGGCAAAGCTCGCACTAAAGCTATCGAGTCCTATGTAAAACACATACAACGACCTGCATTAGAATTTCAAGCATTTTTACACAGAATAGGTTGGTTAAACAATATTGCTACGGTACGAGGTTGGCGAAAACCATTAGTAGTTTGGGGAGGATTTAATCATGACATCAACCCACAAAAGATTGTAGACTTTCCAAATCTAATTTTCTCTAAGGGAAATTTACTAGAAATTTCTCGACAAGAAGATGTTAAAGATATACCATGGGTTGGATTGGACACTAGGTACAATCACTTATGTCTAAGTAATCATGACATATTAGTTGATAAATTATTTGATACGCTAACTAATAATTCAGAATTAAATTTACTATCGGGATTTAAAGAAAAATTGTTTGGGCTTGATGCCATACTAAATCCTGAGCAAGAGCTTAATTTAGTTATGGTAAAGCAGTACAGGAAAGAAGCTAAAATTTAAATTAGATCTACTAGATCAAACACAGTTTTTAATTTTGTTCGAATTATTTTACTGCTAAAACTATTACGCAGTCCTTGATGCAATGGCTTAGGAGCACGGTCTATAGTTGCCCATGCCCATGCACAATGCTCACCACTAAGAACTGGGATAAATTCATTTTCTACAACACACAAATACGTATGGAAATTAAAAACTCGATCATTAGATACGAATGTTTCTAATGGAATAGTTTTAAAGATATTGGGGAGACTGCCAATCTCTTCGGTAATCTCACGTTGTAATCCTTGCCATGGAGTTTCACCGGAAATATTAGTACCACCAACTAGGCCCCAGGTGCCTTCATGTTTACCTGTGGCTTTTTGTAGCAATAGAAATCGTCGAGTGGTTTTTGCGTAAAATAACGCACCACTACATACAATTGATTCTTTTACAATACTATTTTCCATTGGCCGGCACCATATTCACCTTCAAAGCTCTTGACCCAGGAAACTCCGTTCCATAAGTATTGAACTCCAGTGTATATATTAGTTTGCCAGACCATAGTGTCTGATTCTTGAATAGCGTTAAAAATCACATTCCACTGTGTACCAGTCCACTCTATGATATCATTTGTTTTAGCAATAAAATCAGTGCCTGTAGTGCTTTGCCAAGCAGATGGTCCAGTGCCAGGTGGATTATCTTGACTACCTAGATCTTCAACAATTAAAAATCTAGTACCCACTGCTACTGCTTGATCTGTTTCTTCCGTTCCAGTTGGTCTCTTAGGATCGTATGTTTGAGGATTTATAATAGCATCAAATGTACCAGGACTATTAGGTCTATAACTACCAGCAGCATTATATCCACCGTCAGTATCTAGTTTTCCGGTGCTATCGATACCAGTATTAGATGTTAGTGTATCAGGATTCCAATTAACTTGCAGTATGGTATTGTCTAATGGATTAATTGCTATGGTTCCTACCACATAAGTTCCATTAGGTTGTATAAGATACAACATACTCGAGCCTGCAATATATTTTCCAGGATATTGATCAAAGGCTGTTTGCCAATTAATTGGAGTACCTTGTCTTACAGATTTATCTAATGTTGGTTCTGCTGGTAAAACATTTTCGCCGGGATTCAATAGTTGAGCCTGTCCAGCATATACTTGTATACCCCAACCACCTATAGTTGTGTCACTTGACCATAATAAATCGCTAAAGGATGTAGTGCCTACCGCTCCAGCAGGATCTTGACCTAATCCGTCAATATAACCAACTGGACTGGTAGATGTATTAGCCCATAGATTAGTAACAATACGTGTAATAACACCAAGATGCTTGACCTTAACTGGGGGACTGATCCAAATTGGAGTAGTTAATGTTAAGGTAGCTATATCTATCGGAGAGTTAGTACCGACTGGTACTTGACGACTACTCCAAGACATTGAATCTAAATTAAGAACACTTAAACTAGTCCAGTCGATATAGTTGTCTGTAGTTTGTAATTCTAAACTAGGATTGAACAACACTAGTATTTGTTCAAGTATCTGTAATTTTTGTTCGGTACTAGTGCTCCAAATATCAACTTTGATAGTTAATTTATAGGGTGTTGGCATTAGTCTTTCAACTGTATAGTTACGACCTTGATTTTGATTATAAACAGTCTGCCCATAGGTAGGACTCATAGGATCCATATCAACCTGTGTATCACGCTCACGGAAGTTTAATTTGCCTACATAGGTTGAATCAGATAATCGTTCTCTATCCAGTTCTAAGCTGCCAACATACACTGCTATTCTTGGCGCACTGCTAATAGTGTTTTCACTATTTTGATTGATAATACTAGCAGCCTGTCGATCTTGATCGCCATATATTACAGGTATGCGTACCAGCGTACCATCGCCGTATTGTACTACAAAATTACTTAATACACGAATAGTCTGTGTAATGTAGCGTCGTATTTGTCCGTCGTAGAAAAACTGCATTATAGATCCGCCTTAGGTTTAAGTGCCTGACTAAGGCTTTGTCGTTGAGCTTCTCTCATATTATACAAGGTCACAGTCCATTCACCGGCAAGGGGAATAGTCTGTTGTTCGGTGTTAATAATAGGTAGAGTTATTTTTAAATTAGTACTGGTCACACCTACTGGATTAGTATAATTGTATGAAGTGACTAAACCTGTATACGCAGACACTTGATATTCTAATTGTACTGTTCCTAATTTTAACACAATGTACGGAGCAGAGCTGCCAACACTGTAAAGAATCTTAGTATTGATAACGTGATCACCTTGATTCAACACAGCAATATCAGTAGCAATTGATTCATTATAGGTATAAGAACTGTTGTTAATAAATCCAGTTTTTTGTGTGCTTCGTGTATCATTGTTGGTCATATTCATACGCACAGCATCTTCAACTTTTATCCAAGCATTTTGTTTTCCATCAAATCTAAATAATCTGTTAGGTAAAAAATCAGTACGTAAAAAGAAGTCATCCGGACCAGCATTGGGCGGAAATTGAATACCGTGACCAAAATCGTAACCATTGACCGGCATGCCGTCACCTACTAGATAACCAGTATAGCCAGTTCGTACTGGACGACCATTGTCCTCACTGGCTCTGTAGCTGGCATTGCTAGCATCTAGTGTTGTTTCATCTGCTGTTTCTAGAACTGGTTTTCCATTAGTAGGATCAACAGCTAGTGTATAGAATTGACGAGTTTCATATCCGCTCTTAGGTGCATCGGCTTCTGCCTGTGCAACTATCTGATCGTTAATTTGTAATGTTTGATTATGAGTACTAATCAACTCACGGAGAGTAGTATTGCTTGGATCACCATTTGCATCAGTAGCAGGCTGATTAAGCAGTTGTGCAAATTGTTGGCTATCTGTTATGCGTTTAAGTCGCAATCTGTATAAATGCGGGAACCAAGTCACTGAATAACCTTCGCTAGCACGAGTAACATCGTCGATCACATAATATCGAGGCATACTAAAATCTTGTGCATTAAGAGCAAAGTCATCTTTTAAATTAGGAAATTCTAAAACATCGCCTGTAATAGGTTTACGGCCAATAGTTTTTACTATATCGTTAATATGCACAGTCAACATCATAGTATCACTGTCTAAAAATAAACCAAACTGACTTAGATTGAAGTCAATGTTTTGAGCACTGTACATGCCGCGAATTCTATAGATTTCTGTATCGTATGTACGATCTCGATTTTCTAGGAATAACAAATCCTGTATATTTGTCACGCTGGTAGTGGCATAATTAGGCTGATCCGCAGTGGCATTTTCAGCACTGGTATTAGAACCAAGATATTTGTGGACGTATACATCCACTCCCCCGACTTGGAACATTTCGCTGGCTTGGCGATCTATAAATTTATAGTCGAGCCCTTTTTCTGGTTTATATAGAGATAAGCGTGGCATAATGATATTTATCGTAAGATACTCTTACAATATTTTACTACTTTGTCTATCTGATTAAAATCCATTTGTTCTAGTAGGTCAAGTAATTCGGTTGCTTGATCTGCCTTTATTTTAAGCCTAACTCT
>Ga0164297_10000689_pt1 | contig 40249 bp, 37 predicted proteins | sample GEODES058metaG_FD_113539 | JGI IMG/M metagenome (GOLD analysis project Ga0164297, IMG submission 113539) | Dystrophic lake water microbial communities from Trout Bog Lake, Wisconsin, USA - GEODES058 metaG | ecosystem: Environmental > Aquatic > Freshwater > Lake | place: USA: Trout Bog Lake... | reverse complement strand
AGGTGTAGGCTGGTTCCGTATGTTTGATTACACTATGACACAGGATGACGTGATAGCGGATAGTCAGAACGCATGGTTCAGTAGCACTCAATTTAAACCTTCACCAGGGACAGGCTGGGATCGTGTATCAAAGGCTCATGCGTGATAGTAGATGGCTGTAAAAATTTAGCCCCGCCAAGCGCGCTTAAATTTTTATCAGTGGTTCTAAAATTAGACCCGTCGCACAGAGGCCCCTGAGCTGCTGATATCCTGTGTGAGATCAGGATGGAAGAGTGGACCCGTAGGATTCGTCTCGAATCTATAGCAGGCTGCCACGCCGTTCTCGGTAGCATTCAATTCACAGTCAACCGCACCACGTTTCATAGCCTCGAAGAGGGAATCGGCGAGCTTCTTCTTATCGTTTGCCACAGATAAGATCGATTGGTCGGTTGACTCACCACCATCCTTGATCAAGAGGGTCTCGTCTACACGCCGCTCCGCCTTCTGTGCAGCACCGAATTTAGAGATATATGTGTAGACCTCTACCGTCCGCTCATCAAAAGGGAGAGATTTGTGGGAGCAGATACGGATGGCACGTCCCTTCACCTGCTCTAGACGGACGTAGTTCCAATAAGGCTCCATCAGGTGGACCTGGCGAACGTTCTCTAAGGAGATACCCTCGGCACCCGATTGAGTGATCATAAAGACCTGAGCAATTCTCCCCTGTATATTGTTCTCAGCACCAGCCAAATTGCGAATAGCCGTTGCCAGGTCGGCTGGCATCTTCGCCCAATTAGCATTAAAGATATGCTTCAGTAGGTCGCGTTTGTCTGACTTTTCGTCGCCGGTGTAGGTGATGTAACGCTTTTTGTTGGCATTCTCAGGAAGAAGCAGCTCAGGATTCAGTGCCCAATTACCGCCTGCCTGGAGTTGGATGTCGAATTTGATATAATTCTTCTGTAATTCAAGGGCCATACCAAAAATTCCTAGGCCCTCCAGAGTCTTGAACTGACTGTAGAGAAGAGCAGGTCCCTTTGCTGTCTCAAGACGATCAATAATTGCCTGAAATTTGGGGCTGTAGATCGGTAATTTGTCGGCAGCGAAGACGCTGGCCCCTTTAGCACGGAGGCTCGCCAGGGCGGCACGGATCGCTTCCTGATAGGGATCAGACATCGGTGCTGCGGCCTCGTGTCGCACAGGGGCCTCCGCCTCTTCTTGTGAGTCCACCAGCTCCTGCTCACCCTCCGCCAGTACATCGCCACCCTGTGAATCGCCTGATACAGCCTGGCCTAGATCGGCCAGGGCAGCCGTCTCGTCACCAGGTCGTGGTCGTGCGATATCCTCAGGGAACACGAAATTACAGCATGCTCGGCTAAAGATCTTGAATGTCCCTTTTTGGGCTTTTAAGACTTCGTCGTAGCGGGCTTCAGGGGCCGCAGGTGCCTTCTTCTTTCCCTTGCGATCACGCTCCTCCTGCTTTAGCTCTGTCTGTCGGACTATGGTATACTGCTGAAGCTGACGATCGCTCATCTCTACCTGGACCACCTCGTCCTTCTCTACACGGGCTACGAGTTCTGCCTTACCTGCCTTATAATAGGAGATCAGACCACTCAGTCGAGCCATGAGTACAAGGTCGTTGGGGGAGTTCAGAGTCAGCGTCTCCTTGTTGATAAAGGTGTCGACGAAAGGCTTCTCTAGATCAGGAAGACGTTGATTTACGCCATAGGTCAGGGCACTAAACACAGTCCCCTTAGCCTTCACTAACGGGCGAAGATCCATCTCAACACGATTCATCCAGGCAGCTAGATCACGTTCTCGACTGATCTCAGCAACATCTGCCGCTCCATCCTCATTACGGACAAATCCACGGGGTGCCCCTGTGGTCGGATCCACTACTTTGCGATAACCACTGGGAACGGGTGTCAAACGCATACTAGTAGCTCCCTTACCAGGGAGGATCTCATAGATATCAACCTCTGGATGCCGTGCCAGAGCAGTCTTGACGGCCTCTACATTTACACCCGCCGATAACATACCACTGGCATATCTCATATCGCCACTGAGTAGATTCGCCATGATACCCAACTCCTGTGGGTAGTTGATAATGGGTGTACCGGATAGGGCTACTATCTTCGTACCGACGGCATTACAGAGTAGGCGATAGACCAGGTAAGAGATCCGATAGCGTTTACCTGTCATACAGAACTTTGCCTTGTATTCGGGTTCCAGAGGCTCAGTCTTATAGAAGTCCTCCAGTCTGCTGTTATTGATAGTACGGATCAGATTGTGGATTTCGTCGATTACAATCACCGCACCATCAAACATAGTCGGCGTCTTACAGGCCCAGTCGCGGACCCGCCGCTCGGTCAGACCATTGTAATTGATAAACGTGAAGCGAGCCTCAATATGACGTTGAATCTGTTTTGTGATAGTTGCCTTGTCGGCGGGGGCAAGGACCTCCCAATTTGAGGGGAGAGTCGGGTCGGGTACCCATGCACCCTTGTTCTTCTTGATCCAATCGATCGGTAGACCGATTGTGTCGGTCAGAAACGTCAACTCGGCACTTGCTGCCTTGACCCCCACGGCCAAGAAGGTCCAGTAATTCTCTTGCTGAAAGGCAAAGTAACCGCATTTTGTCAGCTCACCGCGGTAGTTTCCACTCAGGGATGCGGGAGTCATAATAAAGATTTTGCGATTACCGGCCCCGTAAAGAGCCTCTGCAGTGGCGATCGAGGTACATGTCTTACCGGATCCGAGGCCGTGGTAGACAAGGAGACCGCGATAGGGCGAGGCTCGCTGTAGATAGTCGCGAACAAAGGCCTGGTACTGGAAGGTCTTCAGTTCCTTAGTGGAGGCTTTGGCTGCCTTTGTACAAGTCTCTGGATCGGGGTCTTCTGTCAACGGTGGAAGCATATACTGCTTGAATGTCTGGATGACGAAGGGCTTGAATCCACGGCGATTCTCAGGCACGTAGAAAGCGGGCTTCACCATCGGGGGTCGAGGAGGCCCTGTTACAGCCTCTGTGACGTGTTGTATAAGTTCTGCGTCGGCAGGTTTGAGAGCAGCCGACTGCTCGGCATCTTCAACCTTACCAAGAACCACGGGTGCCGCCGCCGCCTTGGTAGCAGCCTTCACCGCAGCCACAACTGCCTCCCCCTCCACTACAGGAGCCGCGGGTTCGAACATAGAGGGAGCAGCACGCTTTTTCGCAGGTGGCTTAGCCACAGTCGGTTGCGGTTCAGCCGCTGGCTTTGGTCCAGTGAGATTCTCATCACGAAGTTCTGCGTCGGCGATCCGTGCTGCCTGAACGGCTTCTGATGCGACTACGACCGGGGCAGCCTTTGCTGCCTCAGCAGCAGTAACCCCATCGAATGTGAGTGGTGCTATCTGTGTAAAATCCTCAGTTACAGTTGGTTCTGTAGGTGCTATGTTTGCGTCAAAACGAACAGCTGTTCGCTTCAGACGGGCAAACTTAGGGGGTCCTGCTGACGACATGACTCTCTAAATTCAAATATCTATTTTATCTTCTCGTCTTTCGCGGCCATACAGCTAAAATTGAGACCGACAACATCAGATCGTTCAACTAGCAATGCCCGCTCACACAGAGATAGTTAAGTGCCCTGTCTGTCATATAGATAAGCAGGTAGGGTTAGTCTCCCATCATATCTATCGTAGCCATACACATGATGGGCGGTTTGATGCTGATCTGATTAAACAGATCACAAATACAGTTTCAACAGGACCTTTCCATCCAGAGGTCTCTATTGGGGGACGGACCTTCACACTCTGTCCCGCGTGGGCAAAGGAGGCAAAGGGGTTCCGTCACGAATCAAAGAATAAGCGGAGCCTACAGAATCAACACGCAGATTGTACGCTCTGCTACAAGGGATGGCTACCAGAGACTAACCTGATCCATCCCGATACACTTGTACTAGTACCAGCTAAGCCAGATCACAATCTAGAGGCCCTTCTTCAGGAGAATCAGCAACTGAAGGCAGAGCTGGAGAGGTTCAGAGAGTGGATCAAATCGGCCCCTATACAGGTTCCTACACACGCACTTCCTGTAGTCGTCAGCCAGGCAGTGGTCACAAACGCAGTGGTCACAAACGCAGTGGTCACAAACGCAGTGGTCACAAACGCAGTAGTTCCAGCAGCGACCAAGCTCCATAGGACCACTGTGAAGGCAGTGAAGGCCTCAAAGAAGGAGGCCGAAAAGGGGATGTGGTGCACGCGGTGTGAGAGCTGTAATACCACCGCCCAGTTCACCACAGACCTCAAAGCCTGTGCCACGTGCAAAAAGCTCTGCCATTTCAACGACGATCTGAACAGCTGCTACCACTGGGATTGTGAGGTCTGTGCTAAGCAGATCTGTAAAGAGTGCAACAAGTCGAACGGCGGTAACAAGATGCACCCCCTCTGCTCACAGGACTGTGCCAAGAAATACAAGGCACGAAGAACGTAGCTTGCAAAATTGAAACACCCTGCACAATATAGACTACTAACAACACGACCACAATGAACGTTGAACCCAAAATCAAGACCGAGGATACCGGTAAGATCTTCGAAAAGGCCATCTGCCTGGCGTACGGAATAGATTACGACGGTCCCTACAAGTACAGCCTGGAGACGGCTACCCAGCTTGCTCAGCGTCTAAAACCCCTTGTCTCCAGTTTCCCCAAGCCTACGCATACGGCCGCCCGCGGTGCCCGCTACGATTTCACCGCTGATCCAGAGACCCATCTATCGGCCAAGTCCACAAAGGCGGGTGTCGGTAAGGTCGCACCGCAGGTGGTAGGCCAGTCGCAGCCACAAAAGTTCTGCAATATTATCGGCATCCCCTTCACGACCCCAGAGGCCCTCAAGGAGTACATACAGACCAACATCCAGACGATCCTGCCTGTGCTTGTCTCCTACACCTTCGACTGCCCCAATATCTACTACAACAAAGAGCAGGACAGTATCCGATACATCACCTTGACCACGCCCATTGATTGGACTCGGTATAAGTTCACCTGGACGTGTGATTGGTCGACGTGGTCCAACTCATCGACTCTGAAGGTGGTATCAGAGAGCGGCACGCTGGCCCTGGTGGAGTTCCAGTTTCACACAAAAAGCCGTACAAATATGGCCGTACGCTGGTGCTATGAGAACTTCCTGACTCTGTTCGCCGACCACTTGACGGTTATCTCTATGTAGTGGCCGCAGTCACAGTCTTATGCAGACAGAAGAGATACTCCTTAATGGCAACATCGGCGTTGTATTCGTAGGATTTGAAGCGCTTGTAATCGCGCTCAACCACGGAGACCGTTCCGTATTTTTTCATCAGTTCAACCATTGCATCCTTAGAGACAAGGCTCTCGCTGTTGTATGAGAGAAATATCCACGAGGTCTTGAGCGTGCTAAACAAGGTATCAAAGGCAGCCAGCACGACCGGTCCCTTTTTGCAGAAGGGCGAGATAAAGCAGTCAGTGGGAATGCCCGTCTTACCTTTTAGTGGTTGCTCACTCAAAAGCTGCGTGGGCGTTTTTGCAATGATATTTAGAGGAAAGTAATTCTTGGAGTACTGTCGCTCATTGTAGGGCGGATCCAGATAGACCAGGTCAGAAGTGAAGCCATTTAGAAACTCCGTGTTCAGCACATCGGAATTGTATGTGCCACTGCCCGTAGACGCCGTCTGTATCGTATGAATAGGTACCAGCGTCAGATTCTTGAGAGCCTTTGCCTTGAAATCTCTAAGAAAGCATCCGTAGACTGCAGGCACGTTGCTTACAGCGTCGGCACTGATCAGCAGTGAGGCCAGCACAAACTTGTACTCGTCTTCAGTAAGACCTTTACGTGCTGCCTCTAGCCCAGCCCGCATATAGTCGATACGCTGTGCATTCTCAACCGTGAAGAACTTACGTCCGTTCGTTTCATAGGGACTATAGTGCCGTGTTACGAACCCAACAGTAGTCAAGTGTCTCTTCTCATCAACCTCTTGCTGAAGCTTAGCAATAAGTACCGAGCACGATTCAGAATACGTTGAACATGTAAAGGCGTGGCTAATAATTGAGCTGTAGAGTTCGGCGTCGTTGGAGACAACCGTGGCTCCGTGTTTTCTGAAGTGATGGGAGACAACACCGGTCCCTGCAAACAGATCGGCCACGGTCTTCCCACTGAACTGCTGCCAGCCCGTCTTCTCCTTCATAATTCCACTGATCCACTCCAACAGCTGAAATTTGGAGCCGATGTAATTGAGCCGGCATATCTTCTGGACAACAAGAGGCGGCTGGATAATAGAATTTGTCTGTACTGCAGCTGCTGCAGCAGCTGCAGGTGTCAGTAGTTTCACCAGATCCGCTCTGTTCTTGCCACTGTAGCCCTTGATGCCGCGTGCTTTACACAATGTAATCAGCTCTGGACGGCTCTGGACTGCGTAGTCGATTTGTGTCTTAGCAGAAGTCAGCTCCCGCTTTACCAGAATCTCGTTCACTTTCTTCTCTACCAGGGCCTCAATGGTTGTGTCGGGTTGGCAGGGTTTTTGCCGTGCCTCGTGTGCAGCCAAATGACCCCGCTGTTTGAAGATCTTGAGGCAGGTTTTACAGGCGTGTGTCACCATTTTATTCTACTAGAACGTACAGTAACTAATATTCACTTTTTAGTGAAACAACAGCATAAAAAATACAGATGGTGGTCACTCGTCCTCAGAGTTGTCCAACTGACTCACGGTCAGTCGTCCTCACGTTGAGGTGAATCCGCACCGATCACGCCGAATTTCACCAGAGCCCGTCGTGATGCCTCCTGCTCGGCAACCTTCTTGTTTTTCGCAGTCGCAGTAGCCACAACGTGTCCGTCGGGTGACAGAACTCCCATAGTAAACGTTCGGTTATGAAGCGGTCCTTCAACTGCCACCTCCTTGTATCGCGGCGGTTGATGATAGGTTGCCTGGTAGTATTTCAGTAGCTGATCCTTATAGTTGGTATTTTGCGAGATCAGCTGGGCAAAATCCACGTGAGCTTCAAAGAGATTGGTGATCCAGTCAAATGCACGTGAGAAAGCAGCACCACGGTCTGTTACAGAGAGGTCGCGATAGAGGGCACCGATCCAGGCCTCAAGCATTGAGCCCAGAATACGTAGATTACGACGTCCGTTACAGAGATCCTCCACGTGCCGACTGACGATCAGCCAGTGCTGCATACCGATCTTCTCGGCAAGATGACCAAGCATCTTGTTGTTCACCAGATTTGAGCGAAGTGAGGTCCAGAAACCCTCCCCTTCTCCAGGGTAGCGAAGGCAGAGATATTCAGCTGTAATCGCCTGTAGAATACCGTCTCCGTGATGCTCTAGTTCCTCGTTATCGGCGGTCTTGAGTGCCATCACGCCGTCCGGTCGAGGGATCACGATCACCTTTTCGCCTGTGGTCTGTACACTGGGTCCTTCTGGCCTATCCACATAGGATCGATGGACGAAGGCCTGTCGGAACAACTCGTAGTGACGGGGCGCATCCTTTACGCCATAGGCAGAGAGGATTCGTCTGATCTCGGAGTCGGGTACATCACGATTGATGGGATTCCAGGGGTTGTAGAGCTTTACGTCGCCATCAAAATCAGTCATCTTGTTAGCTATCCAAAATATAGTTGTTGGGTTCAAATTTTGACTGAAAAACCGGTGACCGCGGCCACCCTTCTTCTCTCAGTAGTCCTCTGGCTCGCCGTAGGCACAGACCCGCGAACACCCACGTCCGCCGTAGTCCTCACCGTCGTAGCGGCCACCGCAGCCAGGGCAGGGGATATCCTCGTAGTAATCGTAGGCGGGGACGGGCGGCGTGATCACATGCGTAGCGGTCCCAGGCACAGCGGACCCAGGCACAGCGGACCCAGGCACAGCGGACCCAGGCACAGTGGGCATCTGCCACTGCACAGGGACAGCAACGACCGCGTCCCACTCGATCACCTCATTCTCGTCTGCTGTCAAGAGGACGTGGAACTCCTGGCACGCCGGCTGGTTATCAGGGTGGTGGTGGTGGTGCCCGCAGAGCGTGCAGTTAATGCCCGCGTACTCGGCAATGTGGTCCGAGCAGATGCCGATGAGCAGGCCCGGCTCGGGTGAGATGGGACGAAAGTCCTTCTTGGGACAGATGTTGCACTGGTAGATTGCGTCAGACATTTTGGCTTCTTTTGTGCCGGTGTGTGATCTACCATATTTGCGGTAGATGATTTCAATTTTTTGTATTGGCTGCGTGTAGAGATGCCCCGCAACCAGACTCAACCGGCAAAGCCAGCCAGCGGAGTACAGAATATACCCTTTGTTGTTGTACCAAAACCCTCCCTAGGAAACTCCATGAAGGAGGGGTTTGGTCTCGGCATCGGTATGTCGGTTGCCCGCAACATAGTAGATCGTGTAATGGGCCCAGCACAGCAGGCTCCAGCACAGCAGGCTCCAGCACAGCAGGCCCTGACCGAGTTCAAGAAATGTATGCAGAAGAATGACGACTATGAGGTCTGCCGGATTCACTTGGAGTGAAGAGCAGACCAGATCTTCTCGGCCAGAACTTTTCCGACCGTCCGCTTGCCCACGTTAAGAGCAGCGATCTCCTCTTGCGACTTCTTGATAAGATCAGCAAGAGTACCACACGCGTCCATAATAGACTCGCTCATCTTGCCGCCACACCCGGGTATAGCACATAGCATCCCTGCCGCCACCCGTTTTAGATTACGATTTGCCGATTTCTGAGCGGAAAGTACCTCTGTGTATGCTGCTGCCACCGCCGAAGCATCGCCTGTTGCTACACTCTTAAATACGTCAACATCCGCCGTCACCATGCGGACGAGCTGCTTGATCAGGGCTACTGATACGTGTGCATCCCTGCTCTCAATTACTGGGATCCCGTATCGCAATTGTAGACGTAACACAAGGCTGGCTAACGTGGTCTCAGGGATCTTACCGGGCCAGACTCGACCTAGATCAGCCGACCACCCGCTGCCGACCTCTAAAAGATAACCGATCACGATCCCCTGACCCCGCATGGAGAGGAGCCGTGCCCGTTGCTCGCGATAACGGCCATCGCGATTGCTGGAGGCCAGGTCACTAAATGTCTTACGTTCCAACACAACTAGTGGTTCATCCCCGTTACAGATCATAATATCGCCAACCTCTAGGCTGATAGAATCTACCTTACAACCTTCTAATCCCTTCAGTAAGTCGTATAACTCAGTCTCACGGAAATCGATATGGACAATGATGTTAGACATCTTTGTCTATAGATAGTATATGGTGTTTAGATACTGTCTTCGGGTGATGTACGGTTGCCACCACGGGCAGCGATCATCTGCCGCTGGGCAGGTGTAGTACAGACGCAGCCGCCGCTGCAGCTGAACGAAGCACCACAGCATTCGGGCTTGCACTGATTGTTCTTGAAGATAAAGAGGTTGTCGGGAGAGGGGCCGGTGAACTCAGGGCCGGCAAGAGGCTCGTTAGGAGCCGTATCACGCCAAGCACTGACACCATTGGCGGGAGTCTTCTTGATGTTGTCGTATACACCAATTGGCTGGTAGCTATCAGCATAGCCTGCTCCACCTAGATCATAATCGGCGAAACCCTCGCCCTTGAATTGGGAGGCAGGTGTAAAGTTACCGCCGCCGTTCATGACGTAGTTAACGAAGCCCTCCTGATCAGAGGGATAGTTGGTGTAACCGTAGAGCATCAATGCGTTGGCCACTGCAAGAAGAGCCAAACACGTAATCAGAAAGACCATGGGCCAGGGCGACTTAGTAACAGCCATTCTATCTAATAGCAAGAAGCATTAAATTCCACGGCTCAACTGGTTGATAGTGAATTTGTAGGTTTTGTCTATATCAGATAGTCCCACATCGGTAAAATCCCGCATTTTAAGCCCTGTCACGTTAAAACTACCGGACTCAGTAACGAACATAACCATCCGCTTGACCGGGAGCTGTGAGACCCAGCGTTTGGAGGCAGCAGCACGCATCCAGCGACCCTCTTCCTCTATCCAGCACGCACCAGAACAGACAATACCATTTATGGAGCCCATAACACGTGTCTCCGTTCCCTCAATCTGAACCGTACCCAAAACTCGTGTAAAGCCCTCGCCGTCACGAATCTTATCTCCAGGTCTGATCTTCTCTGCTGCTATATAGCCGCTTTCAACAGAGATCTGGGTATAAGGTTCAATACCAGATTCTGATTCTAAAAGCTCCATCGAAGAGGATTGTGTAACAGATCCATTAAGAGCCTGCTGAACCAGTCGCTCCCATCCCTCCATGTCGACATCATCCAGCTCCTCCCAATCAGCAAAGATCCACACTGATGTATCGCCACCGACGGCGATCTTATGGCTAGTTGTGTTGAGACAATAGACGTAGTCCGCCGGAGCCACTTCAACAGCTTCAGGTAGACTACTAACCAAGAAGGGCTTACCATCCCGATATACTAAGTGGGAACCTGATACATGAATACCATCAATCCTATAAAAGGCTGCTGTAGGGTCTGTGACAAATTTCATAGTGGCAGTCACACACGATCCGTCTTCTAATAGATCGCCTATTGCGATGGTATCGATTCGTTTTGTCCCTGTGGCCATCCGCACACGTGTATCACCAGCAAAACAGAACGCGTCACTCATACCGCCTACTGAACCAGCCATTGCCGTGGCACTCAGGGCACTAATGGCTATTAGGATTACGGGGATAGTTGGGGCAAGAATGAAGAAGAGGAAGATCACCAAGACGACCAATATCACCAGAATAGCGACAGAGACAATCATCATCAACTTGAATAGATTCATAATGGTACGGATTACGCTGATGCCAGCATAGATAGAGGCATTCGCAATAGCATTGGCCTTCGCAATGGCTGACATCTGTAGCATAAACGTCTTATGAAGCTCGTGAATAGTGAGGTTGAACCGTCGCGTGAACACGTCAAAAATCCGATTCAGGCCATTAAAAAGATTAGAGGCCAGCGTACGTAAATTCATAGTGAAACCGATGGACTGGATAGCGGAATTTGTCATCTGGTAGAAAACGTCCAAAACAGGCTTCAGAGCCACAGTTAGCACGGATTTAGCAATTTCGGAGGTACAAAAACTGAAATTATCAAAGGCATAATCGAACCCACTACGTGGGTCCGTATCGGGCTTGAAGAGACTGGCTGTCGCCATCACTTCTGGTGCACAGCGGTATTCAGCCCATTTAGCTTGAATCTCCTTCATATGTTGACCGACCATGATACGGGCTAATCCGTAGCTGAGTGCTAAGGTCATGATCAGAGCCACAAACATTGCAGCCTAGTACCCTGTTTTTAGCGTGTCTTTTACTATTGTGATCTGACGCACGGTCGGGAGGACGATCAGATCACAAAGTTCTCCATATCATCCACATCGACACTAGTTAGTGGTGAAATAGTAGCCGGCTGCCAGATTGGAAGTACTGGTGATGGCGGCGTCTTGTTGTTATTGAGGAGAAATCCCACAATAACAACAATTATCGTAACGGCAAAGGTATAATCATCAGTAGACATCTTCTTGCTTATTATTCTATCAGTTTATCCATTTCAAATTTATTCATTTACTGAATAGTGTTCGTGGCAGCAGCCGTATTACGCTTCTGAGCGAGAGAAAGATCATTGTCATCGAACATACCAAGAGGGGCCGCTGCCTCAGGTACGACAGAGACAGGAGCCTCCTTGGGCCCAACGGCCACAGAGGCTCCTGTACGAACGCGGGCGTTGGCAAGCCGCTCACGCTTCTGCTCCTCAAAGAACTCGTCCTTCTTTGACTCATTCTCCTTGTAGCCCTTCATGAGCGTGTTAAGCTGATCCTCAGCATACTCCTGGGTCTGTACCTCAGTCGCTACGGGATCCCATGGGAGCCAGAAGCCGACCTGTCCCACATAGACGTTGAAAGAGGGATCGAGCTTCTGAAGCGTCTTAGCACGGAGACCAGCCTCGGCATATGTATCATAGCACCCACGGATCTTCAGTCCACGTACGGTCGTGCGGAAGTTGTTCTTCGCAAAGAAGTCCTCCTCGAGTCTCTTGCGATTCTTGAAAAGGAAGGTCTCGTAGCTCTCTTGGATGGTTGTCTCCTTGAAATCCCGCATGTTCTCCTTCACGTGCGTCTCAAGACCTGTCGCCACATCGCGGACAAGAGCTGCACGTGCCGCCTTGAAGGATCCCGTAGCCCCACTGATATCGACAACCAGGGTCTCTCCACCACTTATATCGAGAAGCTTGCCACGAACAGTCTCAAGCTGATCTTCAGCCTTGGAGAGTGCATCTGACACACGACGCATCTCCTTCATTAGGAAATCCTCGGTTGCCTTGATCTTGTACTGAATCTCGAAATCGTTGACGAACGCCGTAAAAAAAGCCAGATCCTTGTTGGCTAGAACGTTCTCCGGACTTATGAAACTGAGGCAGACGAACTTCTGACCAGGGATCTCCTTATCGGCCTCGAGAAACTCTTCACGGGGCTCGGCCATCTTCTATAGATCATTCCAGCTTGGAACAGTTTAAATGGTTTCCGGTCCCGGCCAAAAATCCCGCATGTCCTAGTAGAAACAAATGGACCTGTCTGTCACTGAGTTGGTCACGCGTGTTATCAAGTATCTTCTGGAGGGCCTTGCCGTGGCGGTGGCCATGGTCATCATCCCCCGCCGCGTTCCCAGCCTTGAGGAGATCATCAGCATCTCCGTGGTGGCGGCCCTTGTCTTCGCCATCCTTGATCTTCTCAGCCCCTCAGTCGGCCTTACGGCACGCCAGGGTGCGGGCTTCGGTCTTGGTGCGAACCTCGTGAAGTTCCCCGGCGGCGGCCTCTAAATTGAGACACGAGTCAATCTCTATATCTATCGAAACTATCGACATATTGTCGATGATTTCATATAGATTTCAGACATTATATCATTAATAATCTACCATGTATGCAGAGATGTCGCATAAGCGTGCCTGGTTGGAGCCGGCAAACCCGTATGCAGTTCTCCATAACAACAGCAATAACAATTCAAACGCCGAGGAAGGGGTCGACAACAGCTCTCTTGTATTGCGATCTGCTCTAGCGGACGTGACTCATACGGAGAATTTTACTGAATTATTTCCTGCAATGAGCACCTTACCAGAGGGCGTAATCAAGGCAAGTATAGGTCTTGCTGCCTCTACCGCAGTGATCCGGACTAGAACGCTAAAGGAGAAGTTCAAGAGAGTTATACTTGATAATAGAGTATTACACTATCAATTTCATAATGGTGCGTTTGTTAACGATCCCGATGCAGCAAAGAAGTTGGTTATGCACAATATGGCAATGCAACGGTACTTGTTCGGAATGCCACCATTAAGTAATTCGCAGGCCGGTGGTGCCCATCGCGGAGGCAGTGTCGCCGTCGCCAGTGCGATTGGGCCAGGCGAGGCCGCCGCCGCCCCCACTGCCGCCGCCGCCGCCGCTCGCAACGCAGCTGCCCGTAACGCCGCCGCTCGCAACGCGGCCACGACCGCATTCACCGCGCAGCTAACTGCAGCGGCAGCCACCAAAGGTGCACGTGCACCGGCTCCTTATGCCCCGCCGTCCGACATAGATTTCACTTCTGTGATAAGAGGTTTAGATGAGCAGTTTAATACAACCGCTCAACGGTTAGAGGCGATCGCTGACGCCGATTGGTGGCACGAAAACGAGGTCTTTTTCAAAGATGTGTTACCGAATACATTTATCTATATATATAATGAGTTGAAGTGGATACTCGGAAGCGTTGCGAGCTATACAGACGCCAAAAAGAAGCGTATAGCAACCAGACGTGAAATTATAAAGTCGATATTGCAAGGCACGTATTGGACCGCAACACCCACATCTTTTGGGGCTTTACAGGGAGCAGAAGTAGCTAAAGCGGGAGCGGAGGAGGCCCCTGCCGTTGAAGCCGCTGCCGCCGCTTTAGCAGTGCCAGATGCACGGATCGAAAAGGCGAATGATCTAATGGAAAAAGCGTGGGGCACAGGTGAGATAGACTCAGCCAGACTAACTAATGTAGGTCTAACATACCCCCTACCATCTATTACGGCTGAGATCACAGAAATTTTAGATTATTTAGAGCGTGATGAGGCAGATACATATTATGAACTAATAGATAGATTAATAAAACTGATACTTGATCCTAGAACCAGGGAAGGAGATATAGCTGAATTTTTAGCGGGATTTAAGGCATTATATGCGGATCATTATGATGTAAAATATGATAAACCTATTGGTATGACCTTGGCAACACATCTTAAAAGTCTATTTGCATCACGAGGCACAATTCTAAAGCAGACATTCAATTATTCATATACAACTCAGACCCACTATGAGCGAGAGATTATGAAGGCCGAAGATGGGTTTTTCAACTCATGGGATCGTAAATGTAGAGAGATAGTATTACATCTACAAAATGAGACAAAATACGCAGGGTTGGAGCGTTATGTATGGCGATTTGGGAGCTGGATGCCGAGCGTCGATTTCTTTAAGAAAACCTCGGCACTAAAGGCTATATACGAGACCGGATTTGAAAGGTATGCTGCACATGCAGATGTGGCCAACCGAGCAGCACTTGTTGAACAGGTGCAGTACCCCAGTGGTCCCAACAAAACTAAATTACATATAGGAGTCTCTATTATTGATACACAGGGACGATGGTCAGTAGATCCAATAGGGGAGTTCTATCCGTCAGATACCAGATATCTCTATAAACAGCTATTTTACGAAAATCCCAACGAGTTTTTAGGCCCAGACACACTATTCTGCGTCAAACCAAACGTGGTCTTTGTCGAGTACATGAGACATCTTGATGAGTTGCACCGACAGAATGGGTTCGGATTAGAGATGGCTCGATTGGAGAGGATCCAGGAGAACAGGGCTGCTCTTAGAGGGATCATCAGACCTGGTTTAAGAGCTATAGCTGATCAGGCGGCCGCTGTGGCAGCAGATCCAGGGCGGCGTGCGGCTGCTCTCTCGAATGCAGGACTGAAGGTGGCGGGTATAAGAGCAGGTGCACAAGAGATCGCGGCAGATTTAGCCGCAGTGGCCGCGTCGGCGGGTGCACCAACAGCGGTGAAAGCGGGCGTAGGTGCTGTTGGTGCCGCGGCTGCAAGCACAGCAGCGGCAGCGGCATCCTCCGCTGCTGGATCTGTCGCTGCGGCTGGAGGCGTCTGTGCTGTAGGAGGAAACGCACTTCTATGTGCACTTGGTACGGCTGCACCACCGGTAGGTGCAGCCCTCGTCGCGGGAGCGGCAGTCTATGGTCTATATAGATACGCGACCGCAGTTCCCGCAGTTACAAATAAAGACAAAGAAAGACAGATACAGATGGCTAATTTTATACGCCGCCGAGACATAATTGCGGGACTTGCCAAACCCACATTTAGAGATGTCCGTGAGATGCGCAGGGAAGAATCGATTTTTGAAATGTTGGCCAACGAAGGGGTAGCATCATTGGCTACAGCAATTGAGATAGAGGTAGGTAAAAGAGGTCTGTTCAAAGATGGTATCACTAAAGGGGTTAGTAGTATTATGCAGAATTTTCTATTGTGTAGACAGACCGCCCAAGCTAACGAGGAGGCCCGTAGGACCTTTTTTGCTGTTAGGGCTATGAACTTGGCGGTGGGGTCTCCCATCTCCACTGATGCCGCACAGAAATGTGTCGAAAATGCAGTTTTAGAGGCCAACACGTATTTAACGACATTGCGAAGACACAATGTCTCTGGTCGTGTAACGGGGTCCACAACTAGACCGGATTATGTAAGTAAAGGTATTGCAGATATACTAGCTGCTTTTAGGGGTAACACTCCTGTAGGCAAGGTAGTTAATTATGTAGAGGATGTTCCAGGTTCTATCGGACATTTTCTGTTGATGAATGAAGGAGACCCTCTACCTGCTCCAGCTGCCGGTCCTGCAGGACCGGCAGCGGCACTGTCGCTAGCGGAGCAGCAGATTTTACGTCGTGGAATGGCAGCAGAAGCGGAACGACTGGCCCGTGAGCAAGGTGAAATTAACGCTGCTGCTGCTGAACGTGAGGCAGCTGCTCTAGCCGCCGCCGACCGACGCCGTGCCGCCGCCACAGCGAATCTTGAGGCCGCCGCTGCACGTGCCGGTGCAGCGGCCAAAGCCGCATGGCTAGCAGCACAGAAAAGAGAAGTAGATCCTACTACTAAATTACAACTCCCCTATACTCCTGCACAATTAGCTGCCGCCGAAGCCGCCGCCGCCTCTGCTGTTATAGAGTATAAGGCACTACATCCAGTACTAATTGGCGGAAGACGCAAGAGCCGCAAAGGCGGCGCAGCAAGATTTGGCCGTACGACGGCACGCAGCACGGCCGCCTACAACGTACCCAGTGTGAATACAATCGAGGCTGTAAAGGCAAGAATTCAGAATAAAGAGGGGATACCATCGAACCAACAACGCCTGATCTTCACGGGTCTGAACAATTCAACAATTACTCAGGGCCCTGTGGATCTCAATCTATCGCCAGAAGTATTAGTACTAAAATATGTTGATCTAGATCGTCTATTAGTTGGCACAACTCTTCAGGAGTTTGTCTCCAATCTGTTCGACGTCGTACTAGATACTCCTCAACTCAGATACGCCGCCTCGTACTACACCTATAAGGTCAACACACTCACACACATTATGTTGCCGAAGTACATGCCGGTGGACAACCTTGATACACAGCTAGTATCTATGAGCAAGCGTTTTACGAGCCCGCTACGCGGTGGAGCCGCTAAGCCGCCTAGAGCACCGGCACCCGCCGCCGCTGCTGCCGCCGGTACAGGATTCAGTATTGCACGTGTAGCTGTTGCAAGACCTGCACTGGCTGCACCGCCACCAGCACCCGCAGCTCTTGAGGCTCTAGCGGCTAAAGGGGGTGCATTGGGAGCCATGGTAGCCGCCGCCGCTGCCGCCCCTGTAGCCGTCGCCCATGAGGATGTAGCTGCCCTAGTATACACACCCTCTGCAGCAGCCCCTTCAAATTGGCCGGACTACCTTGAGAGAAGAGACCAGATATTAATAAGTCTGCAATCTCGTCTATCGACCCTTCTATCACAGGACGCCCCAAGAGTCCAAGCTGTTCTGAAAGAGCATGCTGCGGCTTATAATGGAATACTGGAGACATTTGCCAAGGATCGTGTTACAATAGCAGGAATAAGAGAGAAGGCAAAGGCTGACGCGGCCGCAGCGAACACAGCTGCCACCTCTAACTTGATAAGTGTAGCCGGCGGAGCTGCACAGTTGGTGGGTTGGGCTAGTGGATCGAGTACATTAATGGATATAGGAAAGGGATTATATGGTGCAAAGAATCTCACATCGGCAGGTGCCGCCGTATTGGCACCTCTGACAAGAGATGGATTGGAGGCGGCCGCGAAAGCGAAGCAGGAAGCGGCAGAAGCGGCACTCAAGGCCAAAAAAGAGTCCGGTAGCGAAGCCGAACGAGCCGCGGCTCGCAAGGAGAAGCATACCGCGGATATCGATTATATAGGATCATTGTTGATGAGTGATAAATCGACTCTAGATAAATATAATGCGTTAGAATTAAAATTAAAGGCGGCAGCCGTCGATGATAACGCCGCTATCACACTATATTCAGAGGCATTAGGAATTCTCATTGATGGTGACGAAACCATTGATGACAAAGTAAAGAATGCGTGGAAGGCGGCGGTAGGTAAAATTATTGCTACGAAAACAGAACTAGCTAGAAGTGTCGCCAGCGTCCCAGCACCAGTTGAGCTAGCCCGTCCAGCTGCACAACGCGAATTGGTGGCTGCTGCCGCTCAAGCCCGTATAGCTTCTGCAGCGGCAGCTTCTGGTGCCCCTAAGGCTGCATCAGCGGCACGCACGGTGGCTCCAGCCCCAGCCCCAGCTCCAGCACCACCTGCCCCAGCCCCAGCAGAAGCCGATCCACTGGCCGATCGCTTACGTGGAATTCCTGTAGCAGATAGATTTAAGTTTTTCAACACTGATAGAGAGCGTCTAACGGTAGGTAACACAAACGCACAGAAAGCTGCCCTATGGGAGTGGGCCACGCAAGCAGGTGCGACAGGTCCCCAACCAGGAACCAAAGCTGCATTGATAAAGAAGGTTAAAGAGCTATTGGCAAAACCAGTGCCAGCCGTCTCACCTGGCACTGTTGCAGCGGCACCCACTCCGCGGGTGCCGCGTTCAGGGGCCGCCCCGCCAGCTGGTGCAAATGTACGTGCCGCCGCCGCCGCAGCCCGTGCCGCACCAGTCGCCGAGGAGGCTGCATTCGGTGGTGCCACCGCCACTAGAAGAGATCGTCGTAAGAAGAAGCAGCGATCTTTCAGAAAGCCTGGTGGAAAGAGCAATAGAGTTACGCTCAAGAACCGCCGCCGGCGTCAGTTCAGAAAGACCTACAGACGCTAAGTGAGCGAACCGCTACGTGTAGTTTGTATTAGACATCTAATTATTTCACTCATGAGTGAAATAATTAGATAACACTACAGACGTAATCACGCCGGTGATGGCGTATTGATCCACGGGTACTTGTCAACCGTATCGGGTAGCTGATTGAACGCCTCATCCGACGGATAGGCCTTGTATCGCAACAGGGCCTCCTGATTCTGGAAGAGTCCCAGGTCCTCACGACCGTTATAGAACATACTACGACCCACCTCATCGGCTCGCGGCTCCACACGTGGTCCAGGGGGTGCTCCAGCAATCCAACGATAGGGGATTCCCGTAGGGGACAAAAATACGTGAGCACGATATGTCTGACCTGGCTGACCCATCACGGTCGTCTCTAACATCACAACCGGGGGCACATAAGTCGAACCGAGACCCGTGTAGTAGGCGGAGGGTAAGGTGGCCATCGCAATGGAGAACGATCCATCGGGCGAATCGACTGTCCCATTGTTGGGCGACCCTTCAAAGGCCTGATCAGCGTTAGCGTAGGGGAGGCCTGATCCATTGAAACCGATTCCACGGGTGGGCTTCTGCGGTGCCATCCAACGGATTGTCTGACGGGCACCTGCATATCGTGTCATTTTACCCGATACGTAGATCCGACCAGCTGCGTCGCGTGTTACTTCAGCTTGGACGCCATCGCCACTGTATGTACGTCTGCTCATCTCTACCAGCCTACAAGATAATAACTTCTATTAAGGTATTGTACCGAAGTTAAGAACTCACTTTTAGAAGGGAGTTCTTAAATTTGTGCCAAGTCAGTTCAGTCGCGCGGTCCACTGTAGGGAGCAGAGCGAGCCGAATAACCTGTGGGTGTGTCGAGGAATTTCCAGAGCTTCTCTCTGTCATCAATAGCACACTGGCTAGCCGTAGGATTACCCTGCATAGAGAAGGTATTAGGGACCTTGGGAAGCGTAGCCAAAGCAAGCCCATCGGGGTCATCGGCGGCAGCGGCACCATCGGGTATATAGATACGACCAGTACCGATACCGGCATAATGGCCGGAAACAGTCGTACAGCCACGCCAAGTACAGACCCGCTTATAGAGCTCGGGTACCATCGTGTCCACGCACGAACCCTGGACAGGCCCAAGCTTCTTCTGAAGCAGCGTCTGAGCGTCGACCATCAGCTGGTCACTGGTCTGGATCATCTTCTGGCGACCATCATGCTCACCGAACTGCCCCGTCATGCGAAGGGGGTACTGAAGACAGCGCGGTCTATAATCAGTGAAACTGCGACCATCGGCCATACGGGCAGGGCCCTTGTCCGAATTAGGATTGATAGTTGTAAAGCAATCGCCGGCAGACGGTGTTGCAGGTCCGAATGATAGCATCCTCTCTGCCTTCTGGGCTCGGTTTTAATCCGCTCTGCGGTCACTCGCCATCAGGCGAGGCAATATCATCGAAGCTGATGATCTTGGGACCGTCCTCCGCAGCAGTACCAGGGTTCACAAGTGTGCTTACCTTCTCACGTAGGGCACGGATCAGATCCCGCTTCTTCAGCTCACTCGAGCCGGGAATTCCATTGGCCTCCGCCATACGACGAAGCTCCTTGATGGACATACTGTTAAGCGGTGACTCAATCGACGTATCGCTCACTCGCTTCCCAGAATCCGGTGAAGCCAGACCACCGGGCTGAAGCTCGTCATTGAGAGAGGCAGGAGCTACGGCGGTCACCTCAGGTTGTAGTGGAGCAGCACCGGCAAACGAGTCAAACTCGAGTTCTGATGCCATCCGCTCGGCCTCCAGATCACCGGCCACTGACTCAGGAGGCGGGGCATAGGGTGCTGCGATAGACTCTGGAGGTGGGATATAGGATGCAACAGACGGTTCTTCGTGCGATAACTCGGTATGAGTGTTCGTGTAGACCATTGGTGGCGGTCCTGAGGCCGGGAGATTAGCGACCAACGTCTTCATCTCGTAGACAACGTTGTCAAGGAGGTTGACTTTACGCTGAAGATACTGAAGCTGCGTCCAGAACCAGTAGATCGCCCCCAACAGAAGAATAGTTACGCAGAGTGCAATGTAGAACGTCTCTGGAAGATTCATTTGAGAAGAGGCACGAGTTTTAGCTCACCAGAAGACCGCGCTCCTGGAGAATCTCGCGAACACTGCTGACTACTGATATACCGGGGACACAGCGGTACGTATACTGAATCCCCGCCGGTCCCTTGTCGTGAGCCTCCATACACCAGGTCTTAGCCTTATCACCAAGGTGATCGGGTAACTCGCGATAGTGTGTGGAGACCAATGAGCCCACGGCAGCCCCACCCTGCTCATAGAGCTGCTTCAAGAAGATCAATGACGCCTCTGCCCCATCGTGAGCATTGGTAGAGTGGAAGATCTCGTCCATTATGACCAGCAGTGGCCCTTCCTGTCTATCGGCACGTGCCTTCGTGGCACATGCGACAAGATGTTTAGCAAACTCGATCTCGGCCTCAAAGAGACTCATGCGGCCAAGTGTATCGGCAGGGGCCAAGGCAGTCTCGAAACGGACGATGGGTACAAAAGTCATAGAGCGAGCCCAGGCTATTCCCCAACTCTGGGCCGTCATGACAGCTAGGCCGAGCGATTTACAGAGTGTAGATTTGCCTCCACGATTAGGCCCTGTCAACAGAACATGGGAATCTGAGGTGTAATCGTTCAATACACGGCGACCAGTAGGTACCCCTGGGTGATACAAGCCCTTGATCTGTAGGTTGAATCCTGTACCCGTCACCGCCTTAGGAAAGCAGACCCCCTTCAAACGTGCTGTGCCCACGCGAAGATCTATCTCGGCAACCCAGTCTTTCAGTCGAGCAAGAGCACGCGGCTCATTGTACATCATACCAAAGGCACCTAGGGCATTTGTCTCCCCATTAAAGCCAACCGAATCCGCATTCGCCACTCCCTCATCGTTCTCTAAAAGAGTGGCCAGACGTCGTGCCGCCGCCACATAGTCCAGAAGCTGTTGTCCTCTACCCCGAATATCATGGGCAACCGCCCGTAGATGTATAGCCGCTTGTATCTGATTCCAGATATTAGAGAAGAAGACGCCTGCACTCATCAGAATATAGAGGTATTTGGCCGCCTTGGCTATCGGTGACGCTTCATCGCCCATTGGAAGTGCTGGTGCGTTAGTCATAACGAGTCGTTGTAGTACTCGACAATAGTCTGTAACAGTAATTGGCATACCAAACATATGGGTCAGCAGGAAGTATGGTATAATAATAACTAGAAAGGGGACCAGAACGGCAAATCCAGGCAGAAAGAGGGTCTTATAGAAGAGAATAAACTCGATTATGCGACCCCATGTATTCATAAAAGAACCCATTGTCCCCGATTTCCAGTAGACTTGTTCAACTGTTTCGGCAATCCGTTTATCGATCGTGTCGTATTGAGTGATCTCATTTACTGCGACTTCAGCAGTCCCGATATCTGTCAGCACGGCACAGACGCTACGTTCTAGGGCCTGGTCTGAGCGGAATCGTTTACGTATAGCAATAACGGGATCTTGTAAGGTCCGCATCCCTGCCTCTGTATCAACAGGTCGCTGGAGCCGCAGACCCGCGTATTCGTGGCCGGCTACGGTATGGAGTCCTAGAAACGCGATCGCGCCGGACAAGTCGAGATCAGCATGTACAAACTGACCAACAATCATACCTGCCATCCTTATTCATCCGTCCTGTCAAAAAAATGAAGGACTACCGCGACCTAATCCCACAAACAAAACGCCCGCGGCAATAATGAGTTTGCAAAAAAGCAGTTCTAAACAAGCGATGCTCCCCGCCAATGTTGCCGCTGTCCTCCGCATCCGGGACAGGACTGATCTTGTCTGTCCCGAGGAGATCCTATCGCGACTCGACAGTCTGAAGATCGGCAAGATTGTCTATCACTACAAGGCGGGTAGCACCTCCCCTGTGACCCCTACACCGACAAATGGGATGTCTGCGTGGCGTAACACTAAGCCGTCTCGCGATTTCGGTAATGGTGGTGCCCGTCACGGCACTGGATCTAGCGATAACAGACATGGTGATAACAGACACGGCGACAGCAGACACGGCGACAGCAGACACGGTGCTTGGTCAGGTGGGTGGAGCAATAACCAGATGTCTATCCGTCGTGTTCCATCTGAGACGAATTCCTTCTCATCGCCCGGTGAGGAGGGGACACCTAGCTTCCGTCGCTTCCGTGGTACACCGCAACCACAGTCACCCGCCACCCACAATGTGGGTGAGAACACACCATCGTCATCACCATATCCCGCTGGCGGTCGCTACGTCAGCTCCATTGTGAGTGACAAGAAGGTTGAGGACCGGATTATCGGACATATTCGGTCTAAGTTGAATAAGTTCAGTGCGAATAATTATGACTCGGTCAAGTCCTTCCTGGAGCAGATCATGAGCAGCGGTGAGACGGAGTTCATCTCCGAATTCATGGATCTCCTCTTCACTAAGGCCGCCTCAGAGGAGGCCTACTGTGAGCTCTATGCTCGTCTCCTTCTCGAGCTGACGGATAAGTTCCCCCATCTAAGGACTGAGATCAAGGCCATCTATGAGAACTTCATTGGGATCTTCATAGAGGCCCGTGATGTAGCCGACCAGAGCACGAGCGACTACAAGAAGTTCTTGGAGGCACAGGAGAAGAAGAAGTTCCGCAAGGGCTACAGTCATTTCCTGGCTGAGATCTACAACAAAGGGCTCCTTCCTGTAGACGCAATCGAGACGACAATTACGATTATTATGACATCGCTGGGTAAGCTGGAGCAGGATGCCTCAAATACACTGCTAGTAGAGGAGTATGTTGTCTCCCTAACAAAGATTGTACTGACTATCACCGAGGCTAAGGTCGCACCGATTCCACCCTATCTGGTCAATCTTCTTGACAAGCTGAACACGATTCTCAAGAAGCCGAAGGCAGAGACATCAGGGTACACTAGTAAGGCTCGTTTCTCTATTATGGACATTGTTGATGCTCTGCCTAACTGAGCATACGAAGCCCTCATATAATTTTTTTGTTGGATGCCAGCTAAAAATTGACCTGTGTTCGCCAGAAACTCTAACTGTTAAGAGAGACCTATTATAAAGATGCCTAGACTCCCGAACAATCGTCGCCGAGGTAAGAAGACAAGTATCTCAGAGAGTGATTCAGACAGTAGTGTAGACGCACGGGGGAACATCCGTAATCTGATTGATTACGACTATGACGAGGATCACTCAATGAGTGACTACGAGACGAGTTCGGTAGACGAGGCTCCACCCAAGCGGCGTGCTGTTCCTAAGCGAAAGGCGGCACTCAAGGCGGCTCGGCAGATCAGACGATCATCCGTCTCTTCATCTGACGAGGATTACGAAGAGGCTAATATTAAGCCTCTAAATAAGGCAAAGGGCAAGGTCAAGGCAAAGAGACCAGAGCAGATGGAAGAAGATAACGAGAGTAGTGAAGAGGAGCTGCCTCGTCGTTCTCGCCGTAAGCCGAAGAATGAGATTGTAGAGGAGTCCGACTCAGAGACTGACGACGAGGAGGAGGAAGACGATGAGGCAGAAGAGGAGGGCGGCCCCTTCGTCGGACTCCGCATCAGTGGGTTGGGGATGCAGATGGATCCTAACAAGCCTAAGAAGCATAATATGAAGGAACAGCCCGAGATCGTTAAGAAGTTTGTCAAGCTGGTACAGAAGGGCAACGATAATGACGAGAACGCATCACACATAGATAACGATATCACCTATTTCAAGAAACTCCCTCAGCCTAAGCAGACCCAGATCATTGAGAAGATGGAGCGGAAGTTCTCCATGGATGATGACCAGGTTCCGCTGAAGTTCCGTATCCTTGAGAAGCAGGTCCCGCAGCATGTGGAGAAGGTCGCAATGTCGAAGTACAATGCTCTCTCCAACATCGATCCCTCCACCACGGAGTACTATAAGTGCTTCCATTGGATCGAGGGCTATTCCAATCTTCCATTGGGGGTCTATCGCGATCTTCCTGTGAAGCTGGATGACGGTCCAGAGGCCTGTGCCGCCTTCGTAACGAAGGTTCGCGACTGTATGGACACAGCCATCTACGGACACGAGGAGCCGAAGCTACAGATTCTCCAATTCGTCAGCAGCTGGATCGCAAATCCCAGTGGTGCTGGCAATGTGCTCAGTATCCACGGTCCGATGGGCGTGGGTAAGACTACGCTAGTGAAAGAGGGTGTAGCGAAGGCCCTAGGTCGCCCCTTCCACTTCATCTCCCTTGGTGGTGCTACGGATGCCAGTTATCTGGATGGTCATTCTTATACGTATGAGGGGTCCACATGGGGGCGTATTGTGGACATTCTGATGCAGGCTAAGTGTATGAATCCGATCATCTACTTCGACGAGCTAGACAAGGTCAGTGACACACCGAAGGGTGAGGAGATCATGAACCTCCTGATCCACATCACGGATGGATCGCAGAACGACAAGTTCCAGGATAAGTACTTCTCAGGGATCGATATTGATCTGAGTCGTTGCCTCTTCATCTTCAGCCACAACAATCACGAGCGGGTCAATCCCATCCTTCGCGACCGTATGTACAACATCAGGGTCAGTGGGTTCAACCTGAAGGAGAAGCTGGTGATCGCGGAGCAGTATCTTGTGAATGGTGCTATGAAGAATGTGGGGCTACACGAGAAGGTCAGTATCAGCAAGGAGATTGTCGAGTACATCATCGAGAATTTCACTGGTGAGGAGAAGGGTGTTCGCGAGCTGAAGCGTTGTATGGAGACTATCATGAGCAAGCTGAATCTGCTCCGCTTCTACAACAATCCCAAGCAGGTACCGTTCGCTATCGCAAACTTCGCTCTCCCCTTCACCCTGAAGAAGGAGCACATTGGGCTCTTCCTGAAAAAGAAGGAGGAAGACGATATGAGCCACTTGAAGATGTACATCTAACAAGTGGCTAAAATCGGTATTAGCGATAACAGTTTAATTTTTCCGTTCGAAACAGAGAAATTAAAGATCGTGAACATGTTCAGAATCCAGGCATCCCCACATTCAACTCTTGAAGTGCCTCGCTAACACCCATTGACTTAAAAAACCCACCAACCATTTTGGTTACGCTATCGGCAGTAGGAAGCGTCGAAATAGTAGGTACAGTCGTTTCGTCTCCACCCTTCAAACCGACGTCCTTCAGTGTCGCCTTCACATCGGATGTCAACATTCCCATTAGAGCAGAACCGTGTAGATACCCGCTAGAAACGAGCCATCCAATGAAGGCACCAACAAGGGAGCCGGAGACGAAGAGCTGGATCATCTCGTTCTGCTCTGGCATCTTAGATGAGGATGCGGAGACATAGGTAGCACCTACGGCTACCGCAATTCCACCAATCAAAACCGCGGCAATCACTATAGTCCAGAACTGGTTCATCTTATTTATAAGTGGAGACCTAAAAAAAGGGGTTTTACCGCCAAGTGCTCAATCAAGGATCTCGTCAATTTCCAGCTTATCATTACCGGGTACATCTAGACTCGTTACGGAGGTATCCTCGCTTAAGGGGATCTCTGATCCCTCTTTGATCTCCAGATGGGGGGTATCATCAGAATCCTTCGGGACATATTTGAAGGTACCGCTGCTACCGTCCTCAAACTCATTATCGTAATTACTGAAATGGACAGCGGGCTCTGCGTCAATTATGATCTCCTCTGGTACCGTCGTTACATAAGCCGGCTCGGCAGCAGGCAGAGGCTCGGCGACAGGCTCGGCAACAGGCTCGGCAACAGGCTCGGCGACGGGTTCGGCAACAGGCTCGGCAACAGGCTCGGCAACAGGCTCGGCGACAGGCTCGGCGACAGGCAGAGGCTCTGCCACAGGTTCAGGCTCAGGCACGGGCTCAGGTACAGGTACGGGCTCGGCCGCCGGAGCAGCACCCCCTGCCGGTGCTGCCTCGACTTCCTCCGCTAAATCCTCTGAGAGGTACTCATTGAGGATATTCTTGATGGGGAGAAGACTGCGAACAGCCGAACCGATTGCTTCGTTACAGAGAGCCTCTGCCTGAAGGAGATTCTTCTGCATTTCGATCGGCTTAGCGTCCTCTAAAAAAAGGTACGGTGCCTTCCAAAAGGACCGTGCACACTCCGAGAAGATCCGGTGAAGAAAGTGGTCCAGCTTGGGGAGCGTAATCTGTAGTTTCTTCTGGCGGCTGGAGATACGGACAGCAATCAGAACCTTGGTATGAGCGATGAAGACAGCAGACATGAGCTCTTCTAGATAGTCGCAACGACAGCTATCAAGGAGCTTGCCCACATGACCGTCGATAGCATCCTGATTCCACTTAGGGACCTCGGCACATCGCTCCTGAAAGACCACCATCACCCGCTGGTTCCCACCGCTACGAAGGGATTCCGCCCAGATCGTACGATAGAACTGAATCATGTAAGGAGTGATCCAGGTGTAGAGCTGTTTTAGATACTCGTTACGGGCCTCGGAATAGGTGGATACGGTCTCCATATTAGCAGTGTTTCAGCTTATCCTTACGTGGATTCACCGCACATAGCAGCCAGCCAGAGTGCCCGTCCACTTGCTCCACCGGGACGATTCCACTGTGAGAGAATACGCAGAGCGTGTGTATCGGTCCCCATCTTCATCCGCAACATAGCACGTGGATCAGCCCCCTGTTTACGCAGAATCCGTATGGTTTCGCACGCCCATACACCATAATTCGCATCACCACTGGTCGGTCGTCGCGACCACTGATCCTCAATAGTGGTAAGACCACAGCCGATGTTTTCGACACTGGTACGCCAGATAGCAAGAGCCTGATTGATTGCGATTCGCACATTTCCACAGCTCTCCTGAGCGATCCGTTCAGCCTGGTCAATAGGGATCTCATGGTTGGTACGCCGCAATACCTCGTAGCGGATTTCGATATAGGACGGAGCCTCGATATTACAGAGCAAACACCGTGACAATATGGGTTCAGAGATAGCCCCAGATTCACGGACCTCAAAGATGAATCGTGTAGACCCAGAAGCCGTCTCTAGTAGACGTCGCAAGAAGGCCTGTGTATCCGCCGTCAACGAATCAGCGTGTTCCAGGATCACCCACCTGTGATGACCGCGACCGTCGACACCACCACGCGCAAAGGATCGGATTGCGTCTCGTACATCACGTAGACCGGAATCGGCAATACAGTTATGTATCATGTACATGTAACCCTTCTCCATTATAGCGGCTTTGATAAAAGAGGATTTACCGGTACCAGAGGGTCCACAGATAATCGTATGCGGACAGACCTTAGAATCGATCTTGCGTGCTATATCATTCCAGATATCACTATTACCGACAATATCCTTTATTGATTTAGGTGAATTGGGATCGATCCGTTCTGTGTCCATCTGACTTATAGATCAGACGTCCATTTAAACCAGTTCATATACAAAAGATAACCACCCCTACGGGTGCTTATCTTCGGTATTTGGCGGTAGCGGCGGGGCTGCTCAGAATGCCGCAACAACGTGATTACCATTTGCATCAAACGTACTCTTCCCATCGGCAATCTTCTGACTGACACTGTGAAGTGGGATCACGTAGGGATTTGTCTCTAGACCCGCTACGACTACCGGCTGATTGCGTTCCGCACTGATGTCCAGCTTCAGTACGGCACGTGGCCGCATAGCACCGATATTGGTCTCATTGGGCGTTGGACCAACTACGCGACTTACAATGGGTGCACGATCATTGATGTAGTCAGACTCAATCTTGTCATGTTTAACATTCATGTAGTCCTCCCCATTGAAAAGGGCAATATTGCCCGATGGAGTGCGTCCCTTAGCCACGTTTTCACGCTGAGCGTAGTGCCGCATTGCCCGTTCAGCCTCCTCTGCACGAGGGGCCTTCGCATTCGCAACACCCGCCGAACCCGTGTATGCCGACTTGGCTGAAACTGCTGCCTTCTGTGTAGGACGAGCACCGTCCTGGTAGGGATTGACCAGGGGCTTCTTGTCCTCGGCATAGCCTGACCCAGTGTACGCCGACTTGGCAGAGACTGCGGCCTTCTGTGTAAGACGAGCACCGTCCTGGTAGGGATTGATCATCCCCTTGGGGTAGTTAGGATCAGAATTACCGTAGTATTCGCTGACAGCTGATAGGGCCTCACGATCGGTGACACGAGCAATATCTGTATAGGGGATATAGTTAGCCTCAGGGGCATCGCGTCCCAAGTTACGATTGTAATCCACATCGTCAGTGGTGTTACGCTGGGTGACACGGGCAATGTCTTCGGGGTCATAGACAGTCAGCTTCTGAGGCTGGTTAGGGGCCGAGATACCGACGTAGCCGTTGTCCTCAGTCGTCTCCTTGATCGTGGTGCGGGCCACGTCATCAGGATCATAGACTGTCAGTTTAACAGGACCCGCCGCCCCACCAAGGTAGTCATTGTCAACAGTCGTCTCCTTGATTGTGGTGCGTGCCACGTCATTAGGATCGTATGCCGGCCCCTTCTGAACGCTGAAGGAGACATAACCAGCCTGATTGGGATTACCGATCATCTCGTCCTTGCGAGTCTGGCGTGGACCGTCCTGTTGCGGCAGATAGACCTGCCCAGACTCATTGGGCTTGAGATTCAGGGTGGTGGTGCGATCACCAGTATAGTAGCGTTCGTTGGGAAGAATCTCAATACCGGATTTACCATAGTCGTTTTGTGGAGAATCCATGTCCTTGTCCTGATAGTTCGTGGCATCCGCATTACGGAATCCCCAAGAGCCCGCCTGTTTCACCATAGGGGCACGTGTCGATGGGACAGTATAGGTAGCATTAAAATCAGAGGATTTCGCAGCACCACCATACTGAACTGTAGTCTCTGGACGAGTCGTATCACGCAGTACCTGTACGGGCCGCTCTGTTGCCTTCAGATTCGCACCCGTCGTGGTGAAATTCCGCTCGCCTTTCTGATTGATATAGAAGCGATCGGGTGTGTGTTTGCGAACCTCACCAATGTTCTCTAGACCTACAGGTTTAGTGACAAAGTTCTTACCAGGAACCACCACACCCTCGTAGGTCGTCTTAGGATTGTTAGCGGTACGCAACTCGTCTGTAGTCCGCGGCCGTGCATAGACTAAGGAGTCAGCCTGCTGAAAACCGCCACTGCCGAAGCTAGTGAATCCCTTCCCTAGACCTTTACCAACACGGATCTTCTCAAATGGCGTTTCGCCAGCACGATTAGTAGGACCGACCACGCGTCCCTGCATAAAATCAGTCGCAATCTCTGATCCAAAGGGTGTCCCTGTGGGCTCACGCTGTGGGTCAAACATCGGACCCTGCTCCCGCTTCTCCTGTTGGAAATACCCCCCACCCGTGTAGGTATCTAGCACGTTGCGATTCGCCGTGTCCGTCATATTCTGTTTTGGGGATCCGCGAAAGAAGGGGACCATGTTGGCGTGTGTGAATTCCTCAGGCTTCATCGCTTGACCACTTAGCGGTGATACAAAAGTTGACTCATTTGCAAAAACGGGTGTCTGCTCGATATTGTCCGTTCGCTGTCTAACAGTAGCGGTAACAGCCTCGGTAGATCGTTGAGCTGCTGCTGCCTTCACGGCAGGGACAGGGAATCCTAGATAGCCACCCTGTATATCAGATTTAGGCTCACTAGGGATACGTGAGCCGGATGGAAAATTGTAGAGTGTATCAAGCTCCTTAGCGGCAGAGGAGCGAACCCCCAATGGGGCCTCGTACTTGAGAGGTGGTTGCTGAACAGCCACACCGGGTACAATCGATGAATAAGAGGTGTAATCTGTCAAGACGGGAGCGGGTTGCGACGTAAATCCCTCTTTCTTCGCAGGCGGTGTAGATGGTTTCTGTAGTGCGTAACCAAGACCGAGCATTCCTAAAAAAGCGGCTGTCTCCATGGCCTTCCTGCCGGTCTCCTAGTTATTTTTACACTTTCTTTTGACTTTACCGATTCGGTTAAATCAAAGAGAATTACAATATACAACTATCTAATTACTCGTCTTGAGTGCGGGGCCAGGTAGCACAGAACCCATCTTGTCGGTAGTAGGCATAGTATTAGTGTTGTAGACACCGCGAGCATAATCATTACGCTGCCACGCAACAGAGGGTGGACCCGTTGGTACAGGAAAGGGGACGCCGCTGATGGAGGGGGCCTCGGGCCAGGCCACATCACGAGTGTCCAACAACATAGAGTCCTTATTATTGGTCACAGCGTAGCCGACCTGTGAAGCAGACTTAAATGACCCGTCGGGAAGGACACGTGCCGGGACCTCACCTACTCCAAGAGATGACGCGTTGGTGATAGTTGTTCCATAAGCACCGGGTACATCAATAGCCGTGTGTTCGAGGTGGAGAGGGGCAGGCAGCACAGGGTGTGGTGACATAGGTGTGGGGATACAGGGGCGGTGAGCATCTTTGTGTAGGAGGCGACCGGGTATATACCAATCGAAGGGCATCATCACTCCCTCCTGTGGGTTCTGACAGAGCCACTCCCAGCGATTCCATCCAGTCCCTCTGAGTGTACAGGGAGGGTCATTAAGTCGCGAGTCTGTCTGGGGGAAGGAGGCCTCCTTAATATTTCGCTTGCTAGCCTCATTCATACGATTCTCGTTGGGATCATATTGTCCACATACAGCCTTGGAAGTGGTGCGATTCATGTTGAAGAGATCGGACTCCACGTCAGTCTTGATGAAATTGTTCACCTGAGAAGCCCCCCACTTCTGCTGGCGGATAGTGGGTTCAGGTGCAAATGCGGCATTACAGTAGCTGTTGGGAGCCTCGGACATGTAGCGGCCAGGTCCAGTTGTAATGCGAATATCGTCTTCTAGATGGCAATCATCGGCACGATTTCTTGTCCAATTTCTAGTAGCCGGGGAAGCCATCTTCTATTCTAGATTTTCAATTTATAAACATTGTATGTCGGACGATCCACAGTTGTAAAAGTTAAGTCCACTGAATCTATTAGGTATTGGCTCCTCTTCTCTTTATCGTAAACTTAAGAACTCCATTTGAAGAAAGGCGTTCTTAACTGAGATTAGAATTGTAATAGACTCAGAAGCGGTTGATCTCGCACGTCTCCTGGCCATAAGGGCGAGGCACGGGGGTACCAGGGTATGACCACGTCTGGCAGGTGCGAAGATGAGCGGGCTGAGTAGCAACAGTGCGGACCTCGGTCGTGCTCTTGTCCTTAAAAGTGATATCCGAAGGGTAGTCAGGGCAGTTGCCACCGCCAAGAGGGCACGAGGGGACGTACTGTTTGGCATTACACTTAGAGTTAAGACGAGTGATGCCAAAGAGGTCAGACTCGAGGTCGACGATGTTTCCCTTGACGTGGGAGACCTCGGAACCACCGACCATACCGAGGGCATTGCGGCACTTATTAGGATTCTCCCACTTCTCGGGGATCAGTACATAGGAATATGCATCTGCTGACTGCTGATCGCGAACATTACCACCCTCTGTGGCACCGATCCGTGTCCAGTTCTGTGTCCAGAGCGGTGTCTCAGTCGTATTAGCGGCCGTAGGACCCTTCGGGGGGACTTCTCCGTGTGAGCTCATTCTCTGCCTGAAGAGAGGATTTTTAAACTATAAGGATGTTTACAGAGAATTCAATAAACATCATTATAGAAAAAAACAGATTTAGCAGTTCAGATCTCTGACATACTGACGACTGGGAATACCGCCACGTATCCAACCGGCGGCGGCGACTTCGGGGACGAGGTTCTTAGGATTCTGAACATTCAACTGTAGGTGCTGAATCAGTGGGACGAACTGAGTCTCGAAGAAAGTCTCAGAGACAGTACCACACTCCTTTCCAGTCCGCACAAACTCGGACTGCTGGAGCTTAGACTCGAGTTCCTGATTGCCGCGGCCGCGGCCCATAAAGGGGACGGTGGTGAAAGGCCGGGACTGCACACGTAGAGGGCAGCGTGAACGACCCTCCAGAGTCGGGTTGTTGCGTAGGACGCTGTCTTGGTCAATCCCCTTCATATCAAAACCAAACCCCTCAGCGGCAATAACAGTCGGGTTAGAGAGTGCTTGGGGTACGACTACGTTGCGATCGGGTACAAGATTAGTCACCGCGTACCGACCGGGTCCTACGGACTCGCGATACTCATTATTGTAAGCACACACATCGTCGTGCTCTCTCGTAAAGCCGTTAATTTTGAACTCCTGAGACGAATTGTTGTCAGTACTCATGGGCACCCTTCTATCCACTGCGTGTAAGAATTTTCAGAACTCTACACTGACGTCTTTAACCGAATTTAAGAGATCCCTTCTCAGAATGGACTTCTCAGATTTGTAATAGAGTAGTGAACATGTCGGTCCTAACGTTGAACGGTGGGATCAGCTCTGGTTGAATATTGGCAGTTGAGATCCGTCTGATCCTGTCTTACATGCCGCCATATTGCCTTCTTTACATGTCTTACCGGGGATCCTATATAGCCAATTCTGATACGAATCGCGATCATTGGGAACCGATGTAGAGGGGGTTGTATAGAATTGGCGTTGGCCCTGATTACGATTCCATACATCACCTGGATCGTTATAGATTTGAACCGAGAACTGTTTATCGAGTCGCTCACGTACATCACCAGATACGGAGTATTTAGCAGGTGGTTTAGTGGGGAAGTCGGAGATCTCATTGAGAAGAACATTCATAAATGGGTTAGGTTCAGAGGGATCTGTACGTGATGTTGTACCTATGATGTCTTCGAGCATCTTGCCATTCGCCGCTGGTCCCTCTATGTCTTGGAACCCCTCGCTCATAGGTCTGTCAAGTACATCGGGAGAGACCCCTATACGGAGCGTTCCTTGCTGTTTCATTCCATAGAATAGGGCGATAGCCAGAATCGCGGTCAGTACCGGGATACCTAGATATACTGTCATACGGGTCACCAAAAGTAGAACTATACCAAGATAGAGACCAAAACGTGTCAGACTATTTAGAGCTGTAGTAGAACAGGCTTTTGCATCTTGGCTAAAGGGGAAAAAGTCGCTTGCATTATCGAAGAGGATTGTGGGATTTTCGGTCCAGAATAAGGGGCATTTTACTATTTCAGCCATGTTGCTGATTCCTAATGCTATTACAGGTTAAAAATCACTTCTTTTTCTCAGCGGCCGCTGCCTGCTTGGCGGCCAGCTTCTCACGAAGGCGGTCTACGGCAGCCTTGCGACGAGCAGAGGGCTCACCTGATCCTCCGCCCATGCCAAAATCACCGGCACCGCGTAGACCGGCATTCAGCTGCTCAAAGACCTGCTTGAACATCGGATTGTCCTTGAAACCCTGCATCAGCTCCTCGGCCTCGGCAATCAGCTGCTCGCGAGTTACAGACCCATTCTTGAGCTTATCCTGGATGCGAGAAGCAATCTTTTTCGCCCCACGCATAAGTAGTTCAGGATTCTTGGAAAAGATTGTCTGTAAGTACTCAAAGGTGGCTGCTGAGTCACCCCCCTCAAGCATCTCGGCGGAGAGGCCGAAATCCTCGGGCTTGAATTCACGAGCAAGATCCTCGGCGATCTTTGCAATGTGCCCCTTGAACATCTTCTCAGGGATGGGGAGCTCACCGCTCACACCCATTGCGGCACCGAACTGCTCCTTCATGGACTCCGCTGCCTCCTTGATTCCGTCGAAGAAGGAGGAGAATGACTGACCTGAGAACTGCGACCCAAGGGTCTCGAACATCTTGCGAAGATCGACATCAGCACCGCTCACGTCGAAAAACTTACTGAAATCAGGCTCTTCTTCGGCCGCACCATCAACAGAATTAGTGGAATGACGCTTCTCATAGGAGGCCAGAAGGACGAGCGAGCTGAGGAAATCCCAGATCGCCTTCTGTGTCGCCTTACCCGCATCCTTCCAGAGCTTCTTGGTCATGATAACACCAGGTGCAATAGCAGCTCCCTTGTCTGTGAAGATCGAGCCGTCGCGAGCAGCGATCTGGTGTAGGATGGGGGCAATAGCCTTGCTGAATTCTGCCCACGATGTCTTCTTAAGGGCGGCGGCGGCGGATTTCTCTAGCTCGGGGAACGTCAACTCCATCTCACCAAGAAACTGCTGATAGACTGCGGCGAAGCGGGGCGTAGACATCTTGAATGTGTTCCGGAAATAGCTCTTAAGTTCGGAACGCGACCGGTGCGTCGAGTGACCAATCCACATAGAGGATCTCCTTGTCAACATAGATTGAACTGACACTCAAACGGGTCTTCAACCGTTCTACTAGTTGCTCACCGTAGAGAGGATTCTCCAACTTATAGACCAGAATTCTGTTTTTACGCAAGTACTGCTCCTCTAGGATAGAGAGCACAACTCGTTCCACATCCAGACTGAGACGACTCTGATTGTACAAAAAGGCAAACTTGCATGTATCCATCGTAATCAGGTCCTTCGACGTAATGCTCATATTATCACCGATAACACGAGTATTGTTTAGGTCATCGCTCATCAGACCTTCTCTGCCAACACGATCAGGACGTTACAGTAATCCCAGACATGCTTCTTGTTGGCCTCCGTCATGGTCTTCCAGTGCTTGTCAAAGATCCAGAATGCGAAAGCCATATCGGAGTACTGGGAATTCAGGATCTCGTGGGCCCGCTTCACTAGATAGACTTCGTCGCGCTTAGAGATAGGGTCCTTAAACTCCGCGTGTACAACCTCCATGAACTTGTTGTGAATCATGCGAGGATTCATCTTCTTGAGGGCCTTGAGGGCCTCTGCTGCCGACTTGATATCCTTCTCCTCCGGATATGTGTCTGACATATCGTCGAAGAAGGCGATGAGCTGATTATTGAATGCCGTGAGTGCTGACATCTCTGATAATAGTTTTTTTGAATAGTTTTCTGTAACCGCTACGCGTCTTCAAATTTAGCGTCGGGTTGGAGCAGAAGGGACTTCGCTGTTCCGCTGTTTCATATAATTGTCGTATGCCGAATTCAGTGCTTTGGCCTTCTCCGACTGTGGCTCGGGGATCGCCTGCTGCTGATGACGGCCCCCACCTCCAAGGGGCCCGCCATCCAAAGAGGCGAAATTACGTTCTATACGACTAGAACCTACGCCCTTCTCGATACTGAACTGATCGTCGATGTATGAGTATGCATCCGACCATTTACCGGAGCCCGAGAGCTCAAGAGAGTAGCTGTCGGGATCTCCTGTAGCCGGTGGAGGGACCACCTGGTTAGACTGTTGAGTAGCGGTAGGTCTTGTCTGTATAGGTTCGGGCATCCGTGTAGACTGTGGAGGTGCCGGGTCATATGCGGGTGGTGCTGCGTATCCTGCGTCCTGGCGGCTGGTCACGTGTGACTTAAGCAGATCCACACTACCACCACCACCACCAGATCTGGATGCCGGGGTACCGGTCCCTTGAATGCGTCGGAGGCTGAGCCAATTGAAGACCTTTTCGTCGGTCAGAGGATCGGCCTCCCCGTCGATCACAAGAGTGGGGACAGCCTTCAACCACGATGGGAGCTTGGGTCTAGTCGGAGAAGGATCAACACAGATATACTGAAACTCCGACGTATACGGCGTTCTGGCCAACTCTTCGAGGAAGGCTTTCGAGTGGGGGCACTTCTTGCTGTAAAAGCAGACGTGAATAGCTCTTCTACTCATTGTCTTTTCAGCCTATTTTTGCTATCCCTCTTCTTTCGCACCGGTCGGTACTTTGCAGCAAAAACGGTATAAAGTTGAGATTTATCTAAGTCTCAGAGAGAGCGATAAAGAATGTCTGTACCTGTACGATTTACTGACTATATTGAGGCCGGTCCCGCACTCCTGACTAATCCAGAACGTAAAATCCAGGCGACGTTTCGAGCAGCACCGCTACATGTCACTGTTGCCAATACTATTCGTCGCCAGGTCCTCTCTGCTGTCCCTACTGTAGGATTCAAGACAGAGCCCCCTGAGGCGTCAGATATCCAAATCGAGGTCAACACTACGCCCTTGGTGAACGAGATGCTGATGCATCGTATTGGAATGATCCCTATTGCTGTCACTGACCCCTCCACGTTCAATCCTGAGGAATATGAGTTCCGTATCAATATCGAAAACGTCGGTCGTGCCCCTGTTAATGTGACAGCGTCAGATTTCGTAGTGGTCAAGAAGATGCTTGACGGTTCACCGGAGGTTCATCTCAAGACATCTGATTTCTTCCCTCCCGACCCGATCACCAAGGAGACTGCGTTGATCACTGTCTTGCGTCCTCAGTACAACATGGACTCGCCACCAGAGAAGCTCAGTATCAGAGCGAAGGCCTCTGTTGGAACGGGTCGGCAGAATATGCGGTATTCCTCAGTAGCCCAGTGCTCATACGAATATACACTAGACCAAGATGAATCAAAGCGAAATGCACTCTTCCTGAACTGGATGGCTACTAGCAAGAAGGTTCTAGATCCAAGCAAGCTCTCTCCCGATCGTATGGGTGAGCTACAGCGTGAATTCGATACCCTGGAGATACAGCGATGCTATCTTCAGAATGAGAAGGGAGAGCCATATGATTTCACATTTCATGTTGAGTCGGTAGGTGTATTCAGCGTGGGCACGATCCTCCAGCGTGCGATCACTAGTTGCGTAGATCTGGTCACTCCTTATACGGCATTGGATGTGGAACTCCCTTCCAACGTTACTGTCAATAAGGCTGTTCATCGGATGGCGGGTGGCTTTGAGATTGTGTTTCAGAACGAGGAGCACACTCTGGGAAACCTGATCCAGACCTATCTGATTGAGCGGCACGTAGAAGGTACCGAGGTGCCGCGTCTAGCTTACGCTGGATACAAGGTTCCGCATCCGCTCCGCCAGGAGATGGTCCTTCTTGTGGCTGCTACCGACGGTGAACAGACGACAGTGATCAAGGCTATTGCACAGGTCTGTACTCATCTTAAGGCCTACTTTCAGACCCTCGCCCAGACGTGGGAGAGTGCCCCGAAGGGTGACGAGCCGAAACCAGCTGAGAAGACGGAGCAGGTTGCTGTGGCTGTGCCAGCACCGACAGTTTCTAAGAGAGCGACCAAGAAGAAGTAATTTCCTAATAACCGGTAGGGATGCTTGTACTTGGATATTTAGCACTAATTGTATTGATAGTCACCGCAGGGCTATTTTACAGAATGTATCCTCAGATGCCGAAGAACCGTTACGAGGGGTTTTCTAGCCCGGCGGTCGCTCCGGCTGAGCCTAAATGTATTCAACGCAGTCTGGATGCACAGACAATTCTGCGTATACTGCCGCCATGTGGAGACCCATACAGATCACCTGGAGAAGATGCTACTGATCGTGAGGAACTGGCACTGATCCTTAAGAAGTTGACGTGTTTAGACGCAGACGTGGCCAATAACGGTGTAGCTGGTTATAATACACTCTCTCTCCAATACAATACCAGTCATGACGCAGAGCCCTTGACGAATTTTGTAGGCCGCTGCTTGAATAACGGTACACAGAGCCGTGATCTGGAGATTGTTATTGACAAATATGATAAACGCGGAAAAACACTTATAAATCAGATCACCAAGCGTATAGGGATGGACGCCTCGTCTCTAATGGATAATTACGACGCCCTGCTCAACACTACAATGAGGACACTGAAAACGAACTGTCTGGCACCACAGTCGCACTTGGATGTCCCTTTTGGTCCCCGTGATCCAGGTTACTCAACGCCTTTCTCTGTAGCCACCTTGGCACCATATTGAGATTTTCTACCGAAATTAAGAACTCCTTTCGCAGAAAGGAGTTCTTAGATTTGTGATACGAATGTAGATCAACAGCCGGGACTCATCAGCGAAATAAGAAGGGCGAGTCCGAGAATCTGCCACACGCTCTTGACAGGCTTGATGAAGGGCATAACTACAACGAGAACGTCGTTCCAGAGGAACTTGCCGACAAAGAGGAGGAGAAACAGCACTACCAGAAGAGTCAAAAAAGCGACAAGGGCTGCCTTGTTAGATTCACTCTGTGATTCAGCCGCACCTTTTTGGGACTCAAACGTCTCCGTGGTGAAATAAGGGGTTACAGCGTTATTGATAGCAGAAGAGATAAAGCCGGACATTCTAAATATTAGGTGTATTTAATTCTTAGCCTCCTCCCCACCTTCGCCCTCCTTCTGTAGCTTCAGATCGTGCTTCTCCTCCTCCTTCCGCTTATTCTCGATAAACTCGAAGATCTGGTTGGTCTTCTCCTCGTCCCCCTTGAAATACTCCTTCAGCCCCTTCTTCATGAACTTGGCTGAAATAGCCTCCTTGATCTTCCGCTTGCGATCCACTACGGCACCCTTGTTGGTGTTGATCTGCTGAACCTTGTTACCCTGCATGATGCGAAGGATGGTCTCCTTAAAGGCCTTGGACTGCTTCCGCTTCTCGCGCAGGGTGGTATTGATAGACGCGATCTCCTCCTCGATCGCAATCCAACGCTTTAGGAACTGCGGAAGCTCCTTGATATCAGGGACATCTGATGTAGTTGGGCCGTCTGCTGACATTTTTATATCTATACATACCACCGCTTTAAGCATTTCATTTTTACCGCATTTTTATGTAACCTCTATTAGAATGTCATGTCCCAATGAGGATGAATACAAGCAGATGATCTCCACCGTTCAGAGCGGGCATGCTATACGGTTGGGTGCGGGTTCTTTTGGCCAAGTCTATAAGGTTGACGATTATGTAGCTAAACGCATTGCCATAAAAGACGAACACGATAGAGAGTCCTATAATTCAGAGGTGGCCGTCTGGAAGGAGCTAACAGCCAACGGTCCGTTGAAACCCTATCTCCCAGCGTTCTGTGGTGCTCGATTGATCAAAGTAGACCTGCCTCCTGAACCTGTTGCACCTGAGGAGATGTCACCAGAGACTATGAAGGAATACTGGCGTATATTTGAAGCATGGTACACTGATAATTACGATAAACCCCGAGCTTACGCATTTATATTTCAGAGATTTGAGCCAGTAAGAGATCTTGACACGCTATTCGAAGAATGGCGTCTAAAGCCCATTTCTACGGAGAAGGGGATAGAGCTCTTTAATGCACTAGTAGACGGATTCAATCTCTTTCATAAGGCGGGTTATATACATCGTGATATTAAGCCGGCTAATATACTGATCAGAGATGACGATCTCTCTCCAATCATTGTGGATTTTGGGCTAGCGTGTAAGACACCCTGCAATGAGACAGGTGTAGTAGGAACTATGGCCTACCTCCCTCAGAATCTCTTGGCAAAAAATAATAACAGTCGTGTTAACAATGTCTGTCTCTTCCCCGTGAAAGCCGAAGAGGTGGGATTTTTAGAAGCAATGAAACGCCGAATGGGATGTTCACGTAAACAGGCTCGAAAGAGAGCCGTTAAAGTGAAATTAAGTAACACTGTAGCTGTTGCGAAGTACAATCGTGCGAGCGACAGGTATGCACTCTCAATTGTATTGAAGGAGTTGATCTCTGTCACTGATTGGACCGAATACAAGGAGTGGAAGCAGGACTGTGAACAGATAGTAGCACGCTACCGTGCAGAGATAGTACCTTTTTTGGCTGCATCAAAGGTACCTGAAATTCAGGCCTCCGCGGGGGCCGGTCGGCGTAAAACCAGACGCCGCCAGCGTCAATTAAAATAGATCCGCATCCGCTGCTGGATCTGCGTTCTACAGATAAAACAGATGGAGAGATTACGTGCTGCACAGGAGGCACAGAATGTATGACCGCATGGCACAAATACATGACTTACAGCACCGTCAATACAGACAGAACAGAGAGGATCCCTGTGTTCAGGTTCGCTGGCGGCGGCGATCCCCATAAATCTCTTGTAGACCAGAAATCGTCGATAGGTCGTTATAAACCGCTTGAAGCAGCTCTCCAATTCGTTCTCTTTATAGAAGATCTGTAGATAACGAATAAGCCCCTTATAGATCTCATCTGTAGCAGTGT
>Ga0164297_10000687_pt1 | contig 40373 bp, 38 predicted proteins | sample GEODES058metaG_FD_113539 | JGI IMG/M metagenome (GOLD analysis project Ga0164297, IMG submission 113539) | Dystrophic lake water microbial communities from Trout Bog Lake, Wisconsin, USA - GEODES058 metaG | ecosystem: Environmental > Aquatic > Freshwater > Lake | place: USA: Trout Bog Lake... | reverse complement strand
TCCGCCGCCCGGTGATCTCGTTGCCGTCGATCAGCGCCAGATGCTGCCCCGTCTCGCCGTCGCACAGCAGATAGGTCGAAAACACCGAATTCAGCCCGCGCTTGCCGTTGTCGGGATACACGGTGACGATCTTCACCCCCATCGCCGTGCCGCCACGCCAGGCCGGCATCAGCAGCAACGTCCCGTTCGCCGCCTCGATGATATGCCGGTGCCGCAGCGGCACCTCGGCGCCGGCGATAAACGCCGCCCGCAACGCCGGAATCAGCCGTCGGAAACCCAGGCTCGCCCGCGCACGGGGCAGATCGATCACAATTGGGCCGGGATGCTCGCTCATATCGTCTCACGCAATGGTCTGCCACAGGGTAGGCGATGCCGCCCGCGCCGTCACGGCGGCTTGTTGCGGCGCGCCCGCCCCGGCAGGATACCCGGGCACGACGGAGATAGGCCGCCAACGATGGATTTTGCCCTAACGGACCAGCAGCGCGACGTGAAAGCCACGATCGAGAAGATCTGCGCCGGCTTCGACGACGCCTACTGGCTCGAAAAAGACCGCACCGGCGGCTTCCCCACCGAATTCCACGCCGCCCTCGCCGCCGGCGGCTGGCTCGGCGTCTGCATGCCCGAGGAATACGGCGGCGCCGGCCTCGGCCTCACCGAAGCCACCATCATGGCCCAGGCGATCTCCCAGTCCGGCGCCGGCATGTCCGGCGCCTCGGCCGTCCATATCAATATCTTCGGCCTGCAACCCGTCGTGGTTTACGGCTCCGACGAGCAGAAACGCCGCTTCCTCCCCCCCCTCATCGCCGGCCGCGAACGCGCCTGCTTCGCCGTTACCGAACCCAACACAGGGCTCGACACCACCCACCTCAAAACCCGCGCCGAAAAGCGTGGCGACCGCTACATCGCCAACGGTCAGAAAGTCTGGATCTCCACTGCCCAGGTGGCCGACCGCATGCTGCTTCTCGCCCGCACCACGCCGATCGAAAACGTCAAGAAATCCACCCAGGGCCTCAGCCTTTTCTACACCAAGCTCGACCGTACCCGCGTCGAAGTCCGCGAAATCGAGAAGATGGGCCGCAAGGCCGTCGACTCGAACCAGGTCTTCATCGACAACCTCGAAATCCCCGAGGAAGATCTCATCGGCGAAGAGGGCAGGGGGTTCGAATACATCCTCCACGGCCTCAACCCCGAACGCGTCCTCATCGCCGCCGAAGCCGTCGGCCTCGGCTTCGTCGCCCTCGAACGCGCCACCCAATACGCCAAAGACCGAGTCGTCTTCGGCCGCCCCATCGGCCAAAATCAATCCATCCAACACCCGCTCGCCGAAAACTGGATGGAACTCGAAGCCGCCCGCCTGATGACCATGAACGCCGCCTGGCAATACGACCAAGGCCTCCCCTGCGGCGCCGCCGCCAACGCCGCCAAATACCTCGCCGGCGAAGCCGGCTTCAAAGCCTGCCAACAAGCCGTCATGACCCACGGCGGCTTCGGCTACGCCAAGGAATATCACGTCGAACGCTACCTCCGCGAAGTCATCATTCCCCGCATCGCCCCCGTCAGCCCCCAACTCGTCCTCTGCTACATCGCCGAACGCGTCCTCGGCCTCCCTAAGTCATACTGATGCCAACGCGCTCGGAGCCAGGCGCAGAGGAAGTAAGGCCAGGGCTCTGCCCTGGACCCGCCAGGAGGCGGGGCCTCCTGGACCTGCCATCACTTAAGAGGGTTGGGTCGTGAGAGGGGGGCCAACTCAGTGGTTGCGAGAATGCGGTTGGCCCCCCTCTCACGACCCAACCATTCCTTTAAACGATCGCCGGGTGCAGGGGGCGCTGCCCCCTGCTGGGGTCCAGGGGCAAAGCCCCTGGCCTTGCTTTCCCCTGTGCCTGACTACAAGCACATTGGTATGAGAACGACATGAGCGACTACGACAGCACGGCGGAGACGTTGCGGCATATTCATCGGGTGCGGGATCATTTGAACACCGTCATTGCCGTCTTGATGGAGCGTGGCCGGGTGCATGATGCGAGCAAGTTCAGCGCGGTCGAGAAGCCGATTCTGGATCGCATCTATCCCAAGTTGCGTGGCCTGTCCTATGGATCGCCGGAGTACGTCGCTTTGGTGAAGGAGGCGTGGCCGGGGTTGTTGCACCACTACAAGCATAATTCGCATCACCCCGAGCATTACGAGGAGGGCATTGCGGGCATGGACCTGTTCGATCTCGTCGAGATGTTTTGCGACTGGAAGGCCGCCTCCGAGCGCAATCCGGCCGATGGCGTGAAGATCGACCACAACGCCCGCATCTATAAGATCGCGCCGCAACTGGCCGAGATATTGGAGAACACCTTGAAGCGTTGGCCGGAGCCGAAGTGATCATGCGCAACATCGTCATCATCGGCGGCGGAGCCGTCGGCAGTTCCACCGCCTACCATCTCGCCTCCGACCCCGCCTTCAAGGGCCGCATCACCGTCATCGAGCGCGACCCGACCTACCGCATCGCCTCCTCCTCCCTCTCCTGCGCCTCGATCCGCCAGCAGTTCTCCACCCCCGTGAACGTCGCCATGTCGCGCTACGGCTTCGAATTCCTCGAGCGCGCGCACGACCTCCTCGCTGTCAATGGCGAGCCCGCGGACGTCAGCCTGAAACGCCAGGGCTACCTGTTCCTCGCCGCCGCAGCGCAGTTCGACACTTTGCGCGAAGTCCACGCCATCCAGCGCGAGGCCGGCGCCGACGTCGCACTGCTGACGCCCGGCGAGATCAAGGCCCGCTTCCCCTACATGAACGTCGATGACCTCGCCGGCGGTTCCCTCGGCCTCTCCAACGAGGGCTGGTTCGACGGCCCCGGCCTGCTCGCCGCCTATCGCCGCAAGGCCCGCTCCCTCGGCGTCACCTACATCGCCCAGGACGCCACCGGCCTCACCCGCTCCGCCGGCCGCGTCACCGCCGTCACGCTGGCCGACGGCAGCTCCGTCCCCTGCGACCTCCTCGTCAACGCCGCCGGCCCCTGGTCCGCCCGCGTCGCCGCCTGGCTCGGCATCGACCTGCCGATCCGTCCGCGCAAGCGTATGGTTTACGTCTTCCGCACCCCCGCCGACCTCCCCGGCTTCCCCATGCTCATCGACAACTCCGGCAACTTCATGCGCCCAGAGGGCCCTGGCTACATCTGCGGCCGCTCCCCCGACCAGGGCGAGCCTGACCCCGACGAGCCGCCGCTGGAAATGGAAGACGCCATGTTCCAGGACTATGTCTGGCCGGCGCTGGCCAATCGCGTCCCCGCCGTCGAAAACCTCCGCCTCACCGGCGGCTGGGCCGGCTACTACGAGCTCAACCTCTACGACTTCAATGGCTTCATCGGCCCCCACCCCGCCACCCCCGACGTCATCTTCGCCACCGGCTTTTCCGGCCACGGCATGCAACACTCCCCCGCCAGCGGCCGCGGCGTCGCCGAACTCATCGCCCATGGCCAGTTCCAGACCCTGGATCTGTCACCGCTCGCCACCACTCGCCTTCCCGAGGGTCGCAAAGTCGTCGAACTCGGCATCGTCTGAACCAAGAAACTGAGGAAACTCCAATGTCCTACAACGTGGGCGATCTCGTCGCCGAATTCCTCTCCGCCATCGGCGTCACCACCGTCTTCGGCATCGTCTCCGTCCACAACATCCCCATGCTCGACGGCATCGGCCGCCGCAACACCATCCGCTTCGTCATGGGCCGCGGCGAACTCGGCGCCTCCCACATGGCCGACGGCTACGCCCGCACCACCGGCGGCCTCGGCGTCCTCTTCACCAGCACCGGCCCGGGCGCCGCCAATGCCGTCGCCGGCCTCGTCGAAGCCGGCTTCGCCGCCACCCCGGTGCTGCACATCACCGGCAACACAGCCTCGAAGTTCATCGGCCGCGGCATGGGCACCGCCCACGAAGTGCCCGACCAGATCGGCATGCTCCGCTCCGTCTCCAAGGCCGCCTTCCACATCCACTCCGCCCAAGCCGCCCTCGGCATCCTCGTCCAGGCCGCCACCACCGCGCTGACCGCCCCGCAAGGCCCCGTCAGCATCGAAATCCCCATCGACATCCAGCGCACGCCGATCGACCGCCCCGCCAGCCTCGACACCCTCCAGCTCAACATACCCGCCCCCATCGCCCCCACCGAAGCCGCCCTAGACGCGCTCGCCGCCCACGTCCGGCAAGCCAAGCGCCCCATCCTCTGGACCGGCGCCGGCGCCCGCAATGCCGGCCCCGCCGCGCAAAAACTCCTCGACCTCGGCTTCGGCATGGTCACCTCCTGGGCCGGCCGCGGCATCGTCCCCGAAGACCACCCGCGCAACCTCGGCGGCCTCAACGGCAACGGCGTTCCCGCCGTCCAGGAGTTCTACCGCAAGTCCGACCTCATGCTCGTCGCCGGCTCCCGCCTGCGCGGCCACGAAACCGCCGAGTTCTTCGTCAAATTCCCCGAAAACCTCGTCCACATCGACATCGACCCCGCCGCCGAGGGGCGCACATACCCCTGCCGCATGTTCATCAACGGCGACGTCACCCTCGTCCTCGAAGGCCTCGCCAAGCGCCTCGCCGGCTGGTCCCCCGAACCTGGCTACCCCGACGAATTCGCCGCCATGAAACGCGACGCCCGCGCCCAGTTCGCCGCCACCCTCGGCCCCTACGAAACCTTCCCCGCCCAGCTCCGCGCCGCCCTGCCCCGAGACATCGTCTGGTCCCGCGACATCACCATCAACAACTCAACCTGGGGCAACCGCCTCTTCGACCTCTACGGCCCGCGCGACAGCGTCTACCCCATCGGCGCCGGCATCGGCGTCGGCCTCGGCCTCGGCATCGGCGCCGCCATCGGAACCCCCGGCCGCCGCACCATCTCCATGACCGGCGACGGCGGCTTCTTCCTCACCCTCACCGAACTCTGGACCGCCGTGCAGGACAAGGTCGACATCACCATCGTCGTCATGAACGACCGCGGCTACGGCGTCATCAAACACATCCAGAACTCCCTCTACGGCGGCCGCAACTTCTTCGCCGACCTCCAAGGCCCCGAACTCGAACCCCTCGCCGCCCTCGCGGGCATCCCCTACTTCCGCTGCGACCGCGCCGACACCTTCGGCGAAACCGTCGCCACCGCCAGCAAAGTTTCCGGGCCAAGCCTGGTGGAAGTGGATATGACTGCTATTGGAACATTCCCGCCCTATGCGCCTTACGATAAGAAGCGGGGGTAGGAAGGAAGCGGGCTCCGCCGGCCAAGGGCTATGCCCTTGGATCGCTTTGCCAATCTTGGCTGGATCGCCGGCCTTCAGTTGCCAACTGCTTTCTTAGAGTTCGTTTGAAAACTCGCTCTGGTGAGTCAGAGGCCGCGCTTTGCCGCCGGCCGGCGTGTGTTTTCGAGCACCGGAGCGCAGAAAAGACGCGTCGAGCGGCGGCCGAACGGCCGCCACGGACCACCAGAGTAGAGTCTTCAAGCGGCCCCCTACAGCTTCGTCCGCAGCGACCAAAGCTCCGGGAAAAACCGCAAACTCAACGCCCGCGCCAGGAACGGCACCCCGGAACTCCCCCCCGTGCCCCCCTTCATGCCGATGATCCGCTCCACCGTCTTGAGGTGCCGGAACCGCCACTGCTGAAACCGGTCCTCGAGATCGACCAGCTTCTCCGCGAGATCGTAGAGATCCCAGTGCGTCTCCACATCGCGATACACCGCGAGCCACGCCGCCTCGACGCCCTCATCGGCCGCATAGGGCTTGCTCACGTCTCGCCCCAGCACGGCCTCCGGCACCGCGATCCCCCGCCGCGCCAGCAGTCGCAGCGTCTCGTCGTACAGGCTCGGCGCCGCCAGCGCCGCCTCCAGCCGCCGCAGCGCCGGCGGATCGCCGCGATGCACCGCGATCAGCGCCGCGTCCTTGTTCCCCAGCCGAAACTCCAGCTCGCGATACTGATACGACTGGAACCCCGAACTCGGCCCGAGCGAAGGCCGCAGCTTCTGATAGTCATGCGGCGTCATCGTCGACAGCACGTCCCACGACTGGATCAGCTGCTGCTGGATCCGCCCGACCCGCGCGAACACCTTCAGCGGCAGCCCGAGCGCATCCGTCCGAATGCCCTCCGCCACCGCCGCCAGCTCATGCAGCAGCAGCTTCATCCACAGCTCGCTCGCCTGGTGGATGATGATGAACAGCATTTCGTCGTGCTCCCCGGAGCGGGGAAGCTGCGCGCTCAGCAACCGGTCGAGGCCGAGATAGCCGCCATAGCTGTCGGCGGCCGCGACATCCCAGGTGATGCCGCTCTCGGCCCGCGAATCCGGCGCCGACATCAGGCCCCCAGGACGGAGGCCGCCGGCTTGAACGCGACACCCAGATCGTCCGCCACCGCCTTGTAGGTGACCACGCCTGCATGCACGTTCAGCCCGTTCAGCAGATGCGTGTCATCGATCAGCGCCTGCCGCCAGCCCTTGTTGGCCAGCGCCATCACGAACGGCAGGGTCGCATTCCCCAGCGCGATCGTCGACGTGCGCGCAACCGCCCCCGGCATGTTGGTCACGCAGTAATGCACCACGCCTTCCTCGACATAGGTCGGGTTCGAATGCGTTGTCGGCCGGCTCGTCTCGAGGCAGCCGCCCTGGTCGATGGCGATATCCACCACCACCGAGCCCGGCCGCATCCGCTTCACCATTTCCCGCGTCACCAGCTTCGGCGCCGCCGCACCCGGCACCAGCACCGCGCCGATCACCAGGTCGGCATCGACCACCGCCTGCTCGATCGAGAACGTCGTCGAATACAGCGTGTGGATCTGCGAGCCGAACTGCTGGTCCAGTTCCTTCAGCCGCGTGATCGAGCGATCGATCACCGTGACCTCGGCGCCGATGCCGATCGCCATGCGCGCCGCGTTCGTCCCCGACACGCCGCCGCCGATCACCACCACCTTGCCCGCCGGAACCCCCGGCACGCCGCCGAGCAGCACGCCCGCGCCGCCCTGTTCCTTCTCCAGGCAATGCGCACCCACCTGCACCGACATCCGCCCGGCCACTTCGCTCATCGGCGCCAGCAGCGGCAGCGCGCCGCGCGCATCCGTTACCGTCTCATAGGCGATGCACGTCGCGCCCGACTTCATCAGCCCGACCGTCTGCTCCTTGTCGGCCGCCAGGTGCAGATAAGTGAACAGCACCTGGCCCGGCCGCAGCGCCGCGATCTCGGACGGCTGCGGCTCCTTCACCTTCACGATCATGTCGGCCGCTGCAAAGATCTCCGCCGCCGTCGCCGCGATCTCCGCGCCCGCCGCGCGATAGGCATCATCGGTGAACCCGATCGCCGTTGCCGCATCCTGCTGAACCACCACCTGGTGGCCATGGACCGTCAGTTCGCGCACCGCCGCCGGGGTGAGCCCCACGCGGTATTCATGCGTCTTGATTTCCTTGGGAACGCCGACCTTCATCGCGAATGCTCCATGACAGACGAAAATATTGACGCCTGCTACTATGCCTGATTGTGCGACGCAGCAAGCCAAGCCCGGGGATAAACAGCATGCCAAAACCGACCATCCTGCACGTCGGCCCACTCGGCCCGCCCTATGAGGCCCGCTACCGGGTCGTCTTCAATCTGGTCGAACTGCCGCCCGGCGGCGCTGTGCCAGCCAACCACGGCGAAATTCGGGCACTCATCGCCTGCGCCCCCATTCCTGCCAGCCTGATCGCCGCTTTGCCCAATCTCGGCCTCATCGCCGCCTTCGGCACCGGCACCGACAAGATCGATCTCGCCGCCGCCAAGTCCCGCGGCATCATCGTCGCCAACGCGCCCGACCCCACCGTCGCCTGCGTCGCCGACCTCGCCATCGCCCTCGCCCTCGCCGCCGTCCGTGGCATCGTCCCCGCCGACCGCTTCGTCCGCAGCGGCGCCTGGGAGCGCGGCGGCTTCCCCCTCATGCCGCGCTTCCACAGCCGCCGCATGGGCATCCTTGGCCTCGGCCGCATCGGCCGCGCCATCGCCCGCCGGGCCGAAGCCTTCGACATGGAGGTGAGCTATCACAACCGCTCCACTGTGCCCGACGTCCCCTACCGTTTCGTGAACAGCGTCGACGCACTGGCCGCCGCCTGCGACATCCTCGTCGTCGCCTGCCCCGGCGGCCCCGCCACCCGCAACCTCGTCAACGCCACCACGCTGGCCGCCCTCGGCCCCGCCGGCATCCTCGTCAACATCGCCCGCGGCACCATCGTCGACGAAGCCGCTTTGCTCGACGCCCTCGAACGCCGCACCATCGCCGGCGCCGGCCTCGACGTCTTCGCCGACGAGCCCCGCATGTCCCCTCGCTTCTGGTCGCTCGACAACGCCGTCCTCATGCCCCACCGCGGCGGCGGCACCATCGAGACCTGGGCGGAGACCGCCGACGACACCATCGCCAACATCCAGGCCTTCCTCGCCGGCCAGCGCCCGCCTGGCCAACTCACCCCATGACCCCGCTCACAAGACCCCGCGCACATGACACCACTTACCGGCGGCTGCCTCTGCGGCCACGTCCGCTACACCCTCTCCGGCCTGCCCCTCCGCCGCTACCTCTGCCACTGCCGCGACTGCCAGCGCACCAGCGGCAGCGCCTTCGCCGCCGCCATGATGGTCCGCACCGCCGACCTCACCCTCACCGGCACCCTCTCCGGCCACTCTGTCACCGGCGCCTCCGGCGACATCATCACCCGCCACTTCTGCCCCACCTGCGGCACCCGCGTCCTCAACACCGGCGCCAGCACCGACGAACGCCTCGTCCTCCACGCCGGTACCCTCGACGACCCCAGCGAATTCAAGCCCGATATCGAGATCTATTGCGCCTCATCCCAACCCTGGACCCAGGAGTCCGGAGCAGGGCAGGGGACCGATCGCCCCCGTTTCCCCGCGGCGCCCGCCTGACCTACTGCTCGCTGCGATCCCGCTTCGCCAGCGGCACCGAAAACTGCGGTTCCGTATCCCACGGGAACATGATCCACGTATCCTGGCTCACCTCGGTCACAAACGTATCCACCAGCGGCTTCCCCGCCGGCTTGGCATACACGGTGGCGAAATGCGCCTTCGGCAGCAGCGCCCGCACCACCTTCGCCGTCGTCCCGGTATCCACCAAGTCGTCGATGATCAGGAACCCCTCGCCATCCCCCGCCGCGATCGGCGCCTTGATCACCTGCGGCTCGCCGATCTCCGTCCACTCCTTGTCGTCGCGCCCATAGGTCACGATCGACACCGTCTCCACCAGCCGCACCTCCATCTCGCGCGCGATGATCGCCGCCGGGATCAACCCCCCGCGCGTGATGGCGACGACCCCCTTGTACGGCCCCCGCTCGATCAGCCGCCACGCCAGCGCCCGCGCGTCGCGGTGCAGCTGGTCCCACGTCACCGCGTAGTAGCGCTGCGCCATCAGAACAGCTTTCCGCCGTTCGGCACCTTCAGGTCCGGCTTCAGCAGCACCACCGCCCCATCCTCGTCCGGCACCCCCAAGGTCAGCACCTCCGAGGTGAACGGCCCGATCCGCCGCGGCGGGAAATTCACCACCGCCATCACCTGGCGCCCCAGCAGCTGGTCCGCCTTGTAATGCACGGTGATCTGCGCCGACGAACACTTCACGCCGACCTCACCGCCAAAATCGATCCAGATCTTGAAGGCCGGCTTGCGCGCCTCCGGAAACGGCTGCACGTCGACGATGGTGCCGACGCGAATATCCAGTTTGTCGAAATCCTCGATGGTCGCCACGGTCATATCCGGGTTGTTGTGGCGCTAGTTATCCCCTCTCCTCCGCGGGTTGCCAATGGGCAGCGGGGGCGGCAGTGTCGCCCGAGAACATGAGGAGGCGCCCGATGCGCGATTTCCACTTCCCGGGCCGCAGCCCGGTCCTGTCCACCCGCGGCATGGCCGCCACCTCGATGCCCGCCTCCACGCTGGCCGCGCTGGACGTGCTCCGCGCCGGCGGCAACGCCATCGACGCCGCCATCGCCGCGGTCGCCGTCCAGTGCGTCATCGAACCCGCCTCCACCGGCATCGGCGGCGACTGCTTCTGCCTCTACGCCCCCGCCGGCGAAAAGAAGGTCTACGCGCTCAACGGCTCCGGCCGCGCCCCCGCGGCGGCCAATATCGACTGGTTCGAGCAGCGCCAGATCTCGGCGCTGGAAAACACCTCCGCCCTGTCAGTCACCGTCCCCGGCGCCATCTCCGCCTGGGAAACCCTGCTCGGCCGCTTCGGCACCAAGGGCCTCGACGAACTCCTCCAGCCCGCCATCTGGTTCGCCGAAAACGGCCACCCCATCCACCCCCGCGTCGCCAACGACTGGGCCAGCAGCGTCGCCAAGCTGCAGACCAACGGCACCACCAAATTCCTCCCTGGCGGCGGCGCCCCCAAGGTCGGCGACATGTTCGTACAGGCCGAACTCGGCGCCACGCTGCGCGCCATTGGCAAGCACGGCTCCAAGGCCTTCTATGAAGGCGGCGTCGCCGCCGACATCGTCGCCACCTTGCGCGCCAAGGGCGGCCTCCACACCGAGGAAGATTTCGCCAACGGCCGCACCGCAGCCGAATTCGTCGAGCCCATCTCCATCGGCTACCGCGGCAACACCGTCTGGCAGTGCCCGCCCAACGGCCAGGGCATCGTCGCCCTCATGATCCTCGGCCAGCTCGGCAACTTCGACCCCGCCAAGGAAGGCCCGCTCTCCGTCGAGCGCCTCCACCGCCACATCGAAGCCGCCCGCATGGCCTACCGCGACCGCGACGCCTTCCTCGCCGACCCCTCCCGCGTCGACGTCCCCGTCGCCAAGATGCTCGACCCTGCCTACCTCAAATCCCTCGCCGGCCTCATCCGCCCCGACGCCGCTCTGCCCGCGCTCCCCGCCCCCGGCGAAAGCGACTTCGCCCGCCACAAGGACACCATCTACCTCACCGTCGTCGACAAGGACGGCAACGCCTGCTCCTTCATCAACTCCCTCTTCGAAGGCTTCGGCTCCGGCATCCTCGCCGAGAAATCCGGCGTCATGCTGCAAAACCGCGGCTTCGGCTTCCGCGTCGAACGCGGCCACCCCAACTGCATCGCCCCCAACAAGCGCCCGATGCACACCATCATCCCCGGCATGGTCACCGACGCCAGCGGCGAAGCCATCATGCCCTACGGCGTCATGGGCGGCCACTTCCAGCCCATGGGCCACACCCTCTTCCTCTCCAATTACTTCGACTACGGGCTCGACATCCAGCAGGCCATCGACCTCCCCCGCCTCCTCCCCCTCAAGGGCAAGGTCCAGGTCGAGCGCGGCATCCCCGCCGACGTGGTCCAGGGCCTCACCCGCCTCGGCCACACCCCCGAACCGATCCCCGGCCCTCACGGCGGCGGCCAGGCCATCTTCATCGACCGCAAGCGCGGCATCCTCGTCGGCGGCTCCGACCCCCGCAAGGACGGCCTGGCCCTGGGGTACTAAGTCATGACCGAGCCCTGCGAACTCACCGCGGTCGAAGCGCGCGCGCGCATCGGCCGCAAGGAGCTCTCCCCCGTGGAACTCCTCGAAAGCTGCATCGCCCGCATCGACGCCGTCGACCACGCCGTCAACTGCATGGTCGCCCGCGACTACGATGGCGCCCGCGCCTCGGCCAAACAGGCCGAAGCGGCCGTCCTCCGCGGCGACCCCCTCGGCGCCCTCCACGGCCTCCCCGTTGGGATCAAGGACCTCTCCCCCACCAAGGGCCTGCGCACCACCTGGGGCTCCACCATATTCCGCGACCACGTCCCCGACTTTGACGCCGGCTTCGTCCGCCGCATCCGCGCCGCCGGCGGCATCATCCTCGGCAAGACCAACACCCCCGAATGGGGCGCCGGCGCCAACACCCGCAACGCCGTCTACGGCGCCACCGGCAACCCCTTCGACCCCGTCAAATCCGCCGCCGGCTCCTCCGGCGGCTCCGCGGTCGCACTCGCCACCGACATGGTCCCGCTCGCCTCCGGCTCCGACATGGGTGGCTCGCTCCGCAATCCCGCCGGCTTCTGCGGCATCGTCGGCTTCCGTCCCACCCCCGGCGCCGTCCCCTCCGAAACCCGCGGCCTCGGCTGGTCCGGCCTCGGCGTCGAAGGCCCCATGGGCCGCAACGTCGCCGACACCTGCCTCCTGATGTCCGTCATGGCCGCCGACGACGCCGGTGACCCACTCGCCACCACCATCCACGGCAAACACGTCCGCACCCCCGCTGACTTCTACCCGGCCGAGCGCATCGACCTCTCGCGCATCCGCGCCGCCTTCACCCCCGACTTCGGCTTCACCCCCACCGAAAAACACATCCGCTCCGTCTTCGCCGAAAAGACCGCCCTCTTCCGCTCCACCTTCGGCCAGGCCGCCGACGCCACGCCCGACTGCACCGGCACCAACGAAGCCTTCGAAGTCCTCCGCGCCACCGGCTACCTCACCGTGCAGCTCGACCGCTACCGCAAAGCCCCCGAAACCATCGGCCCCAACATCCGCGCCAACGTGGAGGAAGGCCTCAAATACTCCGCCATCGACGTCGCCCGCGCCCAGGAAACCCAAACCCAGATCTACCGTCGCTGGCAGACCTTCTTCCGCGACCACGACGTCATCATCACCCCCACCATCACCCTCTCCCCACGCCCCTGGCGCGAACTCTACCCCGCCGAAATCGACGGCACCCCCACCCGCACCTACTTCCACTGGCTCTCGCTGGCCTACGCCGTCACCGTCCCCGGCCACCCCGCCGTCAGTCTCCCCGTCGGCCTCGACCACAACGGCATGCCCTTCGGCCTGCAAATCGTCGGCCCCCGCGGCGGCGACGCCTTCGTCCTCGCCGTGGCCCAAGCCCTCGAAGCCGCCCTCGCCGGCGACCCGCGCACATCCCGCCCGGTTCCCGACATCGCCAAACTCAAGGCCGCGAAACCGATCTCGTCCATGGACGAATTCATCGGCTTCGCATGACCCGCGAGGGGCGAAGGCTCAAGGCAAGCAAAGGCTCCGCCGGCTTAGGGCCCCGAGGCCCTAAGAACCCATTACACTCTCGGCTGGATCAAAAGCCTTCAACTGCTAACTGCTTCCTTAGCGCCGCAGGCAATCAAACCAAGCGACCGCACAGACCCCTGTGTGGTCGCACGCGTTTTATGGGCTTCGCCACTCCCACCCCCGAGATCGTGGGATCCCGACTGAAGGCTGGTTCCACAGCCAAGAGTGTGATGGGTTCCAAGGGCCCGTCGGCCCTTGGCCGGCGGAGCCTTTCCTTCTCCCTTGCCTTGCCTTCCGCCTCATGACCGAAGACCGCGCCTACTTCACCAACACCCGCGGCGAGATGCATCGCTTCCTCCCCCCGCATCCCCGTCGAATTCTCGAAATCGGCTGTGGCGAGGGTCGGTTCGCCATGGCGATCGAGGGGGTCGAGGAGCGGTGGGGTGTCGAGCCTGACCCGACCTCGGCCGCCATTGCCGCGCGGCATCTCACGCGTGTACTGCCGGGCCTCTATGAGACCGAGCGTGACGCGCTCCCGGACGCCTATTTCGATGTCGTCATCTGCAACGACGTCATCGAGCACATGACCGACCACGATGCTTTCTTCCGCGACATCAGCCGCAAGCTCGCGCCTGGTGGCGCCATTGTCGGCTCGCTACCGAACGTGCGGTATTTCAAAAACCTCTTCGATCTCGTGATTCTCCGTGACTGGGACTACAAGGATGCCGGCGTCCTCGATCGCACTCATTTCCGTTTCTTCACCCAGAAGAGTCTCCGCCGCAGCCTTGAGGCCGCCGGCTACCAGGTGCAGGCGCTCAGTGGCCTCAACCAGAAGCTCACCGAAATCCGCGGCCCGCGCGATCTGCTCTACACGCTCTTCGGCCTCGTCTTGATTGTGTGCAGCCTCGGCAGCGCCCGCGACACCGCCTATATGCAGATCGCCTTCCGCGCCTCCCCGGAGTGACCGCCATGAAACGCCGCACCCTGCTCGCCAGCGCCGCCGCTCTTGCCGCGCCAAATCTCGCGCGCGCCCAGGGCAAGTCGATCCTGAAGGTCATCCCCGAGGGCGACCTGTCCATGCTCGATCCCGTGTGGACGACCGCCACCAACGCCCGTAACCACGGCTATCTCGTCTTCGATACACTGTGGGGTCAGGACGCCGACTATGTTATCCAGCCGCAGATGGTCTCCGGCCACGTCATCGAGAATGACGGCAAGCAGTGGACCATCACCTTGCGCGACGGCCTCAAGTTCCACGACGGCGAGCCGGTCCGCGCGCGGGACGTGGTTCCCTCCATCCGCCGCTTCGCCGCCCGCGACAGTTTCGGCCAGGCTCTCATGGCGGTCACCGACGAGCTTTCCGCCGTCGATGACAAGACCTTCCGCTTTCGCCTGAAGCAGCCTTTCCCCCTGCTCCCTGCCGCCCTCGGCAAGACCGGCACGCCGATGCCCTGCATCATGCCCGAGCGTCTCGCCCTCACCGACCCGTCCAAGCAGGTCAGCGAGATGATCGGCAGCGGCCCCTTCCGCTTCCGCGCCGACGAGCGCATCCCTGGCTCCCGCGTCGTCTACGAGCGCTTCGACGGCTACGTCCCTCGCCCCGACGGGCCGCCCACCTTCACCGCTGGACCCAAGCGCGTCCATTTCGACCGCGTGGAGTGGCTCACCATCCCCGACCCCGCGACCGCCGCCAACGCGCTGATCAACGGCGAGGTCGACTACTGGCAATCCCCCACGCCCGATCTGCTTCCCCTCCTGCGCAAGTCCGGCAAGCTCGCCCTCGAGGTGCTCGACCCCGCCGGCGGCATCGGCTGCCTGCGCTTCAATTTCCTCTACCCGCCCTTCAACAACCCCGCCATCCGCCGTGCCTTGCTCGGGGCCGTCGACCAGGCGGAATTCATGACGGCGGTGGCCGGCGACGAGCGCGCTCTTTGGAAAGACCGCGTCGGCGTCTTCTGCCCCGGCGCCCCCATGGCCAACGAGGTCGGCATCGAGGCGCTTGCCGGCAAGCGCGATCTCGCCCGCGTCAAGGCCGACCTCCTCGCCGCCGGCTACAAGGGCGAGCCCGTCACCCTCCTCGGTGCGTCGGACTACCCGCAGACCAACGCCATGGCCCTCGTCACCGCCGACCTGCTGACCCGCGTTGGCATGAAGGTCGATTTCCAGACCATCGACTGGGGCACCGCCGTCCAGCGCCGCGCCAGCAAGAAGCCCCCTTCCGAGGGCGGCTGGAACATCTTCTTTACCTTCCTCAACGGCACCAACAACTTCGACCCCGCCGCCCAGCTCGGCATCCGCGGCAATGGCGACAAGGCCTGGTTCGGCTGGCCCGACCTTCCCCGCATGGAAGCTCTCCGCGCCGCCTGGTTCGCCGCCCCCGACCTCGCCGCCCAGAAGCAGGTATGTGAGGAAATCCAACGCCAGTTCTGGGTCGACGTCCCCTACATCCCCCTCGGCGTCACCTACTTCCCCTCCGCCTGGCACAAATCCATCACCGGCGCGCGGATGGGATTTCCGCAGTTTTATGACATCCGACGCGCATAGAGCGCGATCGCTTGAGGCCGATGGGTCAGAAAGCGTAAATCGCGCGCATCTTCAATAGTTTGCTAGATCATGAATGGTTTGACCTAAACCAATCATGATCTAAACGCGGCGACGAAAGCGACAGCGATTCCTCTTGGAATCCCTCGCAGCGACAGCGGCGCCCTCGCGCCGCGAAAGCTGGCGATAGCGCTGCGCTTGTTCACGAAGAACGCCTGACCCTCCCTTTCGCCCCACCCCACCGAATTAACGCAATCTAACGAACAATAACCTTGAATCGATGACGCGGGTCAGTTAGGGATAATCGCATGATCCAAGACCTCTCCCCCCAAACCCGCGCCGCCGCCCCGGACATCGCCGCGCAATTCTGGGAGATCGTCACCGGCCTCGCCAAACTCGTCTTCCACTCTCTCGCCCGCAACCCCGCCCGCATTCCCATCATCACCGTCGTCTACCTCCGCATCTGGCACGCCAGCCGCCGTTTTACGACGCTCGCCAACGCCCTCGCCGCGGGCGCGCCGACGCACATCCAGCGCACCCGCCCCAAGCGCGACCGCAAACCCCGCCCCAAGACGCCCGCGATTCCCCAGGGCAAAGGCTGGCTCCTCAAGGACCTCAAGCACGAGGCAGCCCTTTTCCGGTTCCGCCTGGAATCCCTCCTCGAAGACCCCGCCGCCGCAGAAATCTTCGCCAGCACCCCGCGGGCTGCGCGCATTCTCCGCCCCCTCTGCCACATGCTCGCCCTCGATCCCCCCTGCCTGCCCCCGCTCAAAGCCACGGCCAGGAAACCGGCGAAGCCAAAATCCCCAGCCCAGCGCAAGCCGCGATGGCGCTATCCCGTACTCCCTCCCTACAGCACCACCAGCTCCACCCCCTGGCGCATTGTCCGAAGCAAGGTTTCAAAATTCTGGGGATAGCGAGTGGGGGAGACGTGCGGCTATAATGTTACGAAATAGCAATGATTGCCGCACATCCGATTACCCGCGTTTTGCGGTTCCCCCGGCAATGGCTGGCATCGACGTCACCACACCCTCCGGATCCCCCGGCCGCCGCGGGATCGCCGCCAGTTCCCCGATCGTGATCGGCTTCAGCGGCGGCCGCACCCGGTAGTAGCCGATCTTCTCGGCCGATGTCCCATGCGCCTGCGCCATCAACGCGCTCACCAGCGGCCCGCACACCCGTCCCTGGCAGGCCCCCATGCCCGTCCGCAGGAACGCCTTCGCCTGGTTCGGCCCCTGCGCCCCGATCCGCGCCGCCTCCCGCACCTGCCCCGCGGTGATTTCCTCGCAGCGGCAGACGATCACCTCATCCGCCGGCGTCGTGATCCAGGCCGGCGGCGCGAACAGCCGATCGAGAAACGGCCGCACCGAAACCTGCCCCGCCAGCCCCCGCCGCTCCGGCGCCACCATCCGCTCGAGCCCCGCCTCGTCGACCGCGCCGACGTGATGCAGCACCGCGCTCGCCGCGATCCGCCCCGTATGCTCCGCCGCCCGCGCCCCCGAGATCCCCCCGCCGTCACCGGCGACCAGGATCGTCGGCACCGACGTCCGACCGAAAGCATCAAGCGTCGGCCTGAAACATTGCTGAGCCGCATCCCATTCATGCGCCAGCCCCAGCGACCGCGTCATCTGCTGCGACGGGATCACCCCCTCATGCAGCGCCACCACCCCTGCGCTCAACCACAACGGCCGCCCCCGGCTGGTGAACTCCACGTCGGTCACCTCCGAGGTGCCATGCAGCACGATGCCGGTGACGTTCTTGAACACCGGCACCCCCTCCCGCTTCAGCGCCGCCTTGAGCGAGACCCCCTTCCAGAGATACCCTGGGCCCGCTCCCGTCAGCGCCCGCGGCAAGGCGGGCAGGGCGTTCCACATATTCCCTTTCGCCGTCGTATCCAGCAGCGCCATCAGCCGCGCCCCGGTCGCCAGGATCTGCGCTGCCAGCAGATAGATCAGCGGCCCCGACCCCGCCAGCACCATCCCCTCCGGCACCACGCCGGCCGTCTTCAGCAGGATCTGCACCGCCCCCGCGCTCATCACCCCCGGCAGCGTCCAGCCCGGCACCGGCACCGCCCGCTCCATCGCCCCCGTCGCCAGGATCAGCGCCCGCGCGATGACGCTCTCTGACACCCCATCCCGCGTGAACCACACCTCATGCGGTGCCCCCTCGCGCGCGCCGGGCACGATCTGCCACACCGGGCTCGCCGGGAAATACGCCGCCCCGCAGGTGCGGAACCGCGCCACCAGCTCATCGCCCCGCGCGTAATCCGCCCCCATCAGCTCGAACAGCTCCGGCATCCGCGTCGACATCGATTCGACACCGCGATAGATCTGCCCCCCCGGCGCCGGCTGCTCGTCGAGCACCAGCACGCGGGCATGGTGATCCGCCAGCTGCACCGCCGCCGCCAGCCCCGCCGGCCCCGCCCCAATGACGACCGCGTCGTAGAGCCCCGCCTCGCTCATGCGAGATCCTCATCATCGAGCGAATCCACAGTCCTCGTCAGCGACTTCGCCCCCGGCTGCCGCCGCACGCTCATCCCCGGCTGCACGACCACCATGCATGCCTGCCGGCTCGCCAAACCATCGATTTCCATCAAGCAGTCAAAACAAACCCCCATCATGCACCACGGCGCCCGCACCGCCCCCGACACCGCCGTCGCCCGGAAACCCCTGAGCCCCGCGGCCAGCAAAGCCGCCGCCACCGACTCCCCCTCCCGCGCCGTCACCGGCCGGTCCTCGAAGAAGAACGTGATCTCGGCGCGCGCGTCATCAAGCCGGCGGAACATGGAACCGTCCTGCGCTGAAGGCGTTCAGGAATGCCGGCAGCTCATTCCCCATGATCGCCGGCGCCAGCGCCAGCGCATGCGCGCCTGCCAGCGTCACCCCGCTATGGCAGGTCGCCGCATAGGCGCCCGGATGCGTCACCGACGCGTCGTAGATCGGGAACCCGTCAGGGGTCATCACCCTGAGCGCGCCCCACACCCGCACCACATTGGCATCCCGCAACAGCGGAAACGTCGCGATGTTCGACGCCGCGATATCCCGCATCACCGGCAGGCTGGTCGCATTGTCGAACCCCACCGCCTCCTGGCTCGTCCCCATCATCACGCCGCCCTCCTCGGTCTGGCGCACATGGATCGTCGCATAGTCGATGAACGGCCTAACACGCTCGGTCACCACGATCTGCCCGCGCAACGGCGTCACCGGCATTTCTAGCCCCACCATCGGCGCCAGCCGGGCACTCCCCAGCCCCGCGGAAATGACCAGCTTGCGACAGGCAAACCGCTCAGCCCCCGCATGCAGCGTGAAACTCCCCGGCACATAGTCGATCGCATCCACCGTCCGCCCCGGCAGATAATCCCCCCCCGTACGCGGCAACGCATCATGCAGCGCCCGCAACAGCTTCAGCGGATTGACATGCCCATCCACGGGGCAGAACGCCGCCCCCCGCACCGCATCGCCGATCTCCGGCACCATCGCGCGCACCTCGTCGCGATCGAGCAGCCGCGTCCCGATGCCGCCGGACTCATTGTGCATCCGCTGGATGCGATCCGCCGCCGCCTCCATCTCCGCATCGCTCAAACAGAAAGCGAGTCCCCCCGTCTGCCGCAACGCGACATCCACCCCGGTGCTCTCCACCAACGCCGACGCCAGCCCCGGCCACAACTCCGCCGAGCGTCGCGTCCAATGCGCATAGGGCGGAAACCCCGCCCCCTTCGACTGCACCCACACCAGGCCGAAATTGCCCCGGGCGGCGCGAAACGCGACATCGCCCTCGTCGATCAACGCCACCGACGCGCCACCCCGCGCGGCCCCCCAGGCGATAGCGCCACCGACGAGACCGCCGCCGATCACGATGAGGTCGTAGGCTTTCATGCGTGTCCCGAACTGCGTCAACTTCACGCAACCTCGCACCCGCCCCCGCGCCGGGTCAAACCGCCCGGCGACCATTTGCGACATTTCCCGCCGCCGTCTAGCTTCAAACCCAAGCTCAACCGCACGCCGCAACGAAAGCCCAGGGAATGTCCGCCAACACCAAACGCATCTTCTACGTCAAATACGTCGCCGCCCCCTCCTTCTACGACGTCATCGCCACCCGGCCCGACGTCCTGCTCGAAAAACTCGAGAACGACAGCCCGGCCACCGCCGTCGACCCCGTCCTCTCCGCCGCCCACGCCTACCAGATCGGCGCCGCCCGCGATGAAATCGCGCCGCACTTCCATCTCACCGACGAGCTCATCGCCCGCGCCCCCAACCTGCTCACCGTCTCCTCCAACGGCGCCGGCTACGACACCATCGACCTCGCCGCCTGCAACCGCGCCGGCATCCTCGCCGTCAACCAGGCCGGCGGAAACAAGGAAGCCGTCGCCGAACACGCCCTCGCCATGATGCTCTGCCTCGCCAAGCGCATCATCGAAACCGACAGGTATATGCGCCGTGCCTCCGGCATCGAACGCAACGCCTTCATCGGCACCGAACTCAAGGACAAAACCCTGGGGATCGTCGGCCTCGGCAGCGTCGGCGGCCGCCTCGCCGAGCTCTGCCGCGGGCTGTTCAACATGCGTATCCTCGCCGTCGACCCCAACCTCAGCGAAACCCAGATCGCCGCCAAAGGCGCGACCAAGACCACGCTCGAAGCCATGCTCCCGCAAGCCGACTTCGTCTCCATCAACTGCCCGCGCATCGCCGAAACCATGAACCTGATGAACGCCGACCGCTTCGCGCTCATGCAGAAACACGCCTACTTCGTCACCACCGCCCGCGGCGGCATCCACGACGAAGCCGCCCTCACCAAGGCCCTCGAAGAAAAACGCATCGCCGGCGCCGGCCTCGACGTCTGGTTCAAGGAACCCCCGCCACACGACCACCCGCTGATGGCATTCGACAACGTCCTCGTCAGCCCCCACACCGCCGGCGTCACCCGCGAATCCCGCAACAACATCGCCAAAATCGCCGCCGAACAACTGCTCGATATCCTCGACGGCCGCGCACCTACCCGCGTGCTCAACCCGGAAGTCTGGCCGAAATACGCGGAACGATTCGAACGCACGTTCGGCTTTAAGCCGACGCCGCCGGCGTAAGGAAGGGAAGCGCCTCCGGCGGCCAAGGGCTAGCCCTTGGATCCCGTTACTTGACGCGCCTGGACGCCGTTTCTGAGCGCCGCAGGCAATCAACAGTGCGCCCTGTACGAGGCATCGTACAGGGCGTAATGATTTTTCTGGCTTCGCCTCTCCCCACGTCGAGATCGTGGGATAGCGACTGAAGGTCGCATCCACAGCCGCGAGCACGGATGGGGTTCTCAGGGATCGCGCGGACCGTGGCCGACGGTCGCGCAAGCCGCTCGATGGCCCTGAGCCGGCGGAGCCTTGCTTACCCTTGCCCGAGCGTCAGCCACTCGATCTCACCGACCCGTCCGACACGGGCGATGAAACTGGCCTGGTGGGGTTCGCCGTTGGCACCCCAGGTTGTTTCCAGGACGGTCTCGCTGGCGTCGGTGTGCAGGCCGTTGAGGGGCGGGGGAGGTGAGCGGCGGGAGGCGGCGCGGATGAGGGCGGCGGCGGTGTAGCCTTCGAGGGCGAAGCTGGTGAGGGGTGTTTTGAACAGGGTTTCGTAGCGGGTGGCGAAGGGGGCGAGGGCGGGGATGTCGGGGGTGCCGGTGGTGGTGGCGATGAGGTGTTGGGCGGCGGGGCCGGCGGCTTCGAGTGTGTGAGGGAGGATGAGGGCGCCGTCGCCGAGGATGGGCAGGTCGGGGGCCTGAGCGCGCAGGGCGGTGAGCAGGCGGGGGAGCGTGGCGACGGGGGCGTCGAGGAAGACGGCGTCGGGGGTGGCGCGCAGCAGGCGGGCGATTTCGCTGGTGGTGTCGGCGGGGGTGACGGCGGCTTCGGCGACGAGGTCGGGTCCGGCGAGGCTGCGGAAGGCGTCGCGGTTGGGACGGTCGGGGTCGCTGGGAATGCCGAGCAGGGCGAAGCGGCGCCAGCCGAAGCTGCTGCGCAGCCAGGCGAGGAAGGTCTGCATGCGGGCGCGGGGCGTGGGGCTGGCGAGCGTGAGCCAGGGCGACGGGCTGCCGGGCCAGGCGCTGCCGGGGGCGATGAGTCTGATGCCGCGTTCGCCGGCGGTGGGCAAGGCGGCAGCGATGGTGGTGGGAGGGACCATGGCGAGCACGGCCTTGACCCCGGTATCGAGCGCGCGGAGCAGGCTGCTGCGGCCGCCGACAGCGGGGGAGAGGGCGTCGTAGGTGTAGACTTCGATGCGTGGTCCGGGGGTGCCATTGGCTTCGAGCACGGCCATTTCCGCGCCATTGCGCCAAGCGTCGCCGCGGCGCGCGGTCGGGCCGGTGAGGGGGATGACTTGAGCGATTGCGATGGGGGCGGCCGCGTTGGCGGCATCTGCCGCAGGCGCGGCTGCTTGGGCGAGCGTCATGACGCGCCGGCGTGGCAGGGCAGGGGGATCGATGGGCATGGCCGGTGCCGTCGCATCACGACACCCGTGTCGTCAACGTCCGGTCCGGCAGGGCTGACCTGCCGGGGCGCGACTCAGCGAATTTCGCGGTGGATGACCTGACTGTCGCTGACCCTCTGCACCGAGGGGGTGTCCGCGCTGGCGAAGGCGGCGGACTGGCTACCGGTGTCGGGGCGGCCGTAGATGAAGCCGTAGGTCGGGTAGATGCTGCCATAGTCGCCGGAGTGACCGAGGCCGACACGGACGGAGGACCAGTCGTTCGCTTCGGAGACGTCGACGACGGGGATGCCGCGGGAGACGCCCCCCTTGGTTGCGCCGGGGCCCCACCAGTTGGCGTGGTCGATTTCGACGGTGCGGTTGTCGAGTACGCGGGTGACGACGGCCACGTGGCCGAGGCGCATGCGGCCGGTGGCGCGGAAGTTGAGGATGCTGCCCTGCTCGGGGGCGTTGCCGCGGGCATAGAGGCCGGCGGCGTTGTTCCACCAGTTAGCGGCATTGCCCTTCACGTCGATGCCGGTGACGGAACGGGCATAGGGCACGCAGCTGATACCGGAATAACGCGGCGCGTAGGCGACCTTGCTGGTCTTGAGCACGGTGGTCTTGAGGCCGGAGGTGGCGGCGCTGCCGATCAGCTTGGCGTTCTGGACCATGGCGCCGGGCTTCGCGGTGGTGGCGACCGGCTTGGGCGCGGGCTTGGAGGCGGTGGTCTTGGAGGCAGTGGTCTTGGAGGCGGGGGTCGTGGTCTTGGCGGTATCGGTCTGACCGGCGGCCAGGGCGGGGTGGATAAGCGCCGCCAGGGCGAACGTCAGAGAGAAGCCAAGCACCAGCGCATGCCGCCTGGGGGCGGTGCCGATGGTGGCCGGGGTCTCCTTTCGTCCAGTCCGCATGCGCTGAGTCCTTTTGCCTGCTGCAACTGTGTTTCCGATTGCTACGCAGGCGTGAGCGTGGCAACCCTTTAAAGGGTGGATTGCAAATCAGACATGCAATTTCGTGATCTGGGGCTGTGGATAAGTCCACAAGATAGGACGGCTACCCTATTTTTGCGTAAATACTGGAGTGTGGCAGGCAAAAATGCTGCATGTGATAAATTTGTCGCAACCGCAGATGGTGCCCCGGGAGGCAAGGATTCGCGCGGTGCGTGTGCCAACGGCGGCGGGATTTCTCCCGCCGCCGTTGGCCGGCTCAGCCGTGCGGCAAGATTACTTGCAGCAGGTGACCATGATTTCGACCAGCAGGCGCGGGTCGGCCATGTTGGCTTCGACGCAGGCGCGGGCCGGAGCGCCGTCCTTGGGCAGCCATGCGGACCAGACTTCGTTCATCGCGTCGCGGTCGCGGATGTCCTTCACCCAGATCTGCGCCTGCAGGATGCGGGTCTTGTCGGTGCCGTGGGTCTCGAGGATCTGATCGATCAGGTCCAGCACCTGCTTGGTCTGGCCCTTGATGTCCTGCGACGTGTCCTTCGCCGTGCAGCCCTGCACGAAGACGAAGCCGTGATACTCCACGGCCTTGGACAGGATCTTGTTAGGTTCCGTGCGGATAATTTTGCTCATGCCAGGTGTCTCCCCGATCGGCGGTTACGCGGGGCGGTTCTACGGCGCCCCCAGGGTGGCGGCAAGTCAGGAACGTGCGGTTTCGCCGTGGGTCGTGGCACCGACCACCGGGCATCCGCAAAGTGGGCACAGGGCGAGCGGCGTGCCATCTTCGGCGCCGAGCGGGCCATGCCCGCAGCGCGCCTTCCAAGCGGCGTCTATCTCGGGATTGGCCGGCTGTTCCTGGAATGCCCACGCACGCCCGCTGCAGGCCAGGGCGGGCACAAGGGTAAGAAAGGTGCGCCGAGTGCTCATTCTGAAAGTCTGCCGCCGCTGTCGCCGGCTGTCGATAGCCAAGCCGGCCTGTTGGTCGGGCGGCCGTTCATGGCGGTCGCGGCCGTTCCAGCGCGCGGACCATGCGCGGCAACTGTCGCCCGGCCCAAAGCGAGGCGCCCATCGCGATCGTAGTCCCAATCAGCACTGGCACCTGCAGGCCGGCATACTCGGCCGCGGCGCCGTAGAGCAGGGCCCCGATCGCTGGTGCCGCACGTGTGATCATGCCCCACAGACTTAGCACGCGGCCAAGCATGTGGCCCGAGGTGCCGGACTGCAGGAGCGTCTGCGCAGAAATGCCATGGACCGTGCCGGAGGCGCCGAGCGAGACGGCGCAGATCACCGCGAAGGGGAAGGAGTGGGTGGCCACAAACAGGAAGGTCCCGGCCGACATCAGCATTCCCGCGCCGATGGCAAGCTTCGATAGACCGCGCAGGCGCCCGCGCACGGCGATTGCGAGGCCGCCGACCAGAGCCGCGATGCCCATCGTCGTCGCCAGGGTCGCCAGCCCCTCTGGCCCGCGGTTCCATAGGCCAGCGACGAAGGGGGAGAGCATTTCTGGTACGCTGCGGGCGAATATGCCGATGATCCAGGCATAGATAAACAGTGGCGCCATGCCGCTGTGCCGCGCCACATAGGCGATCCCGTCCATCGCCTCGCGCAGCACGCTGCGCCCAGTCGGCGGATGCCCTCGCCGCGCCTCGGGCGATAGGCGCAGCATCGGCATCGTCGCGCTGGCGATGAGATAGGCGATACAGTTGACCACCATGCCCGGTACCACTCCCCAGGTGGCCACCAGCACGCCGCCGATACCCGGGCCGACGGACCTAGCGATGTTGTAGGTCAGCGAGTTCAGTGCCACCGCCCCTGGCAGGTCGGCGCGGCTGACCATGCCAGGCACCAGGCTCTGGCGGGCCGGCTGGGCGAAGGATTGGGAGACACCGAGCAGTACCTGCAGCACGGCCATGTATTCGACCCTGATCGTACCGGTGAGCGTCAACACGATCAGGGTCGCGGAATGGGCCGCGGTGACGAGCTGTGTGGCCACCGTCAGGCGCAACCGATCCATCCGGTCCGAGAAAGCACCGGCGAAGGGGGAGACGATGACGGACGGGCCGAGGTTGCAGAAGGCAAGGATGCCGACCCAGAGCGGCGAATGGGTCAGGGTCCAGGCGAGCCAGTCGGTGGCGATTTGCTGCACCCACAGGCCGGTCCAGGAAAACGCGGAACAGCCATAGAAGATACGCGTGTTACGAGACGACAATACACTCTTGATGGCGCCGAGACTGGCCACGCAGCGTCCTCAGGGTGCCGCAGCCGGCGGCGCCGGGTTAGGCTGGGCGGTGGCGTTGCGCATGCAGGTGTCGAGCACGCTATAGTAACTGTGGCGGCTTGAAAGCGTGGCGGTGGGGTCGCTCACACTGGCGGAGAAGGGGGTATCACGCTGGCTGGATACATATTGGTCGGCGCGGTAGGCCTCGGTCGGATTCTGGCGGTTGAACACCTCGTCGGCGCGCTTTCGGCAGGCATCCTGCTGGGCGATGGTGGCGCGGCTGCGGGTATCGCCGGCACAGGCGGAGAGGGTGGCGGCCAGCAGGACCAGGGCGATGAGGCGGGATGACATTCTCAGGTGGCTCCAAGCAGGGTGCCCCGCGGCAGGCGGCCACGGAGGTCGTCGGGGTCGAACTGGGCGCCGGCGGTCAGGCTGGCCTGGGCGGCGGCCGCGAGTAGAGGGGGGGCGATCTCAGCGCCGTCGCGCCGCAGGATGAAGAACGGATGGGCCCAGCGGGTGTGGGCCATGAGGTCGACCAGGGCGAGCAGACGCAGGCAGAGAGAGAGGCCGTAGGGGCTGGTCATGCCCATCATTGCATCCACCGCCTCGGCCCAGCAGGCGGCGTCGGCGTCGGAGAGCACAAGGTCGGTGCTGCTGCCGTCGGCGCGGCGGAAGCGGAAATAGCGGGCGGTGCCCCATTCCTCGCGGCGCGCGGCGGCGCGGGCGCGTTGCCAGGCGGCGTCGAGGTCGCGGGCGCGGACGGGTGGCAGGTCCTCGGGCGGCAGCGCGACCAGGTAGGTCAACGCACCGTCCGGGGCTGCCGCCACGGTAATCGCCTGCGGGGTCGCTGCCTGCTGCATCGTTGCAGGATGGACCTCTGCGCCGCGCCGCGCCACCCTTACGGCAGCAATGGAGAACTGCCGTGACCGATCCCGCCGACCTGACTGCCACCGAGGCCCTCGCACGGGTGCGCGACGGGCGCCTGACGACCGAGGACTGGCGCGAGGCGTGCCTGCGGCGGATTGGCCGCCTGGAGCGCGGCGTGCGGGCGTTCACGGTGCATGACGCCAACGCGGTGCGCGCCATCGTGCCGACCGTCGGGCCGCTGCATGGCATGCCACTTGGTGTGAAGGACGTGCTGGATACCGCTGATCTGACAAGTGAATACGGCTCACCAATATGGGCCGGGCACCGGCCGCGGGCCGATGCGGCGGCGGTCGCCTGGGCGCGTGACGCCGGGGCGGTGGTAATGGGCAAGACGGTGACAACGGAGTTCGCCACGCGGCGGCCGGGGCCGACGACCAATCCGCATGATCCCGCGCATACGCCGGGCGGCTCGTCGTCGGGCTCGGCGGCGGGGGTGGCGGCGGGGTTTTTCCCGGTGGCGTTCGGAACCCAGACGGCGGGCTCGATCATCCGGCCGGCGGCGTTCTGCGGGGTGGTGGGCTACAAGCCGAGCTTTGGGGCGATTCCGCGCCATGGCATGAAAGTGATGTCGGAGACGCTCGATACCATCGGCGTGCTCGCCCGCTCGGTGGCGGATTGCGCGCTGGTGGCCGGCGCGGTGGGCCTGCGCGATCTCGGCGATCCCGGGCGGAGGCCGGAGCGGGCGCCCCGGATCGGGCTGTGCCGCTCGCCGGTGTGGGACAAGGCGGCGCCGGAGACGGTGGCGCTATGGGACGAGGTGGCCACGAGGCTGGGGCGGGCGGGCGCGGTGCTGGTGGAACGGGAGCTGCCGGCGGACTATGCGGCGCTGGACGCGGCGCACCCGGTGGTGATGAACGCGGAGAGCGCGCGCTCGCTCGGCTGGGAACTGGTGGCCGCGCGCGGGGGGATCAGCGATGTGTTGCTGGAGCGGCTGGAATGGGGGCTGGCGCAGGGGACCGACGCGCTCGAGGCGGCGCTGGCGGTGTTCGCGCGGCTGCGGGCGGGATTCCCCGTGGTGATGGACGGGCTCGATGTCCTGGTGACGCCGTCGGCGCCCGGCGAGGCGCCGGAAGGGCTCGGCTGGACCGGGGACCCGGTGTTCAACTCCTACTGGTCGGCGCTCGGCGTGCCCTGCGTTACCGTGCCGGCAGGAGCCGGCCCGCGCGGGCTGCCGTTGGGCATCCAAATTGTCGGCAGACTAGGAGACGATCGAAATGTATTGGGGTGGGCTGCATTTGTCGCCGCGGCGGTGGCGTGACAACAGTTAGCCCTTAGGCCGACGCGGACCGGACTTGAGGGCCGCGTCGTCGAGGCGTCGCAATTCGGTGTAGATCGCATCGGTGCGCCGGCGGGGCTCCAGCACGGCCCATTCGCTGGTGGAATGACGACTCATCGCACGTTCGACGGCGACCTGAAACCGGGCCGATGCGGTATCGAGAGGTGGAGTCTCGGTCAGCTGAGTGGCGCTGCTCGACCGTGGCAGGATACGGTTGGACTTGACAGGTGCGGTCACGGCGAGTGTTCCATTAACCTGTGATCCGGAGCGGGAATACGTCCGGAAATGAGCAACGGGCCCGAAGCGATTCAAATACCGATTAGTATATTAATATCTGTACCACTTCGTAGCGGCAAGGGGGAATTTCATTCGAATGCGGATCGATCGTGAAGCGGTGACCAGCGACATTACTCGTCATGATGATCAGGGTGTCAGGCGATCGCGCGCGACGCAGCGTGAGGAGACCCGGGCACGGCTGATTGAGGCGGCTGGAATCGCGTTCGCGGATCATGGTTATGCCGGCGCGAGTCTTGAAATGATCGCGGCGGCGGCCGGCTACACCAAGGGGGCGGTCTATTCCAATTTTGTGTCTAAGGACGCGCTCGGGATTGCCGTATTGGACTCATTGATGGAGTCCGATCGGCGCATAGTCGAGCGCATACTGGAACGGTTCGCTGGCGTTCGGCAGGTGTCCGTGGCGGTGGCCGACGAGTTCGCCAGCCAGGAAAGCGACGCACGAACAACACGTCTGCGGATGGAGCTTCTCATGCAGGCCGGGCGGGACAGGTCATTCAGTGAGGCGGTCGGCCGGCTTTATCGCGCACGCCTTGATACATATGTCACGCTTGCCGAAACAATGCTGGCGCGCAAACAACAGCAGCCGCGAGGTGATGTGCGCCGGCTTGTCGAGGCAGTGGTGGCGATGGGTAACGGACATGCCCTCTTGAGCGCCGCAGGTGTCGGCCTGGCGCCAGCCAGCGAACTGGTTGGCGAGACCCTCCGCGCCGTCATGTCCGAACCCGAGCCATCGCCACGCTCGGCGTCAGCCTTTTAGAAGGACGATAGCTTCTACTTCGACAGAGATGGCGCCGGGGAGACTGCCCATTCCCACGGCGGAGCGGGCGGGGCGGCCGTTTTCGCCGAAGACTTCGACGAAGAGGTCGGTGCAGCCGTTGATGACCTGGGGGTGGTTGGCGAAGTCGGGTTCGCCGTTGACCATGCCGAGGACCTTCAGAATGGTGTCGACCTTGTCGAGCGTGCCGAGGGCGGCCCGCATGTTGGCGAGCAGGTTGAGGCCGCATTGGCGGGCGGCCTGGTAGCCCTGGTCGATGGTGAGTGCCGAGCCGACCTTGCCGGTGATGCTGGTGCCGTCGGGCAGGCGGGGGCCGACGCCGGAGAGGAAGAGCAGGCCGCCGCCGATGCGCCAGGGGACGTAGTTGCCGCCGGGCTTGGGGGGCGGGGGCAGGACCAGGCCTAGCTGGGTGATGCGGGCGTCGGCGCTCATTGCGGTTTCCTTTCGGTCGTGCCGGCTACGAAGGCGGCGAGGCGGCTGATGTCGTCGTCGGCGGTGGGAGTGGCGCGCTGCCGGGCCAGGGCGTCGTAGTGCCGGGCCATGGCGGCGTAGATCGGGGCGGCCGCGGTGTCGCCGAGCGAGGCGGAAATCTCCTCCATTTCGGCGACCCAGCGATAGGCCTTGTCGAACATGTCGGGAACGCTGCGGTCGAGGAAGGCGAGCAGGTTGGGCTGGCTGGCGGCGAGTTCGGCGCGGAGCGCGGCGGCGGCGCCGGAGCGGCTGGCACCGGCGAACATGGCGCTGCCCAGCGCGGTGAGCCCCTTGGTGATGCCGGCGTAACCCATCTTCAGGGCGGAGGCACTGCCGATGCCGCCGTCGATCGGGCGCAGGTCGATGCCCCAGCCGGCGAGGGGGAGAAGCTCCTTGGCGGCCTCCCCGGAGGCATAGAGGCGCGGGCCGGGGCCGGTTGGGCCGGGCGGGCCGCCGATGATGCCGATGTCGACGAAACGGATGCCGGGGAGGTGGGCGGCGATGGCGGCGACCGTGGCGGGGCTGACGGCGTTGCAGTCGGCGTAGAGGACGGCGGGGCCGCGCGGCAGCAGGGTGGGCGCGAGCCGGCGGGCGAGGGCGTCAGCCTCGCCGGGCGGGAGGATGGCGAGGATGGTGTCGGCCCAGGCAGCGAGGTCGGTTTCGGTGGCGAAGCTGTGCATGCCGGCGGCGCGGGTGGCGCTGGCGGGGCTGCGGCCGTCGAGGGTGATGGCGACCGCGGCGCCGCGGTCGTGCAGTCGGCGGGCGACCGCGGCACCCATCGCGCCGGGGGCGATCATGGCGATGCGCATGATCAGAAGCGCAGCGAGAGGCTGAGCGAGCCGAATTGGTGGAAGCCGCCTTTCTGTTGCTTGAACTCGGTGGACTGGACGACGTGAGTATAGGCGAGGCGGGCGCCGTAGAGCATGACAGCGAGGCCGCCCTGGCCTTCGCCGACGAAGGGCTGCTTCCTGACGCTGGGGCCCTTGGAGAAGACGTCGCCGTCGAGGGTGATGTCATGGGCGACAGCCTGGCCGTCGGCGCCAACGAAGACGTACCAGCCGAAATCGTGGGTCGGCACGAAGGCGTCGCCGCCGGACAGGCCGGGGCGGACGCGGGCGGGGCCGAAATCGGCGGTGAGGCCCTGGCCGAGGCGCAGTGTCAGGCCGGTCAGGGCGTAGATGCGGACCGAGCCGGCGCCGGCGGTGAGTTCGGGCAGGACGTCGGTCTCAAGGCCGCCGAGCGTACCGATGGGCAGGCGCCAGATGCGGCTGGAGGTGAACTGGATGACCGGTTCGTTCTTCAGCTGGCTGCCCCAGCCGTTGTTGTGGCCTTGGCCGATGAGGTCGTGGAAGCCGTTCTGGACCTGCTCGCCCATGGCCGCCGGGCCGATGACGCCGAGGCCGAGGCCGAAATGGCTGCGCGAGGTTTCAGTGTCGGAGTTGAGGCCGAAGCTGCCCATGAGCAGGCCGCTATAGGGCATGTCGCCGGCGGGTGGGATTTGGGCGGCGGTGTTGAAGGGGGTGTAGATCTGCTGGCTGAGATTGAAGCTCCAGCGGCGCTGGCCGGGTCCCCAGAGCTTGTCGGCGACACCGTTGAGCGCGTCGGGCATGGCATCGGTGGGCGAGGTGTACCCGAGGCGCAGGCCGTTGGTATAGTAACGATCGGTGACCTTGGCGGAGCTGATGGTCGAATTCTCGTCCTGCAGAGTCCAGATGGCGGCGGGGTCGGGCGGCAAGGGAGCGGCCATCACCGATATCGACGCCGCAGATACTGCCAAAGCCGCCAGACCGATCCTCGACACGCGACGCATTGCTATTTCTACCCCTGCCATGACGCATGAGTAGCCGCTCCCAGGCGCGCGCGGAACCCCTTTCATGTGTGCCTATCAGACCGGCAACGCTGCCTCACGAACAATGGCGCCGTCGCCGCGCTTGACGGCTGGGTGCAGGCGCGTACCGAGGCCCGGGGCGGTGGGGGCTTGGACCATGCCATGGACCAGCACGGGCAGCTCGGTGACGAGATCGCGATACCAGGTGGCCAGGGTGGCGCGGACGACTTCTTGGTAGATCGCGGTCGGGGCGTGCAGCGCCAAATGGACGCCGGCCCAGAGCGTGACGGGTCCGGTGCAGTCATGCGGAGCGAGCGGCTTGGCGTATGCCTCAGCGAGGGCGGCGATTTTGCGGCCTTCGGTGAGGCCGCCGCACCAGGCGATGTCGAGCATGACAACGTCGATCGCGTCGGCGGCGAGGAGATCGCGGAAGGCAACGGTGCCGGAGAGGGTTTCGCTGCCGCAGATGGGCAGGCGGGTCTGGCGGCGGAGGTCGGTCAGCGCGTGGACGTCGTCCATTTTGCCGATAGGGTCTTCGGCCCAGAAGACGCCGACGTCTTCGAGGGCGCGGCAGATGCGGATGGCCGAGGTGGTGTTCCACATGGAGTGGAGCTCGGCCATGACTTCGATTTTGTCGCCGACGGCGGCACGGATTTTCTGGAAGGGTTCCAGGCCGGCCTTAAGGTCGGTGAGGGTGATGAGCTGGCCGCCGGTTTTTTCGGCGTGGATGTCGAAGGGCCAGATCTTCATGGCGCCGAAGCCTTCGGCGAGGAGGCTTTCGGCCAGCGCGCCGGCGTCGCGCATGAAGGCGACCTGATCGTCATAGGGGCCGCCGACGGCTTCGTGGCCGGAAACGCTGCGGCGGCCGACGCCGGCGGTGTTGTAGGCGTAGCCGGCGCAGGTGTTGTAGGCGGGGATTTCGGTGCGGGCGCCGCCGCCGAGGGCTTCGTGGATGGGAATGCCGTGACGTTGGCCGGCGAGGTCCCACAGCGCGATGTCGATGGCGCTGGCGGCGCGGCCTTCGGCGCCGGCGCTGTGGAAGCCGATATAGGGGGCCATGAGGTGGCGGGAGACGGCCTCGATGCGGCGGGAGTCGCGGCCAAGAAGCCAGGGGGCGATCTGTTCGTGGATGACGGCTTCGGTGGCCTGGGTGCCGCGGAAGGATTCGCCGAGGCCGGTGAGCCCCTCGTCGGTTTCGAGTTCGACCCAGATGAGGTTGGGGCGCTCGGTGATGCGGATGGTCCGCAGGCGCGTAATTCTGGACATCTCTGTTTTCCGCAGGGTCAGGCATCGAGGCGCGCGGCGGCGCTTCGCCAGCCGGCGAAGCGGGCGGGCGGAATGGGGCGGCGGCCTCTGACGCGTTCGAGGGCGAGGCGGATGTCGGGGGTGCTGTTGGCTTTGAGGGCGGCGTCGACGAAGAGTTGTTCGAGGACGTCTTGTTGGGCGTGGCTGCCGCCGAGGCGGTACATGCCGCCGATGGCGGGGCGCATGAGGTCGAGGGCTTCGGCGTGACGGCCGGCGGCGTAAGCGAGCTGGGCTTGGGCGATGGGCAGGGCGTAGTCGCGCACGATGGGGGGGATGGTGCCGCTTCCGTTGGCGAAGGCGCGCATGGCGTCGACCATGCGCTGGGCGGCGTCGGTGCGGCCGGTGGCGGTGAGGGCCATGAGCCAGTGCGGCAGGGTGAAGGCGGAAAGGCAGTCGCCGATGCGGGCTTCGGCTTTGTCGGCGAGCTCTTCCCAGCGGTTGCCGACGTCGACGCCCTGGCGTTCGAGGCGGAAGAGCATCGCGGCGGCGTTCTGCACGTCAATGTAGACGTCGGGCTGGGCGATGGTGAGGGGGGAGGCCTGGTTGCGGAAGCGGGTGTCGTAGAGCTCGAGGACGGCGTCGTGTTCGCCGTGTTCGAGATGGAAGAGGGCGCAGTGCCACCAGAGGTGGTGCTGGATGTTGTTGCCGCCTTCCCAGTTGGGGGCCAGCGCGGTGAGCCACTGGATGCCTTCGCTGCGGCGGCCCTGCATTTCGAGGACGTGGGCGACGGCGTGGGCGGCCCAGAGGTCGCCGGGGTCGAGCTCGATGGCGCGGCGGCCGGAGGGTTCGGCGGCGAGGTAGTTGCCGGCCTCTTCCTGGGCGAAGCAGCGGCAGGCGAGCATCGAGGAGTAGCCGGGGATGGCTTCGGACCAGGCGGGGATGACGCGCTCGACGGAGGCGGCCATGTCCTGCGGGCGGCCGAGCCAGAAGTTGATGAAGTGAGCGAGACGGAAGGCGAGGACGTCGTGCGGGTGGTCGCGCAGGATGGCTTCCCAGAGGGCGATGGCGCGGTCGAGTTCGCCGTCGATCCAGGCGCCGAGCGCGTCGATATGGGCGATTTCGCGGGCGGTGGCGTGGCTGGCGAGGGACCGGGCGGTGCGGGCGCAGGCGAGCGCGGCGGGGACGGCGGCCTGCTTGTAGGCGAGCATGTTGAAGTAGCCCTGGATGCAGTGGGCGAGGGCGAAGTCAGGGTCGGCGGCGAGCAGGGCCTGGAGGCGGGCGGGGAGGTCGGCGCGGTAGCGGAGGTAGCCGGTGACGAGGTGGTCCAGCGCCTCGGTGGCGGCGGGGACGGTGGTGGAGAGCGGCAGGCCGCGGGCGTCCTTGAGCATGTTCTTGTCCTTGCGGTTCAGACGTCGACCCAGGCGCCGCCGGCGCGGCGGGAGGCCAGCGCGGCTTCGACGAAGGCGAGGCCGGCGGCGCCGTCGGCGGCGGTGGGGAAGTCGAGGGCGAGGGGATCGGCGGGGGCGCCGGTGATGCGGGCGGCGATGGCTTCGGCGGCGTCCCGGTAGAGGTTGGCGAAGGCTTCGGTGAGGCCTTCGGGATGGCCGCGGGCGATGCGGAGCACGCGCTTGGCGGGGGGCAGGAGGTCGGCGTCGCCGCGGGCGAGGCACATCACCGGCTTGCCGTTGAGGGCGAGGGTGAGGTGGTTGTTCTCGCGGTGGGTCCAGGCGATGTGGCCTTCGGAGCCGAAGATGCGGATCGTGATGTCGTTCTCGGTGCCGGCGAGGGCCTGGCTGGCGGTGATGGTGCCGCGGACGCCGCCCTGAAGGCGGATGAGGAAGGCGCCGTAGTCGTCGACGACGCGGCCGGGGACGATGGCGCCGAGGTCGGCGGCAAGGCGGACGAGGGGGCGGCCGGAGATGTAGCAGGCGAGGTGGTGGGCGTGGGTGCCGATGTCGCCGAGGACGAGGGAGGGGCCGGATTTGTCGGCGTCGAGCTTCCAGCGCAGTTTTCTTGTGAGTTCAGACTGTTCGACGGGCGTGCTCATGCCGGCTTGGAGGTATTCGGCCTGGACGGCGCGCAGCTCGCCGATGACGCCGGCGGCGACCATGGCGCGGGCCTGGCGGATCATCGGGTAGCCGGCGTAGGCGTGGGTGACGCAGAAGACGTGGCCGCGGGCGGCTTCGACGAGGGCGTTTGCTTCGGCGAGGGAGTTGGTGAGCGGCTTGTCGCAGATAACGTCGATCCCCGCGGCGAGGGCTTCGCGGCACTCCGAAAAATGGCGGTCGTTGGGGGTCATGATGGCGACGGCGTCGAGGCGGGCGGCCGCGATCATGGCGGTGAGGCTGTCGTAGGCGGGGATGCCGAGGGCGGCGGCGCCCTCGCGGTTGCGGGTGGGGTCCGAGGAGAGGACGCCGCCGGCGAGTTCGAAGCGGTTGTCGAGCAGGGCGGCGGCGCGGTGGATCGGGCCGATGAAGCTGCCGGGGCCGCCGCCGAGGAGGCCGAGGCGGAGTTTGCGGCCGAGCGTGTCGAAGGCGGTGGTCATGGCGGGGACTCCGGTGGGACGTTCGGTTCAGCCAAGCACGAAGGCGAGGTCGGTGGCACCCGTGTCCTGGCCCATGGCGAAGAGCAGGTCGTGCGCCTGGCCGCGATGGTGGGTCTGGTGGTTGAACATGTGGGTGACGAGGAGGGCGCGGGGCTTGCGCATTTCGCGGCCGGTGCCGCCGCTGAACCAGGTCATCTCCTCGTCGAGCCAGGGCTGGGTGACGGCGGGGGCCCAGGCGACGATGCGGGCGTCGATGTCGCTGCGGGCGGCGGCGAGGTCGGCGAAGTCGGCGTGAAGTGTGGCGCTGTCTTTCTGGACGAGGGCCGGTTTGTCCCAACCGGCGAAGCGGGACATCCACATGCGGTCGGCCCAGAGGATGTGGTTCAGCGTGCCGTGCAGCGAGGACCAGAAGGCGCCGCGGTCCTGCTTGCGCTCGGCGTCGGTGAGGCGGGCGGCGGCGGCGAACCAGCGGCGGTTCATCTCGGCGTTGTAGGCGGCCATGGTCTGGACGAAGGCGGGTGTGATCATTGCGGGTCCCCTCGCTGCGCTTTCCATTGCGGTTGGCGTGGCGGGAGCGTAGCGTTTTGTGGCATAGTACGCACCTGCCGGCCTGCTCCCAGGGAAGAAGCACGATGAACGTCCAGCTGCGCGATACGCCCACGACCGCCAATCCCGCCGCGAGCCGCCTGGCGATCGGCGATTGCGACATCCATCCGGCGACGAAGACGGACAAGGATCTGCATCCCTGGCTGGAGCGGCGCTGGATCGAACACATCGCCCAGTTCGGCCGGCCGGCGCGGCATGGCTGGCAGGTGGGGCCGGCCTATCCGAAGAGCCAGCCGAACGCCTCGCGGCGCGATGCGCTGCCGCCAGAGGGCGGGCGCCAGGGCAGCAGCCTCGGCTTCATGCAGGCGCAGCATCTCGATCCCAATAATGTCGAGCTTGGCATTCTCAATCCGCTGGGGAGCGGGCAGGGGATACAGAACCCGGATCTGTCGACCGCCATCTGCCATGCGACCAATGAGTGGCAGATCGCGGAGTGGACCGGCAAGGACAGCCGGCTCAAGGGCTCGGTGGTCGTCAATTACGAGGACGGGCCGGCGGCGGCGGCGGAGATCCGGCGCTATGCGGGGAATCCCAATTTCGTGCAGGTGCTGCTGCTGACGCGCACGGCGGAGCCGCTGGGGGCGCGGCGCTACTGGCCGATCTATGGGGCGGCGGAGGAGGCGGGGCTGGCGATCGCCATTCATGCCTTCGGCTATGGCGGGCATCCGATCACCACCTCGGGTTTCCCCTCCTATTATATCGAGGAGATGGTCGGCCACGCGCAGACCGCGCAGGCGGTGGTGATCAGCATGGTCACCGAGGGGGTGTTCGCGCGCTTCCCCAAGCTGAAGGTGATCATGGTCGAGGGCGGTTCGGCCTGGGCGCCGTCGCTGGCCTGGCGGCTCGACAAGGCGTGGACGCGGCTGAAGGCGGAGACGCCGCTGCTGACGCGGGCGCCGTCCGAATACATCCGCGAGCACATCTGGTGGACGACGCAGCCGATCGAAGAGCCGGAGCCGCGCGAGCACATGGTGGACGCCATGCACTGGCTCGGCTGGGACCGCTTCCTGTTCGCGACCGACTATCCGCACTGGGATTTCGACGATCCCGCGACCTGCCTACCGGTGAAGATGGACGAGGCGCAGCGGCGGCAGTTTTTCATCGGCAATGCGCGGACCGTGTACGGGCTGGGCTGACCTTCTAAATTCGCATTCATCGGGCGATGGGACCGCTTGCGCGGAGCGCGGCGGCGGAGCTATCGTCCGGCTCGCAGTTGCAACTCATTCGCAATTGCGACAACTCGAGGGATAGACCGATGCGCGCGTTTCTGCTCGCCGCCTGTGCCATTGTTGCCCTGCTCACCGCGCCCGGCGCGCGGGCGGAGGATCCGGAGTTCGCGCTGACGATTCGGGACCATAAGTTCGAGCCGGCGCGGCTCGAGGTGCCCGCGAACGTGAAGATGCGGCTGGTGGTGAAGAACCTCGACAGCACGGCCGAGGAGTTCGAGAGCAAGGACCTCAAGCGCGAGAAGGTGATCGCCGGCGGAAAAGAGGCCGTTATCAATATCGGGCCGCTGAAACCCGGGACATATCGCTTCATTGGCGAGTATCATGAGGATACGGCCAAGGGCGAGATCGTCGCGAAGTAGGCCGTCATGGGATCTTTTGCCGTGTTGTCGACCGCCATCATTGTCTTTCGTGAGATCCTTGAGGCCGCCCTGATCGTCGGCGTCGTGCTGGCCGCGAGCCGCGGCGTGCCGGGGCGGACAGGGGCGGTGGCCGGCGGGATCGCCGGCGGGCTGGCCGGTGCCGTGCTGGTGGCGCTGTTCGCCGGCGAGATCGGGGCGCTGGTCGCCGGGTCGGGCCAGGAGGTGTTCAACGCCGCGGTGCTGCTGATCGCGGTGGGGATGCTGGGCTGGCACAATGTGTGGATGAAGCGGCACGGGCGGGAGATCGCCCAACATATGGCCGCCGTCGGCGCTTCGGTGCGCAGCGGCGGGCGGCCGCTGCATGCGCTGGCGATCGTCGTCGGCGCCGCGGTGCTGCGCGAGGGCTCGGAGACGGTGCTGTTTCTCTATGGCATCGCGGCGAGCGCCTCAGGCGGGGTCGCGGACATGGTGCTGGGCGGCGGGCTCGGGATCGTCGCCGGCGTGGTGCTGGGCCTCGGGCTGTATCGCGGGCTGCTGCGGATCCCGCCGCGGCATCTGTTCCGCATCACCGGCGCGCTGATCCTGGTGATGGCGGCCGGCATGGCCTCGCAGGCCGCGGCGTTCCTGGTGGCGGCCGACCTTCTGCCGGCGTTGGGGACGGAGCTGTGGGACACCTCGCGGCTGGTCGACAGCGATAGCGTGCTGGGGCGGACGCTGCATACGCTAATCGGATACGATCCGCGGCCGGCGGGGGTGCAACTGGTGGTGTTCATGCTGACGCTCGCGGTCATCGGGCTGTCGATGCGGCTGGCGGACCGGCCGACGCCGATTGCCCGGGCGCGCGCGGCGGAATAGCCGGACGGATCACGCAAGGGTCACGACTCACTGTTTCGTGAATTCGTTGCGTGACATAAAATTCATGCAATGATTGCGCCTGCGTTCGTATGCGCGCGGCACGTCGCCGTTGCGGTGGCGGATTGCCGGGAGGCGCGGCGATGGGGCACAGCTTCAGCTGGATCGGCGGGTCGGGCGTGTGGAGCTTGGCCGCGAATTGGACCGACCTGACGGCACCGCCGGCGGTCGCGGCCCCAGGGCTGGGTGACAGCGCCATTTTTCCGGCCCACGCGGCGGGGCAGGTGATTTCCGGCATCGGGGTGATCAGCGATCTGTCGGTCAATGCCGATATCGCGCTTGCGGGACAGTTGGACGCCACCAACCTGCTGAATTTCAGCGGCATCACGGTGCAGGCGGCGGGGACGCTGGTGGCCGGCACCGCGCAGGGCGGCAGCTTCGATGTCGCCGGGGTCGGCGCGACGGCGGTGTTCGGCACGCTGTCGGCGGCCTCGGCGATCACGTTGAGCGATCACGGGGCGCTGCTGGCCGGGGCGATCGACCTCGGCAATGCGCATATCATGGTGGACGGCACGGCGCGGATGGAGATCGGCGTTGTCGGCGACGAGCCCGATGGGCTGTTTCGCGTTGATTCCGGCCTGGTCGCCAAGGGGGCCGGGTTCTCGGTCAGTGGGGATATCGTCAACAACGGCACCATCGAGACGACCGCCTCAGCGCTGCTGTCGGGGACGATCGACACTGCGCTCGGCGGCCTTTTGCGCATTGATGCCGGCGCCACACTGACACTGAACGGCGTGGTGAAAGCCGGCAATACGATCGCCTTTGCCGCGAGTGCCGGTGTGCTCGACCTGCGCGGCGTCAGCGCGGTGGTGACGACCATCAAGGGGTTCGCGACCGGGGACAGCATCGTGGTGCCGGCGGGGATCGATTCGGTGAGTTTCGGGGCGCTCGACAATGCGCTCACGCTGAGCGCGTCAGGCACCGTGGTCGAGACGCTGGGGCTCGCCGATATCTATACCGGCGAGACCTTCGCGGTCGCGCCTGGGCTGGGTGGCGCGGTGGTGACCACGAATGCCGGGGTGCAGCGCGACTTCACCTGGGCCGGCGGCTCGGGCGCCTGGGGGACATCGGCGAACTGGACCGACACCACCCTGGGCCGCGATCCTCAGCCCGGCGTGCCGGGGGTGCAGGATACCGCGACGTTCACGCTACCGGGTGGGCCGCTCGGCACCAGCGGCACGATCACGGGCGCCGGGGCGGCGGCGGTGGCGTCGCTCAAGGGGACGATCGCGCTGGATGGCAGCTTCGCCTTCGGGTCGTTGACGGTGGCGCCGGGGGCGACGTTCGAGAATGCCAGCGTCTTCTTCGACGGCGGCAATGTGACGGTCCGCCCGGGCTCGACGGTGACCAGCGCGACGATGTTCGACTTCGGCACCATCGCCGTGGACGGCGCGGGCGCGCTGCTCGATGTCGCCGGCACGATCAACCTGCGGCCATTTTCGCTCGACCTTTTGCCGGTGGCCTTCGAGGCGGGGACCCTGGTCGCGCGCAATGGCGGGCGCATCCACGCCGCCGCGATCGATATGCGCGGCGCGGTGTTCGGCGGCCAGGCGCCGTTTGTCTCGGTCGATGCGGGGTCGGCGATCGAGATCGGCACCACCGGCGGCGCGGCGACGGGGCGGCTGACAGTGGATGCCGATGGCGGCATCTCCGGGGCGGGCCGGATCGACGGAGCGGTGACCAACAACGGCACGATCCTGGTGCTCGGCGGCTTGCTCAACAGTCTGCTGATCACCGGCGACATCGACGGCACCGGTACGCTGGACATTGCGGCAGGCCGGAACCTGGCGCTGCATGGGACGGCCGCGGCGGGGCAGCATCTGCTGTTCGAGAGCGGTGGGACGCTCGACCTGTCGCAGGGGGCGGAACTCGGTCCGATCAGCGGCCTGGTGACCGGCGGGACCATCATCGTCGCTCCGGCGGTCGCGCATGTCGGGCTGTCCGGGGCAGGGACGCTCGACCTGTCGGACGGCAACGGGACGTCGTTCGGGGCGCTGCAGGTGAGCGACAGCTTCGTCGGCACGACCCCACTGGTGCTGACCACGGGCCAGGACGGGGCGCCGGCCGGGCGGGCGGATCTGGTGACCACGACGGTCGTGATGGGAGATGGGACCGTGCAGGTCGGCGCGATCCCGTTGGCGCCGGCGGGTCTTGGTGGGCATACCTTCTCCTGGTTGAGCCAGGGGGGAGGCGCCTGGGACGCGGCGGCCAACTGGCACGATCAGGCGGACACCGCTGACGCGCCGGCGAGCGCGGCGCCCGGCATTGGCGACACGGTGAGCCTGACGCCGGTCGCCTCGACGCGCTTGCCGGTGATCAGCGGTGCGGCGGGTGTCGCCAGCGCCGATGTCACTGGCCATTACGCCCTGTCCGGCAGCTTTAACTTCGGACGGCTGACGATCGAGAACCTGCAACTGGAGAAGACGGTCGCGCTCGATGTGATCGCCGGCGCCACGGTGACGGCGGGTACGCTGGAACTCGACGCGGGCCTGCAGGCGAGCGGGGTCGGCTCCAGCATCGCGGTGGGCAGGCTGTCTTCGGCGCTGAGCAACCTGACGCCGGCGCTCTATCTGCGCGACCACGCGGCATTGCTGGCGGCGAGCGCCGATCTCGGCAGCGCGCAGATCTTTGTCGATCAGACGGCCCGGCTGGAGTTCGGCACGCTTGGCGGGCTGGCCGACGGACTGGTGCGGGTCGATGCCGGGATGACAGTGGGCGGTCAGGATTTCGCCATCGCCGGGCATATCGAGAACGACGGCACCATCGAGGCGCAGCCGGCGTTCCTTGGCGGGAACCGGTCCACGCATCTGATCGGCACGCTCGATGGCAGCGGCCT
>Ga0164297_10000686_pt1 | contig 40387 bp, 43 predicted proteins | sample GEODES058metaG_FD_113539 | JGI IMG/M metagenome (GOLD analysis project Ga0164297, IMG submission 113539) | Dystrophic lake water microbial communities from Trout Bog Lake, Wisconsin, USA - GEODES058 metaG | ecosystem: Environmental > Aquatic > Freshwater > Lake | place: USA: Trout Bog Lake... | reverse complement strand
TACTTGACTAGTGATTAGAATCGATACCTGTCAAAGTATTTATTTATAGGAAAAGGCGGGCATGAAAATATTGAGTTTAATCCCGCCGATGACGCAGTTGAACACTCCCTATCCTTCAACTGCCTATATCACTGGGTTTTTAAGATCACGTGGTTTTGATGCAGTCCAAGAGGATTTGGCTCTATCGCTAGTGCTTGATTTTTTTACCGCAAAAGGACTTGGGCGTGTTCAAGCAAAAGCTCTCAGTCTGAGGGAGGAGGAGCGTAGTGCAAGTGTGAATTTTTTCATAGATCACTTCTTGGTCTATGAAAAGACCATAGAACGCGTGATTGCGTTTTTACAAGGTCGAGATAGCACCCTGAGTCATCGAATCAATGGACGTGATTTTTTACCTGAAGGACCCAGATTTGCCTCTCTCGACGCATACGATGATGGGGACTCGACTGACTCTCTCGCCTGGGCCTTTGGTGCTTTGGGTACTCTTGACCGAGCTCGGCATTTGGCGACACTTTACTTGAACGATTTGTCAGATGTCTTGCGCGATGCCGTTGACGATCGTTTTGAGTTTGTGCGGTACGCTGAAAGTTTAGCCAGCAGTCAACCCACGTTCGAGCCATTGGCGCAGGCATTGGCCGCGCAGCCCACCTTGATGGATGAGAGACTTTTTGAGCTCACGGAAATTGCTATTTCTCGTCATGAGCCCACTCTTGTGCTTTTATCAGTGCCATTTCCTGGTGCCATGTATGCGTCCCTAAGAATTGCTCAAAGGATCCAAAAGCGTTGGCCCGAGATCTCCATTGCCATGGGAGGAGGTTATATCAACACTGAGTTAAGGGAGTTGACCGATCCACGGTTATTTGATTTTGTTGATTTCATCAGCTTAGATTCTGGTGAGAGGCCACTGCTTGCCATCATTGATCACTTAAAGGGGAATCGATCCCTTGAACGACTGGTCAGGACTTTTGTTCGCAACACTCGCAATGAGGTCAGGCTCATGAGTTGGCCAGAGCTTGATGTGCCCTTTGAGGAGGTGGGCACAGCCACTTGGGATGGTTTGCCATTGAACTCATACCTGTCTCTTTTGGATATGCTGAACCCCATGCACAGGCTTTGGAGTGATGGGAGATGGAATAAGTTGACGGTTGCTCAAGGTTGCTATTGGAAAAAATGCAGTTTTTGTGACGTCAGCTTGGACTACATTTCGCGCTTTGAAACGGCATCTGCCAGTCTTTTGGTCGACCGAATAGAGTCAATCATCGCTGAGACCGGGCAGACGGGGTTTCATTTTGTAGACGAAGCAGCCCCTCCCAAAATGCTCAAAGCATTGGCCCAAGAGTTGATCAATCGCCAAGTGTTCATCTCTTGGTGGGGCAACATTCGGTTTGAGAAAACCTTTACACCTGGGTTGGCGGCTTTGCTGGCCAAAAGTGGGTGTATCGCTGTGTCAGGGGGGCTTGAGGTAGCCTCCGATCGGCTTTTAGCGCTCATGAAAAAAGGTGTATCCGTTGCACAAGTGGCCCGAGTGACCAAGGGTTTTGCGGATTCCGGTATTTTGGTCCATGCCTATTTAATGTATGGCTTTCCGACGCAATCTGTTGCAGAAACAGTCGATGCCTTGGAGTATGTGCGTCAATTGTTTGAAAACGGTTGTATTCACAGTGGGTTCTTTCATCGATTCACTTGCACGGTCCATTCACCTGTTGGACTGAATCCCGCTGAATACGGCGTCACTTTGGAATCATTGCCCCCGATTTCGTTTGCTAAAAATGACATTGGTTTTACGGACCCCAGCGGTGTTGACCACGATTTGTTGGGCCTAGCTCTCAAGAAAGCGATATATAACTATATGCACGGATTGGGCTTTGAGGAGGACGTGCGTGTGTGGTTCAAGGGTTTTGTTAAAAATCCGCCCAAATCGACCATTCATCGCCATACGCTGGCCAAGCTTTTGACGTAAAAAGCAGGCCACTTCAGTCCTAGGCTGAGACTCAGTTGGCCCATCCCCCCCTTTTTTTTGACAATTCAGTCCTCGATGGGTGAAGCAGACCCTGATAACTCACGCAGGGCCAATAGAACTGAGAGAGTTGACAATAGTTAATATATGTACTATATTAGTCCATATATGTACTTTCTACCTGTTGTCAAAGAGTTGGTCCGGGCTTATCAAGCCTTTGAAGGCTATTCATCAGCGCACATCCGCTCGCTCGGTCTCACGCCCGTGCAGTTTGATGTGATCGCCACATTGGCCAATCAACCTCCCATGACCTTCAAGCTCTTAGGAGAGAGGACTTTGATTTCAAAGAGCTCCCTGACTGGCGTAGTCGAGAGAATGTTGCAAAAGGGCTTACTTGAGTCTGAGTGCAATCAAGAAGACGCCAGAAGTCAAAAATTGAAACTGACTGCCAAGGGACAAAAGATTTTTGAGAGAGTATTCCCCGAGCATTTGTCCCATCTCAAAAGTGTTTTTGATCGGCTTGATCCCCAACAACTCGCTCAAATTGAAGTGTCCTTCAAAACAATCAACACTATTTTTAACCAACCCTAAAGGAGTCACCATGAAACCTGAAATTGCACAAAAATCTCCCTATGCTGTCGATGTCAAAGCTGGCGAAACCTATTACTGGTGTTCTTGCGGCTTGAGTAAAAGTCAGCCCTTTTGTGATGGCAGTCATAAACCTACTGAATTCAAGCCCGTTCAATTGGTCGCAGAAAAAACAGAAACAGTTTACTTATGCGGATGTAAGCACAGTGCCAATGGTCCATTTTGTGATGGCGGCCACAAAAGTCTCTGATCGATATGACGATATCCGATCCCATTGAGGATTTGCCATTGATTTATCGCCTGCGAGTCACCAAGGGCGAGGGTAAGGCTTTGGTCATTTTGCTGCATGGCGTGGGGAGTAACGAGAACTCATTGATTGCACTGGCAAGCGCTCTACCTGAAAATTTGAATGTTGCGCTGGTGCGTTCACCCCTTACGATGGGCCCAGGGGCTTATTGCTACTTCCGAGTCAATTTCACAATTGCTGGTCCCGTGATTGATGAAGTTGCGGCAGAGTCGAGTAGACATCAATTGATCGAATTTGTTGAGCGTCTTCAGTCAAGAATGGGTGTCTCACCATCAGAAACCATCATTGCTGGTTTTAGTCAAGGTGGGATCATGTCAGCAGGCTTGTCACTGACCATGCCCTCTTTGGTGCGTGGTTTTGGCATCCTATGCGGGAGAATTCTTCCTGAGATCGAGCCATTGATCTCCAATGACGAGGCTCTTAAAACTTTGTCAGCCTTGGTCGTTCACGGAACACTTGATCAAACCTTGCCAATTGCCTGGGCCGACAAGAGTGTGGCGTGGCTTGAAAGCCTAAAGGTGCCTTTTGAGCACAAACGCTACGAGGCTCAACATGAATTAAATGCAACCATGATTCGCGATACCGTGAATTGGGTTCAGTCCACCTTGGAGACTAGTCGATGAGTGAAATATCAGGATCAGTTAACTCAAGCGTTGATAGCCCTTTAGTTCGCATGCCGACGTGGTATATCCCTCATGGGGGTGGGCCTTGCTTTTTTATGGACTGGAATCCGACTGATGCTTGGCACAAAATGGCCGATTTTCTCAAAGGCTTGTCATCTACATTGCCCTTTACGCCCAAAGCGATTGTGGTGGTCTCAGCCCATTGGTTAGAGTCGACCGTGAGTGTGACTGGCGCTCAGGCCCCAGATTTGATTTACGACTACTATGGGTTTCCTGCGCATACTTATCAGCTCAAATACCCTGCCCCAGGGGAGCCCTTGTTGGCACAAAAGATTGTGAAACTTTTGGGTGAATCTAAAATTGAAGCCAAAGTGGATGACTCTCGTGGTTTTGATCATGGTACGTTCATTCCCATGCTCTTGATGTTTCCCCAAGCCAATATTCCTGTGGTTCAGCTCTCCCTGAATAGCAATTTAGATCCTCAAACACAAATGGACTTGGGCCAAGCGTTGGAGACACTCCGAGATCAAGGTGTCTTGATCATTGGAAGTGGCATGAGTTTTCACAACATGCGTGGCTATGGTGATCCGCGTTTTGGTCCTATCTCTGATGTGTTTGACAACTGGCTTACCCAAACTGTGGAGTCTGAGCCAGCATTACGCGCAAAGGGCCTGGTCAATTGGGATCAAGCCCCCAGTGCAAGACAATGCCATCCCCCAAAGCAGGAGGAGCATTTACTACCCTTGATGGTGGCCGCTGGAGCGGCCATAAAAGAAAGAGGCAAAAAAGTATTCTCTGACCGGGTGATGGAGACCACTCTTTCAGCGTATACCTTTGGCTAAATGACTTATCCTGTACCTGGTCTTCTTACCTGACATGAAGCGCCAAACCCTCTGGTATTCATTTGACCTTGAATCCATTGGGCTAAGATGAGCACCATGACTCTCTTGTAGAATTAAGTCTTGAGCTCATGAGGTTGGACAAAGTCAGCGAATGTTGGCTGACTCCTTTGGTTGTCAAGTACGGCCTTGAGCATTCCTGAACTTGGAACAAGTGATGTTTGATACTGTACTGGTGACTGGATCTGCCAAAAGAGGAGGTGCTGCAATTGCACGCGCCGTTCACGATCGTGGCTACTGCGTGATTATTCATTCAAGAAAAGGCTCTGCCCCCGAAGCCAGGCAATTGATGGATACACTCAATTCGGTTCGACCCAACAGCGCTTCACTTTGGATTGAACAACTCTCAGAGCAACTGCAAACAGTCCCCGATTTTTCACACCTGGTCGGTGTGGTGGCCAATGCCTCAGAATATAGACACTCGGACTTGAATAGTCCTCACTCGGTCATGTTGGAGGACTTGACAACACATTTATTGGGTCATTTGGACATTATTCGCCATTGCAAAGATGTATTGGTTAAAAACAACGGATCTATTGTGGCCGTTTGTGATATTCACACGGATCGACCGAATAAAAATTATTTGACTTACAACATCTCTAAGGGGGCATTACAGTCTGCTGTGAAAGCGCTCGCTGCGGAACTAGCGCCTCATGTTCGAGTCAATGCCGTATCACCAGGTGCACTTGAGTGGCCTATCGCCCATCCCATTGATGCTCAACGCCAAAGTGAGATCTTGCATTCAATTCCAATGGGGCGTGTGGGTACTTTTAATGAGTTGGCCAAGGCTGTTTGTTTTTTGCTTTTTGATGCCACTTACACCACCGGCTCAACTCTGAATGTGGATGGGGGCAGATCGTCTTTCTTGGCTTAGTCAAGAGGCATCATTGAATAAACCTATGGGACAACCCGTGCACCCCATTCAAACCGATCAACCCTCCCAGCCCGATCTTTCCTTTTCTGGTGCGGTTGGAGTGTTTGACTCTGGCGTGGGGGGCTTGTCGGTCTTGCGCTCGATTCGAAACCTCCTTCCTGCCATTGATTTGGTCTACGTCGCAGACTCACTTCACGCGCCTTATGGGGAGCAGTCCGAGGCATTTATCAAGGAGAGAACTCTCTCACTGGGTTTGGCCTTGGAGCGAGCAGGTGTTAAAGCCATCGTGGTCGCTTGTAATACGGCCACGGTCTTGGCGGTAAAGGCTTTGAGAGCGCAAACACAATTACCCGTCGTGGCCATTGAACCTGCCATCAAGCCCGCCGTATTAAGGACACAATCGGGTGTTGTGGGAGTATTGGCTACAACCCAAACAACCCAGAGCCAAAGTGTTCAGCGTTTATGTGAGCTCTACGGCGCTAATACAAAGATTTTGCTTCAGCCTTGCCCAGGCCTGGTGGAATGGGTTGAGTCTGGCCTGAATCAAAGTGATGAAGCTCATCACTTGCTGTCCCGTTACATAGAGCCTTTGATTGACCAGGGTGCGGATACATTGGTTTTAGGGTGTACGCATTACTCATTTTTGAAGGACTTGATCCAAAAGATCGTTGGCACAGGTGTTGAGTTGATTGATCCCGCAGATGCTGTTGCACGGGAACTAGAGCGTCGCTTAGCCATCCAACCCTTGGGTAATAAAAAAGACGTTGACTTCAATAACTGCAGTTCCATCACCAAAAAAGACAATATTCATTCCCAGTCCTTAGCGGCCATGGGATCCATACGTTTATTCACGACCGGCAATCTGTTCCAAGCTCAGGTCGTGATGCCTCGACTTTGGGGGGAAGACATCGAAATTCAAAAATTTAATTAAGAATTGTCTTGATGTCCGAGTGACTTGCCCGGACTCTTTAGATTATTCACAATTTCGTGAGCTTCAATTAAAAGCATCATCAAGGCGGCGCTGCGATCATCAGCCACTTGAGCCTTGATATTCAAGGTGCAAAAGGATGGACGCTGATAAAAAGTTAATGCGAAATAGAGTGAATTTTGATCGCTCAGTGGTAATTTCTTTATGCAATCGAGTTTGGCAAGATGTCTTGCTGCATTCGAGCCCTCATAGATTAGAGTATGTGCTGATTTTTTTAGATCCTTACTGGCATGAGGATTGACTTTGCCCAAATCGTGGCATATAGAAATCAGGGCAATCATGGGGTCTTGGGGTGATAGCTTAAAGTTCAAATCACCTCTAGGTATAAGAGAGTTGTGGTGAACAATACCTTTATAGTCGTAGCTCAAAGCAAGCGCTTTGGCGGAAATCGCGACACAAATTGAGTGGCTGAGTAAATCACAGTCAGGACCGATCTTGTTGTTGATTTGAGCTATGGTTTTTTTCACTGATAATTTTTGTAGCTCAACAATGATGAGCAAGCACTCTAGTAGTGCTTGTCCGTGCAGCGGAGAATGGGTGTGTATGGTTTGAACCCACTGCACGAACTCCCTGCCTTGTGGGGTGATTTTTGTAAGGATTGGGAATATAGTTTGGCTAATACTTCTTGAAGAGGGCGTTGAGGTGAACCTCTGTTCTTGATGCAAAAAACTTGAGGCGCTTCCAAGACTTGAATTCAGTCCATTTTTTTGACTTGGCAATAGGCTAAGAAATAGTTCTTTTTTAAAGCTCAATATTTTATAAATCTCACTCAACCAACCCAACATTGCAAGTGCGATAGGTGCTATCAAGTAGTGAACATGCATTGACCCAAGATACCCCTGTGTTGATTCCTCATCAAAGCGCACACCTGGGTGATGTGCTCTGATGAAAAGCCATCCCCAAGCTGTCACTATGCACCACCAAAAGGCAGCAACCACTAAAGCGCTTTTGAGCATCGTCTTGTTTGCCAAGGACCCAGGTGGATTAATTTATTTTTCTTCAATTTGCTGAAACAGATTCGCGTGGTGCGATTGAAATTTTTCGATCTGAGCTAAGCACTTGGGGGTCCATGACTTTGTTGGGTTTCCTAGCATTGTGAGCATGCGCCTTGCCCTTTGATACATGCCAATAAGAGACCTCAAATCCTCTAGGGCCACACGAGCGCATGCAGCGTGTTGTGCAAATGCGCCTTTGGTAATTTGATACTTGATCAAAATTTTTAGAGGCACACGCTTGGCCCGCCATTCACCTGAGTTGTGGTGAAAGTTCCATTGCACCATGAGTGGCTCTCTTTCACCCTGATACTGAGTTGCATTTGTTTTTAAGGTAAACCACATGACTCTTAGGCGACCTGAGTTGATGGGCTGAAATTGATTTAAAAGTTGATCAACTTCAATGATCGATTCAAGTGCATTGAACATGAGGGTGTGCAAACTCGATAGCCAGCCTTCATAGGTTGTTAAGGCAAGCTCACGTTGGGGCGCAAGCAAAAAGGGCATGCTGTTCTCCTTGTGTTGGAGTGAAGACTTTGACAATGGATGATGGCATTTTATGAATGCATCGTCGCGTTTGTGAGTCTGAAAAACAGCAATAGAGGGCTTATTTCTAGGGCACAGAGGAGATCAATCTCTCATTAGGAGAGCCCAACCCTTGAACCATTAAGTGATCAAAAAATATCGACCCTCAGGGTTGTGCGCCATTGATTTTTGATTTTTCTGCTACCTGGCCCCACCGTTGTAGATCACTGATCACTAACTTATTCAACTCCTCCGATGTACTCCCAGAGGCGGTGACTTGATTGTTCGCCATCAAATTGATCACGTCTGGCATTTTGAGGACACGGTTGATTTCATTTTCAAGTATCTTTACAACATTGGATGGAGTGCCCGCAGGAGCAAACAAAGCTGCCCAAAATCTAAACTCTACATCGGGTAAGCCCAACTCGGCCATGGTCGGTACATTGGGTAGCGCGGCAATTCTGTTGGGCGACGAAACGGCGAGGGCTCGTATAGCGCCCGAGTTGATCGATGCGATGGCTGGACCAGTGTCCACCATGGATGTGAGTAAATCGCCTGAAATGAGTGCGGTGATCGTCTCAGAAGTGCTTTTATATTGGATGAATTCACCTGAAGTGTTTGTTTTGATACGAAACAATTCACTTGCAAATTGAAATGCGGGGCCAGAACCACCATAGTTGGACTTATTGGGATTGGCTTTCATGAAGGCCACCAACTCATTGATGCTTTTGATGTTGGATCCAGGTGTGACAACGGCAATCAGAGGAAAAGTTGCTACCGTGGAGATCGGTGCAAAGTCTTTGGTGGTGGAATAGCGCAATTGTTTATTCAAAATAGGCGTGAAGACCATGTTGCCAATGGGGCCCATGAGCAAGGTGTAACCATCGGGAGGGGCCTTGGCGACATACTCTGTCGCGATGATTCCACCTGCACCCGTTTTGTTCTCGATCACAACAGGTTGGCCTAAATTCACCGACATTTTTTGAGAAACGATACGGGCCAAGGTGTCTATACCACCGCCTGCACCTTGCCCGACCACAATTTTGATACTCTTTGTTGGGTAGTCTTGGGCGTTGGCGATAAGTGCCAGTGAACTTAGACTTAGTAAGGTGAGGGCGGTTTTGATTATCGATTTCATGTTGATCAATCAATTAAATAGTTTTGCTTTAAGTCCTTGCGACCATTCCTGGATATTCACGCGTGTTGGATCATCGTGAATAAGTTTCTCTGTTTGAGCCAAGATCTCAGCCTCGGATAGAGTCAAATCAATCGGGACCCCAAAAGGTTGTTCGATATACCAAGGCGAAGGTGTATAAAGTTCAATGCGGTTGCCCTCTGGATCGAACAAATAAATACTCCAGGCATTTCCATGGGTAATGGTGCGTTGCAGGGGTACATTGTCTCGAAGTAAGTTGCTGTGGTAAGTTCTCAAGGCGGCTAAATCATCAACTCGAAAAGAGATCTGATTAATGGGGTTGAAATTCAATTCATTAGGGCGTCCACTGGCCAAGACAATTTGGTGATGTTCTTGAGGATTTCTGCTCAGAAAAGCAATCTCACCTCCCAAATAATAGTCACCTCGATCGGTCAGCACTAAACCAAAAGTTCGGGTGTAAAACTCAACCATGGCGTCTAGATTTTGACAAAAAAAGCCGAAATGGGTCAATTGTGCGTTGGGTGGACGATTCATTGTGGGTTGATCTACTGTGAAGGATAACAATTAAAAATTTGCAGGAACGTCGATTGTGTACCTATAGGGTCTAAATGTTAGACGGCTCTACAAGTTGGAGTTTAAAAGAAAAAGCACTTGAAAAGAGTTGTCTCTTAAGTCTTGACTGCTTGTGATCATTGGCGCTCAATGTGCTTGATGTCCACCACTCGGCGCCATCTGCTGATCTCTTGTTCAATTCGGGACCTCATCTCCTCAGGACTTGAGGCGATCGGGGTGCCTCCAAAATCACTGAATTTTTGTTTGAACTCTGTGCTCTCTAGCATCAAGCGAAATTCTCGGTTGAGCTTGTCAACGATGGGGCGGGGCGTGCCAGGAGCCACAACCACCCCCAACCAGGAGCTGAACTCTATACCTGGAAGTGTTTCTGAGACCGCAGGGATATCGGGCATTATGGGAGAGCGACTGGCTGAAGACACGGCTAAACCACGCAGTTTTCCACCCTTGATTTGGCCGAAAGAAAAGGTCGCCGTCTCAATCATCGTGTCGACTCGTCCACCCATGATTTCATTGAAAGCTTGTGGGGCGCCTTTGAAGGGGATATGAAGCATGTCAACTCCTGCTTCAATGTTGATCCATTCACCCAGAAGGTGGTGCAAACTGCCAGTCCCAATGGATGAGAAAGACGTTTGGCCCGGGTTGGCCTTTGCTTTGGAGATCAATTCAGCAAAAGTTTTAATTGGGGAGTCTTTGGAGACCGAGACTACCATGGGATAGGTCACAATCGTGCTCACCATACCAAAGTCTTTGACGGGGTCGTAGGGCAATTTATTCAAAATGGCCACAGAGGCTGGATGACCTCCTGTGAGTAAGACCATGTTGAGTCCGTCAGGAGGTGATTTGCTCACATAGTCGTTGCCAATCAAGCCACCTGAGCCCACCTTTTGCTCCACCAAGACGGGTTGGCCGAGTCGCTCGTAGAGCCTTTGAGCGAGGAGTCGAGAGACAATGTCCGTGCTGGATCCCGCTCCGAAACTCACAATGAAGTGAATGGGTTTATTGGGATAATCATTGGCGCTGGTAGATGTTTGAGCCTGTGAGGCACAACTCATCCAACCCAAGGCCAACAATGCCCATACTTTGAGGTGCCATATCAAACCGCTCAACGGTTTAATTGTTCCCTTGGGTTGTGAGGTTCGTGTCCACTTAGCACAAAGAGCCATGTAATTCATATCGGTGTTGAGCGCCAATGATCAAGGCTAATGGTTAATAGAGATGGTGAGGTCGACTCGAGGAGGCAAAGCAGTGCCAAAGGTAAGGAACTTTATTATCCATAACTCATTCGATTCCAATGCTAAGCGTTAGCCCTAGGTTTGGGTGAAATTCATGCGGGCGATGGCTAGATTCAAAACGCTTGGGTTTTATGCCAAGTGATGATCGATTCAAAAGAGTGAAATGTAAGGAAATTGATACCGGAGAACCTCTCTATTCAAACCGCTTTAACTTCTGTAATATGGGTAGGTTAAATTTCCTTGGGCTATGCCATGGAGTGTGGGCAATCGGTGGTAAGTTGATGGCTTTTTTTGGGAAAAGGCGCACCCGACCAAGTCGTTTGTAAACTGGCCCTTGAGCGTTAATTTAATTTTTAACTACAATTTTTATTCATAAGGAACACTGTGAAAATACTCTTTTTCAATGACTTTCGTCTCGGTATTTTGAAGGGTGACCATGTCGTCGATGTGACTGAAGTCGTCAAAGACATCCCCCATATCGGTCCAGGGGATTTGATTAACGGCTTGATTGAGCACTTTGACAGTTACAAACACAAAATCCAAGCCTATGTGGATCAACAAAAGGGTGTTCCCTACAGCAGCGTTCGCATTCGCCCCCCATTGCCCAAGCCCACCAATATCGATTGCATGGCAGTCAATTACATGGAGGATGGCACTAAAAAGGAGCCAGCCCCCATCAACGCATTTCATAAGTCTACGACCTCCATCATTGGTCCAGGCGACTCGATGGTATTGCCTGATATGCCCGCCAGTGTCTTTGAAGGTGAGGCTGAGTTAGCATTGGTGATTGGCAAGCACGCTAGTAACGTGAAAGCTTCGGATGCAATGTCCTACATCTTTGGCTACGTGAATTTCATCGACGGCTCAGCCCGAGGAGTCAAGCCTGATACCAATGTGTTTTACCAGATGAAGTCGCGTGCTACTTTTGCCCCCATCGGGCCTTATATCGTTACAGCTGATGAGGTCAAAGACCCAATGCAGCTTAAAGTTCAGTTATGGGTCAATGGACGTTTAACGCAAAATTTCAACACCAACGACATGGCACACGACATTCCTCGTTGCATTGAATGGGTGAGCCATATCCACGATTTGGTGCCAGGTGATATTTTGGCCACAGGAACCAATCATCGTGGACTGTCATCCTTCCAAGGTGGGGACAAAATTGAGTTGGAAGTTGAGGGCATGGGTCGTTTGGCCATCAATGTCAGAGATGATCTCAATCGAACATGGGTGCGTGAGACTCGACTCGAACGTGAACAAATGGGCCTGCCTGTCATCGCCAATCAACTCACCGGTAAATACGCACCTCACTGAGGTGACTAGATGAGCTGATGCGGTTTTCAAAGGCCGGTCTCTTTTAGAGGCTAGCCTTTGGGGCTCCATTTTCTGTTGTGGCATCTATCAGCGTTGATGACCCAGTCTTGTGTAGATTAAAGTAGAGCACATGGTGATGAGTCCCATGCACACGAGTGTGGTGTGAAATGAGACCAAGGCGTGGGCTGAATTCACCACCGCATTGTCTTGGCTATGGTTAAACACATTGAGTAATGTGCCTGCACAAGCCACACCCAATCCTAGGGCTAACATTTGGGCCATAGCCAGCAATGAGTTACCTGCACTGGCTTCTTGCTCTTTGAGATCAATCAGGGTCAGAGTGTTCATGGCAGTGAATTGCAAGGAATTACACGCCCCAAAAAATATCAGCACCACAAGCATGGCCCAAAGCGGCGTGTCGGCTTGGGTTAAAGCCATCAAGGCCATGCAACTCCCCACCAACATGGTATTGATCAATAGCACTTTTTTGTAGCCAAACCTTACAATGATTCCGGTGGTCAGTTTTTTGGTGACCATCCCAGACAAGGCCGGCGGGAGCATCATGAGGCCAGACTGAACAGGTGCGTAGCCCAGACTGACTTGAAGCATGAGTGGAACCAAGAAGGGAATGCTTGAACTTCCTAATCTGGAAAATAAATTACCCAATAAGCCCAACGTTAATGATCTGGTTTTAAATAAGTGTGCAGAAAACAAGGGTTGCTCATACCTTTTTGCATGCTGGATATAAAACGCAATACAGATCAACCCCAAAGCAATCATGGCTAAGATTTGCAGGCTGCTTAATTGAAGGCTTGAATGAGCATCGACGGCCAATACAAAACAAATCATGCAGACCGCTAAATAGGCATACCCCTTAAAATCAAAGGCAATGACACTCTCAAGCGGTGGCCCCTTCAGATAAAGCAAGCTGCACACCAAGCCAATGAGGCCGACGGGCAGATTGATTAAAAAAATCCAATGCCAAGAGGCGTGTTCGACAAACCAGCCACCTAAAAACGGACCTAATAAAGGTCCCATCATCCCTGGGACTGCAATGAAGCTCATGGCTGCGAGAAAATGGTTTCTCGGAAAGGCTCTCAAAATACTTAATCGTCCTACGGGTAAAAGTAATGCTCCGCCTGCACCTTGAATGATTCGAGACAAGAGAATTTCAGCCAAGCTTTTGGAGGCTGCACACATCATGGAGCCAGACACAAAAAGGACGATGGCGCTTAGGTAGACTCGCCGAGTGCCAAATCGGTCTGACAACCATCCTGAAGCAGGGATCAAAATGGCCATGGCCAAGGAGTAGACCACCACCACCGATTGCATCCTCAATGGGCTCTCTTGTAAGGACATCGCAAGGGCTGGGATGGCGGTGTTGACAATGGTTGCATCAAGGGTTTGCATGAAAAAGCCGCAGGCGACAAGCCACAACAAAACATTCAAGGCTTTTTCTTTTTCTGCAGAGACAGATTCAATTTTCATGCTGTTTTAATCCAGTGCTTTTTTTATTCTAATGATGTTGGATTGTGAGTCATTGCAGTTGAATCATTGTCGCATTTTAATTGCGCTTGAAGTAGCCTCTAGGCTTAATGGTCCAGATGGGGATTCCAATGGACATGCTCTGCACATGATTGAATTTCAAATCTTATTGATTTGCAAACACGCCGGCACTTGGATTAACGCACTCTAAAAGGCGGTGACTCGGAAGCGGACTTTTAGTTTTTAAGTATTTTTCAATTGAATTTTTGACGCGCCAAGGATGCGTTGGACCACTCCAGATAGCTCCATCCCAAATTTTTAAGCCTTGGGGAGTGTGCTTGAGGAGAAGAACGACGGGCTCGAGTTTCTCGAAACTCACCTCAGCCCAAAGCCACTCACCATCCCTAGCCAATTGAGTGATTCTTGCCGTACTAGAGTCAGGAGGACTGAATTGTTGGACGGCATTCAGTGAGCTGGCGAAATCTGGGCTGGTTTCCTCTAGGTACTCAATCGAACTGCACTGAGAGGAGAGTACATTTTTGAAGGCAGTGATTTTTTCTTGGAGGTAGCCATGAATGTCAAAGTAGACGGAATCAACGACAAAAATCCGTTCTCCATCCAAGACCTGTGTCTCCAAGTGTGAGGCAACGATCAAGCCCAAGCACAAAAGCATGGCGGTGCTTGCGGTGGCTTTTTTCATGGCTGATTATTGAATAAAAAAGTGAAGCTTAAATCCATGCGATTCGCCACAGGTCATCAGAGTCAGCTGAATTTTAAAAGTATCCCGCCTTAAGCAGTGATGGTTCCACGGCATTGACCAAAACCAATTCGAGGGTGACCCTCACGCTCACAAAATGCTTTAAGTGTGATGGTGTCACCATTTTCTAAAAACGTCCGATGTTCACCGCTCGGTAAGGTCAGTGGGGTCTTACCCCCCTCAGACAATTCCAACAAAGAGCCGGCTTGGTGTTTTTGTGGACCAGACATGGTGCCCGTACCCAATAGGTCTCCAGGGTTGAGGTTGCAGCCGCTACTTGAGTGATGGGTGATCAGTTGAAACAACGACCAATACATGGCTTCGTGAAAATTCGACTCCATCAATTTGACGGGGGCGATTCCATGTTCTCTCATTTGCTGGGTCTCTAGCCAAGCCTCCAATTGGATGTCATATGCACCTTTGGATAAGACACTTGAGTCTGAAAGATACTCTAAGGGTTGAGGGTCAGTATCCATACGGGTGAACTCTCGAGCAAAGGGCTCCAAGGCCTCTCGTGTCACTATCCAAGGTGAGATGGTGCTAGCGAAGTTCTTCGCCAAAAAGGGGCCCAAGGGCTGATATTCCCAGCCTTGAATGTCTCTGGCTGACCAGTCATTGAGAATACACAAACCAAAAAAATGCTCCTTGGAGTTGGCCATGGGAATGGGCTCACCCAAGGCATTTCCAGCGCCGATTAAGATGCCCAGTTCCAGTTCATAATCAAGTCGTCGACAAGGTTGAAAATAAGGGGGCTGGTTGCCTGAGCCTTTGGTTTGTCCTTTAGGGCGTCGGATGGGGGTGTCTGAGATAACAATGGAGGAGGCACGGCCATGGTAGCCAATAGGAATCCATTTGTAGTTGGGCATCAAGGGTTGATCTGGGCGAAACATGGCCCCTACCGTTGTTGCGTGGTGAATTGAGGCATAGAAATCAGAGTAGTCGCCTATCTCACACGGCCGTGTCATGGTGACCTCATCTTGTGAGAGCAGGAATGGGCTAAGTTGTGACTGAAGGGAGCTATGGGTACCCAGACTTTGAATTAAAAATTGGCGAAACATTTGGTGGTCCTTGGAAGACCTGGCCATATAAGCGTTGAGTTTCGAGTCTTTGAAAAGATCCAAAAGTTCTTGAACCGGTTGGGTGATCAAAGCATTGCTGTACAAATTTTTGTAAGCCAGCTCAGTCAGGTTGAGAACCTGATTGCCAATGGCCACGCCAATATAAGGACGGGATTGGGGATCGTGATTCTTTATAAAACGGCCAAATGGTAAATTTTCAATCGGAAAGTCGCCAGCGTCATCGTTGGCGCTCTGAACCCAACTGCCACGTGTTTTGGTACTCATTTCGGTTCCTATGATCTTGGGGGAAGAGGATATCAAATCTCTGGAGTAAGATGGTACTTGAATTTTTAATTCTTAAAAATCATGACTCCATTGAAACGCAAATTGTTCCAAAGTCACTTGGATGGCATCCCCTTAGATCTCTTTGTCCTCACCAATGACTCGGGGTTTCAAGTGGCTCTAACCAACTATGGCGCACGAATCTTACAAATCATCACTCCAGACGACAAAGGGAGCATGGATGATGTGGTGTTGGGTTACGCCAGCATAGATGACACCATCGCGGCGCGCAGTTCAGTAGGAGCGTTCATTGGTCGCTATGCAGGGCGAATTGCTCAAGCACAATTGAATTTCAACGGCCAGCACTACCATCTGAACGCCAACGATGGTCCTCACTGCTTGCACGGTGGTTTGGAGGGTCTTCGCTTTAAAGCACTCAGTGTTAAAGAGGTGCAGTCCGATCGTTTGCTTTTAAGCTACCGTTTTGCCGATGGCGAAATGGGTTTCCCTGGCGCGTTGGATCTCAAGGTGGAGTACCGGGTCACCCAACACAACGCTTTAGAGATCAATTACGAGGCAAGCGCCATTGAGATGCCCACCTTTGCTAGTTTTGCGCCTCACCCTTATTTCAATCTCAATGGTTGCGACTCTGGTAGCGCCATGGATCATGAAGTGGTGATTCACTCAAATCGGTATTTCGAAGTGGATGAGCGTTTAGTGGCCACTGGGAAATTGATCTCGACTGAACATTCGGTCTATGACCTGAGTGCACGAAGGTCCCTGGAGCAACACTTGGTCAATTGGAACAAAACTGGATTTGATGATTGTTTTTTGATGGACCGTGCACCGATGGTCATTCCAAATGGTGAGGAAACGCGTTTGAAGCTCTGTGCCGAAGTCTATGCGCCAAAAACTGGGCGTTCTATGAAGGTCTCTTCCACTGAGCCCGCCATGCAGTTTTACACTGGCTTAAACCCATCAGCTACGATTGGTCAGGGAAGGGGCAAGGAGGGGAGGTTTTATCAACAGCAAGAAGGGCTTTGTTTTGAACCTCAAGCTTATCCCAATGCACCCAATTGCCCTGGTTTTCAAATGCCACTCATCGTGCCTGGGGTGCCCAAAGTTGAGAAAACGATCTTTGCCTTCAGTACCTTTTAATCAACCTTGATGTTGGCCGCTTTGATCACTTGAGCCCATTTATCAATTTCTTCTTTTTGGAATTTAGAAATTTGATCAGGCGTCATGAATGATGGGAGCATTCCCAGACCTTTGAGTCGCTCTTGCATTTCAGTGGTTTGCATGATCTTCATGATCTCTTGGTTGAGACGATCCACGATGGGCTTGGGTGTGTCATAAGGTGCAAATAAGGCTTGCCATGAGACCACTTCAAAATTTTGTAGCCCAGGCCAGGCAGTTTCGGCCACGGTCGGTGTATCAGGAAGTGAGTCTGAGAGCCTTTTCGCAGAGCTTACGGCCAAGGCTCTTAATTTACCGGATTGAATTTGTGGACCCGCTACGACTGTGGTGTCGAACATGAAGTCGACTTGAGAGCTGATTACATCTTGGATGGCTGGTGCACTGCCTTTGTAGGGAACGTGGGTGAACTTCACACCAGCTTTATAACCCAACAACTCCTGTGCCAAATGCTGGGAGGTGCCATTTCCTGCTGAAGCGCCGGTGAGCTTGTCGGGGTTGGCCTTCGCTGCAGTTAATAGGTCTTTCAGTGTTTTGAAGGGACTATTGGCGGAGACGACCAAAACAACGGGATTGGTTCCGTATAGAAAAACGGGAGTGAACGATTTGACGGGATCGTAACCGAGCTTGGGGTAAAGACTCACGTTAATGGCGTGCGAAGAGATGGTGCCACCTAGTAAGTTGTAACCATCTGCTGGGGCCCTTGCTGCTATCTCAGAGCCCACACTGCCACCTGCCCCACCTTTGTTATCGATCACGATGGTGGTGCCAAGAGCGGCGCCTAATTTTTGAGAGACTACTCGTGCCAAGATGTCTGTGGTCCCCCCTGCTGGAAACGCCACCAAGTAATTGATGGGCTTATTTGGCCAGGGTTTGGCGGAGTTTTGAGCCCACAAGGCTAATGGAGAGATCAATAAGGCAATGACAAGACTGCTGAGGGAGGAGAGGCGCATGGTTTTCATAGTCAGACTAATTAAAGTTTGTCGCTATTGGAGCATCAAAAAAAGTTTACTGTTTAAGGGTTAACAATAGTTTTTAGATCATCTCTGAGTTTTTATTGCATCAACAATATGCAACCCGCCCTACAAATGAGTGGTCAGTTGGAGTCGTGATCTTCAGCGGCAAACAACTCTGGGTACCAGTGCAATTTAACAGCGTCATAGTGCAAAATGACATTTTGATCGCTCAAAGCATAGGCCTTGAAAATATCGGGATGGACCAAATGCAATGGGGTTTGAACTTTGTATTGAGTGAGGTTGCCCAACCGTTTGGCCGCATCGCGGTGTGCAAAAACAAGGGTATTGCAACGGTACCAGGGTTGAATCAGCGCATCGTTCCAAAAGAGGGTCCGAAAATCATAGCACTCAAACTGATGAGTCAAAAAGAGCTCATGCCAATAGGCTGGTGGTTGTTCGTTGAGGTGATACATCCCTCCTTGTCCTGGAATGGCTGCAGAAAAGACCACAATATGGGCTGCTTGACACAATGAGCTTACCAAAACAGACGCTGAACTGGGTGGGAGGTGTTCAGCAACTTCCAAGCACATCGCAAAATCAAATTTCTCCTCCAAGTGAACCGTTTGAGCCAAATCCACGTATTGAACTGGAATACGTTGGGTCTCGTTTTCCAAAGCATGGGTATCCAAGCCCAAAACTCTTGATGCACCATGGCTCAGGGCCATTTCAAGCCATGTCCCTCGGCCGCATCCAAAGTCGACCACGGTTTTGTCTTTCAAGTCCAAATAAGACAAGAGTTGATTGGCGGACGTTTTGACCCAAGGTGCGTAGGTAGTCATCACGTCTTGGAGTTTTTGGTAATTTTCAGCGTGACGCATGGTGCCTTTAGTAATTTAGGGTGGTTCAAGCATGATGGGCATGCGCGCTTGCACCAAAGTCGTCACCAAGGGGGCAATTGAACACCACTATATTAACCCGATGTTTCAAACCAATGACCTGGATTTAATTTTGGACTTGTAAAAAAGGGGGGCTTTTCAAGAACGCACAAGGCGCTAGGCCACACAATTGATCTGTCCGCTTGTCTATTCGGTCATCACTTCGGGTGAGTCTTTTTTTGAAGGTATATTTTGAAGGATTTTTTAAGTGCACGCTTTTAGAGAGCGTTTTTGAGGCCTTCAAACATCCACTGTGCCGCAGGTGTAAGAGGTAGGCCCGGTCGTTGAATGCAAACGATGGAGGGTGCAGGCAAAATTTCCTTGATTGGAATAACTTGCAGGGCATCCTTGGTGAGGTGAAAATCATTCCATTGCACGGGCAACAAAGCGATCAAGTCTGTGCTGGTGAGCGCTACCATCAGGCTCAATGCCGAATTGGCTTGAAACATCAATTTGGGGGCTGGCAATCTGTGTTTTGTAAAAAGTTCAATCAGGTCATTTTCTGCATTAAAGCTCACTGAGGTGCTGGCCCATTGGGCATCTTTGAGGTCAGCAATACTGGTCGCACTGGCCAAGGGGTGATTTTTCCGAGCAACTACGGTTCGAGTGTTCTGAGCCAGTTCGGTGCTGATCAAGCCACTCTCGATGGCCTCTTCGGGAGCAGCGCCCAGATAAAAGTCAATGCTCCCATCTCTGAGCCCTGGCTCAATGGCAGGATAAAGTCCTTCAATCACTTTGAGTTTGATCTGGGGGAATTTTTCTCTGAATCTAGGCAAGGCCTGGGGCAGGAGTCCCACGTGAGGCATGATGGACAGGCCCATTACCACAGTTCCGCTCATCATCCCCTTGTGTTGCTCAAGCTCCTCTCTGGCGTGTCGTAATTCATGAACCACTAGGCTTGCGCGTTGGTAAAAGAGTTTCCCCGCTGGTGTGAGCACCATTCCTCTGGCCTCACGCTCAAAAAGACTAGTTCCCAAGTCTTGTTCAAGCAATCGAATGCTTCGGGTCAGTGCAGGTTGAGCCTGTCCTAAGTGCCTTGCTGCTGCCCTTAAACTTCCGCGCTCAACGATGGCCATCAGGTCGCGGAGTTGGTTGAGTTTCATGGCTGGGAGCTCCAATTACACTTAAAGATCAAGATTCAAGTTGTGTGAATTTTGGGATAACAAAAAAGTATCAGTGGTCATATTTTGCCATCTTTTTAGTATCTCTAGTTCAAGTTACAGTCGTCCTTCCTTTGGCTGGCATCGGCACTGTCTTGTGATCCCTCTCAAGTCAGAGTTGCCTCATGCACCATGAACATTTTTTATAAGGAAAGAAGAACCATGACAGAACGTAAAAAAGCATTGGTCACCGGTGGTGCGACTGGCATCGGTAAGAGTGCCGTGTTGGCCTTGGCCAAGGCTGGGTATGACGTGGCCATCAATTACGCCTCTAGTGCAAAAGCCGCGCAAGAGACCGCCCTTGAGGCCCAGGCTTTGGGGGCAAAGACCTTGTTGGTGCAGTGCGATGTGAGCATTGACGCCGATGTGCGCGCGATGTTGGATCAAGTCGGAGCAGCCTTTGGTCATCTCGATGCGTTGGTCTCCAATGCAGGGACCACGGCGACTTGGAAGGTCAAGGACTTGGAGAGTTTGGACATGGATGAGTGGGACCGCACCTTTGCTGTCAATGTCAAAGGCATGTTTCAAGTTGTACGTGCTTCAGTGCCTTGGCTCAAAAAAGGGACCAATCCCAGTGTTGTGAACACGGCCAGCATTGTCGGTTTGAGACCTGGCCCACAACCACTGCCATATGCTGCTAGTAAGGCCGCTGTGGTCAACCTTACCAAGACGTTGGCATGGAATTTAGGGCCCGATATTCGTGTAAATGCCGTTGCGCCAGGCTGGATGGAGGGTGACTGGATGCAACGAATGCTGGGTGATAAGTACGACGACTTGATGGGTAAACGTGCGAAATTGACACCCTTAAAGCGATGCGTCACCGCTGATGATGTGGCTCAAACGATGATGTCACTCATTGAGGGTAACCGCTTCGTGACGGGTGAGGTGATCGTGATTGACGGTGGCTTTACCTCCTCAACTTGAACTCATTGGTGGGGGCTACGTGTGAATTTTTAGTGCCTCCTTATTTCAACTTCTTTTTGCGAGACCGCCATGCTAAAAGGTTTTGTTCCCTTTCCCGATTCTTTCATCCAACGTTACCGCCAACGAGGTTACTGGCAAGACCGTCCTTTACGCGATGAGTTCAAGACCGTCTATGAGCGCTACAACGACCGTGTTGCCTTGGTGGATGGTGAGCACTCGTTTACCTACACCGATATAGACCGCATCACTACCAATTTGGCGCTTAACTTATTAGATCTGGGTTTAAAACCCTTGGACCGTGTGGTGCCCACCTTACCCAATGTTCATGAATTTGTCTTGTTGTACTTCGCATTGCAAAAGATTGGTGCCATTCCAATTGCTGCATTGGTGACCCATCGCTTTGCTGAAATTAATCAATTCGTTCAGCTCGCCGAGGCCACAATGTGCGTCTACCCTGAGAAATCGGGTGACTTTGAGTTCTCCCCCATCATGGACCGGGTCCAAGAGCAGCATCCCTGCATGAAATTCAAGGTTGTTTTAGGTAATCCCAAGCCAGGTGAGCATTCATTGAGGGATTTGATCAATAAGCCTGCAACTCTGCCCATTCAAGCATTGACTGGGATCAAGATCGACCCGCTGGATCCTTGCATTTTCCAGCTCTCGGGTGGAACCACTGGTATTCCTAAACTAATCCCAAGAACGAACAACGATTACGCCTACAACTCCAAGGTTGCCGCCCAGGTGTGCGAGGTCAATCAAGATTCAGTCCTCTTGTTGGTCCTCCCCATTGCTCATAACTTACCTCTGGCGTGCCCAGGAATACAAGGATTCATGTTCAATGGTGGTAAGGTCGTTGTACACCACAATACCCGTCCCGCTGAAATGTTTGAATTGATTCAAAAGCACAAAGTCACACACCTGAAGGTGGTACCCGCTCTTTTGATTCGGTTGATCAATGATCCCAGTGTCACGGAGTTTGATTTATCGAGCTTGAAGTTCATTCAAAGCGGTGGCCAACGAATGCAACCTGAGGTACGCCTCAAAACCAAGTCACTCATCCCTGGTGTTTTTGTTCAAGAAAACTTCGGTATGTCTGAGGGAACCCTCATGTTCGTGCGCTCAAGTGACCCCGAAGATGTGGTCATGAATACTTGCGGTCGTCCAGTTTGCGAAGACGATGAGGTGATGCTGCTTGATGAGGATGACAACGTTGTGCCCATGGGCGAAGTGGGTGAGCTCACCGTGAGAGGCCCCTATACCCTTAGAGGCTACTACGGCGTGCCTGAATACAATGCCAAACAGTTCACGGTGGATGGCTTTTACCGTTCTGGGGACTTGATGCGTCAGCATCCATCGGGCAACTACGTCGTCGAGGGAAGAAAGAAAGACTTGATCAATCGAGGCGGTGAAAAGATCAGTGCAGAGGAGGTCGAGAATTTGATTCTCATGCACCCCAGCGTCCAAAATGTGGCCTGTGTCCCCATGCCAGACGCGAATATGGGTGAGAAGATGTGTGCTTTTGTGATTTTAAAGGCCCATCAAACCTTGGTGCTTAAAGAGTTGGTGGACTTTTTACTCACCAAAGAGATCGCTAAATTCAAGTTGCCCGAAAGACTTGAAGTCTTGAACGACTTCCCCGTCTCTACCTTTGGAAAAGTATCCAAAAAAGCGTTGGGCGAGTGGATCACCAAAAAGATGGACGATGAGCGTCTAGCCCACTAATGCGCCACCCTTTCATTGCGTGCGTTGCTTTGTCCTAATCCAACACGCCAGTTGACTTTTTAAACTTACATGAACAAGAGAAGAAATTATGCGAATCATTGATCTACATTGTTACCCAGGAACCCAGACTTGGATCGACTCCCAAGGGCCTTATCCGGCAGAGCTTGCGAGGTATTGGAAGCGCGACTGGGTAGCCAAAGATGAAGCCGCAGTCGTGGAGGAGTTCACGCAAGCGGGTGTTCAAGCGTGCTTGGTCGCACTGGACCTCGAGACCACCGTAGCGGCTCCTCCTTGCACCAATGAGTATGTGCATGGAATGTGGAAGCGCCACCCCGAGCGCATCATTCAGTGTTGGGGTGCAGTGGAGCCCGCTAAAGGCGAGATTGCAATTCAGCAGGCTAAAAAAGCAGTTCAAGAATTGGGTTTTATTGGCTTTCACTTTCACCCCATCATGCAGCACTTCGCTGTCAACGACCGCCGGCACTACGATTTGTTTGAAGTGATCAATGGCTTGGGAGCTGCCGTCATGATTGATGTGGGCACAACAGGAATGGGCGCGGGCATGCCTGGGGGCAATGGTGCACGCGTTCGACATGCCCATCCCTCCCACATTGACGATTTGGCAGCCGATTTCCCTAACCTCAAAATCATCATGGCTCACCCCGGTTGGCCTTGGGTAGAGGAGACTACGGCCGTTGCCTTGCACAAGGGCAATGTTTACTGGGAAATGTCAGGCTGGGCGCCCAAATATTTTCCGGGTAACTTAAAGGTCGATATCCGTGGAAGATTGCAAGACAAAATTATGTTTGGAAGTGATTACCCAAGCTTGCCGTATGAGCGCATACTCAAAGAATGGGATGAGTTGGGCTACAAACCAGAGGTGATGGAAAAAATCATGCACGGCAATGCTGAGCGAGTCTTAGGACTTTGAAGTCGTCACTTCAAATTTATACGGCTCACCTTTCATTCACAATTTAGATTGAAGACCTCTTGCATGAACGTTCACTCACACTCAACATCCGCGCCCAGTGCTGAATCACTGGCTTTTGATCCGTCGCTATCCAGTGACCCAGATGCTCCTATTTTGTTCCAACGTCAAGGTAGCGTGGCCGTATTGACCTTGAATCGCCCCCAAACTCGAAATGCCTTGAGTGGTGAGGAAATGTTTGCAGCCTTTGAAAATATTTTTACCTACCTCAATGCTGATATGGGCATTCGTAGTGCGATTTTGACTGGATCTGGATCTGCATTTTGCTCCGGCGGTAATGTTGCACAAATGCGAGACCGAGAAGGAATGTTCTCAGGAAGTCCAGAGCAAATAGCTGAAAACTACAGAGTTGGAATTCAACGAATTCCTAGAGCTTTTGAAAAACTTCAAGTCCCCATCATTGCTGCTGTGAATGGTCCAGCGATTGGTGCTGGCAATGACTTGGCATGTATGTGTGACATACGCTTGGCTTCATCGAGAGCAGTTTTTGCAGAGAGTTTTGTGAAAGTTGGCATCATCCCCGGCGATGGCGGGTGTTGGTTGTTGCCCAGAACCATCGGGTACGCTCGTGCGGCTCAAATGGCTCTGACAGGCGAGAGCATTGACGCCCAAGAAGCACTGCGCTACGGATTGGTGAGTGAAGTCTTTGATCCTGAGCAGTTGATGAAAGAGGCACTGTCGCTCGCTCACCGAATCGCCCAAAATCCACCCCAAGTTCTTCGATGGACAAAGCAATTGCTCCAAGAGGCCAGAGGTTGCAGTATGGATGAAGCCTTGGTGAGAGCTGGAGTCCTTCAAGGCTTGGCCCACCATACGGCAGACCACACAGAGGCGGTGAATGCTTTCTTTGAAAAAAGAACCCCTGTGTTTGGTTCCAAATGAGTCTGAAAACACTGCTCAACCCCTAACCACAAAAGGCCAACCCCAATGAGCTCCTCAATCATTCTTCAAGAGCATCCCTCCGAAGGTGTTTTGGTATTGAGATTGAATCGACCCGAAGTACTCAATGCATTGAATCTGGAATTGAGACATGCATTGGCCAAGGCATTTACGGCTGCCGATCAAGACCCAAGCGTTCGAGTTGTGGTGCTTTGTGGAAGTGAAAAAGCATTTTGTGCAGGTGCGGATCTTAATGAATACGTTGATGCAAGTCCTGTTGAAATTATTGAACGTCGAATGGATCGTTTGTGGCAAGCCATCAGCTCTTGCTCCAAGCCCGTGATTGCGGCCGTGCGGGGCTATGCTCTGGGAGGCGGTTTTGAGTTGGCAATGCACGCTGACATGATCATCTGCAGTGAGAACGCCAAGCTAGGACAACCCGAGGTTCAAATCGGCATCATGCCAGGAGGTGGAGCCACGCAACGCTTAACTCGTGCGGTGGGTAAGTTCCAAGCCATGAAATGGCTTTTAACGGGCGCCTTATTCAAAGCGCAAGAGGCATTTCAAATGGGTTTAGTCAGTGAGGTGGTTGCTCCAGATGAAGTTGAGACAAGAGCTCTGCAACTCGCCAAGGAGCTCAGCGCAGGTCCTCAGCTAGCAATTCAATCGATCAAAAAGGTGGTGATTGAGGGCATGAGCTTGCCCCTAGAGCAAGGATTGGACTATGAACGCAAAGCCTTTCAATTGCTCTTTTCAACTCAAGACAAGGTAGAGGGCATGCGAGCTCGCTTAGAAAAAAGACCCGCAAAATTTAAAAATTGCTAAGCTTTTAAATTAACGATTATTTCAAACTCGATTGGGTGGATGTCAAGCCGACTCCACCCTTTTTTATTGGAGTTCGCACAGGTCCATTTTGAACGAAAGCTCTACTCTTGGTTTGAACTCTTGAAGACTTTGACACGTTTTGTGCCTATGGTTTTTACTTATTTTTATATCAATAAACTTATTCACAATGACCCAATATCTTTTAGGTAACGTTTATGAACATAATCAAATGGGTTCTTTTGACTACATTGAGTTTAAGCTCATTGTCCATATTTGCTGCTGAATACGCTTTGACAGTGAGTAAAGATCGGCTGATCAATGCACAAAATGAACCTCAAAATTGGTTGATGATGAACGGAGACTATGGCTCCACCCGGTACTCCAAGCTCAGTCAAATCAACCGTGATAACGTTAAAAATCTAAGAATGGTTTGGGCCATGGCTCTTGGAGGTATGGCCGATGTGGGCTCGAATGGGCCTGAAAATGAGGTCAACCCCTTGGTCGATAATGGATTTTTGTACACCACCGATGGCTGGGGGACCGTCTACAAAATTGATGCTAGAAACCCCAACAAGGGTGAGTTTGTTTGGGTGGCAGACCCAGGCGTCAAACACCAAGGAAACCCATCCAGAACTCGAGGTATTGCGCTTTGGGAAGATTTGGTGATTGCCAACTTGCCAGACGGACGGGTCATTGCAATCAATCGAGACACGGGTGATATCGTTTGGGACAAAATGGTGGCTGTGACCGATCAATTTGGCTCACGTGAGAGATTTTTTGCAGCTCCCATTGCTGTGGAGGGAAAGATCATTATTGCCAATGGTGCTGGGGACGGAAAGACCCGGGGGTGGATCGCCGCCTTGGATGCTCGCTCTGGCAAAGAGCTCTGGCGTTGGTATGCTGTTCCCAAGCCAGGAGAGCCTGGAAGTGAGACCTGGAAGGATCATAACAACGCTTGGAAAACCGGAGGTGGTGGCTTGTGGCAAACCGGCTCCTACGATCCTGAGACTCGGTTGACCATTTGGGGAACTGGCAACCCCATTCCACAATATGACCCCCAAGCAAGACCGGGAGATAATCTTTATACCAACTCTGCTGTGGCGATCAATATTGACACGGGTAAACTCGCCTGGCATTTTCAGTATACCCCCAATGACTCGTGGGATTATGACGAAGTCGGTATTCATATGCTTTATGACACCACCATACGGGGAGAGAAAAAGAAAGTTGTGGGGCACTTTGCACGCAACGGCTTTTACTATACGTTAGACCGCACGAATGGTAAATTTATTCAAGGCGAAAAATACGTCAACGATTTGAATTGGACCAAAGGACTTAATCAAAAAACGGGCATGCCCATTGAATACGACCCCAAGTTAGACGTTCAAATTTACAACCCTGAGGCTCGTTCATTGCGGGGTGATCCGATGAAAAGAACCTGCCCAACTTGGCATGGTGGTATTGCTCATCAACCCACAGCCTACAACCCCATCAAAAATATTGCCTATGGTGTGGGTACAGAAGGGTGCTTTACACAAAACGGTGCTCAAGTGGCCTTTCGCAGCAAAGATGGTGGAATTGATGAAGCGGGAAGTCAAAAACGACAATACACCAGTGATCTGTATTACGGCTCTGTCACCGCGTTTGATGCGGTCCACGATAAAGTGATCGGTAAAGCGGTCACTGATATTGAAATTCGCTCAGGTGTGATTGCCACTGCGGGAGGTGTGATCTTTACCACCTTGCAAGATGGTTGGGTCATGGCTTACAACGATGAAACTCTTGAGGTGCTTTGGCGATTCAATATTGGCACTCCCATTAAGGGCGCGCCCGTAACCTATTCCATTGGCTCTAAGCAGTACTTGGCCGTCCAAACCAGTGGTCGTCACTTGCATCCAGTGAAATTTGACAATCTAGAAAACTCTAGCTACTTGTTTGTTTTTGCCTTAAATTGAAACGGCGGTACGCCATCGATACAAGCGATACAAAGGTTAATTGTCAGCTTTAGCCTCTAGCCTTTAGCGTTAGTGTTGGTGTCACTGTCAGGGTAAGAATAAGCTTTGATCTCGCTCCAATAGATAGGTTGGGCTCGATCCGTTCAATTTAAATTTTTGCAGCCATCGGCATTGCCCCAAAAGGCGAGGCATTTTTCTCGGTTCATGGGACCTTGGCCGATGATTTTTGCAAACACAAAATCGGCCAATTCTTCAATTTCTCTGGGTTGAAGTGTCGCAGGTGGATCTGACATTTTGATGCCAAGTTCGCGTAAATCGCTCTTGCGTTTTCCATAGCATCGACCATCCAAGTATGCATTTTTATCAAAAGCAGGCATACCAGTCCCCAAAATCCCACATTTGACGACGATGCCAAATGCCACTCGGTCTACTTTGGATTCTCGCAAATTGGCTCCATCGGGCATTTGATTATCCATTTTGTGACCATCACCAGACCATCCATGGCAAGCCTGGCAGTTTCCCTTTTGCATAAATATTCTCATACCCTCAGCCACATCGCTTTCTTGGGAGGACTGTGCTTGAGAAATCGAGAGAAATAAACTACAAGACAAAGCCGTGAGAATGAGAGATGTCAATTTCATGAGTGACTCGGTGGGGGTTAAATCTAAAGTGTAACTTTTAGGTCTGGTAAAGGTACTGGTGTTTTACCCAATCGATGATCAAACAGAGTGAATGAATCTCTCCAACACAAACACTTCACTCAAATTAACTCATCCGCATCGTGATCGGAAAAGTTTTTAATGGGTTAATTTTTCTGATGGGCTTTGATTTACGTCAATTGGATAAAAATAAATTTTGCTATCTTTCACTACTCACATTGGTGAAGCAGGGTGATCTAAATCATTCAAAGTTGTTGGTCCGCGTTCAATCGATTCATCAATTGCCTGCTCTGGTTCTCAGTCAAATTAAAAAATTGCAAGTTCAACTTTATGAGGAGATATGCTTTGAATGTATTTGCACCCACGTATTTAATGGGATCTAATGCCATGGCGCATATTATTAAAACCATGGAAGATAATTTTGGGACTGGGGAGACAATTGATTTTTTCATCGCCTCCAGGCTAAGTCAATATCTCTCACATCCCTTGGCTGGACGTGTACACGAGGAGGATGTTTGCCGTATTCATCAGCACCTGATTGAGACCTATGGACTCTCGCATGCCAAAACACTCTCTTGGCAAGCGGGACAAAAATCGGCTGATTATTTGTTGAAAAATAAGATATCCAAGCCTCTGCGTTTTATCTTAAAACGTTTGCCCATCCGGTGGTCAATTACGCTCTTGTTGCGAGAGATATCAAATCACGCATGGACATTTGTAGGCAGTGGTGTATTTACCTACCAGGTCTTCAAATCCATTACCTTTTATATTGAGAGTAACCCAATTTGTAGAGGTATTCGTGCCAGTGAGCCCATTTGTGACTATTACGCAGCTATTTTTGAAGGGTTGTTCAAGAACTTGATCCACCCCAGTATCGTGGTCAAAGAGTTGGGTTGTGAAGCGCAAGGAGATCCATCGTGCAGTTTCAGCGTGAAGTGGTCAGAGTCGTCAAGTTAAGGGTTTGATGGAGCTAACTCAGCGCAGAACTTCCATACTTTATAAAACCTGGGCGCTTGGAGACCTCAACAAACCAGCGGTCTACGTTCAGCAATTTCTCTCGATCTATAGGCAAGAGTAGCCAACGGTGAACTATCAACGCTAGAGGTATATCGGCCAGCGTGAAATGGTCCCCCGCCACAAAAGTATGATGGCTAAGCTCAGCGTCCATAACCTTCAATATTTTTTGCATGATCAGCCGGTTTTTCTCCAGTTCCGGCACATTTCTTTCGTTTTCTGGTGTTCGAATCCAGCCCCAAAACAAAATTCTCATGGGTGGCCAAGCCGTCGTGTTACTCCAATCAAGCCACTGATCCACTCTTGCAGATTGTTGAGGACTTTGCGGGTAAAGCTTGCCGCTGGGATCTTGGGTTTTGGCCAAGTAGCGCAAAATGCTGTGTGACTCCCACAAAACAAAATCATCTTCTTTCATAGTGGGAACCAACCCATTTGGGTTCATGGCTAGGTACTCTGGTGTTTGGTTCACCCCAAAATGCAGTCCAGCATCCACTCTTTTAAAGGGTAAGTTCAAATCCTCACAAAGCCACAATACTTTTTGCACGTTAATCGAATTGAGTCTCCCCCAAAGGGTACGTTGAGTCATTGTGCATATCCTCTTGGTATGGGGAAAGTCGGGTGAGAAAGTGGGGGTTTTTTGTGGACAATAGGCATTCTAGGCAAGGTTAGCCCAACTTTGCCGGTTTTTTGGCATTTGATTTTTAATCTCAAGGGGTTTGTTTTGAAAAAACTCGTTCAATATTGGTTTAATTTGCTCTCCATTGTGTTGATCTTGCCCTTGTCAGTTGGCTTTTCAGCCAACGCGCTGGCCCAGTCAAAGATTCAAGTCCAGTGGTTTGGTCAGTCAGCCTTCAAAATTACCACCCTTCAAGGGCACGTGATCATCATCGACCCATGGATTTTGAAAAATCCCAAAACTCCCACGGAACTCAAAAATTTGGACGCATTGGGCAAAGTCGATGTGGTCTTGGTGACTCATGCGCATTGGGACCATACGGCAGATGCGGTAGAGATTGCTGTCAAAAATCAATCCCCTCTCTACGGACCTGGAGACTTCAGCCAAACGTTGATGAACTTGGGCAGTTTGCCAGCCAAACAACTCCCTCGAATGAACAAGGGTGGGACCGTGAGCCCTTGGCCAGGCGTGAAAATTACTGCTGTCCACGCTGAGCACTCCTCAACCTATGTTTGGAATAACCCCGTGACCCAAAAGGATGAATCGCTACCGGGCGGCGAGCCACTGGGATTCATCATTGAGCTTGAGAATGGATTTAAGATTTATCACGCTGGGGACACGGATGTTTTTGGTGACATGGCTTTAATACAAAAACGCTATCACCCAGATGTCGCTATGTTGCCCATTGGTGGTAATTTCACCATGGATCCACAAGGCGCCGCCTTCGCGATCAATGAGTTTTTGAAGCCCAAATACGCTATCCCTATGCATTATCAAACCAACCCTTTTAATAATGGTTCTCCTGAGGACTTCATCAAGGCCTTGGGACAAAGTGCAACTGAAGTGATCGTGATGAAGCCCGGAGAAATTAGACAATTTTGATCTTCAGTTTGACTTGCTGACGAAATGAAATTTGCCATTTAGAAAGAAAAAAAGCTATGTTTTTAGAACTGTCTCCTAAAACAATTGAAATACGTGAGCGTTTGTATCAATTTTTCGATGATTTCATTTATCCCAATGAAGCTAGGTATAACCATGAGCTAGAGGCGGCCAGAAAAGCGGGAGATGCTTGGCAGCCTTTGCCCCTGATCGAGGAACTAAAAACCAAAGCCAAGGCACATGGTTTATGGAATTTATTCTTCCCACATGAGTATCAGGGTCACAAAGGATTATCCAATTTTGATTACGCACCACTTTGCGAAGTGATGGGACGAGTGATGTGGGCAGGCGAGGTGTTTAATTGTTCTGCTCCTGATACAGGCAACATGGAGACTTTGCAGCGTTATGCTACCGAGGAGCAAAAAGCAAGGTGGCTCACCCCCTTGTTGGAGGGCAAAATTCGATCAGCATTTTTGATGACTGAACCTGCTGTGGCTTCCTCAGATGCGACCAATATTCAATGCTCCATCGTGCGTGAAGGTGATCATTATGTGATTAACGGCCACAAATGGTTTAGCTCTGGCGCTGGAAACCCTTTGTGCGAAATCTTCATTGTGATGGGTAAAACCGATCCCTCTGCACCTCGCTATACCCAACAATCCATGATTTTGGTACCCAGAAATACTCCAGGGGTCAAAGTGGTCAGACCGCTAACTGTCTTTGGTTATGACGACGCACCTCATGGTCACATGGAAATTCGTTTGGATAATGTTCGCGTACCTGCGGAGAATATTTTGGTCGGGGATGGTCGAGGATTTGAAATTGCGCAAGGGCGTTTGGGTCCAGGAAGAATACACCACTGTATGCGCTCGATTGGTGCGGCTGAGCGTGCCTTGGAGTCCATGATTGATCGACTGCAAAGTCGCGTGGCTTTTGGCTCTCCACTGTCGACCCAATCGGTGTGGCATGAACGTATCGCAGAGTCGCGTTGCATGATTGATCAAGCACGGCTACTCACCTTGCACGCCGCCCACAAAATGGACGTGGCTGGAAATAAAGCTGCTCGTCTAGAGATATCCATGATCAAAGTCGTGGCCCCCAAAGTATCGTGTCAAGTGATCGATTGGGCAATTCAAGCTCACGGTGGGGGTGGAGTGAGCGGAGACTTTTGGCTGGCCGAGGCCTATGCACGCGAGCGAACAGTGCGTTTGGTCGACGGTCCTGATGAGGTTCACCGTCACTCGATTGCCAAACTTGAATTGGCAGCTCGCGCTCAAAAACACGCGGCCAGTTGAGTGAATGCTCCTACTATGATCTTGCATTGGTCGCCCCGTTCTCCTTTTGTTCGTAAAGTCCTTGTGTGTGCCAAGGAGCTTGGAGTGGACGAGAGATTGACCTTGGTGCGCACTGTGGCCTCTGCAAAGAAACCTCACGACGCTTTGATGCTTGACAATCCCTTGTCAAAAATACCTACCTTGGTGCTCGAAGATGGCACCTCGTTGATGGACTCCGTGGTGATTTGTGAGTATCTCAATGATTTGGTCAAGGGTGATTTATTTGCCCAAGATGCGCCGCGTAAGTGGAAACTGTTGCGCTGGCATGCCGTAGCCAATGGTTTGATGGATGTGCTTATTTTGTGGCGTCATGAACGTGAACGCATTGCGCCTGATGCAGACCTTTTGGCGGCCTACGATAAAAAATTCAAAGCCACCCTGGCTTTTTTCAATGCCGAGGTTCCTGCCCTAAGCCTAGAGGGAGTCAATATTGCAACCATCACAATTGCTTGCACTTTGGGTTACTTGGATTATCGATATATCGACACAGCTTGGCGAGATAGCTATATTGCTTTGGCCCAGTGGTTCAAGGCTTGGGAAGCTAGGCCCTCTATGATTTCAACGCGTGCGGTCGATGGATGATGGGGGTTATTACTTGTGAGATTCAAACAAAGTTTTTGCTTGGATGAGTATCTGCTCAACCACTGCATCATGACCCAGATTTTCGGTGAATAAATGCCATTGATGTGAGTCTTGTTTGGGCTTCACCCGAGAGCTTCATCATTTTTCTAAAATTGAATGTCTAAATGTTAAAAAAAATCGCTATCTTGGATGACTATCAGTCCCTTGCGCTCAGTTTGGCCGATTGGTCAGTGTTGGCGCCCTATGCCACTGTTCAAGTCTTCAACACACCAGCCCAAAGTCCTTCTCAATTGGTCGAGTGGTTGAAAGACTTTGACGTGGTGACGGCCATGCGCGAGCGCACTGCGTTTGGCGCGGGTATTTTGGAGCAGCTCCCTAAGCTCAAGCTTCTTGTGAGCACTGGACAGAGAAACCGCTCTATTGATATTCAGGCGTGTGAGCGCTTGAAGATTGCTGTCAGTGCAGCCTACGGGCCCAAGAACAGTTCAGCCTCGACGGGTGAGATGGCTTGGTCGTTGATTTTGTCCTTGGTCAAAAGAATCGCCCCTTCACATCAGGCCTTGAAACGAGGGCATTGGCAGCCCATGCTCTCTGGCTCCCTTAAGGGCCATCGACTGGGCTTGGTGGGGCTTGGAACCATTGGGCAGCAAATGGCGAGGATTGCCAAAGCATTTGACATGGAAGTGGTCGTTTGGAGTCCCCATATGACGGCTGAACGCGCATCTGCCCATGGTGTTCAGGCGGTCTCCAAACGAGAGCTCTTTGAGAGCTCGGACATTGTGAGCTTGCACATGGTGCTGTCAGAGAGCACAAGAGACTTGGTGGGGGCTGTTGAGCTTGAACAGATGAAAAAGACTGCCTACGTGGTGAACACCTCAAGGGCTGGATTGATCAATGAGGCGTCACTCCTAGAAGCCTTGCAGCAGAGAACAATTGCGGGGGCTGGGTTGGATGTGTTTTGGCAAGAACCGCTCCCACATGACCATCCCTTGTTGTCACTCGACAATGTGGTCTTGACCCCTCACTTAGGCTATGCCAGTGAAGAAGGTATAGAGTCCTACCACCAAGCCGTGGTTCAGAGAATCCTTCGGTGGTTCGAAACCGGAGAAGTCGTTCCATTGAAGGCTTGAGCGCGTAGCAGCTTTTTCAATATCGGGATCGCTGGCGCAATCACGCATCTTGATTGAGCCAAAACCTTGAGGAGTGCTAGACTCAGCGATATTAGGCGTTGAAAATTCGAGGCCTCATGGGAGACCCCTTTTTTCCTCTCACCAATTGTTCGCTCCAAAGGTGATCACGTGTTAAAAATTATCAATTTCTTTTTTTGGATGCTGCTGATTCCTTTGGGACGATCGCAGTCTGCTGTCGCGACCCCTGCTTCGCCTGTTGCGCCCGTTGCGCCTCATTCATCGGTCGCTAGCAAGGTCAATGTGCTACCCTATGCGACAGGACAGTGGAGGAGCCTACTTCAAGCTCAAACCCAAAACACATCACCCAGCAACGGTAATCATGGGCGAGCGAACTCACCCATCGTCGTTCATTTCTGGGGCGTGACGTGTGGTCCTTGCTTGACTGAGATGCCTCAATGGGGCCGTTTTGTAACTGATAATTTAGGCTACAAAGTCGTCTTCATTCAAGTCGACGATGTCTCAACCGGCATCATGTCCCAGTTGCTGGCCAAAGCGCATTTGGCACAAGCGATCAACTACAAGCTGACCTCTCCTTTTGATGAGTTCATGCGCTATGAGGTTGATCCGAAATGGGGAGGGGAGACACCCTATACAATTTTGGTCAACGCATCGGGTCAACAAACACAGTTGAATGGCTTGGTGAATTTTGGCAAACTTAGACAATGGTATCAACAAAATAGTTGATCAATTGGCTTACTAATAAGGAGTAAGACCTCAATCCTAAAAGGTCTCACTCCTAAAATGTCTCACTGCTTTGGGTTAGCTCCCTCGTAGCATGGTCTAAAGGGTAAGAGATCAAGCGGTCATGGTGCTTAGAGTAAATTGGGGCATCACCTCGTGCGCAAAACTCTCCAGCGAATATTTTGACTCTTCATAGCTTAAATCTCCAAACGCAAATCGGGTGAGAATGTAATTGGCTCCTGATTTGTCGATTTCTCCAGCGAGTTGATCGGTCACGTCTTGGGCCGTTCCAAGTAAAACGATTCCACCTCGGTAAGCAGTGTCAAAGTCCTCTGGAATGGAGTACTTTGTCATGGGGTTGCCGTGGGCACGCCATAAATGTTGCAAACTCCGGTACCAAGCGTCAAACCCTTTTTTCGCTCTACGGTAAGCCTCATCATGGGTGGGAGCAATCACGATGTGTCGCCCAAGGCCCATGAGCGGCAACTCTAACTCAGGGTCTCCTCCAAAGGTGGATCCCCAGACCTCTCGGTAACGATCAGTGATGGCTTTGACTGGGGCTCCTGGGCCATTGCAAACGATGTTCACATGGTTTTGAGCAGCCCAAGGCACCGCATGGGGTTGGGACATGCCATACCAAATAGGGGGAGTTGGTTTTTGGATGCATTCAAGCTCGATGGGCACATTTTTGAATTGAAAATGTTCACCTTCAAAATTGATCACCCTGTTCTTGAGACCCATCATCACCACATCATAAGATTCGATGTAGAGTTTTCCTGAGTTTTCTGCATTGACCCCAAAGTAGCCCATTTCGTAAGGAGAGCTGCCACGTCCGATACCAAGCTCAAGTCTGCCACCACTCATTTGGTCGAGCATGCAAACCTCTTCAATGATGCGAATTGGGTGGGTGAGGCTCAACGTATAGACCAAAGGACCAAAGCGCAACTTTTTTGTCCGCTGAGCCACTGCAGCCAAAAAGACACTGGGAGAACTGGCCATTCCCAATGGAGTGCCATGGTGTTCGGCAATGTGATACGCATGGAAGTCGTGTGCGTCATAAATTTCAGCCAACTTCAATCGGTTCTCAAAATGATCGGTCAGGTTCACCTGACCTCTGTCTAAGTGGTCAAATACGCCAAATTTCATCTCAAGCTCCTTTGGATTTCAATGGGTCAACGCCGTCAATGAGTACGAAAGCGATTCGACACATGGATTGAGAGTTATTGACCCAAGCGTGATTGGTCCCTTGCTGGACAATAATATCACCGCTCTTGAGGTGAACTTCTCCGACATCGAGCAACATATCGATTTCACCAGACATCACGATGGCATAGTCAATACTGGCTGTACGGTGCATGAATGCATGTCTTGCAGGTTGATCCGAGCTCTCGCTGACACCCATCTCTTTTAATACATCGGCTTGGGAGACCGATGCGCGCTCAGGGGTGACGGGTGGGAAATCCACGACCCGCAGTACAGAGCCATTGGCTGGAGGAGGTACACCAATCGTGCGATCAGCGCGGTCAATCTTTAAGTCTAACTTGGCCGGTGTTTCATCGGTCACCCAAACCAAGGTGCTGACCAGACCCGTAGCATTTCTAACTTTGCTGTTGGGCGCAGGTGAGTCCATTTCCACCACTGCCAATCCTTGCTCGTTGTGTCCGGTGACGATTCTTCTAATGGGGGTATTCATGATGTGCTTCAAGGAGTGAGATCGTTAAAAGGGAAACATCAGTCAACAAGGAGATTGAAACGTCACTTATGTTGACTGCAAAAAAATTAATCCACCGTGGCGCCAGAGGCTTTGATGGCTGGGGCCCAGCGCTTGTTCTCATTTTTGACAAATTCTGCCATGTCGCTGGGTTTGATGTACTCGGCAGGCTCAATGCCACCTTTTTCAAGCAAGGCGGCAAATGCAGGTGTGGCTTGGTAGTGTTTTAAGAAATCAGCCAAAGTTTCAACCACTTGCGGAGGCATTCCTGCCGGGCCTGCAAACCCAAGCCAACCTGACCAGTCATAGCCAGGGACGGCATCGGCAATGGAGGGCACCGACGGTAATAGCATGGAGCGCTTGGTCATAGAAGATCCGAGTGCTATCAAGGCCCCAGATTTGGTGTTGGGTCCCGCCAAGCTGCCATCAACAAATGCCATGTCGACTTTTCCAGATAAGAAATCTAGCATGCCGCTATTGCTGCCCTTGTAAGGCACATGTACGATATCCAAATTCAATTGGCGTTTGAGAATTTCCATGAAAATGTGTTGGGGTGAGCCATTACCAGACGAGCCATAGCTGTATTTGCCTGGATTTTTTTTCACAACCTCAATCCACTCTTTAACACTTCGTGCTGGGAAAGAGGGGTGAATGGTCAGGTACAAATTTGTGACCGCTAGCTTGGCAATCAACGTGAGCTCTTTGGAGGGGTCGATGCCAGGCTTAGACATGAGTTGGGGTGCCATGCTGAAGGTGGTGACCGTGGGCATGAAAAGGGTGTAGCCATCGGGGGGCGAACTGGCCACCACCCGTGCACCTAGGAGAGTACTGGCGCCAGCACGGTTATCGATCACCACCGATTGCTTCCATGTGTTTTGCATCTCCTCCGCAATAGCTCGTCCAACAACATCAACCAAGGAGCCTGGGATGAAGGGCACGACAAGTTTGATGGGTTTATTGGGATAGTTGTTGGTGTTCGTGGCAATGCTTGGGCTGGTGGCAGTTCCCGAAGTGGTGTTGTTTTTGTCTTGCGCGAGACTTCCTCCCATGGAGGTTACGAGCATTGCACAGCAAGCAACAGATTTAACCCATGAGAATTTGAAAAAAGAGAATGTTGTGCGGCTCAATGTATTCATGTCTGGCGCTGTCACTGGGGGTGGTGATGAGGAGTCGGGGAGTCTGAGGTTGACGAAATCACGTGGGATTTAGACGCGAAGATAGCTGAGTTTTAACTTGACAAGAAAGCATTCAAATTACACTTCGAATGAAGTGGGTCGATTATGAGTGAGCAAGCACTCTTGTCAAGAGGTGAAACCCATATCCTTCCTCTCCAGTAGAATGGAAATTTTCTACATATCGAACGCTATCAACATGTTGGCCTATGGATCCAAAGGCTTGTTAGGTGTTTTAACCCCGCAAGCCAATACCACGGTAGAGCCAGAATTTTGGGCCATGTTGCCCAGAGGCTTTGGTTTGCTCAATGCCCGAATGTGCAGCGTCAAATCCACCATCGAAGCTAGGCTTATCGATTACTTTGAACATTTGTCTGAGCATGCCGCTCAATTTGGGAACGCCCCCATCCAAGCCCTGAGTGTTGCGTGCACAGGGAGCTCCTATTTGGCAACTCGCGAAGGGGAACTTCATGCCATCGAGCTTTTGAGTTCACAACTCAGACTGCCCGTCACCACCTCAGGCTTGGCAATGGTTGAGGCCTTCAAGAGCTTAAGAGCCACACGCATTGCCTTGATCTCACCCTATCCTCCTGGTTTAACTGCGAGCAGTGTGGAGTATTGGCGTGCACATGGCCTGAAGGTCGAGCAAGTTCAAAGCGTATTTGATGATGCGAACGGCAAAACTTTTCACCCTATTTATAGTCTTCAAAGTGATCAAGCCAGTTTACCCTTGGAGAAATTGTTTCAATCCGACGTTCAAGCCATCGCGATGCTTGGTACAGGTATGCCAACTTTGTCGGCTCTGACACGAGGAAATCAGCTTCAAAGTCGAATCCCTGTCATCTCGTGTATGTTGGCCACAGCTTGGTGGAGCTGCAAACTCATCAACCCAAAGACTGAGGAATTAATCACTTGGGTGCGCTCGCCCCATTGGCTGGATCGACTTGGGGGGTTGGAGTGAAATTCTTTTTAGGGAGTTTGTTTTGAATCAAGCCGAAGTGGTGGTGGTAGGTGCGGGGCCAGTGGGGTTGACCTTGGCCATGCGTTTAGGGCTTAAAGGTGTGCGAGTTCTGTTGGTTGAAGCCAATCAAACCATTGAGCAAGATCTGAGGGCATCTACCTTTCATCCTCCAACGCTTGACCTTTTTGATGAACAAGGCATTACGGCTGAGCTCATCAGTGCGGGTCTCATTGCACCCACTTGGCAAGTGCGCAATCATCCAGCCCATGAGTATGCAGAGTTTGATCTCTCTATTTTGAAGGACCATACGGCCCACCCATATCGATTGCAGTGTGAGCAGTGGAGGTTGAGCGAATTTTTGAAAAATTTTATTGAGACTCACTTGCACACGGTCAAGATTGCCATGGGGGTGAGGGTGGAAGGTTTGACGCAATCGCCCAATGGTGTCTTGGTGAACACACAGCGTCATGATGGTGTTGCTGAGACTTGGTCATGTCAATATCTGGTCGGTTGCGATGGCGCCAAAAGTGTTGTCCGAAAAAATATGGCACTGGAGTTTGAGGGGCAAACCTTTCCGGAAACTACCATCTTAGCAGCGACAGATTTTCCTTTTCATAATTATTTACCTCATTTGTCCTTTATCAATTATTGTTGGAGTCCTGAAGGTACGTTTAGTTTGTTACGTCTAAAGCATCTGTGGCGTGTGAGCTTGTATCCAAGTCTGAACGAGTCCATAGATGAAGCTGTTCAAGAAAAATCGGTTAGATCAAAATTGTCATTGATTGCACCTGAATGTGAGCATGCCAATATTCTTGAGGTGAGACCCTACCGAATCCATCAACGTGTGGTCAAGCAGTATGTGGTGGGTCGTTTGATCTTGGCAGGGGATGCTGCTCATATCAATTCTCCTAGCGGTGGCATGGGTATGAATGGGGGTGTTCATGATGCCTTCAACTTGGGTGACAAACTCGCTCGTGTGTTGGCTGGGGAGTCAAGAGAACTACTTGATTTGTATGAGCGCCAACGCCGCCCCATTGCCATCAAACATGTGATTGAGCAGTCAGCCAAGAACCGCGCAAGGATGCAAGAAAAGGATGTTGAAAAGCGCCAGCAAACTTTGCAGAACTTGCAGGCCGTGAGTCGCGATCCAGCACGCGCTCTTGAGTACTTGCTTGAGACTTCAATGATCTCGGGTTTGCGTGAGTCGCTCAAACAAACTTAAGGCACCTCCATCTTTAGGGGGATACCACAGTGGGTAGGACAGTTGAAGTTGTTGAGCTTATGGTTTCGTAGTGCTCATCAATTGACTGATAGATTATCCGCCTTGATGACGCCGGCCCATTTTTTGTTTTCATTCATGATGAACTGAGTAAAATCCTTTGTGGCCAAGAATTTGGGGGTGAGTCCCATCTCCATCAGTTTTGTTTTTAAATCGGTTTGCTCTAAACATTTCCCAATCTCTACTCTGAGTCGCTCAACCACCCCAGGGGGTGTTTTGGCAGGGGCAGAGATGCCAAACCATGCATCCCCTACTGCACCTGGAACGCTCTCATTGAGTGTAGGGATTTCTGGATGATCGGGTAGTCGCTCAGAGGCCGTCACCGCCAAGGCCCTCACTTTGCCAGCCTTGATGTAAGGCGTTGCCGCAATCAAGGCGTTGAACATGGCATCAATTTGACCCCCTAAAAGATCAGTCATCGCAGGCCCTGTTCCCTTGTAGGGGATGTGCACCATATCAATTTTTAACAAGTACTTCAGAAGTTCACCCGTGAGAAAGCCAGCGGAGCCTACCCCAGCCGATGAGTAGCTGATTTTCCCCGGATGCTCGCGGGCCAGAGAGATAAAGTCGGCCAAGGATTTGGCTGGGTGGTCAGCTCGCACAATGAGTGCATTGGTGAAGGTGCCCAAAAGCGCAATGTGAACCAAGTCTTCCAGGGGTCTGTATCCCAAGGACTGCCCCATGAGAGGGCCCACGGTGATGGCAGCTCCATTGGAGAGCACCAATGTATAGCCGTCTGGCACAGCCTTTGCGGCCAGGTCGGTGCCCAAAATTGAACCATTGCCCCCTTTGTTGTCGATCACCACAGCTTGGTTCAATCGAGACGATAGTTTGTCAGCCACGACTCTGGCGATCAAGTCGCCAGAGCCGCCAACGGCAAAAGGCACAATCAAGCGAACCGCTTTGTTGGGGTAGTTCATGTCACTGGTTTGGGCCCGAACGAACGTTGTGGGCATGCCGATGAGTGTGCTTAGCCCTGCAATCTCGGCACACAAGGCCTGTAATAAGTGACGTTTATTCATGGCCTCAAAGTATCATGTTCATGGCTAAAAGGGGACGAGATGTAGGAGGGGATTGAAATTATGGGGGGCGAGACCTAATCTT
>Ga0164297_10000684_pt1 | contig 40465 bp, 32 predicted proteins | sample GEODES058metaG_FD_113539 | JGI IMG/M metagenome (GOLD analysis project Ga0164297, IMG submission 113539) | Dystrophic lake water microbial communities from Trout Bog Lake, Wisconsin, USA - GEODES058 metaG | ecosystem: Environmental > Aquatic > Freshwater > Lake | place: USA: Trout Bog Lake... | reverse complement strand
GCGGACGGGCGGGGCGGGGCGGGCGGCCGGGCCGGTGGTCATGATGGCGATGTCCAGCGCGGCGAGCTCGGCCAGCAGGGGATCGACGAGGTCGCGGTCGGGGGAGCCGAGGCAGAAGGCGTGGCTGATGGTGACTTTCCCGGCCATGCCCAGCGCGCGGGTGCGCTCGATGATGAGGTCCATCGAGAAGGCGCCCATTTCGCCGGGCTCATGGAGATGGATGTCGACGGGGCGGCCATGTTTCTGCGAGAGGCCGAAGACGACGTCGAGATGGCCCTTGGGGTCGCGGTCGATGGCGCAGGGGTCGATGCCGCCGACATGCTCGGCGCCGAGGGCCAGGGCGGCGTCCATCAGCTCGGCGGTGCCGGGGCGTCTGATAATGCCGGATTGCGGGAAGGCGACGATGTCCATGGTGATGGCGTCGCGGTAGGCCTCGCGGGTAGCCATGACGCCCTCGATGCCCCAGAGGCCGTGATCGGTGTCGACATCGACATGGCTGCGGATATGGGTGGAGCCCATGCGGATGGACTGCACGACCTGCCTGGCGGATTGGCGGGCGGGGTCGATGTCCCATGCGCGCTTGAGGGCGCGCTCGTTGTCGATCTTGTCGATCAGGCGGGGGCCGGCGATGTTGGGCTGGTAGGGCATGCCCCAGAGCGACTTGTCGAGATGGGTGTGCGCCTCGACGAGGCCGGGCAGGAGGAGCATGCCGCGTCCGTCCTCGGTCGCGATGCCTGGCGGCGCGGTGAGCGTGGGGCCTTGGGCGGCGATGCGGCCGGCCTGGATGAGGACGTCCACCGCGGCCCGGCCCATCGGGCGGACGTTGCGCAGCAGCAGATCTTCACCCATGACCGGTCACCCCTTCGTCGCCTGGACCGCGATACGACGCCAGCCTGCACGGCGGCGCAATCCCGGCTACACTGCGGCGGATTCGCCGGAGACCGATCAGCTTATGGCCGACTACCTCACTCGCCTGAACCCCGAGCAGCGCGCCGCCGTCGAGACGATCGACGGGCCGCTGCTCGTCCTTGCCGGGGCCGGCACCGGCAAGACGCGGGTGCTGACCACGCGGTTTGCGCATATCCTGCTGTCCGGCCGGGCGTTTCCCAACCAGGTGCTGGCGGTGACGTTCACCAACAAGGCGGCGCGCGAGATGCGCGAGCGGGTGACGGCCATGCTCGACCGGCCGGCGGAGGGGCTGTGGCTCGGGACGTTCCATGCGCTGGCGGCGCGGATGCTGCGGCGGCACGCGACGCTGATCGGGCTGACCGCGAGCTTCAATATTCTCGATACCGACGACCAGCTGCGCCTGCTCAAGCAGGTGATGGAGGCGGAGAAGGTCGACGCCAAGCGATGGCTGCCGCAGGCGCTGATGGCGATCATCCAGCGCTGGAAGGACCGCGGCCTGACGCCGGAGCGGGTGACGGCGGCGGAGGACAGCGATTTTGCCAATGGGCGCGCCAGGGCGCTCTATGCGGCCTACCAGGCGCGGCTGGTGACGCTGAATGCCTGCGACTTCGGTGACCTGCTGCTGCATGTCACCGAGATCCTGCGCGGGCATCCCGATGTGCTGGCGCAGTATCACCGGATGTTCCGCTACATCCTCGTTGATGAGTATCAGGACACCAATCTCGTCCAGTATCTCTGGCTGCGGCTGCTGGCGCAGGGGCACAAGAACATCTGCTGCGTCGGCGATGACGACCAGTCGATCTATTCGTGGCGGGGCGCGGAGGTGGAGAACATCCTGCGCTTCGAGAAGGATTTTGAAAACGCGACGATTGTGCGGCTGGAGCGGAATTATCGGTCGACCGCGCCAATCCTCGCGGCTGCTGCCGGGCTGATCGCGCATAATGAGGGGCGTTTGGGTAAGACCCTCCGGCCCGGTCGGGAGGATGCCTCGGGGGACAATGTTGAGATCATCGGGCTGTGGGATTCCGACGAGGAGGCCCGCATGATCGGCGATCGCGTCGAGCGGCTGCGGCGGGACGGCAACAGCCTGGCGGAGATGGCGGTGCTGGTGCGGGCCAATTCGCAGACGCGCGGGATCGAGGAGCGGCTGATCACGCTGGGGATTCCCTATCGCGTCATCGGCGGGCTGCGGTTCTATGAGCGGCAGGAAATCCGCGACGCGGTGGCCTATGCGCGCATCCTGCATACGCCAGCCGACGACCTCGCCTTCGAGCGGATCGTCAACCTGCCGCGGCGGGGAATCGGCGAGCAGGCGTTGCGGTCGATGCATGAGCGGGCGCGGGCGTCCGCCATTCCGCTGGCGATGGCGACTTTGGCGCTCGCCGAGGAGGGGGCGCTGCGTGGCAAGCCGCGGGAGGCGATGAAGGAGCTGTTCGCCGGTTTCGCCCGCTGGCGGGCGATGCTGGAGAGCGACGGGCATGTGGTGACCATGGCGACGATGCTCGACGAGAGCGGCTACATGGCGATGTGGCAGAACGACAAGTCGATCGAGGCGCCGGGGCGGCTGGAGAACCTCAAGGAATTCGTCCGCGCGCTGGCGGAGTTCGAGACGCTGGCGGGGTTTCTCGACCATGTCTCGCTGGTGATGGAGAACGAGCAGAACTCCGAGGGCGACCGGGTCAGCCTGATGACCTTGCATGCGGCGAAGGGGCTGGAGTTCGACACGGTCTTTCTCCCTGGCTGGGAGGAGGGGGTGTTTCCGAGCCAGCGCACGCTCGACGAGAGCGGCAACAAGGGGCTCGAGGAGGAGCGGCGGCTGGCCTATGTCGGCCTCACCCGGGCGCGCAAGCGGGCGATTGTCAGCCATGCCGCGAACCGGCGGATCTATGCCAACTGGCAGTCGAGCATTCCCAGCCGGTTCATCGAGGAGATCCCGGCCGAGTTCGTGACGCAGTCGGGCTCGGCGGCGCTGGAGCGCGACCAGAGGATGCGGGCGCCGCCGGTGTTTTCCGGCGCCTTTCCCCTGCATGCGCGGCGGCCGCGGACCATCGAGGCCTGGGAGCAGCCGGCGCGGCTGCCGCGGCCGGATCAGATCGCGGTGGGCGCGCGGGTGTTCCATCAGAAGTTCGGCTATGGGCGGGTGACCGCGGCCGAGGACGACAAGCTCGACATCGATTTCGAAAAAGCGGGGGCCAAGCGCGTGCTCGACCGTTTCGTGGAGAAAGCATGACCCCCCGACGCCACGCGACCGCGCTCGAGACCGTTTCCGTCATCGTGCCCGAGGATGCGCTGGAGGCCTATGAGGCCGCTTTGCGCACGGCCTGCGGCACGATCGGCTTCTTTCTCGATGAGGAGAAGCGGCTCTGGCATGTCGAGGGGGTGAAGGACCAGGGGGCCGAGGAGGCCGCGCTGGAGGGGGCGCTGGCGGTGGCGGCGCTGGTGACCGGGTTCAAGGCGGAGCTGATCCGGCAGGACACGCCGGCCGATGGCTGGCTGGCGCGGACCTATGCGGCGTTTCCGGAGCAGTTGGTGGGCGGCCGCTTCGCCATTCGCGGGACCCATCTGACCGATCGGCCGACGCCGGGGCGGGTGGTGATCACGCTCGATGCCGGCATCGCCTTCGGCTCCGGCGAGCATGGCTCGACGCGGGGGTGCCTGCGGGCCTTCGAGCGGGTGGCCTATCGGCGGCCGCGGCGGATCCTCGATCTCGGGACAGGTTCGGGCGTGCTGGCGATGGGGGCGGCGAAGGTGCTGCATCGGCGCGTGCTGGCGACCGACATCGACCCCTGGTCGGTGCGGGTGACGCGGGAGAACGCGGCGCGCAACGGGCTGTCCGGGCTGATCCGGGCGATCCGGGCGGATGGCTGGCTGGCGCCGGCGGTGCGGGCACCGGGGCCGTACGACTTGATTTTCGCCAATATCCTGGCGCGTCCGCTGTGCCAGATGGCGCGGCGGATGGCGCTGAACCTGGCGCCGGGGGGGACGTTGATTCTCGCCGGCCTGCTGGCGACCCAGATCAACTGGGTGCTGGCCGCCTATCGGCGGCAGGGGCTGCGGCTGGATTTCTCGCTGCGCGAGGGGGCCTGGGCCACCCTCGTGCTGCGGAAATAGGTGTCAGTCGCGCGTGGGGACGCGCTCAGACCGTGACCGGGCGCAGCGTGGCCATCGCGTCGGCGCCGGCGTTGCGCTGGGCGGCGAAGCTGGGCTCGAACACGCGGGTCAGCTCGGAGCGGCTGAGGCCGATATCGGCCAGCTCGTGGTCGGACAGCGAGGACAATTCGTCCATCACCATGCGGCGGCGGGGCAGGTCGATGAGCCACTTGAAGACCGCGGCGGACTTGGCGAAGATGCTGGCCGACTGCGGCTCAGCAACGACCAGGTATTCGGGGTCATCGGTGAAATAGTGGGACAGGCGGTTCGGGATCATCATAGCGATCTCGTCTTTGGCGACATGGGCAGACATAGCGATCAGTCCTTGGTAAATGAGCCGTGGCGGGCGTCGTGCCTTCCTGCACTTCACCGCGCGGCTTTGATGCAGTGCAACATAGTGGCTGGACCCCCGAATTTTATCTGCCAAGTTCCCCCGCCAGATATGCGTCCAACGCATGCATTCAGCATGAGACATGACGAAAACGTTAACCTGCATTGAAACAACCCGCGGAGCCTGACCCGATGCATGCCCAACGCCTCGCCGACCTCCGCGCCGAACTCGCCCGCCTCGGGCTCGACGGCTTCATCGTGCCCCGGGCCGACGAGCATCTCGGCGAGTATGTGCCGCCGAGCGCGGAGCGGCTGACCTGGCTGACCGGCTTCACCGGCAGCGCCGGGCTCGCGGCCGTGCTGGCCGAGCGCGCGGCGGTGTTTTCCGATGGCCGCTACGTGCTGCAGCTCGCCGCCCAGACCGATCCGGCGCTGTGGGAGCGGCGGCACATCATCGACGAGCCGCCGCCGGCCTGGCTCGCCGAGCACGCGGCGGGCAAGCGCATCGGCTATGACCCGCTGCTGATCGGCGAAGAGGGGCTGGCGCGCTTCACCGACGCCGGGCTGACGATGGTGCCGACCGATCCCAATCCGCTGGATACGGTGTGGACGGACCGGCCGCCGGCGCCGCTCGACGCCGCGACGCCGCATGCGCTGGCGCGCGCCGGGCGCAGTGCGGAGGAGAAGCGCGAGGAGATCGCGGGGATTCTGCGCGGCGCGAAGCAGGACGCCGCGGTGATCACCGATCCCGCCTCGATCGCCTGGCTGCTCAACATCCGCGGCAGCGACGTGTCGTTCAACCCGATCGCGCTGGGCTTCGCGGTCGTGCATGCCGATGGCGGCTGCGAGCTGTTCATGGCGCCGCAGAAGATCCCGCCGGCGACGCGGGAGTGGCTCGGCAACGCCGTCTCGGTGCAGGACCGCGCGGCGCTGCCGGGGGCGCTGGCGCGGCTCAAGGGCAAGCGCGTGCGGGTGGATGCGGCGGGCTCGCCGGCCTGGTTCGCGCAGACGCTGCGGGCGGCGGGGGCCGAGGTGGTGGCGGCGATGGACCCGTGCATGCTGCCCAAGGCGTGCAAGAACCCGGTGGAGCAGCAGGGCAGCCGCGACGCGCATCAGCGCGACGCGGTGGCCGTCTGCCGGTTCCTGCGCTGGCTGGAGACGGCGGCGGGGCGGGAGAGCGAGATGTCGGCGGCCGACCGGCTGCTGGCGTTGCGGGCCGAGGTGCGGGATTTCAAGGGCGAGAGTTTCCCGGCGATTTCCGGGGCGGGCGAGAACGGGGCGATCATCCACTACCGCGTGACCCCCGAGACCAACCGGGCGCTGAACGCCAACGAGGTCTATCTGATCGACAGCGGGGCGCAGTATCTCGATGGCACCACGGACATCACCCGCACGGTGTGGACCGGGCCCGACGCGCCCTCCGATGAGCTGCGCGAGCGGTTCACGCGGGTGCTGAAGGGGCACATCGCCATCGCCACGCTGGTGTTTCCCGCCGGCGTCTGCGGCAACCATCTCGACAGTTTTGCCCGTTCGGCGCTGTGGCAGGCCGGGCTCGACTATGACCATGGCACCGGGCATGGCGTGGGCTCGTATCTGTCGGTGCATGAGGGGCCGGTGAGCCTGTCGCGCGCGGCGCGGCCGATCCCGCTGGCGGCGGGGATGATCCTGTCGAACGAGCCGGGCTTCTACCTGCCGGGCGCCTACGGCATCCGCATCGAGAACCTGCTGATGGTGCAGCCCGCCGAGTTCCCGGCGGCGAAGAAGCCATTTCTGCGCTTCGAGACGCTGACCCTGGCGCCGTTCGACCGCCGGCTGATCGCGCCCTGGCTGCTGAGCCGGGCCGAGGTCGAGTGGCTCGACGCCTATCACGCCCGGGTGGCCGCCGAGGTGGTGCCGCATATGCCGGAGGGGGATCGGGCCTGGCTTGAGGGGGCCTGCGCGCCGCTCTGAGGGCGGCACTCACTTTGTTGTGAGTCACGGCGGCCGTGATTGACGGGCGTTGGGCGATGCTATTGCGTGCGCGGATCGAGAGGGGAGCGGTGCGATGCAAAAGGGCGCGTCCGACCGGATGGATTTCGCCGCGGTCTATCGCGACGAGCTGAGCCATCTCCGCCCGAAGCCCACACCGCCCGGCGGCACTGACGCACCGCTCTCGGCGCTCTGCCTGTCCGGCGGCGGCATCCGCAGCGCGACCTTCGCGCTGGGTGTCCTGCAGACGCTGGCCAGCTACGGCGTGCTCGGCAAGTTCGACTATCTCTCCACCGTCTCGGGCGGCGGCTATATCGGGAGCTGGCTGTCGGCCTGGCGGTTGCGGGCGAAACCGCCATCCGCGGCGACTTTCATGGAGGCGGATGCGTCGGTCTTCGCCGCCCTCGGCCGCCTGCCGGGGACGACCGACGTGGAGGCGAAGGAAATCAGCGATATCCGCGCCGACAGCAATTATCTGACGCCGCGCCTCGGTGCGCTTTCGGCCGATACCTGGGCCGCCGCCGGCCTGTTCATGCGCAACATCCTGCTGAACTGGCTGATCTTCGCGCCGTTCTTCATGGCCGTGATCTTCATCCCCTGGATCTGCTTCGGCGTGCTGGCGGTCATGGACACGCACGGGGCATGGGGCGATGCCTTCGCCTGGGCCGGCCCCATCATGCTGACCCTCGCGCTTGGATACACGTCCTACTGCCGGCGGCTGGGGAAGGGGCGGTGGACGACGGATGCGCGGTTCGTTTTCTTCACGCTCCTTCCCGTTGTCGTCGCCGCGATGTGTTTCACGGCCATCGCGGCGATGGCACCGGCACAGCGGCCGTTCGGCTTCGACCCTGGCGCGACCGCTGGCGCGGGTCTCGCCTGCTTTCTGCTGGCGTCCATCGCGGCGAGCGTCCGGCTCTGGATGCGGCATGGGGAAAGCTGGCGCGGCGTGCTGGGCGACCTGCTGGCATCCGTCCTGGCGGGCGCGTTCGTGGGCCTGGTGCTGAGTGGCGGGGTCCATCTGGTTGACCGCGTGCCGAAGGGGGGCGGCGAGACGCCGGTGGCGGCGCCGGTGGTCTGCGCGCCCTGCCACGGCGCCTGCATCGTCGCACTCTGTCCGGCGCCGGTGGCCGCCGCGCCGTGCCCGGCGCTCTGCGTGGCCGCCTGCCAGCCGTCCTGTGGCGCAGCGGCGGAGACGCCGCGGTGGAGTGCCTGGTATCGTGACGCGCGGGTCTGGCTCGCCGTGCTCGGCAGCGCCTGGATGATGCTGGCGCTCTTCGCCGGCGACCTGGTGTTCGTGATCGCGCGCAACACGCTGTATGGCAAGGCGAGCGACGGCGACAAGGAGCGCGAATGGCTCGGCCGCGCCGCCGGCTGGTTCGGCGCGGCGGGGCTGGGATGGACCCTGTTCGCCGCCATCGCCCTGTTCGGCCCGCAACTGCTGGACGACCTGATCGCGACCGGCTGGCATGCGCTTGCCGGCGCGCTGGCGGCGGGCGGGATTCCTGGCCTCTTCGCCCTGGTGGTGTCGGCGGGCTCGAAAACCGGCCCCGCGGTCGGCGGGGTGGTGAAGCGCGTCGGGCTGATGGGGGTCGCCGAGATCGCCGGCGCCGTGTTCGCGGTCGGCCTCGCGATCGGGCTCAGTCAGCTTGATGAGGTCGTCAGCGCGAACATCGAGCATTTATCGACCGTGTTCGGGGTCTTTGCTCCGTCCGCCTTCGACCCGGGCGTTGTCGACTGGACCAGGCTGCAGATCGACATCGCCTGCGCGGTGGCGCTCCTGCTGGTCAGCGTCGTCATGTCGGTCTTGCTCGACGTCAATCGCTTCTCGCTCCACGCGTTCTATCGCAACCGCCTGGTCCGTGCCTTCCTCGGCTCGGCGCGGGCCAATGCCAAGGACGGAACGCGCGCGCCTGATCCCTTCACCGGCCTCGACACGCGCGACAATCCGCGACTATGCGACCTGGCTCCGGTCGCCCCGCTGCATATCGTCAACGCCACGCTGAACGTCGTCGCCACCGAGAACACGGCCTGGCAGGAGCGCAAGGCGGAGCCCTTCACCTTCTCGCCGCTGCACAGCGGCAGCGCGCGCCTCGGCTACCGGCCCAGCGAGACGTATGCCAGCGGTGTCACCCTCGGCACCGCCATGGCGATCTCGGGCGCCGCGGTCAGCCCCAACATGGGCTACCAGTCCTCGCCGCTGCTGGGCTTCCTGCTCATGCTCTTCAACATCCGGCTCGGCTGGTGGCTCGGCAATCCCCGCAATGCCGCCTTCAGCCGGCAGGGGCCGAGATTCGCGCTCGTCACCCTGCTGAAGGAGCTGTTCGGCCACACCACTGACGATGCCAGCGACATCTATCTCTCCGATGGCGGGCATTTCGAAAACCTTGGGCTGTACGAAATGGTCCGCCGCCGCTGCCGCGTCATCGTCGTCAGCGACGCCGATGCCGATGGCGGAGCCGCCTACGAGAATCTCGGCAACGCCATTCGCAAGGTCCGCATCGATTTCGGCGTCGAGATCGAGCGTCGGACGCCGCTGCCGCAGCCGCGGGCCGACAAGCCCGCGCCCGGTCCGGATGCCGCGATCTTCGCCATCAGGTATCCGCCGGTGGCAGGCGCCGCGCAGCCGCCCGCCGAGGGCACGCTGATCTACATCAAGCCCGGCTTTCACGGCGACGAACCGGCCGACGTCATCAGCTACGCCACCGCCAACCGCGAATTCCCGCATGAGTCGACGGCCGACCAGTGGTTCAGCGAATCCCAGTTCGAGGCTTACCGCGCGCTGGGGGCCTATATCGCGCAGAGCGTGTTCACCGGCGGTGGGGCCAATCTCGCCCGTCCCGGGGATCTCAGTGCGCTCGTGATCAACGCCAGGCGGTACGCCAACCGGGCGCGCTGGACTGGCCGGCCGGCGGCCTGATCGTCCGCTATCGGGCCGGTGCGCCATTTGCGCCAATGCGTGCGCCATTCGGCGCGCCATTGCGCGCTGGGGAATGGCGCGTTGAATGGCGCGGGAATGGCGCAGCAATGGCGCGGAATGGCGCTGGGGATGCCGGCTGTTGGACTGTGATATGTGTGATATCAACGCATTAACCTGCGCCATTGGGCGTTGGCCGCGCCATTGGCGCAATGGCGCGCCACTGCGCCATGCGCGCGCCATTAGGACATCCGCGTCTGCCGCTCTCGGATGCGCCATGCACACCGCCTAAGCGGTGTGTCATGGCGCACCGGAGCAGCTCGGGCCCGTTGTACGGAATAAAGTGAGTACGTACTATGTGAACCTGTTTCGAAACCGTGTCAAGCGCGATGTGAACATATCACGAACGCATGCGCGTCATGGCGGTACGCCCCTCCACCGCCCTATGCCAGGGGCCCCTTGGCGACCGATCGCCGCGCGTGGCGCGGCGGTCGGCCGCGGGGGCAACACCGTTTGGTGAGGGAACGGTCAGCGTGCCGAACACTCCATAACAATTTCAGACATTTGTGTGGTGATCTTTAGGTCGTCAGAGAGATCAATTTTCCGATCCTTAACGCTCCCTTAACCATGGGGGCGCGGCAACCTGTCATATTAACCCTCGAATCGGGCCGTCGCCGCGTTGTGCGGGCAAGGACGGACCCGGCGAGGGCGAGCATGCTCGATCAAGCCGACCGCACGGTCTTGGTACGCTGGTGCCGGACCCGTCATGTCACCTGGGCGGCGCTGTCCGGAGCGCCGGAGCATCCGGTGATTTCGCTGCTGGCCGAGGAAGGGCCGTGGGCGGCCCTGCGCCTCAGCCATGAGCCGTCGGGCTGGATGCTGGCGACCGAGGGCGGCGAGACGCTGGCGGCGGCCTCGAGCCTGCCGGCGCTGCTCGATGCCATGGATGCGGGGATTGCCGAGCTGGCGCCGGGCGGCGCGGCTCAGGTTTCGCTGCCGAAGCCGAATACGGTCGGGTCGGCGATCACGTAGCCCTGGCCGCGGACCGAGAGGATGGTGCGGCGCGAGGCGCCGTGGTCGCTCAGCTTGCGGCGCAGTTTCAGCACCAGCTGGTCGACGCTGCGGTCGTCGGCATGCAGCACGCGGCGCAGGGCGGCGCGGGCCAGCCATTCGCGGGAGACGCTGGTGCCGGCCGCCTCCAGCAGGGTGGTGAGCGCGACGTATTCGGCGTCGCTCAGGGCGGTGCGCCTGCCATCGGCGCCGAGCAGGGTGTGGGCGGCGGCGTCGATCGAGATCTGCGCCGGCGCCGCGCTCCCCGGGCGTTGCAGCCGGCGATGGAGAGCGCGGACGCGGGCGACCAGCTCGGGCAGGGCCAGCGGCTTGATGATGTAGTCGTCGGCCCCGGTGTCGAGGCCGCGCACGCGGGTGGCTTCGGCGCCGTCGGCGGTCACCACGATGACGCCGCAATCGCCGGCGGCGGAAAAGTCCTCCACCAGGTCGAGCCCGTCCATGTCGGGCAGGCCGAGATCGATCAGCGCGATCGCCGGCGCGAACTCGGCCTTGCGCGCAATGGCCTCGGCCCCGGAGGCGGCCAGCTCGGTTGTCATGCCCGCCTGCTGCAGCGCCGCCTGCATGGTGGCCGCGATGGTCGCGGTATCCTCGACGATGAGCACCCGGATGTCGGGGTCGCCCTTGGCCGCACGTGGTTGGGTCGGTCGCTTCATTGACGCAGCCCTGCTTGTCCCGGTCTCAGTGTTTGGCTCCGCGCGTGGCGGTTCGTCTTGTATGAGAACAGACTAGCGCAGCGAAATGGTTAACGCGATGCCCCTTCGGCGATCGCCCGCCATTCCGCTTCGCTGACCGTGCGGACGCCAAGCTCGGCGGCCTTGCGGGCCTTGGAACCGGCGTCGGCGCCGACCACGACGAGATCGGTCTTCTTGGAAACGCTGTCGGTGACGCGGGCGCCGAGGCGCTCGGCCATCGCCTTGGCCTCCGGGCGGGTCATGGTTTCCAGCGTGCCGGTGAAGACGACGATCTTGCCGGACAGCTCGCCGCCGCCGGCCTGTTCGGCGTCCTCGATGGCGAGCAGGCCGGCGAGCTCGTCGACGGTGGCGACGTTGCGCGGCTCGGCGAAGAACTCGGCGAGTTCCTCGGCGATGGCGGGGCCGATGCCAAGGATGCTGCCGAGCGCGCTGCGGGCCTCCGAGCCGACCATGACGGCGTCCGCCATCTGGGCGCGCCAGGCGGCGAAGCTGCCGTAGTGGCGGGCGAGCAGCTTGGCGTTGGCCTCGCCGATGCGGCGGATGCCCAGCGCGAAGATGAACCGGGCCAGCGGGATCGTGCGCCGGGCGGCGATGGCGGCCGAGAGGTTGCGCGCGGAGAGCTCGCCCCACCCCTCGCGGGTGGCGATCGCCGCCTCATGCGCGGGCAGGCGGAAGATGTCCGCGGGGCCGCGCACCAGGCCCTCGGCGTGGAACTCGCGGATGGTCTTCTCGCCGAGCCCCTCGATGTCGAAGGCGCCGCGCGAGACGAAATGGATCAGCCGTTCCTCGACCTGGGCGGCGCAGGTGAGCCCGCCGGTGCAGCGCTTGACCACCTCGCCGGGGGCGCGCAGGGCGGCGCTGCCGCAGACCGGGCAGGTGTCGGGGAAGCGATAGGGCTGCGCGTCGGCCGGGCGTTTGTCGGCGATGACGGCGACCACCTGGGGGATGACGTCGCCGGCGCGCTGGATCACCACGGTGTCGCCGATGCGGATGTCCTTCCGCGCGATCTCGTCCTCGTTGTGCAGCGTCGCGTTGCGCACCAGCACGCCGCCGACATTGACGGGGGTGAGGCGGGCGACGGGGGTGAGGGCGCCGGTGCGGCCGAGCTGGATGTCGATGCCCTCGAGGAGGGTGGTGGCCTGCTCGGCGGGGAATTTCCAGGCGATGGCCCAGCGCGGCGCGCGGCCGACGAAGCCGAGGCGGCGCTGCAGGGCGAGGTCGTCGAGCTTGTAGACGACGCCGTCGATATCGTAGGCGAGGCCGGCGCGGGCGGCGCCGATCTCGGCCTGGAAGGCGGCGGCCTCGGCCTCGTCGCGCAGCAGGCGGGAGAGCGGATTGACGGTGAAGCCCCAGGCGCGGAGCTGGTCGAGATAGCCGGAATGGGTCTCGGCGACGGGGGTGCTGGCCTCGCCCATGGCATAGGCGAAGAGCGAGAGCGGGCGGCCGGCGGTGATGCCGGCGTCGAGCTGGCGCAGGCTGCCGGCGGCGGCGTTGCGCGGGTTGGCGAACACCTTGTCGCCGGCGGCCTCCTGGGCGGCGTTCATGGCCAGGAAGTCGGCCTTGCTCATGAACACCTCGCCGCGGATTTCGATGCGGGCCGGGCAGGGGGCGGGCAGGGAGGTCGGCAAGGACTTCAGGGTGCGCAGATTGGCGGTGACGTCCTCGCCCTCGGTGCCGTCGCCGCGGGTGGCGCCGCGGACGAATATTCCCCCCTCGTAGGTCAGCGAAATCGACAGGCCGTCGATCTTGGGTTCGGCGACGAAGGCCAGCGCGCCCTCGATGCCGAGGAAGCGGCGGATGCGGTCGCAGAACTCGGTGAAATCGGCGTCGTCGAAGGCATTGTCGAGCGAGAGCATCGGCACGCCGTGGCGGACCTTGGCGAAGCCGGAGGCCGGCGCGGCGCCGACGCGGCTGGCGGCGTCCTCGGCGGCGAGGGCGGGGAAGGCGGCGAGCAGGGCCGCATGCCGCCGGCGCAGCGCGTCGTAGTCGGCATCCGAGATCTCGGGCGCATCCTGTTGATGATACAACACATCGTGCCGTGCGATTGCGGCCGCGAGGGCGGCGAGCTCGGCACGGGCTTCGGGTTCGGTGAGGTCCTGGGGGGTGTTCACGCTGTCGCTCTCGTTCGATCGCCTGTCATCGTCATGAAGCAGCGTCGCGCGCAAAGCCCGAGGATCGCAACATCGATCATCAGGCCGAGCGGGACATGGGTGAGGTCGGCGACCACCGGAGCGATGATCGCGGCGGGAAAGACCAGCGCCAGCAGCGCGGTCTCGCCGCGCCGCCAGGGCCGGATCGCGGTTTCCGATGCCAGGAACGCCACCGCGAGGACCGCGAGGATCTGGTCATTGAACGACAGCACGGGCATGGCGAGCAGGGTGGCGGCGACCAGCAGCGCCTTGGCGGCCGGCCCGGCGGCCCGGCGCGCGCCGATCCACACCAGGACGCCCATGGCGATGGCACTGGCGGCCTGGGCGGCGGAGGCCCAGCGGAGGGGGGCGCCGAGCAGGAGCAGCGCGGCGAGGACGGTGGGGAAGTCGGCGAGGTTGATCCGGCCGGTGGTATACACCGCATCGGCCCCGGCGGCGGCGGTCAGGTAGCCCGACCAGGTCGCGGGTCCCAGAAGCGGCAGGGTCAGCGCGACCAGCCCGCAAACCGTCAGCAGGGCCGCCAGCAGCATCCGCCAACGCCCGGTGGCGAGCAGCCAGATCGGCGCCAGCATGGCGATATGCGGCTTGTAGCAGAGCGCGCCGAGCGCGATGCCGGCCATGCCGGGCCGGCGATCGGCCAGCAGCAGGGCGGTGCCGAGCAGGGCGGCGTTGAGGAAGGCGTTCTGGCCCATGAACACGGTCCAGGCGGTGGCGGGGAAGGCCAGGGCGGGCAGGATCCACCAGCGGCCACATGTGCCCATGGCGCCGCGGAGCGTCGCGAGGAACAGTCCGGCGGTGACGGCGATGAACACGGCATGGGCGAGCGGGTAGGGCAGCAGGGCCAACAGGGCGCAGGGCAGCAGGAAGACGGGGGGATAGAGGAAAAAGACGTAGGGCCCGCCATTGCCGCTCAGAGCGAGCTCGGCCGCGGCGTGCGCGGCCTGGTCGTAGACCAGGGCCGGGGTGCCGGCGAGGACCAGGCGGCCGGCGGCGTAGAAGCTGAGGAAGTCGACCGAGAGGGGCCAGGGGGGGCCGAGAACCCCGTTCTGCCGCAGGCCGACCCAGGCGAGCAGGCCAGTCTCGATGGCAAGCAGGGCCCCGCTGCACAGCACCACCCACGCGGCGGGCCGCCAGCCGGCTGGCGTCACTTGGCCTCCAACAGGCTCGCGGCCGCGGCGCGTGCGGCGGGGGTGACGGTTTCGCCGGCCAGCATGCGGGCGATTTCCTCGAGGCGCAGATCGCCTTCCAGGGGGGCCACGAGCGTGGAGGCGCGGCCTTTCGCCACCTGCTTGGAGACCTGGAGGTGGCCGGCGCCGCGGGCGGCGACCTGGGGGGAATGGGTGACCAGCAGCACCTGGACGCGCTCGGCGACGCGGCTCAGGCGCTCGCCGACGGCGGCCGCGGTGGCGCCGCCGATGCCGCTGTCGACCTCGTCGAACACCAGGGTCGGCACCGTCGAGCCGCCGGCGAGGACGACCTTGAGGGCCAGCATCAGGCGCGAGAGCTCGCCGCCGGAGGCGACCTTGGCCAGGGGGCCGGGGGTCTGGCCGGGGTTGGTGGCGATCAGGAAGCGGACCTCGTCGGCGCCGAGCGCGCTCCAGGCGGCCTCGGCGAGCGGCCCGACCGCGGCGGTGAAGCGGGCGCGTTCGAGGCGGAGCGGCGGCAGTTCCTTGGCGATGGCGCGGTCGAGCTTCTCGGCCGCCCGCTTGCGCGCCTCGGAGAGCTTGCCGCAGGCGGCGGCGAACCGGGCCCGCGCGGCGGCGGCGGCGCGCTCGAGGTCCTCGACGCGGGCGGTGCCGGTGTCGAGCGCGGCCAGGCGCTCGGCGAGCGCGGCTTTCAGGGCGGGCAGCTCGACGACGGCGACACCGTGCTTGCGCGCGGCGGCGCGCAGCGCGAACAGCCGTTCCTCCACGCGTTCCAGCAGGCGCGGGTCGGCTTCTGCCTCGCTGGCCAGGCGGCTCAGCAGGGTCTCGGCCTCGGCGAGGGCTTCTTCGGCACGCTCGAGGGCGGCGATGGCGGGGTTGGCTTCGGTGGCCCCCTCGGGGTCGGCCGGCGTGGCCAGGCGCTGGAGCGCGCGGGCGGCGGCGCGCAGGGCGGCGGCCGGTCCACCGCTGCGGCGGTCGCGCGGGGTCAGTTCGGCGATCGCGGTGGCGATCGCCTCGGCGCGCTTCTCGCCGCGTTGCAGTTTCTGCCGTTCGGCCGCGAGCTCCGCCTCCTCGCCGTCCGCGGGCGCGAGGCTGGCGAGTTCGTCGACGGCGTGGCGCAGCCATTCCTCGTCGCGCGCCGCCTGGGCGATCGCCTCGCGGGCGGTGTCCAGCTCGGTGACCGCGGCGCGCCAGGCCTTGTGGTCGATGACGACGGCGCGGCGCAGGCCCTCGGGCACGCCGTAGGCATCGAGCAGGCCGACATGGGTGGCGGGGTCGGCGAGGCCCATCTGCTCGTGCTGGCCCTGCACTTCGACGAGCAGGGCGCCGACGCGGCGCAGCAGCGTCGCGCCGACCGGCTGGTCGTTGATGAAGGCGCGCGAGCGGCCGTCGCGGCCGACGATGCGGCGCAGGACGATGCCGTCCTCGCACTCGATGCCCTGCTCGCCGAGCAGGGCGCTGGCGGGATGGCCGGCGGGGGGAGCGAATTCGGCGGCGACGCTGGCCTGTTCGGCGCCGGCGCGCACCAGGCCCTGCTCGGCCCGCGCGCCGAGGGCGAGGCCGAGGCTGTCGAGCAGGATCGACTTGCCGGCGCCGGTCTCACCGGTCAGCACGGTGAGGCCGGGGCCGAACCCGAGGTCCAGCCGCTCGATCAGGACAACATCGCGAATCGACAGCGCGGTCAGCATGACGCCCCCGTCCGCGCGGCCCCGATCAGAATACGGATTTCCAGAGGCGCTTGAGCAGGCCTGGCTGATCCGTCGGCGCCACCACGCCTTCGTCGCTGGCCTGGCCGGATTTCACCAGCGCCGCATAGGTATCGGTGTACCACTCGCTGCCGGGATAGTTGTAGCCGAGCACGGCCGCGGTCCGCTTGGCCTCCGGCACCATGCCAAGCGTCAGGTAGATCTCGGTCAGCCGGTGCAGCGCCTCGGCCGTGTGGTTGGTGGTCTGGTACTCGTCGACCACCTTCTGGAAGCGCCCAATGGCGCCGGCATAGAGGTGTTCGCGCTGGTAGTAGCGGCCGATCTCCATCTCCTGGCCGGCGAGATGGTCGCGGCAGAGGTCGATCTTGAGCTTGGCGTCGCGGCCATAGGCACTGTCGGGGAAGCGGTTGACCACCTCGGTGAGGGCGCCGATGGCGTCGCGCGTGGTGCGCTGGTCGCGCTTGATGTCGGTGATCTGCTCGTAGAAGCTGAGGGCGCGCAGATAGTAGGCGTAGCCGACATCGCGGTGCGAGGGATGCAGCTGGATGAAGCGGTCCAGCGTGCCGATCGCATCGGTGTAGCGCTGCTGCTTGTAGGCGACATAGCCCAGCATCAGCTGCGCGTTCACCGCCCAGGTCGAATAGGGGTAGGTCTGGTCGACGAGTTCGAACTGCTGCAGGCCGACGCGGCTGTTGCCGGCGTTGATCGCATCCAGGCCACGGCCATAGAGCTGCTCGGCGGTGAGCGACGTCGGATCGAAAGCCTCCTCCTCATTGCTGCCGCCGAACCACGAGGCGCAGCCGGACAGGGCCAGCATCGCCGCGAGCGCCAGGGCGGCGCGGCTGTTGGAGACGAAAATGGCGCGGGCGAATCGCTGCAAGTCGGTCACCGGAAGGTCTGTAGGTGCGGGCTTATAGCACGCGGGCGGGCGAGGCGAAGCCCCGGCGCACCGCCAGATCATGATTGGTTCAACTTGAAACAATCATGATCCGGCAAGCTATTGAAGAAGAGCACGATTCACGCTTTCTGACCCAACGGCCTCGAGCGATCGTGCTCTAAACCGGCGCGGCGGCCACGGGCAGCCGGCGTTCCTGCCAACTGCCGAGCGAGGGAAGCCCGGCGCCGTCGTTGCCGAGCATCTGGGCTGCCGAAGCGGGCAGCATTTCGCTGGTCATGCGCCAGTTGGCATCGTCCGCGAAGAGGGCGCGGAGCAGGCGATTGTTGAGCGCGTGGCCGCTCTTGTGGCCGACCATCCGGCCGCGCAGCCGGGCGCCGCCAAGGGCGAGATCGCCGACGGCATCGAGGATCTTGTGGCGCACGAACTCGTCATGCATGCGCAGGCCGCCCGGGTTCATGATGCGGGCGCCATCCACGACGATGGCGTTGTCGAGGCTGCCGCCGAGGGCGAGGCCGGCCGCCTGCAGGGCGGCGACATCGCCGGCGCGGCCGAAGGTGCGGGCCGGCGCGATGCCGTGGCGGAAGGTATCCAGGCCGATGCGCAGCGAGAGGGACTGCTTGCCGATCGCCTTTTCCGCGAAGTCGATGGTCATGGCGATCGTCAGGCCGGCCCGGTTGGGACGCAACTCGGCGAAGGCATCGCCGTCGCTCACGCGCACGTGCTGCAACACCTCGATCACCGGTGCGGTGGCGTTCTGGCTGACCGTTCCCGCGCAATCGATCAGGAACATGAAGCTTTGCGCCGAGCCGTCGTGAATGGGCACCTCGGGGCCGTCGATCTCGATTTCCGCATTGGTGATGCCGGCGCCATGCAAGGCGGCCATGACGTGCTCGACGGTGCCGATGACGGCCTCACGATTGCCGGGCAGGCCAAGCACGGTGCACAACCGCGTGTCGACCACATGATCGAAGCGGGCAGGAATGGCAACGCCGAGATCGGTGCGACGGAAGACGATGCCGGTGTTCACCGCCGCCGGGCGCAGCGTCATCTGCACCTTGCGGCCGGAATGCACGCCGACGCCGGTGCAGTCGATAGCCGTACGCAGGGTCTGCTGCGCGAGCGCGGCGGCGAGCAGGTCCGGCGTCTGGAAGGTCCCATGCATGGGTGCGACTTTCGGCGGTTGGCAGGCACGCAGATGATCTGCCGATCGCGGGAAGGCGGCGACCGGCAGAGCTAACCTAGGCACCCCGCCGCGTCACACCAAGTCAAGGTTTATTGCGGAATATTTCGAACCAACACGCTGAAAAACAAGGCTATTTCATGACGGCAGCGCGGCATTATGCCGCGCTGCACCATGAAGGCTCAGGTATGCTGTTTATGAAGACTGGCGGCGCAGGAACGTCGGGATCTCAATGCCGGCCTCTTCCGCACCCGAGCGGGACGCCGTGCGCGTCGTGGTTGTGAGCGATTCCTCGGCCACAACCGGGGCGTGCGGCGTCTGCTGCGGCACCGCTTCGGCATGATGCCCGCCGGCCAGCGGCAGGCCGCCACGGATGGCGCCAGTGACGATGTTGAACAGGCTGCGGCGCTGGCCGGTGGGCGGCGCCACCTCCGCTTTCTTCTCGGGGGCCAGGTTGAACAGGCCCGATCCAGCCGGACGGGCCGGCTTGGCGGTCTCGGGCTTCAACGGCTTCTGCAGATGCTCGGGGATCTGCCGGCGCGGAGCCGGCTCGTCGTCGCTGATCACCTCGACATCGCGCATCAGCAAAGCGGGCTGGGCCACGATCGGCTCAGCCGCCGGCGGCGGGGCCATGACGGGCTGCGGCTGCGGCGCGGTGCGCAGCCCGGCGGGCTGGGCCTGCGGCTGGGCGAAGCCGCGCATCTGGGCCGGGGGAACCGGCGGGGGCATGGTCCGCCCGGCACCGGGCATCGGGGTGACGCTCGGGCGCATCTGGCCAACCGCGCCGGCCGGCGCGGCCGCCTGGGTCTGCGGCTGCGGCTGCGGCTGCGACTGGGGCTGCAACTGGGGCAGGCTGGCCTGAGCGGGGGTCTCGACGTCCGAGACCGCCATCGCGCCGCCGCCGACCGCCACGAGTCGCGGCGCCTCGGTGCGGGTCACCGGCGTGTCGATGCCGGTGGCGACGACGGAGACGCGGATCTTGCCGGCAAGATTGTCGTCCACGGCCGAGCCGAAGATGATGTTGGCGTCCTCGTCGACTTCCTCGCGGATGCGGTTCGCGGCCTGGTCGACCTCGAACAGCGTCATGTCCTCGCCGCCGGTGATGTTGATCAGCAGGCCGCGGGCGCCGGCCATGCAGGTGTCCTCGAGCAGCGGGTTCGAGATCGCCGCCTCGGCCGCGCGGATGGCGCGGTTTTCGCCCTCGGCCTCGCCGGTGCCCATCATCGCCTTGCCCATCTCGCCCATGACGGTGCGGATATCCGCGAAGTCGAGATTGACCATGCCGGGGGCGACCATCAGGTCGGTCACGCCGCGCACGCCCATATAGAGGACGTTGTCGGCCATCTTGAAGGCCTCTTTCCAGCCCGTGCGGTCATTGGCGAGGCGGAAGAGGTTCTGGTTGGGGATGACGATCAGCGTGTCGACATACTGGGTGAGGTCGGCGATGCCGGCCTCGGCGGCCTTGGCGCGGCGGCTGCCCTCGAAGGTGAACGGCTTGGTGACGACGCCGACCGTCAAAATGCCGCGTTCACGCGCCATGCGCGCGATCACCGGCGCTGCCCCCGTCCCGGTGCCGCCGCCCATGCCGGCGGTGATGAACACCATGTGGGCGCCGTCGAGGTGGCGGCTGATCTCGTCGGCGGCCTCCTCGGCGGCCATGCGGCCGATCTCCGGCTTGGCGCCGGCGCCGAGTCCCTGGGTGATGTGCGGGCCAAGCTGGATGCGGCGGTCGGCGCGGGAATGCACCAGCTGCTGCGCGTCCGTGTTGGCGACGATGAACTCCACGCCCTGCAGGTTCATTGCGATCATGTTGTCGACCGCATTGGTTCCGCCGCCGCCGACTCCGACCACCGTGATGCGTGGCGTGAAGTCAGTGTGCAGTTGCGGAGTCACTGTCAGATTCAGGGTCATGGCCGGCTCATCTCCCCAGGGGATTGGCGTTGTAACGTGTGAATGCGATTCGCATCGGCATCACAGGCGATCTCGGAAAAAATCGAACACGCGGCGCATCAGGCTCCGCGGTCCTTCGTCGTCGAGGTCAATGTCGTGCATCGTCCGCCCCTCGCCGGCGACCCAGCCGAGCAGGCCGACCGCGGTGGCGAAGGCGGGGCCGGTGGCCGAATCGGGCAGGCCGCGCAGGGGGGCGGGGCGGCCGCCGCGCACCTGGCCGCCGAGCATCCGGTTGGCCATCTCGCGCACGCCGGAGAGCTGGCTGGCACCACCCGTCAACACGATGCGGTGGCCGGCCGCGCGCACCAGGCCCGAGGCCTCCAGCCGGTCGCGCACGAGCTCGAAGGTCTCCTCGAGGCGCGGCGTGATGATGTTCACCAGCATCGAGCGCGGCACCTTGGCGATGTGGTGCTCCTCCTCGCCGACCATCGGCACCGGCAGCATCTCGCGCTCGTCGTCGGGGCTGGCCAGCACCGAGCCCGACAGCGTCTTGAGCCGTTCGGCATGAGCAACGGGGGTGGAGAGCACGCGGGCGATGTCGTTGGTGACGTGCGCGCCGCCGACAGGCAGCTGGCCGGTGTGCAGCAGGTGTCCCTCGGCGAAGACCGCCATGCCGGTGGTGCCGCCGCCCATGTCGAGCACGGTGGCGCCAAGCAGGCGTTCCTCGGCGGCCAGTGTCGCCATCCCCGCGGCCATGGGGGCGGAGATGAGGTCGGCGATTTCCAGATCGCAGCGGGCGAGGCAGGCATCGAGCGTGCGCAGCGAGGTGGTCACCGCGTCGATGACATGCAGCTTCGCCGTGAGCGTGTCGCAGAACAGTCCGCGCGGATCATTGACGCCGTCCGCATCATCGGTGCCGAAAGCCAACGGCAGGTTGTGGATGATAGAGCGCCCCTCGGCCACGGCGCGGGTGCGCGCGGCAGCGAGGACACGGCGGATATCCTGCTCGACGACGGCACGGCCGCCGATCGGCCATTGCACGTTCAGCAGCCGGCTCTCGGGCTGCCCGGCGGAGAGGTTCACATAGACTTTTCGCAGCTGGGTGCCCGCTTCTTCCTCGGCCTGGCCGACGGCGGCGCGGATCGCGCGCTCGGCATCCTCGACGTCGACGATGCCGCCGGCGCGCACGCCACGGCCCTTCTGCCAGCCGAAGCCGAGCACCCGCACCGAACCGTCGCTCTCCACGCGGCCGATGGCGCAGACGATCTTGGTCGTGCCAATATCGAGAACGCCGAACGGCCCGGACTGCCGCGGGCGACCTCGCGGTCGTTCGCCGGGCAGGTCGGGCGGGCCGGGCTGGACCGGCGGCGCGAGGCGGCGGGACATTTCGTTCATGCCGGTTTCCTCGCGGGCGTCCGCGGCGCCTCGCCGGCCGGGCGCACAACGAGACGGTCGGGCAGGCGCAGATCGATCACCGCCAGCGGACGGTCCAGCAGCGCATGGCTCGCCTGCAGGCCGGCGAGCTTGGCCAGCGCCGCGGCCTCCGCGCCTTCGGGCAGCATCACGTCCGCGCCATTGTTCATCCGAAGGTTCCAGCGCCGATCGCCAACTCGCACCGCGGCCACCAGGTGCGCCTGCACCTCGGGCTGGGCGGCAAGAAGTTCCAGCAGGGCGGCGGCAGCTTTCGGCGCGCCGATCCCGACCACCAGCGGCAACTGACCGGCGAACACCGCCACATCGCTGTCGGCGACGATGCCGCCATCGCGATCGACGAGCGCGAATTTCCCTTCGTTCTGCCACACCGCGAACGGCCGCCGCTCGACCAGTTGCACGACGATGACCCCGGGCAGGCGCCGCTCGACGGTCGCCGACTGGACCCAGGTGATGGACTCCAGCCGCGCCCGCGCATCGGCGAGCGAGAAGCCGAGAATTGGATCGCCGGTGCTCACACCCAGCGCGGCGCGGACCATCGCTTCCGGCGTCTTCTGGCGCCCCTCGATGCGGATTGCCTGCACGGTGAAGCCAAGCCGGCCCGTCGTGTCAGCCACGCGTTCGCTGAAGCTTGCCCCCCGACCGATCGCCTGCACGACGATGCTGCCGACCAGGAGGACCCCGACCACGACACCGCCGATGATCGCGGGACGCAACAATTCGCGCTGCTTACGCAGCAGCAGCTTCCACCGCCCAGGCCGGTCCTGCATGTGCGCGAAGGCGGGCGGCGGTGCCTTTACGCGCGACATGCGGCATTCTCCACCATCCAGGCGCAGAGCTGCGGAAACGAAAATCCCTTGTAGGCGGCTTGCTCCGGCAGCAACGATGTGGGGGTCAGGCCGGGCTGGGTGTTGACCTCGAGCAGCACCAGGCGGCCAGGTTCGCCGGCCGTGTCGTCGTAGCGGAAATCAGACCGCGTGGCGCCCCTGCAACCCAGCGCGCGGTGGGCGGCGAGCGCCACGTCGAGCGCGCGGGCGTAAACCTCGGGATGCACAGCGGCGGGAACGACATGATGGGAGCCGCCCTCGGCGTATTTCGCTTCATAGTCATAGAACTGGTTGTCGGAGACGATCTCGGTCACCGCCAACGCCTGCTCGCCCATGACGGCGACGGTCAATTCGCGGCCGGGGATGTATTCCTCCACCATCGCGGTTGGCCCGAACTGCCAGGCCGCGGCGACCGAGGCGCGGCGATTGCCGCCTTCGCGCATGATCTCGACGCCGACCGAGGAGCCCTCGTTCACCGGCTTGACGACGTAAGGGAGAGGCATCGGATCGGCGTGCTCGAGTGCCGCAACATCGACTGGACCGCCCTTGGCAATCGGCAAACCCGCAGCCGCGAACACGGCCTTTGCCGCCGCCTTGTCCATCGCCAGTGCCGACGCACGCACGCCGGAGTGGGTATAGGGTATGCCCAGCCAGTCAAGCACGCCCTGGATCGCGCCATCTTCGCCAAAGCGGCCGTGCAGGGCATTGAACACCACGTCAGGCCGCGGATCGAGGGCGGCAAGCACCTTGCGCAGGTCGTCGTTCACTTCGATGGGCGTGACCTCGTAGCCCGCGGCGCGCAGGGCAACGATCACCTGCCGTCCGGACGACAGGCTCACCTCACGCTCGGCGGACATGCCGCCATACAACACCGCCACGCGCGTCATCGCCCTGCCTCCGATCCCGGAACGCCGATCCGCCGTATTTCCCACTCCAGCGAAACCCCGCTCATCGCCTTCACGCGACGCCGCAGTTCCTCGCCGAGTCCCTCGATATCAGCCGCCGTCGCGTCGCCCATATTCAAAAGGAAGTTGCAGTGCTTTTCCGACACCATCGCGCCGCCGCGCACGAGCCCGCGCCCGCTGGCGGCGTCGATCAATTCCCAGGCCTTCTGGTCCGGCGGATTGCGGAACGTCGATCCGCCCGTGCGCGCCCGCACCGGCTGACTCGCCTCGCGCGCCGCCTTGATATCGGCCATCCGCCCGGCGATCACCGCGGGATCGCCCGGCGTCGCGCGGAACCGCGCCCGCACCACCACCGCGCCCGCGGGCAGCGTCGAGTGGCGATAGGCGAAGGCCAGCTTCGCCGCCGGCAGCCGCACCAGTTCGCCCGAGCGCGTCACCACCTCGGCCCAGTCCAGCATGGTCGCGACATCGTTGCCGTAGGCCCCGGCATTCATCACCACCGCGCCGCCGATGCTGCCGGGAATGCCCGAGAGAAACTCCAGCCCCGCCAGCCCCGCCGCCGCCGCATGTTCGGATACCGTCACGTCGAGCGCCGCCGCCCCGGCGATCACGCCATCAGCCTCCACCTCGATGCCCCCGAAGCCGCGCGCGAGCTTGATGGTCACGCCGGGAATGCCGCCATCGCGCACGATCAGGTTCGATGCCGCGCCGATCACGAAAACCGGAATCTCCGAGGGCAGCGCTGCAAGAAAATCGCGGAGGTCCTCCACATCGGCCGGCCGCACCAGCGCCTCCGCCGGTCCGCCCACGCGAAACCACGTCGTCGGTGCCAAGGCCGCCTCGTACGCCACCCGGCCGCGCACAGGCGGCAGCGAGAGGCGGGCAGGGGCCTCGGCGACCATCATCGGCCACCCTCCGTCCGGCGCGGCGACTCGGCCTGCAGCGCGGTCAGCTGCGCCGGCAGATTGGCCGCCCACTGCGTGATGTTGCCCGCACCCAGGCACACCACGAAATCGCCGGACCGGGCGATCGCATGCACCATCTCCGCTAGGTGCTCCGGCCCCGGCAGCGGCACCACGCTGCGATGCCCGCGGGCGCGCAGCCCCTCGACCAGCGCATCGCGCGTCACCCCCGCGATCGGCTGCTCGCCGGCGGCATAGACGTCCGCCACGATCACCGTGCCGGCATCGTTCATGCAGGTGCAGAACTCGGCGAACAGCGATTCGAGCCGCGTGTAGCGATGCGGCTGCACCACGGCCACCACGTTGCGCGCCCCCGCCTGCCGCGCCGCCTTCAGCACGGCCGCGATCTCCACCGGATGATGCCCGTAGTCGTCGATGATGGTGATCCCGCCAACCTCGCCCGTCTTGGTGAAGCGCCGCTTCACGCCACGGAAATTCGCGAACGCCGTGCGCAGCGTGGCGTCGTCGATCTCCATTTCCATGCCGATCGCGATCGCCGCCAGCGCGTTCTGCACATTGTGCTGCCCAAGCATCGGCAGCCGGAACGGTCCCATCCGCCCCGAGCGCCCGCGCAGCCGGTCGGTCACCATCACCTCGAAGGTCGTGCCGAGCTTGTCCGGCATGATCCGTTCTGCCCGAACATCGGCCTGCGGCGAAAATCCGTAGGTGACAACACGGCGATCGGCGAGATGCGGGATCATCTGCTGCACCGCCGGATGGTCCATGCACAGCACCGCGAAGCCGTAGAACGGGATGTTCTGGACGAACTGATGATACCCCGCGGTCATCGCCTCGGCCGTGCCCCAGTGATCGAGATGCTCGGGATCCATGTTGGTCACCACGGCGATCGTCGCCGGCAGGCGCAGGAAGCTGCCGTCGCTCTCGTCAGCCTCCACCACCATCCAGTCGCCGGCGCCGAGGCGCGTATTGGTGCCATAGGCATTAATGATGCCGCCGTTGATCACCGTCGGGTCGAGATGCGCCGCTTCCAGTACGCAGGCCACCAGCGACGTCGTCGTCGTCTTGCCATGCGTGCCGCCCACGGCGATTGACCAGCGCAGGCGCATCAGCTCAGCCAGCATCTCGGCCCGCCGCACGACTGGAATCAGCCGCGCGCGGGCGGCCTGCACTTCAGGATTATCCGGCTTCACCGCGGTCGAGACCACCACCACCTGGCTGGCCCCGAGATTGGCCGCGGCATGTCCGACCGCGACGGGAATACCCGACTCGCGCAGGCGCTTCACATTGGCGCTGTCCGCGATGTCGCTGCCCTGAACGGCGTAGCCGAGATTGTGCAGCACCTCGGCGATCCCGGACATGCCGATGCCGCCGATGCCGACAAAGTGGATAGTCCCGATCGAGAGCGGCAGGGCCCTCATGGCGTGCGCTCCTTGGCGGCAGCGAGTCGTTCAACCGCGTCGGCCAGCCTGGCCGCCGCATCCATCCTCCCGCATACGGCAGCCAATCGAGCCGCTTCAACCAGGCGCTCCGGCGTGGTGAAAAGTTCGGTCAGGAGAGCGCCGAGCGAAGCGGCGGTGAGGTCTTTCTGCCGAAGCACCCATGCGCCCTCCAGCGCCTTGGCGTTGGCGGTCTGGTGGTCGTCGATCGCATCCGGCAATGGAACCAGTATGGCGGGCCGGCCGGCGACCGAGAGTTCGGCGACCGTGGAAGCGCCGGCACGGGCAATGACCAGGTGAGCAGCCTCCAAGCGGGCCGCGACATCGCCGAAGAACGATGCCAGAACAGCTGAAATCCCCGACCGTTCATAGGCCGCCTGCACCCGAGCGAGATCCTCGGCACGGCATTGCTGGGTTACCCGCAGCCGGGCCCTCAACACCTCCGGGAGTGCGGCGAGCGCCTCCGGCACCACGTCGCTGAACACGCGTGCGCCGAGCGAGCCGCCGAGCACCAGGAGGCGAATCTCCCCGCTTGGCGCCGTGTAGGTGTTTCCGGCAAGCGCCATGATCGCGGGACGCACCGGATTGCCGGTGACCTCGCGCGCAACCCCCTCCGGCACCCGGGTCGTGCGCTCATGGCTCAGGGCGAGAAGATCGGCGAACCGGCTGAGCATCCGGTTTGCTCGGCCGGCGGCGCCGTTCTGCTCGTGCAGCACCACGACCGGACGGCGGAACAGCGATTGCGCTGCAAGTACAGGCGGCACCGAAGGATAGCCGCCGAAGCACACGATCGCCGCGGTCCGCTCGCGCGCCAGAATGCCGCGCGCCTGCAGCGTGCCGAGCATCAACGTGAGCGCACCCCACAAGGCACGCAGCGGACCACGTCCGGCGATACCCGCGCCGGCCAGGACAAAGCGCGCCCCCTGCGCAAACACCGGCGAAGCCAGGCCGCTCGAGCGCACGTCCGTCATCAGCGCGATTCGATGCCCGCGCTGCAACAGTTCGGAGGCGAGCGCCTCCGCCGGGAACAAATGGCCGCCGGTGCCGCCGGCAGCGATCATGATGCGCCCCTGAGTCACGGTGCCTCGCCGGGGTGCCGGCGGCGTGTCAATGCCAGCAGCATGCCCATGCCGAGCGCCACGGCGATGACCGATGATCCGCCATACGAAATGAATGGCAGGGTCATGCCCTTGGTCGGGATCAGGTGCAACGTCGAGGCCATGTTAACGAAGGCCTGCAATCCGAATCCACCGGCGAGCCCGCTCGCGGCCAGCACCACGAACATGTCATTGTCCGCCTGCACGCGCAGCATGCCGCGCAGCACGATGAAGGCGAATACGGCGAGGATAACCAGACAGATCACCAGACCAAATTCTTCGCCGGCGACCGCGAAAACGAAGTCCGCATGGGCGTCTGGGATCGTGTCCTTCACATGCCCCTCACCGGGTCCGCGGCCAAGCAGGCCCCCGTTGCCGAACGCCTCCATGGCGCGCTTGATCTGATAGTTGCCATTGCCCGATGAATCGAGGAATGCCGCAACCCGGCTTTGCACATGAGGAAAGAACGTGTAGGCGCCGACGGCGGCCACGCCGATTGCTGCGGCACCGATGCCGACAAAGGCCATATGGATGCCGGATATGAACAGCTGCAAGGCAAACACGCCGAGCAGCACAGCCAACATTCCCATATCCGGCTGCGACTTCAGCAGCAGCGCAATCAAGCCGAATACGCCGAAGGCCGCGAGCATGCCCGGGAATGTCTTGCTCCGCTTGCCTTCGGCCAACAGCCAGGCGGCTGCGACGGCGAAGCACGGCTTGAGGAATTCGCTTGGCTGGAGCGACATCCCAGGCAATGAAATCCAGCGCCGCGCGCCTTTGATCTCGACGCCGGCGACAAGTGTCATGGCCGTGAGGCCAAGGGCGATCAGGCATCCCACGACCGCTACCCGGCGAACGCCTCGCGGGGTCAGCAAGCTGACTGCGATCACGACAAGCGCCGCGAGGGCCAGGAACACGACCTGCTTGAGGATGAAGATGTCCCGTGCGGTATGAATCCGCTCGGCCACGGCCGGGCTGGCGGCGAGCATCATGATGTAGCCAAAGCCGATCAACATCGTGATGGCCATCAGCGTCCAGCGATCAACCGTCCACCACCAACGCCCCAGCACGGAGGTGTCGGCACGCGAGAGCACGGGCATCAGGCAGTTCTCCCTTCGGCGAGTTCACCGACCAGTGCGCGAAACCGATCGCCGCGCTGGTCGAAGCCGGTGAACTGGTCCCAGCTTGCGCAGGCTGGCGAGAGCAATACGACTGGGGCCAGGCCAGTCCGCCCGGCTTCGGCGGCCTCGCGAGTCGCGTTCTCAAGGGTTTCAACACTGCGATGCGGCACGCCATGAGCCGCGAGCGTGGCGGCCAGAATCGGCGCATCGCGTCCGATCAACAATGCCAATGCGACGCGTGGGAAGAATGGTATCAAGGGTTCGATGCCGCCTTCCTTCGCCATTCCCCCGGCGATCCAGATGACCCGATCATAGCACCCCAATGCCCATGCTGTGCTGTCCGCGTTGGTCGCCTTACTGTCATTGATGAATGTGACACCCGCGACATAGCCAACCAGCTCCTGGCGGTGAGGCAGGCCGGGATAAGTGGCAAGACCGGCGGCAATCGCCTCGCGCGAAACCCCGAGCGCCAACGCCATGGCCGAAGCCGCGGCCGCATTCTGCATGTTGTGCGCGCCTGGCAGCGCCTTGGCGGTCGCGAGGTCGGCGATCGGCCCGTTTCGATCCTTTACCCAAGTTCCCGCGCTGCCAAGGTCCGCATCTTGACCGGACGACACCGTTACTCTCCGCGCGGCGCCTCGGCTCAGACTCTCGGCCATCGCGCGCGACAACGCGTCGTCGATGCCTATGACAGCGAGATCGCCAGGTCCCTGCCGGGCAAAAATCTGCCGCTTCGCCGCGGCGTAGCCTGCCATATCGCCATGCCGGTCGATGTGATCCGGACTCAGATTAAGCATGACGGCAACGTCAAACTTCAGGGTCGTGATCCGTTCCAGCATGTAGGACGACATTTCGAGAACGTAGACACCATTGTCCGCAAGCAGAGGCAGGGCCAGCGATGCCGTGCCTAGGTTTCCCCCTGCTTCCACTGGTATCCCGGCCTGATCTAAAATATGCGCAAGTAGAGCGGTCGTGGTTGACTTGCCGTTCGTGCCAGTGATCCCCGCGAACCGGGCCTTCGATCCGCTCGCCCGAACGGCTCGGTAGAGCAACTCGGCATCGGACAGGATCGGCACGCCCGCCGCTCGTGCGGCCGCCGCAATCGGATGCGGCTTCGGCAGGAGATGCGGGATCCCCGGCGACAGCACCAGTGCGGTCAGCCCCGCCATCACCGGCTCACGCACGACAAAACCCTCGTGCGCCGCTGCCTCCCGTGCCGTCGCGCTGTCGTCCCACACGGTCACGTCGGCACCCATTGTCGTCAGCGCGCGCGCCGCCGGCAGCCCGTTTCGGCCGAGACCAACCACAGCATAGGCCTGGCCCCTGAAGATGTCGGGCGCGAATTTCATCGGATTTTCAACGTCGCCAGCCCGACGAGGGCCAGCACCATGGCGATGATCCAGAAACGGATGACGATCGTCGGTTCCGACCAGCCCTTCTTCTCGAAATGATGATGCAACGGTGCCATCAGGAACACGCGCCGACCGGTCCGCTTATACCAGAACACCTGCACGATGACTGAGATCGTCTCGACGACAAACAATCCGCCGACGATCATCAGCACGATCTCGTGCTTCACCGCGACCGCCACGGCCCCCAACGCGCCGCCGATGGCGAGGCTTCCGGTGTCCCCCATGAATACTGCGGCGGGCGGCGCGTTGAACCACAGAAAGCCGAGCCCGGCGCCGATCAGCGCCGAGCAGAACACCCCGAGCTCACCGACTCCCGCGACAGGCACGAGTTGCAGATAATCGGCAAAAACCCGGTTGCCGACGAGATAGGCGATGAGCGCGAATACGCCGGCGGCGATGATCGTGGGCACGATCGCCAGTCCGTCGAGACCATCCGTCAAATTGACCGCGTTGCTTGAGCCCATCATGACAAACATGCCGAACAGCGGAAACGCAAACCCCAGCGGGATGAGCACCTCCTTGAAAATCGGCACAGCGACGCTGGTGCCGAGGGGCGCGCGCGTCAACCAGGCGATCCAAGCGCTCACTGCAATACCCAGGGCGGCCTGAAGAATCATCTTGCCGCGGCCGGACAGCCCTTTGAAGTTTGCTTTCGACAGCTTGATATAGTCGTCCACGAAGCCCACGGCGCCATAGCCGAGGGTCAGCAGCAATACGGCCCAAACGTAGCCGTTGCGCAGATCTGCCCAGAGGACGGTCGAAATCGTGAGCGCGGTCAGGATTAGCACCCCACCCATCGTGGGCGTGCCTTTCTTCTCGATGAGATGGCGCTCTGGCCCATCGGGACGAATTGGCTGGCCCTGCCGCTGTACCGAACGGAGCCAGCGGATCAGCGATGGACCGAGCATCAGGCTGATCACCAGCGCGGTGAGGCAGGCGGCTCCCGATCGGAACGTCAGATAGCGAAAGACGTTGAAGAGGATAAACTGGTCGGAGAGCCGGGCGAGATTGTAAAGCATCAGTTGTTCACTCGCTTCCCGTCCGCGGCGATGGCCTCGATCGCGTCTACGATCACCTTCATCCGGCTGCCCAGGCTGCCCTTCACGAGCACCGCATCTCCGTCCCGCAAAGCCGCCGCAACGATGGGCGCCAGTGCATCCGAGGTATCTGCGTGCATGCCGCGGAGTCGCTGCGGAATAGCGTCATAGGCAAGTTTCATCAGTGGCCCGCAGGCATAAACGACGTCAGCGACATCGGCGATGTCAGGTGCGAGCCCGCGATGCTCGGCCGGCCCGGCCTCGCCGAGTTCACGCATATCGCCAAGCACCACCACACGCCGCTTCGCCGCTTGGAGCCCGAGCACTGCCAATGCGGCACGGACGGCAACCGATGAAGCATTGTAGCTTTCATCGAGTAGCAGCGCCGTCCCATCAGCCACGTGGACCGTCCGCCGTGCGCCGCGGCCGCTGACGGGCGAAAACCCTTCGAGGGCCGCTGCCGCTTGGTCCGGCATGACGCCCATCGCCGTTGCTGCGAGAAATGCAGCCGTCGCGTTCATGGCCATATGGCGGCCAGGAGCGGCGATATGGGTGCGATACAATGAACCATCGAACGCAATAGAGAGCGTGCTGCCGTTCGCGTCGCCGTCGACGCTGATGAGCCGCGCATCCATGCCCGCGCGCGTGCCAAACTGCCGGTAGCGCGGCGCCATCGTCTTGAGTCGCGCAAAATGCGGCGAGTCACCGGGCAATATGGCGACGCCACCAGGTTCGAGCGCCATCGAGATTGACGCTTTCTCGTCGGCAATCGCCTCGATACTTCCGAGATAGCCAATATGAGCGGCCGCGACCGCCGTGATGACGGTCACGTGAGGCCGCACCATTCGCGCCAGCGGCAGGATTTCACCGGCGTGATTCATGCCGATCTCTGCCACTGCGAAACGCGCGTAAGGATTTAGGCGTGCGAGCGTCAGCGGCACCCCCCAGTGGTTGTTCAGCGATGCCAGCGCAGCCGATGTCTCAGCAACGGACGAGAGAATTCGCCGCAGCATTTCCTTGGTCGTGGTCTTGCCGACGCTGCCGGTCACCGCGAGCATTCGCCCTTGAAAACGGCAGCGGCCACTTATCCCGAGTGCACGCAATGCCTCGAACGTGTCGTGGACCACGAGGAGGCGTGTATCATCGAGTCCGGCGGGAATGCGATGCACCATCACGCCAGCGGCGCCTGCACGCAGGGCCGCTGCGACGTGATCATGCCCGTCACCCGCGTCACCCTTCAGAGCTACGAACAAGTCTCCGGGCGCCATGCTACGGGTATCGATCGAGATGCCATCAGCGTCGAACGGTGTACGCATTTCACCGCCGGTCGCTGCAACCAGATCATCACCAATCCACAACCGGCTCATGCCACACCAGCCAGCCGACGCACCGTGGACACATCATCGAAGGGATGTGTGACGACGCCGATGGTCTGGCCCTGCTCATGACCCTTGCCGGCAACGGCGAGCACATCATCAGGGCCGAGGGCAGCAAGCCCGGCTGCGATGGCCTCAGCGCGATCGCCAATCTCGAACGCTGCGGGGCAGCCAACACGAACGGCGGCGCGAATGGCGGCAGCGTCCTCGGTGCGGGGATTGTCGTCGGTCACTATGGCGAGATCCGAGAGCCGGCCTGCAACCTCGCCCATCAGCGGCCGCTTGCCGCGATCCCGATCGCCGCCGGCGCCGAAGACCACGACGAGTTTGCCGCGGGCATGCGGGCGTAGCGCGGTGAGCAGACGCTCCAGCGCATCGGGCGTGTGTGCATAGTCGACGTAAGCGGCCGCACCATTTGCCAAACGCACGGCGAGCTCCATGCGCCCACGGACGCCTGTCAGGCCATGCAGGTAGTCAAAAACATTCACGACGCCTGTCGCCCGCGCGAGGGCCGCGGCGACGAGAACGTTGTCAGCCTGGAACCGGCCAGGTAGCGCAAGTCGGAGTTCACGCGTCACCCCATCGGCGGCAATTGTCAGTGCCTGGCCATCGGAGAGTGGGACGGCACGCAGCAGCCGGATCGCATCGCCGTCTTCGCCGACAACTTCAAGGCGCAGCCGTCGCTTTTCAGCGATCTCGCGGAGTGCCCGCAACACCCAGTCAGCCAGCGTGGCGCTCGCCACCACCGGCGCGCCAGGTGCCAACAGCTCACGGAACAGCCGCAGCTTCGCCGCAGCATAGGCTTCCATGCTGCCGTGGTAGTCGAGATGGTCGCGGGTCAGATTCGTGAAAGCGCCTGCTGCCAGCTGGACACCATCGAGGCGATACTGGTCGAGCCCATGAGAAGACGCTTCGATTGCCGCATGCTCGATTCCCGCCTCGGCAAGTCTCGCCATCGTCGCGGCCAGCGCCACTGGATCCGGGGTCGTCAAGCCCGGACCCGGATCGAAGCCAGGCGCGATCAGGCCGAGCGTGCCCAAGCTTGCTGCTTTCCACGCGGCCGCCGTCCAGAGCTGCCGCAGAAATTCCACAGTGCTGGTCTTGCCATTCGTTCCCGTCACCGCCACGACCACATCGGGTGCGGCGCCGGCGAGGCTGGCCGCGCATTGCGCCAGGCGCAGCCGCGGCTGAGCGTCGAGCCAGAGGGGGCGGAGAGGAACATCGGCGGGCCAGGCTGTGCCTTCGGGCGCGAGTACGGCGGCTGCCCCGCGCGTGACCGCATCGCGAATGAAGGCACGGCCATCCATTTTCAAGCCCGGCAGCGCCGCGAACAGGTAGCCCTCTCGCACAGCCCGGCTATCCGCCGTCACGCCGCGAAGTCCCAGCCCCGCGGCCGCGGGCCAGAGTTCGGCGAGAGGGCGCGGGGTCTGCGTCATCGCCATGTATCGGCGCTCGCCGTCGCGGGCTTCGCGGGCGCGGCCATCTGCGGCGAGCGCAATACCGATGGCGCTTGGATCGCAGGCGCCGTTACTGACGCGGCAGCCGCGACCGCGACCCGATTACCACCACCGATCGGGCCGGCGATCGGCGCAGTCGTCGGCGCCGGCGCGGCCGGCCTGGCCATCGGTGTTGCCGGGGCGGGGGCTGGCGCGCCAGGCGAGGCCTTGGCGCCGGCGGGGCGTCCGGGTTGCAGCGGGATCGCCATCTGAGCGTTGATCATCGGCGCATTTTCGACATCGGGCAGCAGGCCGAGCATCGGACCGATGCGGCCGATCACCCGCCCGGCCGCCGGCGCGGCCACCCAGCCGGCGGTCGCGTAGCCGTGCGTGCTTGCGTTTGCCTTGGGCTCATCGAGCATCATGTAGACGGCATACCGCGGCGCATTCATGGGAAATGCCGACATGAAGGCGGCGACGTTGGTGTGCTTCTTGTAGCCATGGGCCGTGGCTTTCTCGGCCGTGCCAGTCTTTCCGCCAACATAATAGCCGGGCACTTCAGCCGTCTTGCCATAGCCGTCCGTCACAACAAGGCGCATCAACTTGCGCATCGTGTCCGATGTCGCCGTCTGCATCACTCGCATGCCGGGCCGTGGCGCGGCCTCTGGATCGTGGGCGAGGATGGTCGGGCGATAATAAACCCCGCCATTGGCGATCGCCGCGGTGCCGGCGACAACATGCAGCGGCGAGACCGCAATACCGTGACCGAAGCCGATCGTCAGCGTCGCGATTTCTTTCCAGTTCGAGGCGGCCGGCGCCAGTGGCTGGCCAACTTCCGGCAGTTCAATGCCAAGGCGGCTCAGCATGCCCATGCGATCCATCCAGGCGCGCTGCTTCTCGCCGCCGACAGCCTCGGCCATGCGCGCGGCGCCGATATTCGACGAATAGGCGAGAATCTCCGGCAAATAGAGCCAGCGATGCTTGCCCTCGAAGTCGCTGATGGTGAACCGACCGATATGGATCGGCGAGGTCGCATCGAAGCCGTTCCAGATCTGCACCGTGCCGCTGTCGAGGGCCAGCGCCGCATCCTGCAGCTTGAAGGTGCTGCCAGGCTCGTACATGCCGGTCACCGCGCGGTTGAAGCGCTCTTCCTGTGTCGCCTTGCCCACATTGTTGGCGTCGTAATCGGGCAGGCTGACCATGGCAAGGACCTCGCCGGTGCGCACGTCGAGCACGAGGCCGCAGCCGCCGATGGCGTTGAAATCGGCGATTGCCTTGGACAGTTCATCGCGAACCACCGCCTGTACGCGCACGTCGAGCGACAGCTTCATCGGCGTCGCATCCTCGCGCAGCCGTGCGTCAAAGAAGCGTTCGACGCCGGCAACACCATGACCATCGACATCGACGCCGCCGAGCACCTGTGCACCCACCGTGCCCAGGGGATAGCGCCGGCGCTCGGTTGGTTCGAAGTCGATACCAGGCACGCCAAGCGCGTTGATCTGCATCTGTTCGCGCGGAGAGATGTGTCGGGCGATGTAGACGAACTGCTTCTTTTCAGCCGAGAGCCGCTTGCGAATTTCCGCCGTATCGAGATTCGGCAGCACACTCTTGAGCTTGGCCACCGTGCCATCGACGTCGAACATCTCGCTCGGATTTGCCGTCACGCTTGCCGTCGGCAAAGAGATTGCGAGGATTTCGCCGTTGCGATCCGTGATCGTTGCCCGGGTACGATGGACGCCGATCTCGGCGGATTGCACGGACGCCGGTTGACCAGGCGCCGGCGGTTCCGGCGGCGGCTCTGGGCGGCGGGGTTGCGCGACGGGCCGCGGCTGGACTGGCTCGATGATCGTGGCGTCGGCAAGTTTCATCACCAGCAGGCCGAACAGGGCGGCGAAGCCGCAGGCGACGATGGTCAGGCGCTTCTGGGTCCGCGCCAGGCCGGCGCGACGGGCAGGGTCGGCGGCGGTGAAGCGGATCGTCTCCATCCGCGGCACGGCGTCGGACGCGCTCGCGCCGACCCGCCGGGCCAGGCTGCCGGGTTCAGGCGCGCGCGGCCCCTGGTCGTGCGTGCTCATCGCAGGGACGTGGCTTGGGCGGACGTGATCGGGTTGGTCGCAGGCACCATGGTACGGGCCATCCCGAGGGCGGAGGCGACGGCGGGCACCGAGGGATCAACCGGTGCACCCCGCATGATCCGCGCGATCGCCTCGGACGGCGTGGATGGCGGTGTCACAGCGGCAGCGACCTTGGTGACCGGCGGCTGGGTGCCGCCGCTGGCGACGGCGCTGCGTGTTGCGGCGGCGGGGTGCGACGCCGGCGCGGCCGGTGCGTGCAGCGGGACTGGAGCCGCCGCGGCCATTTGGGGCGGCGCCGGCACAGTCGGCAGCGGCATGATGGCGGCGGGCGGCGGGGTAATCGTGATCGGTGGCGGCGCGGCGCGCGCGACCGACGGCGCCGGCGCGGCGGGCGGGTTGGCCGCGGCAGGCAACGACGGCAGGCGATTGCCCGCGGCCATCTGCGGCGCCGGAGACGGCGCAGGCGTTGGCGGAGTGTGGATCGGCGGCGTCGGCATTGGCGCGGCGACGGCGATCTGGGCTGGCGCCGGCGAAACGGCCGGTGCCGGGGCGGGCGGCATGATGGCCATCGAGGCCGCACGCGGAACCGCGGCGATCAGGGGCGCCTTCGGCGGCTCAGGCTTCGGCGGTTCAGTCTTGACCTGCTCCGGCTTCGGCAGCACGGCATTCGGTGCAGTCGGCTCGAGCGGCGCGGGCGGCGGCGGCGCGCCAATGGCGGGCAGGCGGCGTTCCAGGTCGCTCCAGGTCGAGAACTGGGCCGGCGCGGTCGACTTCAGCTCCGGCAGTAGGCGCTCGGAGAGGTCGGCAAGCCGGGACGGATCATTCATCAGCGCATATTCCGCCCGCATCAGCGACGCCCTCTGCCGGGTGGCATCGGTCTGCTTCATCGTCCGGGCGATCTCGCGGTCGAGCATCTGGGCGGTATGTTTGGTCTGATAGAGATAGAGACCGGCGCCGGCGGCCATCAGCATGCAGACGGCGGTGAAGGGGCGGATCATGACACACCTCCGGCTATGTCCTGGCCGGGCAGGTCATGCGCAGCCATGGCGCGCAGGCGGGCGCTGCGGGCGCGGGGATTGGCGTAGGTCTCATCGTCGCCGGGGCGCTGCGGCTTGGCGGTGAGCGCGTAGAAGCGCGCCTGCGGGCGGGCGAGCAGGCCGCTGGGATCATAGCGCGACGGCGCCGGTGTGCGCCCGGTCGCCTCGGTCATGAAGCGCTTGACGATGCGGTCCTCGAGCGAATGGAACGACACCGCCACCAGCCGCCCGCCGGGCGCCAGCATCGCGGCAGCCTGTTCCAAGGCGCGCTCGATCTGCCCAAGCTCGTCGTTCACCCGGATGCGCAGCGCCTGGAAACTCCGCGTCGCCGGGTCGATGCCCGAGCGATCGGGCGGCACCACCGCGCGGATCACCTCGGCCAGCCGCAGCGTCGTGGTGATCGGCGCCAGCGCCCGCGCCGCCACGATCGCCTTGGCGATCCGCCGCGACAGCCGCTCCTCGCCGAACTCATACAGCGTGTCCGCCAGCTCCGCCTCGGGCAGCCCATTCACCAGGTCGGCCGCGCTGACCCCCTCGCGGGCCATCCGCATATCCAGCGGCCCATCATGGCGGAAGCTGAACCCACGCGCGGGATCGTCGATCTGGAACGACGACAGCCCGAAATCGAACACCGCCCCATCCAGCCGGTCGATCCCCGCCTCCGCCAGCAGCCGCATCAAGTCGCCGAACCCGCCCTGCAGCAGATGCAGCCGCCCCGGGAACAGCCGCGCGAGTTCCGCGCCGCGGGCAATCGCGTCCGGATCGCGATCGATCGCCCACACCGTGCAGTCGGCCGCCGTCAGGATCGCGTTCGAATACCCGCCGCCGCCGAATGTGCCGTCGAGATAGATCCCCCCGGCGCGCGGCGCCAACGCGGTCAACACTTCGGCCATCATGACGGGGGTATGGGAAAAACTCATGGCGCGTTCGCCGGCAGCGTCAGATTGCGCGCCGTCCCGCGCGAGATCGCCTGGCTGTAGCGCGCCGCCCCCGCGGCCGGTTCCCAGATCTCGAACTTCTTGCCCAGGCCGATGAAGGCGACGCTGTCCTTGAGGTTCGCATGCGCCGCCAGCAACTCCGGCAGCACCAGCCGCCCCTCGCCATCGGGCTTCAGCGGCACCGAGCCGGCATACAGCATGAACGCCAGGTCGTCCTCTTCGTCGGAGAAAATATCGAGCCTTTGCATAGGCTTGGCGAGCGCATCAAACGCCGCGCGGGGCCACGCCTCGATGGTCGGATGCTTGTGCGACGGCCGCAGCACGAGATCGCCGGCTTCATCGAGCTGACGCAGGAGCGCGCGGAAGGGGGCGGGGATCGAGACCCGTCCCTTGGCGTCCAGCTTGCTCGTGAGGGTGCCCATGAATTGGGTCATCCGGCCGGTTTTCGCCCCTTCCCGTTGGTCGCCACCGCGCAAAGAATGCCCCACGCAGTTGGGCTGCTTTGGGACGGTACGGGATACCACGGGATGAATTGGGTCGTCAAAGGGAATCCGGCGGGATTGCCCCAAAGGCACGCCAAGGGTTTTTCCGTGAAGTCAAAGCCTTATGCGATCATGCTCTCAAATCAAGCCGCAGGGGAATCCTTAACTTTATGTTCCATATCTGTTCCCGTGCGCAGTTTGTTCCGTTTAACCAACGGGTAGGTATCTTGAGGGAGGAAAGCTGCCAGACGGCCTGTAAGCCGGGTTCTGTCCACACCTCGCGGCATGAGACGGCCATTCCTCTGGGACGCGCATTGCTGCGCGCCTCACGCGACCAACCCGGGCGACGGGACGGGAATGTCCCTGTGTCAATCGGTTACCCGATCCACCGGCCGCCCCTATTCGGTCTTGCTCCCGATGGGGTTTACCCTGCCGCCCCTGTCACCAGGGGCGCGGTGCGCTCTTGCCGCACCGTTTCACCCATGCCTGCGGGCATCGCTGCGCGCCGGCGGTTTGTTTTCTGTGGCACTTTCCCTGGGGTCGCCCCCGCCGGCCGTTAGCCGGCATCGTATTCCCGTGGAGCCCGGACTTTCCTCCACCGGGGCGTTACCACCCCGGCAGCGGCCGTCCGGCCGTCTGGCGCGGCGGAGATGCGCCCGATGCCCGCGGGGGTCAAGGGAGTCTACGGGGATTGCTACGGTGGCTGACCGACAGGTAAGCTCTGGCCAGGGCTCTCACGTCGAAAACCACCACAAAGAAGAGGACAAAAATGTCACTGCGCATCAACGCCACCGCACCGAATTTCACCGCCGAAACCACCCAGGGCAAGATCGACTTCCACCAGTGGATCGGCGACAGCTGGGCGATCCTGTTCTCCCACCCCAAGGATTTCACCCCGGTCTGCACCACCGAACTCGGCTACATGGCCGGTCTCAAGCCCGAGTTCGACAAACGCAACACCAAGATCATCGGCCTCAGCGTTGACCCCGTGGGGAACCACGACAAGTGGGCCGCCGACATCGAGGAAACCCAGGGCCACAAAGTCACCTACCCCATGATCGGTGACACCGACCTCAAGGTCGCCACCGCCTACGACATGCTCCCCGAAGGCGCTGGCACCACCTCCGAAGGCCGCACCGCCGCCGACAACGCCACCGTCCGCTCGGTCTTCCTCATCGGCCCCGATAAGAAGATCAAAGCCATGCTCACCTACCCCATGAGCACCGGCCGCAACTTCGACGAAGTCCTCCGCCTGCTCGACAGCTGCCAGCTCACCGCCAAGCACACCGTCGCCACCCCGGTGAACTGGCGCCCCGGCCAGGACGTCATCATCCCCCCCGCCGTCTCCGACGACGCCGCCAAAGCGAAATTCCCCGGCGGCTGGAAAACCCTCAAACCCTATCTCCGTATCGTCGCCCAGCCAAAGGACTGAGCGGGTCGCGGGGAGGAGGCATTTGGCCTTCGTGACCCAGAGCAACATCCGACCAGATGGACTCATCTGGTCGGATATAGTTGCGCAACGAAACAAAAGGCTAGAGCGCGATCGCTTGCCGCCGATGGGTCAGAAAGCGTGAATCGCGCTCTTCTTCAGTAGGTTGCTAGATCATGATTGGGTTGACCTAAACCAATCATGATCTAGGGGCCTACCACTTCGCGCTGGATCAGATCATCCCGCCCTTGGGCGGGGCGGGGATGAACACTTCGGCGCCGTTTATGCGCAGGCTGGAGAAATGGCCGCGCAGGGTGGTGCGGGCGGTTTCGGCAGCCTGATGGGTCGAAAACAACAGGCCGCCGGCGGCGCGCACGCGGTAGGTTTGCTCGTTGGTCAGTTCGCACACCTCGGTGGCGTCTTCGTAGCGCGGGTCCGCCGCGGTGGCGAAGAGGCTGTGCCGGACGATGGTGAACTGGCTCATGGGCGGGGATCCGTGGAGGCGGTCAGGTTTCGATCGCGACGTCGGGGGTTATCACGTCGTCATCGTCGTCGTCGATCTCAGGCGTATCGACGGCTTCGAGGTCTTCCTCCTCGTCGGGGTCGGCGACCACGGCCACGTCTTCGATCGCCTGCTCGGCGGTCGCGGGGGCGGGACCGCGCGATTGCCAGCGGCGTGCCGCGTTGCGGGCGGGGTAGGAGACGCGGGGCTTCGGCGGTGGCTGGACGGCGTCGCATTTCGGGCAGACGGCCGGGGTGCGGCTGAGGTCATAAAACCTCGCCTGACAGCTGGTGCAGGTAAGTTTCTGTCCGAGTTCGGGCTTGCCCACGATCTCTCCAATGCAAAATCTCCGCCGCCCCATGACGGGACGGCGGATGACGGTAACAGCGCGGTGTCAGGCGGGCCGGTCAGCTTGCCGGTGTGGCCATCTTCTCGGAGCAGGCCTGCGCAAGCGCATAGTCGGGCGCGCTCATGCCGGAGAGTGTCGCCCAACCGGCCGAGCGCACGATGTCGCTGCGGCTGTAGGAGGACGTCTCGGTCTTGAACTTCGCGAGCTTCGCCGGATCGGCATCCTGCTGCGCCTTGGCCACGCAATACGGCACCATCGCCGTCACGACGGCAGTGGAGGCGCGCTCGGAGGCGATGCGATCCGTGGTGCCGGCGGTGGTCCAGCCCATGTAGGAGAATCCCAGGATCATGGTCCCGATACCGCCGATGACCGCGCCCCATACGCCGGGCTTGGTCCATTCAGGTAGTGTCATTTGAGAAGCTCCCAATCGGGGGAGGTATCCTCCTCCCGGCGACGGCACAATTCCGCCACGATTGGGATATGGCCCGGCGCGGGGGCGGTTACATCGTCAGGGTGAAAATAAATATGGGGCTGACATAGCTAAGCCCATAAGGTTTTGATATGTCGCATGAAATCAGCTCGTCGCCGAAGTCGGCTTGAGACGGGGGTCCAGGAGGCCCTGATTGTACACTTTGTCGGCGGGGTTCCG
>Ga0164297_10000681_pt1 | contig 40530 bp, 40 predicted proteins | sample GEODES058metaG_FD_113539 | JGI IMG/M metagenome (GOLD analysis project Ga0164297, IMG submission 113539) | Dystrophic lake water microbial communities from Trout Bog Lake, Wisconsin, USA - GEODES058 metaG | ecosystem: Environmental > Aquatic > Freshwater > Lake | place: USA: Trout Bog Lake... | reverse complement strand
CAACAATAGAGGTAGTGGGAAAATAAAGATAGGTTTGAGTTTCACCGGATCTGGACAGGATTAGTCCTAAGGTCATATCAACGAGTTCTATTTTGTTAGAAACTCTTTCCCAAACGTCAAGAGGTAGGGATTTAAATATACTGTTTTGTTCTTTAATTGTTAAATGTTCCAATTTTACCTTATATATTTATAATAATAATATTTAGCAAATATAGCATAAATAGACAGTATTTTTATGTGGGTTAACGCACGTACAGATCAGGTAAAGAATTGAAAGCGCTTTTAAACTCACTTTTAAGGATAAGAGGTGTTGATGCATAGGGGTATTCCTTGGAGAACTTATACCTTTAATACTCTAAAGTCAGGTTTCTCTTTGGCTTTTTAAAAGAAACTGGTTAAAGGCACGGTTTAATTCGACAGGGGTTATTCCGCTTAGAGTTATTCCGGGTGGCGTTATTTCGAGCTTAAACTAATGCATTTGCACATAGGGTGCGCGGTTTTGTCGATCGCGGTTGTCAGGTAAGGGGTTCAATCCACTGGCTAATTTACTTGCTCACATAACCCAAGTAACTCAAGTAACCCAAGTAACCCAAGTAAATCAAAGTCAAGATTGATAAATTTTTTTCAAGTTTAAAGAGTGCTTAGTTGTGCAGTGCATTTAAGAGAAATACCGCCGAGATTTCTTTTTAAAGCGGTCTCCCACCGGGTGCGTAGTTGAGGGGAATGCTCGTGTTCTTTTGCAATTAAGGTGAAAAACCCAAACTTAGCGTCTAATTTTTCATAAGAGATGTTTTTGCTTAATTTCTCAAAACTCTCAAGTACATCCATATCCGTATCGATTCGAAACCTGGACAGTGGAAGATTAATATCGATATTTGAAATTGCCATATTGGAGTCGAACTCGGATGTGGACGGGTGAAAATTATTCCACGCCGCCGTATTTCCAAAAAAGTTTTGACCCAAGTACTCGACAGACTTTGTGTGGTAATGTTTAAGGACAAGGGGGCGTGAGCTGTCTTCCAACATGCTTTGATAAATGAGCTCAGAGCACTTTTGAACAGGTTGGCGCTCAAATAAATGAAAAGTTCGGTTGCTCACGCGAACCCAAAACTCGTTGGGCAAGTTGATTGAGTTTACGTCCTCTATAGGCAGCCAATTGGCCGCATTAGAGGGGGGGACAAACGCCAAGGACACGTTCAGATAAATAAAAAGGTAAAAGAAAAAAACCTTGATCTTTGAAAAAGTGTTGATGTGGCCGGGCATGTTTTAGAGATTATTGAGCAATGAAGAGGTCAGATATCTTGTTTGATATTACTCTTTAGGTAAAGAACGGATGCAATAGAGGGATTAGACAACGCTTTATTGGGTTCGCTGCGCATGTGCGCACAGACTTCATTGATTATTTTTTAAGCGCGTAGCCAAACAGATTGCTTTGAGGGTTAACTGTTAATATGCCTCAATGAATTCTGATTTAGCCCCTGTTCCCGCTTTACCCAGCACCGATCTTCGGATCGTTACCTACAACATTCACAAAGGGGTACAAGGGCTTGGACCAGCCAAGAGGCTAGAAATCCACAACTTAAAGACCGCAATAGAGCACCTTGATGCCGATGTCATTTGTCTTCAAGAGGTCAGAGGATTTAATACCAAACACGCTAAGAATTTCAAGAGTTGGCCAAACGCCTGCCAGTCTGAGTACTTGGCCCCGCCTGGGTATTACTCGGTCTACAAAACCAACGCTGTGACCAAACACGGCGAACACGGCAACGCACTGCTCTCAAAATGGCCAATCGTTGGGCACTTCCACGAGGACCTATCCGATCACGCTTTCGAGCAACGCGGCTTGCTGCATGGCCTCATCAACATCAACCAGATTTTGGTGCACGTCATTGTCTTGCATTTGGGTCTGCTGGGGGGCAGCAGAAAAAGACAGATTGCGGGTTTGATGGACTATATCAAAAACAGGATCTCACCTAAGGCCCCGATACTGATTGCGGGGGACTTTAATGATTGGGGTAACTCTTTGATGCCAGTCATGCAAGAGGCAGGTTTGACATTAATGGATGGGGTGAATCACAAAAATAAGCACTTTTCAAATATTCATTCCAAAAAGCGTTTGCTGACCTTTCCCTCGAAGCTGCCTTTGTTAAAGTTGGATTACGTGTATTCAAGAGGCATAAATGCTTCCACCGCTTACGTGCTTACTGGAGGACAGTGGAGGCGTTTGTCCGATCATTTGCCCTTGGTTGTTGAGTTCAAAAAAGATGAGCTAGATCTTTTCCCTAAATCATGATGGATAGCCTCCCTCATCTGCATTTATTAAAGGGCTCGAGGGAGTTCTTTCCCGCCCTAACCCAGGCCATAGACGGGGCAAGGCTAGAGATCAGGCTTGAGACCTATATATTTGATTTTCATGCAGGCTCCTTATCTGTTGCACAAGCGCTTGAAGGTGCTGCCAAGCGCGGGGTTTTCGTTTATTTGATCGTTGACGGTGTGGGCACACCTGTTGTGCCAGCGGAGTGGCTTAAGAGGTGGCAATTTGCAGGCGTGCACCTCTTGGTCTTTGACCCGGTTGGGGCGGGAGCCCTTTGGTATCCAAGTCGTTGGAGACGACTGCATAGGAAACTGTGCGTGATAGATCAAGAAATTGGATTTTGCGGAGGAATCAACATCTTGGACGATCACTACAACCCGCAAACGCGCAAAAGTCTTCCCGAGGCTAGGTTGGACTTTGCTGTGCAAATTAGTGGCCCTTGCGTGAACCCCTTACTAAAAGAGATGCAAACCACCTGGCAAAGACTAGAGTCGGCACAAGCGCTTAAAAATACAAAAATAATTGAATCAATCAAGCGCTTAAATAAAGAAAATCGGTTGTGGTTTCATCTGCAAAAACTAAGGGATGCATTTAGGCCACAACCCTTTAGCCGTAGGCGCCAATCGGCCCACTGTAAGCTTGTGTTGCGGGATAATTTGCGGCACCGCAATAGCATCGCCAACTCTTATTTGAAGGCTTTTGAGCGTGCAGGCAAGGAAATTTATATTGCCAGCGCATTCTTTCTCCCACAAGACAGAATGCTTAAATCGCTTATCCAAGCCGCTAAGCGGGGGGTATCAGTGACTTTGCTGCTCCAGGGGCACTATGAGTTTGTTTTGCCCTACAGGGCTGCCAGACAAATTTACGGCAAACTCTTGGAGGCGGGCGTTCAAATAGTTGAGTATCAGTTGACTTATTTGCACGCCAAAGTGGCTTGCGTGGATAGCGCATGGTCAACTGTTGGCTCCTCCAATTTGGACCCCTTGAGTTTGCTGCTTGCCAGAGAGGCTAATTTGGTAATTAAGGACCAGGCTTTTAATGCAAATCTAAAGGAGCAGCTCAAAGCGGCCATATTACACGGGGGAGTAAGGGTTGACCCCGAGGCATACCTAAGTCGAGGGTTTGGAGATAGGATTTTGGATAGAGCGTCCTTTTGGTTGATGAAGTTGGCTATTTTTGTGTCCGGCCAACACTACACCTGTGAGCCCTTTTGAAAGCCGTGTTCGCATTTGGGGTATTTACGGTTTTCAAGGCATAAGCCTTGGAAAAGTTGTGGCATTTTTTTGACTGGTAAGATAAGATCATATAAATTAGTGGATGAACATGAGTAAAAAAATCGACCAATCCGGAGTGCCCGTTTCAGTCAAAATACGCGAAAAAATACTGGCTGCAAAAAAACGGTTTCATGCAAACGACAATATCGCAGACTTCCTTGATCCCGGGGACTTGGATAATTTAATCGACGAAGTTGAAGTTAAATTCCAAGGCGTTTTGGACAGCTTGGTGATAGACACTGAAAAAGATCACAACACGGACAAAACGGCTAGGCGGGTTGCCAAAATGTTTTTAACTGAGGTATTCAGCGGGCGTTATGTGCACCCCCCGAAAATCACAGATTTTCCAAACGCAGAGAATTTAAATGAACTCTTGATTGTGGGTCCCATCGCTGTTCGCAGCGCTTGCAGTCACCATTTTTGTCCCGTGATCGGTAAAATTTGGATTGGAGTTATGCCCAACAAAAAAACCAACGTCATTGGCTTATCCAAATACGCGCGTTTGACGGAATGGGTGATGGCGCGACCCCAAATCCAAGAAGAAGCAGTGATTCAACTTGCAGATCTTATAGAGACTAAAACAAAACCTGACGGAATTGCGATAGTTATGGAGGCCAGCCATTTTTGCATGTCTTGGAGAGGGGTGAGAGATATGGACAGCAAGATGATCAACTCGGTCATGCGTGGCGCCTTTCTCAACAACACTACTTTGCGCAGAGAGTTTTTATCCCTCATACCCAGGAATAATTAAAGCGTGCCATTGGCTCAGGATACAGGCAGCTTTGTGTCTGGTATGCGGCTGGTACGCGGCTGGTATGCGGCCAGGTAAGCGGCCAGGTATGCGACAGCTCTAGTGTAGTTCTGGGGCAGTTCTGGAGTAGATCTAATTGAACAAATGACCACAATCATCGGATGCGACTTTACGAGTCGGCCCACACGAGCAAAGCCCATAACGGTTGCAGTTGCGAGCTACGACGCCTTGCTTGACCCCAAAACGCTTTGGATAAGAGCTTTGCACCCTTTGGATTCACTTGAGAAATTCGAATCCTTTTTAACTCATGACTCAAGCACTTTATCTAAGCCCTGGGTAGGAGGGTTTGATCTTCCGTTTGGTTTGCCCCGCGAACTTATAGAGCATTTAGATTGGCCCAACACGTGGCTTTCCTGCATGCAACATTACTGCTCTTTAGAGCGCAGCGAAATCAGAGAAATCTTTAAAGCATTTTGCTCTGCCCGTGCAGTCGGCTCTAAATTTGCTCACAGAGCAACGGACTTGATCGCTAAATCGAGTCCCTCTATGAAGTGGATCAATCCCCCTGTGGCTTATATGTTGCATGCGGGAGTGCCCATCCTCATTAAAGCCAAAGTGTCTTTGCCTGGGCTACTGATTGGCGACCCAAGTAAAATTGGATTGGAGGCTTATCCTGGTAAGTTAGCCAAAGAGGTTGTTGGTAACAAGAGCTATAAAAGTGATGATAGGAAAAAGCAAAATCTAGAAAGACTGCATGTTAGACAACACCTGGTGAGTGCTCTTATGGAGGGTAAGTATTCGCTGGGTATAGAGCTGAAACTCTCTAAATCAATCGCCTCACAACTTGTAGAGGACGCAAGCGGGGACTCTTTAGATGCAGTTTTGTGCGCCTTGCAGTCAGCTTGGGGTGTGAGACAAAATCACCTAGGAGACCCCCTTTACGGGTTGCCAGGGCAAATGGATAAGCTGGAGGGTTGGATTCTTACTTGCTAAGACCTGCGCATTCGGTACAGACTGAACAGTTTGGATTTTTTTTGTAAATGATCTCGGACCATTTAAACTGGGTTGCGTTAAAAAGTGACAGCCTACCGATGAGGGGTTGTCCAGTTTGCATGATGAAATTTAGAGCCTGCGCAGCTTGAGCGGCTCCAATGATGCCCACCAAGGGTGCAAATACCCCCATGGTTGCGCAACTGTCCTCAACAGGTGCGTCCTCAGGGGGGAACAAACAAGCATAACAAGGGGAGTCGTCAAGACGCGTATCAAAACAAGTTAGTTGCCCGTCCATCTTAAGTGCAGATCCACTCACAAGAGGGGTCTTGTGGGCTGCACATACGGCGTTGATCATATGTCTGGTCTTAAAGTTATCGGTGCAGTCTAAGACGACTTGCACGCCCCCGTCCGTGCTTAATAGTTTACCGAGCAACTCGCTCGTACATTTTTGTGGGTATTGATGAGTGCAAACGTTTGAGTTGATAGATTGAATGAAATCGGCAAGCGAGCTTACTTTGGATTGCCCCACCCGGCTAGTGGTATGTGCAATTTGCCTTTGAAGGTTAGTGAGGTCGACAACGTCATCATCGATAAGGCAGACGTGACCTACACCTGAGGAGGCCAAGAAGGCTGCAGCTGAACAACCCAACCCTCCGGCGCCTACGATAACTACACGACTCCTGAGTAATTTCTCTTGTCCCTCTATGCCGATTTCGCTTAGTAAGATGTGGCGCGAGTAGCGCAACAGCTCATCATCGTTCAACTCGGATTACTCCTTTTTCTCAGCCGGGCGCTCAATCTGCGTTTTACTGACCACAACTGTGAGACCTTTGAGTCGGTTAAGAGCTTGTTGAAGTTGGAAGTCTTGGGCTGAGCCAAACTCAGGAGGGCGTCTCTCGGCGACTGGTTTTTTGGACTCCTCTTCTAGCTTTTGTATCGCCAGCTCTTTGGCTTTCTCGCGCTCGGGATCTTTTATCTCGGAGCCTTGACCACTGTTCAGGTGTTTGTCCAAATCCGCTTCGCGTGTGCGCAAAACTGCAAAAGGGCTGCCCTCGAGTGTCTCGTCGAGTAAGACATCTGGCACGATACCTTTGGCCTGAATAGAGCGCCCACTTGGGGTGTAATACCGAGCCGTAGTAATTTTGAGTGCAGTGTCAGGGCCAAGAGGGCGCACAGTTTGTACGGAGCCTTTTCCAAAGGTTTGGCTCCCCATAATCGTTGCCCGTTTGTGGTCTTGTAGAGCACCCGCAACGATCTCGCTGGCTGAGGCAGAGCCTTCATTGACAAGCACAATCATTTTCAATTTCTTAAATGCACCGTGGGTTGCATCGCTCAAACGTGAGATGGGGTCATCGTTTGATCTGCGTTGATAGTACTCGGGAGAGGCTTTAAAGGTAAATTTGCTGTCAGCCATTTGACCATTGGTAGAGACAACGGTTACGTTGTCAGGCAAAAAGGCGGTTGAGATTGCGACTGCTGCGTCTAACAAACCGCCCGGATCGTTTCTCAAATCCAGAACGACTCCCTTTAGGTTGGGGTCTTCTTTGTAAATGGCAATTAATTTTTGGGAGAAATCGTCAACCGTTCTCTCTTGGAATTGGCTCAGCCTGACCCAAACGTAGCCGGGTTCAACTTCTTTGGCTTTGACGCTGACGGTCTTAATTTCTTCACGAATAATCGTGACTGGGAAAGTGCGACTCTCGTCTTTTCTGAAAATATTTAAAACAACTTTCGTCTTTGGCTCACCCCTCATGCGGGAGACGGCCTCGTTAAGAGTTAAGCCTTTAACCGCGGTATCATCAATTTTCGTAATCAGATCGTTGGTCTTCATACCTGCGCGATCGGCGGGGGAGCCCTCTATGGGGGAGACAACCTTGACGAGACCGTCCTCCATCGTAATCTCAATACCCACGCCCACGAACTTGCCAGTTGTGCCTTCTCTAAATTCTTTGTAAGTTTTCTTATCAAAATACTGAGAGTGTGGATCTAGGCTGGAGACCATCCCAGATATGGCATCCGTGATCAACTTCTTCTCATCAACTGGCTCTACATAATCGGATTTGATCATGCTGAAAACCGCTGCCAGTTGTTGTAACTCTTCCAGTGGCAAAGGCGCCAGGTTACCTCGAGCAACGGTTTGCAAGGAGATAGTGGTCAGCGCTCCTGCAACGATACCAACGCTTATCCAACCCAGTGTTTTGATTTTTTGACGCATGATGCCTCTGTGAGATGTACTCATTTAGAAAGAACTTCTATCGCCGCATTTTAACCTAGCCCCATTACCCAGCGCTTGTCAAGGGGACTACTGGGCATGTAAAAACCCACAAATACAGAGAATTCCTAGTTTTTTAGGAAAAAAAGCCCGCTCAAAAAAACTTAACCCACGCTCAGGGCTCTAAAAAATAGTGTCTGATCGGTTTGAGCTCTTCAGTGAGCTCATAAACGAGGGGGACCCCGTTGGGGATATTAAGGCCCACGATATCTTTCTCTGATACGTTGTCTAGATACTTGACGAGTGCCCGGATGGAGTTGCCGTGAGCAACGATCATCGGTTTTTTCCCCGCTTTTAATGCTGGAGCCACCGATTCGTTCCAAAGTGGCAGAACTCTAGCGACTGTGTCTTTGAGGCATTCTGTGAGGGGAAATTCTTGAGGCTTTAAGCGACTGTACCTGGGATCCGATCTCTCAAGTTGCGCGCTCTCAATTGACATCGGTGGAGGGGGAATATCGTAACTTCTTCTCCATTCGAGAACTTGTTGATCACCGTACTTTTGTGCGGTCTGTGCTTTATTGAGTCCTTGAAGCCCCCCGTAATGACGCTCATTCAAACGCCACGTGTTCACCGCCGGTAGCCATGGACGCTCTAGGCCGTCAAGGACCTTCCACAAAGTGTGAATGGCCCTGGTGAGGACGCTGGTGTAGGCGATGTCGAACTCATAGGAGTTGGCCCGAAGAAGCTTACCCGCGGCTGTGGCCTGAGCCGCTCCTTTTTCGGTCAGACCCACATCTGCCCAACCGGTAAAGCGGTTTTCAAGATTCCAAGTTGATTCCCCGTGTCGAATAAGTACCAGTTTAAGCATAGGTTTTTAGATAAATGAGGGTAATGGTTGAGAAAATTCGCAGGTAATTGAAAAGCACTGGGAAATTTTATGACAATGATTTTAAAATAAAGGAGAATAGAGAAGTTTATATAAAGGATTTTTAGTGAAATTTATTATTGATAATTGGATGCTATTTGCCATTGCCATAGCATCAGGCTCCCTTCTTTTGCTGCCTATCGTTCAATCGGGCATGACCACTGGTATATCTACTTCAGAGGCCGTTTTGATGATGAACCGGGAAAAAGCAATGGTGATTGATCTGAGCGGACCGGCTGAATTTGCCCAAGGCCACCCGGCTGGGGCCATTAATGTTGCGCTTGATGATTTAAGTGCCTCTTTAAACAAACGGGTCACGGATAAATCTAGGCCACTCATTTTCTTTTGCCAAAACGGGGGCTTATCCGCCAAAGGCGTTGCCCAGGCACAAAAGCTTGGTTTTACCAATGCTCATTTGTTAGGTGGAGGCATGAAGAGCTGGCGCGAGGCCAATCTCCCCTTGCAAACATAAATTACCCGCCAATTTTAAATTCCATCAACCTTTCATAAGTTTTAGCAATATGTCTTTACCTACCGTCAAAATGTACACAACCGCTGTCTGTCCTTACTGCGTTAGGGCCAAACAGTTTTTAAATTCCAAAGGGGTAAAAACAATTGAGGAGGTGCGAATCGATCTTGACCCGCAGCAAAGAGATCACATGATGCAGGTCACGGGCAGAAGAACAGTCCCCCAAATCTTCATTGGAGACCACCATGTTGGAGGCTGTGATGATTTGATTGCTTTAGACGGCAAAGGCGGGCTAGAGCCCCTTTTGAAGCTTTGAGTGCTTAAAAAACGCATGGGCTTTTCCGGCCACTTGACCCCCCAATTAGTTATGGACTTCTCTGAGATAATCTGATGGTTGCCAAAAGCGACTGGCCCAATACCTAAAAACATGACCCGCTTAGGATTAAATCTGAAGCGGGTTTTTATTGAAACCCCAGGAATATTTAATGTCTGAATCTGACCAACAAGCCCCCGTCTTTTCAATCCAACGCGTCTACTTAAAGGACATATCGCTTGAGCAACCCAACGCGCCCTCAATTTTTACAGTTCAAGAGACCCCAGCCATTGATATCAAGCTGGGCCTAGGTGCTGAGCACGTGGTGCCCGGTATCATGGAGGTCACAGTCACTGCAACTATCACTGCTACAGTGCAGGGTAAGACACTTTACTTGGTTGAGGCTAAACAGGCCGCAATCTTTGAGATCCGCAACATTCCAGAAGAGCATATTGAACCCATCGTGGGTATTCAATGTCCACAGATAATTTATCCTTATCTGAGGTCCAATGTATCCGATATCATTCAGCGCGCTGGTTTCCCACCCATTCACTTGACAGAGATAAACTTTCAAAGCATGTATGAGCAACAAAGAGCTCAAGCCTCTTCAGTCCCTACGCAATAAATTATTTGGGGTCTTTCGATGAAGATCGCCGTGTTGGGGGCGGGAGCTTGGGGGACGGCGTTGGCGGTTCAATCCGCCCTATCCCATCACACCACCTTGTGGGCAAGAGATTCGACTCAAACTCTGCAAATGCAGGCAGAGCGCGTCAATGCTAAGTATTTAAACGGCGTTAGCCTGCCCGGTAATTTGGTTCTATCCAGCGCGCCACTTGGTGTTTGGCTGCATGATTTTGATTTGATCATTATTGCCACTCCCATGTCCGCCCTTCGCTCTGTGCTTGTTGAGTTGGGTGGCTTAAAAATTTTGAAACCCGTTGTTTGGTTGTGCAAAGGCATTGAAGCACCAAATGAGGATCGGTTTTTAAGCAAAGGACTACTGGCACATGAAATACTGGACCAAGTAGCACCTGAGCTGATGGCTGGCGTGCTCAGTGGGCCCAGTTTTGCTCAAGAGGTGGCCCACTTAAAGCCCACTGCTTTGGTCGCAGCGAGTGTTCATGCAAATGTGCGCAACACGCTGGTAAAAGCTTTGCATACAGAAAAGCTGAGGATTTATGCAACGACGGATATCGTTGGTGTTGAAGTGGGAGGGGCGGTTAAAAATGTAATGGCCATTGCAACCGGACTATGCGACGGACTGCAATTAGGTCTTAACGCACGTGCAGCATTGATTACGCGCGGCTTGTCTGAGATGACTGCCTTAGGTGTGGCACTAGGCGCTAGAGCTCATACCTTTATGGGTCTGAGCGGGTTGGGAGATTTAGTGCTTACAACGACGGGTGACTTGTCAAGAAACCGCAAGGTAGGCCTGTGTTTGGCCCAGGGGCTGACGCTTGAGCAAACTTTGTCTACTTTGGGGCACGTTGCAGAAGGTGTTTACTGCGCAAAGACGGTTTCTATTCGGGCCGCACAGCTCGGAATTGAGATGCCGATTACGAACGCCGTTGTCGCGTTACTTGAGGGACGGATGAAAGTGCAAGACGCTGTAGGCCATTTGATGGCGAGGTCTGCAAAAGATGAGGGAGTCGATTTTTAGGCTCTGCATCTGCTAGCACGCCAAGTGCAAATCAAGGCTCAGTACATTGAGTTGAAAGTTGACTGGAGCTTTTTTTCAAGATGAAGAATAGCTCAGACGAACGTAGATGGGGGCGTAAACCTCGGCCTGTGTAATTTCTATTAAGGTCTCTTTGGCCAACTCCAGCAGCGCTACAAAAGTGACAACCAATGTTGAAACTCCTTTGCTTGGATCAAAGAGCTCTTCAAATTGAACAAATCTTTTGCCCTGCAGCTTTTTGATCACTAAGCTCATGTGCTCTCGAACGGAGAGCTCCTCGCGGTCGATCTTATGGTGCTGAATTAAGGTTGCACGTTTTAATATATCTGCCCAAGCTTGTTGAAGCTCTGAGATCTCAACGTGGGGGAAGCGAGGTTGTAGGGACTGCTCAATGTAGATTTGAGCTTTAAGGAAGTCTCGCCCGTACTGAGGAATTTCTTGCAGTTGTGCTGCGCCCAGCTTAATCTGCTCGTACTCCAATAATCTTCTAACCAGCTCCGCTCTAGGATCCTCTGCCTCCTCACCGTCTGCCTGTTTTTTGGGTGGGAGGAGCATTCTTGACTTAATCTCTATGATCATGGCCGCCATCAACAAGTACTCGGCTGCGAGCTCCAAATTGGAGTTTCTAATCTCCTCGATATAACTTAAGTACTGGCGCGTCATAGCGGCCATCGGTATATCAAGAATATTAAAGTTTTGCTTTCTAATCAGATACAAAAGTAAGTCAAGCGGGCCTTGAAAAGCCTCTAAGAAAATCTCCAGCGCGTCTGGAGGAATGTAGAGATCTTGGGGTAGGGAGAATAGGGGCTCACCATACAAACGAGCGACTGCGACGTGATCGATCACGTCCACCGACGCAAGGGAGCTAATCGGCTCTTCTGAGAGAGTGACAGTGGGGGCTGAACTCACGAACCGTTTTGATAAACGTAGGATTTTTGGGCAACCCGAGCCTGAGCAAATTCGTCCATCAACTCTTGGTCTTGTTTTTTATCCCAAAGTAACGCTCTGCCCAGGCGCTGCTCGGCTTCAAGCTGAGGGCGAGAGGCTTTCATTTTTTGAATGAATTCAGTCGTGTCTGAGCGGTAATCTGGACGTCTAAAAAATGGCATAGTTACTTACATATTGATGCATGCCCATATTCTACAGGCCCGAGTGCTCATCAGTGTGGTCTCTTAATTTGGACTATTTTTTAAAAGTGTTTTTAAAAAATAGAACGAAACTAGATCTTTATGATTAACTTTTGAATTCAAGGCAGGATCTCATGTTTCACAGCAGCGTCAATGTCATCGTATTGGTCTTCTTTTAAAAGGAGTGCCATCAGTCCCGCGCGCTGGATCATCTCAAGGGGTTGGTGCGACAGGCCACAGACCACAAATCTTACTTCCCTCTTGTGGCAAGTTTTAATTAAATGCCTGAGCGCGTCTGTGCCCGAGGAGTCTAAATAAATTAAATTCTTAAAGTCTAAAATAAGAGTCCTCTGGGGCAGTGCCTGCTCCAACTCTTCGACCAACTGCACTGCTCCAAAAAACAAGGATCCATAAAGTCGCTGCACTTTAAACTTCGGGGTGTCGTGTGTGGTTTCAAAGCGAGTTAGGCTTGATATCCTGTAAATAAAGGTCAGGCAAGCTCCAATCAATCCGAGCTCCACAGCGCTTGCAAGATCGATCAAGACAGTACATAAAAAAACCGTCATGAGAATCAAACGATAAGGGACTCTAAATTCCTTTAAATGAACAAACTCTCTCCATTCCCCCATATTCCAGGCCATAAACACCAAAATTGCGGATAAAGCGCAAAGCGGTATGTAGTAAGCCAAGGGGGCAGCCACTAGGATAATCAGTAAAAGAGTGAGCGCGTGAATGATTCCAGAGACAGGCGAGAGGGCACCATTTTTTATATTGGTGACGGTTCGCGCGATCGTTCCCGTCGCGGGCATGCCTGAGAAAAGCGGGGCGACAATATTGGCAATACCTTGGCCCATCAGCTCTTGATTGGGATCGTGGTGCTCGTCCGTTAAATTGTCTGCGACTCGGGCGCATAGTAAAGATTCAATGGCTCCTAAAATGGCCAACGTAAAGGCAGGGCGCACCAACTCAGAGAGCGATCGCAAATTCATCTCAGGCCATACAAAAGAGGGCAATCCCGACGGTATTCCCCCAAACCGTGAGCCAATCGTTTGCACGGGTAGATCACCCATGTAAACATAAGTGGTCGCAAAGACCAAGACTAAAATGGATCCTGGAATTTTTTGTAGCAAAGAGAGCCATCTGTATGCGTGTGAACACTTTGATGTTTTCTCACCTGAGAGCCAACGCGGTAATGCCCATTGCCAGGAGAATAAAAACACCAACGACCCCAAAGCCAATGAGAAGGCGTAGAGGTTAAAAGTTTCTCTTGCATCTACCAAGCTTGTTGCGACGCCGAAAAAATCAGCAGGCATATTTGTCACACTAAGCCCAAAAAAATCCTTAATCTGTGACAGCATGATGAGCACTGCAATGGCATTCGTAAAACCAATGATCACTGCAACAGGAATGAATCGAATGAGGGTGCCTAAGCGCAGCAACCCCATGACAAACAAAATAACGCCAGACATGAGTGTTGCTGTGACGAGTCCACCCACGCCGTATTGATGGAGTACGGCGTAAACGATTACGATGAAAGCGCCCGCGGGACCACCAATTTGCACTGTGCAGCCCCCCAGCAAAGAGATCAGCAAACCCGCAGTAATGGAGGTGAAGATTCCCGCTTGCGGGGGCAAGCCTGAGGCGATGGCAAATGCCATCCCAAGAGGCAGTGCCACTACGCCCACCGTGACACCCGCGCCCATATCGCGCAGCCCCATCTGCACTGTGTAGTGTCTTAGCGAATCGAGAATTTTAGGTCTGAAACTTAAGTGGAACATGAAGCGTAAGATCTATTCAATGTTAAGGTTGTGAACCTAATGAATTCGCATTCCGGGCTTAGCGCCGGGCCAAGGATGTAATATGTAAATGCCCGGGGTCGCTTTCTCATCCGCGTGACTGGCGGCTAAGACCATGCCCTCGCTGATACCAAATTTCATTTTGCGGGGCGCTAAATTAGCGACCATTACAGTCAACTTGCCAACCAAATCCTCGGGCGTGTAAACGCTTGCAATGCCGCTGAACACTTGCCTTTGCCGGCCCTCTCCTACATCTAACATCAGTCTGAGCAGTTTCGTAGACCCCTCAACTCTTTCACACGCCACTATTTGAGCAATGCGAAGATCTACCTTAGCAAACTCATCGATTCCAATTGTTGCTGCTATCTCTTCGCCGCCAGGGGCTAAATTGGGCGTTGGGTTGCTTTGCAAATCGGTGCTTGCCGCTTTAGGCTTTAAATCGTTGACTGGGGCCTTAGAGGCGCTCTCGCTTTGGATATCAAACAAAGCATCAAGCATCTTTTCATCCACTCTTTGGATGAGATGTTTGTACGCGTTTATGGTGTGACCCGCACCAAGCCTTGTGTGGACGTCTGCAAAGGTAAGCGGTGCACACTGAAGGAAAGACTCTACTTGGGTGCTTAAAGCGGGCAACACGGGTTTGAGATAGATGCTTAAGTACCGAAATGCCTCAAGACACGTGGAGCACACTGCGTGGAGTTCATTTTGTGCCCCATCTTTTTTGGCCAACTCCCAGGGCTTGTTTTGATCCACATATTCGTTGACCTTATCGGCCAGTGCCATGGCCTCTCGCAACGCTTTAGCAAATTCACGTTCCTCGTACAGTGCACTGATTGCGTCGCCGCTGGCTTGTAAATCACTCACTAAGCTCTCACCATTGGGGAGCAAAGTGCCTAGTTGAGAGTTAAATTGTTTGTGTATAAAGTTGGCTGCGCGAGACGCAATGTTGATGTATTTGCCCACCAAATCAGAGTTCACTCTCAGGGTAAAGTCCTCCGGATTAAAGTCCAGGTCCTCCACCTTGGAGCTGAGTTTGGTGGCTAAATAATACCTAAGCCACTCGGGGTTCATCCCCAAGGATAGATACTTTAGGGGGTCGATACCGGTGCCCCGGCTTTTACTCATTTTCTCCCCGCTCACAGTGATAAATCCGTGAACAAAAATACTGGAGGGAGTTTTGCGCCCGCTAAAGTGAAGCATAGCGGGCCAAAACAGCGTGTGAAAGTAAGTGATGTCTTTGCCAATGAAGTGGTACTGCTCGACCTGTGGGTCGGACATAAATTGATCAAATGAGAGTGCTCCAGGAACCGATTTTTGGGTATCGTCTTTGTCTAAGTAATTCTTCAAAGATGCCAAATAACCAATCGGCGCATCCAACCAGACATAAAAATATTTTCCGGGAGCTCCCGGTATCTCAATTCCAAAGTAGGGGGCGTCTCTGCTTATGTCCCAGTCTGCGAGACCGGTTTTCCCGCTCTCATCTTTAACGAACCACTCTTTGATTTTGTTTAAAACTTCCGGTTGCAAACGCAAACGGCCCTGGGTGTTGGGTGTTTGAGTCCATTTTTGTAAAAACTCAACGCACGCGGGGTCAGAGAGTTTGAAAAAATAGTGATCTGATTTTTTCAACACCGGCGTTGTGCCCGAAAGAGTTGAGTATGGATTCTTAACCTCTGTGGGACTATAAACCGCCCCGCACGACTCACAACTGTCTCCGTACTGATCTTTAGCGCCGCATTTGGGGCACTCACCCTTAATGAACCTATCAGGGAGAAACATACCTTTCTCAGGATCAAAAAACTGCTCGATTTCACGCACCTCGATGAGCCCCTTATTTTTAAGCTCAAGGTAGACCTCTTTTGCAAGAGCATGGTTTTCTACGCCATCTGTTGTGTGCCAATTGTCAAAGTGAATGTGAAAACCCTCTAAATAAGGTTTTCTCCCGCTTGCAATTGAGGCTACAAACTCTTGAGGTGTAATCCCCGCTTTTTCTGCAGCAATCATGATGGGCGCACCGTGGGCGTCATCAGCGCATACAAAATGAACTAAATTGCCCTGCATTCTTTGAAACCGTACCCAAATATCAGCCTGAATGTATTCCATGATGTGGCCAATATGAAATTTTCCGTTGGCATACGGCAGAGCAGTGGTGACGAATAGACGACGCTTGGACATAACTTTACTTTCTTAGAAGGGGTTGATTTTATGCCGTAGTTTGAGTTTTTTCGCTTTTTAGCCCCTTGGATGTGAAAGGCAGTGGGATTTGGTTAGACTGTAAGAGTTTTAGAAATAATTTTGGAGAATTCTTTAATGGTACTGACACAAGAGAGCGTTTTGCATGCGTTAGCAAGCGTTAAGGATCCTTATTTGGGAGTTGATTTTGTTCAAACAAAGTCCATAAAAAACTTAGTCATATCGGGTAACACTGTTGCCTTTGATCTGGAGTTGGGTTACCCAGCGAAAAGTCTTTGGAACGGCTTTCAGATGAGCCTGACAAAGGCAGTTCAAAGTCTACCCAATGCAGCTGAAATAAAAGTCCTGATCAATTGCAAAACAAACGTCGTCGCGCACGCCGCTCAAACAGGAGTGCAGTTGCTGCCCCAGGTAAAAAATATCATTGGAGTCGCCTCCGGTAAGGGGGGAGTGGGTAAGAGCACGACGGCGGCAAATTTGGCGTTGGCCCTTTTAGCCGAAGGCGCAAGCGTTGGCCTCTTGGATGCAGATATCTATGGCCCAAGTCAACCCATGATGATGGGTCTTAGTGCAAGACCCCAAAGCGCAGACGGTAAAACAATGCAACCCTTGGTGGCTCACGGCGTGCAGGTCATGTCGATTGGTTTTTTAGTCGACCCCAACGAAGCGACGATTTGGCGAGGACCCATGGCAACCCAAGCGCTCGAGCAGCTGCTTAGGCAAACAAATTGGAACGCTCTCGATTATTTGATCATTGATCTGCCACCTGGCACGGGGGATATTCAACTCACCCTCAGCCAAAGAGTTCCAATGACGGGCTCAGTGATTGTCACGACCCCTCAAGATATTGCTTTGATTGACGCGCGCAAAGGCATTCGCATGTTTGAGAAAGTAGGGGTCCCAATACTTGGAATACTAGAAAATATGGCGGTCCATACCTGCACAAACTGTGGTCACACAGAGCATATTTTTGGAGATGGAGGGGGTAAATCCATGTCAAAAGACTTGAACGTAGATTACTTGGGAGCGCTCCCATTGGATATGCAAATACGCCTGCAAGCAGACAGCGGAACCCCAAGCGTTGCAGCCGACCCTAGCAGTGTGGTGAGTGAAATTTACAAGGAAGCAGCCAGGCGAGTTGCGGCAAAAGTGTCCGCCAAAGCAAGGGATTTCTCCTCTAAGTTCCCCTCCATTAAAATATCAAAAGCGACTTGAAAAATTAAACAGACTTGCCGTTTGTGGAAAAACCTCTAGGACTGAAATTAATAGAGCGCTCCCAACTAAAAAAGGGCCAAAGGGAATTAAGCCTTGTGAATCCAATTTTCCTTTGAACTTTAAAATAAGGGCAACCACGATCCCGCTTAAAGAGGCAAAAAGCATGAGCCAAACGAGGGGCGCCGCCCCAATCCATGCCCCTATTGCTGCAACCAACTTTAAGTCTCCGTCTCCCAGTCCTAATTTGCCGCGCAAAACCCAGTAGGACCTACTTATTAGCCACAGTGACAGGTATCCTAAAACTGCTCCCCAAAGGGATAGGCCCAAGGGCAGGGAACTGATCCCCAGTGAGCTTGCAATTAAGCCACCCCATAGCAAGGGGTAAGTGATTGCATCTGCAAGGAGGGTCGTTTGCCAGTCCATAAAGGCCAAACAAATTAAAGCTGAGCCGTAAACGCAGTAAGCCAATGCGGTCCAACTTGCGCCGTATTTGAAGGCGCAAAAGGCCCACCAAAATCCGCACAACAACTCAATCCAAAAGTGCCATGCTTCTATTGGTTTTTCGCAAAACCCGCATTTCCCTTTTAGTGCCAAATAAGACAGGATTGGAATGTTGTGGGTTAACTTTAAAGCTTGTTCACAGTGCATGCAGTGAGAACCGGGATAAGCCAAATAAGACAGTGTGAGTGGGGCCTGTGTTTCAACCGCAGCCGCTTTGCTAGGGAGCACTTTCAGGTGTTCGTCATGGTCTAGATCATGGCCTAAGCCAAGGGGTTCTGCTTGATCGTTCCAATGGGCTTGTGAGATCAGTATTTTTGGAAGCCTCACAACAACAACACCTAAAAAGCTACCCACAATTGCGCCTAAGACAAGCGCAAATGCGCAAAAAGACAGGCTGAGGGGTGCAGCTGCTGTTTGTAGGATCCAGTCCCCCATTTGGTAAATCATCAGCCCTCAGCACTGGTGAAATTGAACTGCAATTTGGCCAGGCCTGCGTATAAGCCGTTTTGCGCCATCAGCTCGGTGTGGGTACCTTGCTCACAAAGTGTTCCTTTGTCTAAAACCCAAATGCAATCGGCCTGCAACACAGTTGAGAGTCTGTGAGCGATGACGAAGGTGGTTCTGTTTTTCATGGCCTGTGCAAGAGCGTCCTGCACCACTCGTTCACTTTGAGCGTCAAGTGCGCTTGTGGCTTCGTCTAATAACAAAAGCGGTGGGTTTTTAAGTATGGCTCTTGCAATTGCAATACGTTGTCGCTGTCCGCCCGATAATCTAACGCCCCTTTCTCCAAGAAAGGTGTCGTACCCATTGGGCAGCTCCAAAATGAATTCATGGGCAAAAGCAGCTTTAGCCGCCTCCATCACTTGTGAATGGCTTGCTTGCATGCGACCATAACGGATGTTGTCCATAGCCGTTCCTGAAAAGATCACTGGCTCTTGAGGGACTAGGCCTATTCTGTTTCTAAGTGAGTTGAGGCTCATTTCATTGATTTTTACCCCGTCCATTTCAATATAACCTGAGGATGGGTCATAAAACCGCAGTAATAAACTAAAGAGAGTGCTTTTACCTGCGCCACTGGGTCCAACGATAGCGATCGTCTGGCCCGGTAGGGCCTTGCCGGACAGGCAGTTGAGTGCAACTGAATTAGGACGCGAGGGGTAGGTAAAGGTGAGGTTGCGTATTTCAACGACTGAGCCTTGTAAGGGCAACTCGGGCTCAGCGCAGGATTCGTGTGCATTGATGCTTGATCTGCTTTGCAGCAACTCAACGAGACGTTCAGTTGCGCCTGCTGCTCTGAGCAGGTCGCCGTAGACCTCTCCGAGTACCGCCGCGGAACTGGCCAGCAAAATAACGTAAACAATTGTCTGCCCAAGCTCCCCCGCGCTCAACGTACCCTCTTGAACTGCAAGTGTGCCCTCATAAAGTCCCCATAATAATGCGGCGCTGGTTGCCAAAATAATAAAACCAACCAATACCGCACGCGCTTTAGCTCGGTTGACCGAAGTGGTGAATGCGTATTCTGTCGATTCCGTAAATCTTTTTGATTCTCGGGCCTCTGCGGTGTAGCTTTGCACCACAGGAATTGCATTTAAAACTTCTCCAGCTAAAGCACTTGAGTCCGCCACCCTGTCTTGGCTGGCTCTTGAGAGTGTGCGTACTTTTTTGCCCATTTTCCTGCTGGGCCAAATCACCAATACCAAAAGTCCAAGGACTTGAAGCATCAAAAGTGGGTTGGTCCAAATGAGCAATACCAAGGCCCCAGCCCCCATGACCAAATTTCTCAGACCTATCGATAGCGAGGAGCCAACCACAGTTTGTACTAAGGTTGTGTCGCTCGTCAGTCTTGACAAAATCTCGCCCGTTTGAGTGGTTTCAAAGAATTCTGCGCTTTGCTTTATGACGTGTGCATAAACTGCGTTCCTCACATCCGCAGTAATTCGTTCCCCAAGCCAGCTTACGGTATAAAAACGAGCTGCCGAGAAAAGAGCCAAAGCTGCGGCTACGCCGAAAAGGGCTAAAAAATGCTCTGCCAAATGCAAATGTCCCTCAGGGTGCGCCAGTCCTTGGTCTATAAGAACTCTTAGCGCCCAGGGAAAGGCCAGGGTTGTGGCGGCAGCGAGCAACAAAAATAAGCCCGCCAGCCCGAGCGCGAGTTTGTAGTTCCTCAAAAAAGGCCATAACTGTTTGAGGGCGTTGGGGCTTGATGAGGCACGCCTTTGTCCAGGGGTTTGTATTTTCTTCTCAGCGGGGCTGGTATTGGCTTTTGTATCGGTACTGGACATAAAAAATGTAAAGTTTTGATGCCACAATGGCACCATGGAAATTCAAAACAATGTTATTACAAGCGAGCCCGTAGACGCCGCCACACTTTTGATACTCAGGGACTCAGATGAGGCAAAGGGTATTGAAGTTTTCATGATCCGCAGGCACACCAAATCATCCGTCCTGGGTGGAGTGTATGTGTTTCCTGGTGGCAAAGTGGATAAAAGAGATTCAAATGTCGATCTGTTAAGCCGAATTGACGCAGATACCGAGGCATTAAAGCAAAGTTTGAATGAGCCCGAACTAAGCGCTCAACAGGCTGCCGCTATTTTTGTCGCCACAATTCGCGAAACTTACGAGGAGTGCGGCGTCTTATTTGCAAAATCCATTAAAGACTCTGGGTTGGAAAATCTTAAGCCTTACACAAACGAGGACCCCTTTCTAAAACACCTGGATACAAATGGGCTTGCTTTAAATCCAAGCCAATTGGTGCCTTTTAGCAGATGGATTACCCCCCAGTTGGCCTCTGTGATGACCAAAAGATTTGATACGAGGTTTTTTATTGCTAAAAATCCAAATCTGCAAGAGGCAAAACATGATAATTTCGAGGCCACTGAGAGCGCTTGGTTAGCACCCCGTCAAGCGCTTGAGAAATACTGGAACAATGAGATCGAAATGGCTCCTCCTCAGATCATGAGTTTGATTAATCTGTCTTTCTTTGACCGCGTAGACGCCGCTCTTGAGTATTACGGATCAAGAGCGCCGGCTTGCATCAGGCCCCAGCCATTTGACTTGGACGGGGTCAGACACATCTGTTACCCTGGACATCCCCGCCACCCCGAGCCAGAAAAAGCGATGCGGGGTCCAAGCCTCCTGAGATTTACAAATCAAAGATTTGAGCCCCAAGAGGGCTTTGAATCGTACTTTGTAGAATAAAAATTAGGCCTATTACTATTCACGTTGAGGAGATGACATGAAAACAGTTCTTAAAAAAGTCACAAAACTCTGTGGCGCTCTCATGTTGGGGTGTCTGTCTGTCTTAGCCGCACAGGGCGCTGACGTTTATCCCAGTAAACCGATAAGATTGATTTGCCCATTCTCTCCTGGAGGCGCAGTCGACATGGCGTCTCGAGCAATTGCCATTGAGTTATCAAAAAATCTGGGTCAACCCGTTACTGTAGAAAACCGACCAGGTGCAGGCGGCAATCTTGGAGGGACTGAATTAGCGCACGCCGCCCCCGATGGTTACACCCTCATGTTGACCACAAGCGGGATTCAGGCGATAAATCCAGCTCTTTACTCAAAAATGCCCTTCAACCCAAGTAAAGACTTTGCGCCCATTGGCACCATAGTCTCGATGAACAACGTTTTAGTTGTTCCCCCTAGCTCTAAAATTAACTCCGTACAAGATTTAATCACGATGGCTAAGGCTGCTCCCGGACAGCTTAACTACGCCTCTAGCGGCAGCGGTACAAGCATCCATATGTCTGGGGAAATGTTTAAAAGTTTAGCCAAAGTAGATCTAATACACATCCCCTACAAGGGAAGTGCGCCCGCACTTACTGATTTAATGGGAAATCAAGTGATGATGATGTTTGACAATATTCCGTCCTCTATTCAATACATTAAAACGGGGAAGATAAGGGCGATTGCAACAACGGGTGCTAAAAGAGATCCCAGTTTGCCTGATTTGCCAACCCTTGCGGAATCTGGAGTGACAGGGTATGAATCAGGAGTTTGGTTTGGACTTGTAGTCCCTAGCAACACGCCCAAGGAAATTATCATGAAACTCAACGCCGAAATGATCAAAGGCACCAAGTCCCCTGAGTTCGTGAAAAGGATGACCGAATCTGGATACAACGTCAGTGGCTCCTCACCTGAGCAAATGGCGGAGCTGGACCGCACCGAAGTCCTGCGTTGGGGCTCAATTGTTAGAGCTTCTGGAGCAAAAGCTGATTAAAGCCGATCTAGCGCTCTAATTTTGATTGTTTTAACGACAAAAGCTCTGCCCGAACCTAAAAACTCCACACTGTGCATCCCTGTCAACTCCTTGAAGTTAAAAATGTCTCTCTATCGAGAGGCGGGAAACAACTTTTAAAGGCCATCAATTTCAGTTTAAAGCCGGGCAAATGGATCCATATTCAAGGTGATAACGGCATTGGTAAAACCACTTTGCTGCGCGCAATTTGCTCCCTAATCCCCTTAGATGAGGGGCAAATTTGTTGGGCCGGTCAAGATACAAAAGATGATTTGCCCATGTTTTTGCAAAATATACTTTTCATGGGACATAAGTTGGCACTCAAAGATGAGTTAAGCCCCCTTGAGAATCTATTGTTTGAGACCCAATTAATGCAGACTAATCCTCAGGAGGAGGAACTCTTAGAGGCGTTAAATTATTTTGGCCTAAAGGGACGCGAACACGTACCCCTTGTGACGCTCTCCCAAGGCCAGAAACGGCGCGTATCTTTGGCCAAACTAAAGCTCTCCCCAGCTCCCCTATGGATACTTGATGAGCCGTTGGTGGCTTTGGATGTGCAATCAATTAAGTGGGTGACACAGTTAATGGATCAACATATAGAGCTCGGTGGATCGATTCTATTTACAAGCCATCAACCTCTTGAGCTCTTGCATTCAGGCGACGAGCTAGGGCTGGGCGGATGAGTGGTTTTGGAGCTATTTTGCGCAGAGACTTAAAAGTTGCGATGCAGCGCAAAGTGGAGGTGTTGAGTGGTTTATTTTTTTATTTAGTTGTTGCCACTTTATTTCCTTTAGCGCTAGGCTCAGATTTGGATATGCTAAGGACTCTTGCTCCAGGCATTTTATGGGTGGGTGCGCTTTTGTCTTCGATGCTTACACTCGGACGTTTATTTGAGGCAGATTGGCAAGACGGCACATTAGAGCAAATGGCATTGACCCCAAATAACCTATCTCTATTGGTTTTAGCGAAAATACTTGCTCACTGGATTCTTTGCGGTATGCCTTTGGTGTTGATGTCAACCGTTTTGGGGATCTTGTTTGATTTACCCTTTGATATTTGTTTGGTATTGGTGGGTACACTTTTAGCGGGTACACCCATTTTGTCTTGTCTTGGGGCCATTGCGTGTGCATTGACACTGGGTTTAAGAGGCGGGGGGGTCTTGATTTCGTTGCTCGTTTTACCGCTTTATGTGCCCGTACTGGTGTTTGGCACGGGCGCTGTGGAGTCCCTCGCATCGGGTTTGGGGGTTCAAGCTTATTTTTCAATTTTACTGGCGATGCTTTTACCTGCACTTTTTTTTAGTCCCTGGGCCTGCGCAGCAGCGCTGAGGGTTGCGCTAGAGTAATTTTTTTAGATTAAGAGTGGGCATTTAGTAGCTTTGTACGATTTAAGGAACTAACAGAAGATGATGGGCTCAGTATTTAGATTTGCATCCCCACAAGCCTTTTACCGGTTATCAGGGCAAATCATCCCTTGGTTGGTGTGGCTTGCACTGTTGCTCACAGCGGCGGGGCTGTGGGTTGGTTTTTTCTTGGCACCAACTGATGCACAACAAGGCGAGGGGTACCGAATTATTTTTCTTCATGTACCCGCCTCTTGGATGTCAATGGTGATTTTTTTGGCGATGGCTTTTTGGAGTTTTCTGGGCTTGACTTTTAAGACCCGACTGTCAGGAATGATGACAGCTGCGCTTGCTCCCACTGGCGCAATTTTTGCATTCCTCTCCCTTTGGACTGGAGCCATGTGGGGCAAGCCAATGTGGGGGGCGTGGTGGGTGTGGGACGCAAGACTCACCTCAGAGTTGATTTTATTCTTTCTCTACTTGGGCTACATCGCGCTTACCTCCGCCATTGAGAACCCCGCTCGACGTGACAAGGCGGGCGCAATTTTGAGCCTAGTGGGCTCAATCAATGTGCCGATCATTTATTTTTCTGTTGTATGGTGGAACACTTTGCACCAAGGGGCGTCAATTTCCATGACCAAGGCACCAAGTATGGCGCATCAAATGCTCGCTGCAATGCTCTTGATGGCTTTGGCTTTTTGGGTTTACTCGGTGGCAATTGCGTTTTACAGAGTAAGAACCATCATACTGGAGAGAGAGTACGGCGCTTCTTGGGTGCAAGAGTTGTATGGGGTGTAGTGTATTCAAACAACCCATAAAGATTTGAGTGGAATGGTTTAGGCGTTTCTAAGGGCTTACTTTTCAGTGTCATGACGTTGATTGAAAATGGCACAGTTTTTCAAATTTATGGATTTAGGATGTGATCAATGTACTGGAACAGTTGGACAGAGTTTTTCTTGATGGGCGGATACGCTTTTTATGTATGGAGCAGTGTTGTGGTGACGTTTGCGCTCCTGGCCCTAGAGGTGGCACAAGCTATAAACTCTAGAAAAGCAGCTCTTCATTGGGTTAAAGCTCAAAAAAATATAGTTCAATAACTTTTAACTAAAATTAATGAAAGCTAGACAAAAAAGATTTTGGTTCATCCTAAGCGCCATTTTGGTGCTTTGCATAGCTGCTGCGTTTGTACTGAACGCATTTCAAAGCAATTTGGTATTTTTCTTCACGCCCTCTCAAGTATTTAAGGGCGAGGCACCTAAGAACCGGCTATTTAGAATAGGGGGTATGGTCAAGGAGGGGACTTTAAAGCGGGGGAATGATGAAATTGAATTCGTAGTCACCGATTTTTCAAATGACGTGGTGGTCCACTACTCAGGCTTGTTGCCCGATTTATTTAAAGAGGGCAAAGGAGTGGTTGCTCAGGGACGCTTGAACAACGAGAACGTCATGAGTGCGACCGAGGTGTTGGCCAAACACGATGAAAATTATATGCCCCCTGAAGCCAAGGCAGCGATTGACAAAGCAGCTGTTGAGCGAGCCTCTAAAACATTAAAAGCGAACCCTTAATAATGGCGTCTACATTCAAAATGATTTTGATTAAATTGAGGTTTTACAAATGATTGCTGAGCTAGGCCAATTCGTTTTGATATTGGCACTGATCGTCGCCTTTTTACAGTTCGTTTTGCCGATGGCCGGCTCTTTGAGCGAACAACATGCTTGGCAATACCTTGCGAGACCGACTGCGTGGTTGCAGTTTGTGTTGGTGGCCATCTCCTATGGGTGCTTGTTGACAGGTTTTTTGAGGGATGATTTTTCGATCACCTATGTGGCAGATCATTCCAATCACCTTTTACCCCTCCCTTATAAATTTGCAGCAGTTTGGGGGGGACATGAGGGCTCGTTGATGCTGTGGGTTTTGTTCTTATCGATTTGGACCTCATTGGTGGCTTATTTTTCAAAAAGTCTTCCCATTGAGATCATATCCAGAGTGCTCAGTGTGCTTGGATTTATTTCGACTGGTTTTTTGCTTTTTATACTGTTCACTTCCAATCCGTTTTTGAGATCACTGCCAGCCCCGTTGGATGGCCATGATCTCAATCCACTGCTACAAGATCCAGGACTTGTGATTCACCCGCCCATGCTCTACATGGGCTATGTGGGAATGTCAGTTTCTTTTGCCTTTGCCATAGCTGCATTAATTACGGGGCGATTGGACTCTGCTTGGTCTAGGTGGTCCAGACCCTGGACTGTGATTGCATGGTCTTTTTTGACCCTGGGTATTGGGCTTGGATCTTGGTGGGCTTATTACGAGTTGGGTTGGGGGGGGTGGTGGTTTTGGGATCCTGTTGAAAACGCATCCTTAATGCCATGGTTGGTATCGACGGCGTTGATTCACTCTTTGATGGTGACTGAGAAAAGAGGAGGCTTCAAGGCCTGGACTGTGTTGCTCGCCATAGCCGCATTTTCCTTATCTCTTTTAGGAACCTTTTTAGTCCGCTCAGGTGTCTTAACTTCAGTTCACGCATTTGCTTCAGACCCTACGCGGGGCATATTTGTACTTTGCTTTTTAGCTATTGTGGTGGGATCTTCTTTGATGTTGTTTGCATGGCGTGCGCCAAAGGTCACGCTCGGTGGCTCAATGGGCTTACTCTCCAAAGAGACTTTTTTATTGCTCAACAGTGTGATCTTGGCGGTCTCTACAGGGGCCGTCTTGTTGGGAACGCTTTATCCGCTAGTCATAGACGCGCTGAACCTTGGGAAATTATCCGTTGGCCCTCCTTACTTTAATCTTGTGTTTGCTCCCCTGATGGTGCCATTGCTGTTCATTTTGATTCCGGGCACAGTTGCCAAGTGGAGGAGTGCAAGCGTCAAAGAGATCATGATGGAGCTCAAGTGGATAGCAATTCTTAGTTTAGCGCTGGGAGCGGGTTTGCCGTTCCTCATTGGTGAATGGTCTTTTGGGGTGTTTCTTGGATGGACCTTGGGGCTTTGGGTGGGGCTTGGAACACTGCAGCATATTGTTCAACGCGCTTTGAGGCCCGGGCGCATTGGGGGATCCTTTTGGGGCATGCAGTTGGCTCATTTGGGTCTTGCCGTTTTGGTGCTAGGTGTGACTGGAGTGAAGTCCTTTGAGGTAGAGAAAGACGTAAAAATGTCCATAGGAGACGAGGTTACTATTTCACCTTATGTCTTTAAGCTGACAGATATAGTTGAGACCAAAGGCCCTAACTACAAAGCCTATCAAGCTCAAATCGATGTGCTCAAGTCAGGTCAAAAGATTGAACAACTCAAGCCAGAGAAAAGACGCTACGCCTCCTCTGCGATGGCGATGACGGAGGCAGCGATCAGCACAAACTTGTGGCGTGATTTGTATGTCTCTTTGGGAGACTCTTTGCCAGGAAGCGCTCAGCAGTGGAGCATGCGCGTGTACTACAAACCCTTTGTGCCTTGGCTGTGGGTTGGTGTCTTGATGATGGTCTTAGGGGGAGTTTTGGCCGCATTTGACAGAAGGTACCGCAGGCTGAGAACCTCAAATCCGGTGCAAACTGCGGCTCAAATGGCCTCCTCTTTTGGGGATCAAGGCGAGAGCCTGCAGGGCACCTCTTATGGACAAGTTGTACCTGAGCTGAATGGGCTCAATCCAGTCTTAGAGACAAAGCAGTTTCAATGAAAAAATTTCTCATCCCGCTTTTACTCTTCGCTGTCTTAGTGCTTTTCTTAGGAGCAGGCCTAAGAAGAGACCCGCACGAAATTCCCTCTCCCCTCATCAACAAGGTAGCCCCCAATTTCTCACTGCAAACCTTAAACGGTTCGACCCCTTTTAGTCCCCAGCAATTTAAGGGGAAGGTTTGGATGCTCAATGTGTGGGCTACTTGGTGTGTGAGTTGTCGGCAAGAGCATCCCGTTTTGGTTGCTTTCTCCAAACAAATTGGTGTTCCCATAGTGGGCCTGAGTTACAAGGAAATTCAACCTCAAGATGATCCTGAGAAAAAATTAGATTTAGCGTCTCAACTCAAACTTGCAAGAGAGCGGGGTAGTGTTTGGTTAGAGAAACACGGCAACCCCTACACCTTATCTGTGATGGATTTAGACGGACGTGTTGGTATCGATTACGGTGTGTACGGCGTGCCTGAGACCTATATCATTGACAAAGAGGGTATTATTCGGTTCAAGCAAATTGGTCCCGTCACCCCTCAAACCCTTTCAGAGACGATGATTCCAATTATTCGAAGTTTGGAGAACTCTTGAATCGATTGACAATAAAAAAATCCCTTTCTCCAAAGTTAGCACTTGCAAAGAGCTTACTGAGATCTGTGATGATTAGCTCTTTGTTAGTGCTTAGCGCCGGCGCTCCAAGCGTTTATGCAAAAGAGGCAGAGCCAATGGCCAATGATGTTCAGGTTGAAGCAAGGTTGGTTCATATTGCTGAAGAACTGCGGTGTTTGGTTTGTCAAAACGAGTCGCTTTCTTCCTCACATGCAGATTTGGCGGAGGATTTGAGAGCGCAGGTGAGAGAGCAAATTGTGAGTGGTAAGTCGGACCAAGAGATCAAGGATTATTTAGTCGAGCGGTATGGAGACTTTGTGCTTTACCGCCCCGTTGTAAAACCAATGACTTGGTTGCTGTGGTTTGGGCCCTTTGCGGGCTTGTTGATTGCTCTGTTGGGTTTGGGAATATCCATCAAGAGAAGAAATGAGAAAATTCAAGAAAAGTCGGCTGTCCTTGCAGCCCATTCAACCCATTCAACCCATTCAGATAATGACCCAGATAGCGATCAGCAAACCATGCAGTCCCAAGATTTTAGAGAGCCTGGATTGGGTGAACCCACACATCTAGAGCCAGACTCGAAGTCTGAGTTAGATCCACAACCATCCTTGAAGCAACCGATCTCCACCGCTCACTCAAAAGCATAAGGAATAATGTGAACGAGTCTAATTTATTTATAACCACTGCTTTGGTATCGATGGGGTTGGTGATTATTTACTTTTGGGCGGCACTTAAGTCCTCTATTTACAAATCTCGTTCTAAGCCCCACGGCGCAAAAGACGCCATGATGGCCAACGTGGCTGTATACCGAGAGCAGCTCACAGAGCTTGCGGCTGAGTTTGAGTTGGGGCGTATGAATGAGGCTGAGTTTGAAGTGGCCAGGGAGGAGTTGGCACAACGTTTGATGGAAGATTCACAGTCCTCGCTCGTTAATCCCTCACAGGCTGATCAAACAGCTAAGGGTATAAGTGCATTTGCGCCAAATGACTCAGCCTCGCTGGCCTCTCAAAAGGTCCTTACCCCCTGGATCAGATGGACCATGCCAGCGTTAACTGTTTTGATCCCCGCCATTGCAATAGCAATGTATTTCTCCATCGGAAGCCCCGGTGCATTGGATTTTGTTGACTCTCAAGATACCACAGCAGATGAAGCCTTTACCCCCGAGAAATTAGCCCAAATGGCAGTTGAGCTCAACCAACGCTTGGCCCAGGAGCCCAACAACGCAGATGGATGGGTCATGCTTGCAAGAGTTGAGAGGTCTTTGTCTCATTTTGAGAGTGCAGAAAAAGCGTTAACCAAATCGCTTAGTTTGAGTGAGAATCAGGACGTTCAAATCGAGCGCGCTGAGGTGCTTGCACAAATGAACCACGGAAGTTTCAAGGGCGAGCCCTGGGCAATTATCTTAAAAATACTCAAAGCAAACCCTGATCAAGGAAACGCCTTGTTGTTGGCGGGCAGTGCAGCTTTCTCAGAGAACCGCTATTCTGAAGCTTTGAAATACTGGCAAAGAGTGCAGGCTATCGTCCCCCCCGACTCTCCCGACGGTTTGGCTTTAGCTGAGGCAATCTCCAAGGCGCAAGACAGGGCGGGAATCAAACACGCCGCACCTCCTACATCCCCTGCACCCTCCACAAACTCCAGCGCTGATGCGACCCAAGCGCAGGTAAAAAGTAATCAAAAAAGCGGCGCTAACTCTGCAAATTTAATGGGAAGAGTTTTAGCATCTAGTGCGTTAGCCACAAAAATACACCCTACGGACACAGTCTTTATTTATGCAACCGCCGTCTCCGGCTCCAGGATGCCGCTTGCGATGATAAAAACGAGTGTTGATAAACTGCCCTTTGATTTTGTGCTGAACGACAGCAACGCCATGAACCCCTCGGCTGTCTTATCCTCAGCTACGGAGGTATTGGTCAAAGCCAGAATCTCAGCCTCAGGTAACGCAATGCCTCAACCGGGAGACTACGGAGTTACGATTGGACCCGTCAAGATTGACACTAAAAATATAAATCTGACAATTTCCGAGCCTTTAAAGTAAAAAGATCATATTTTTTTCAAAATATGATCTTGACACGGCCTGACGTTCAAAGACTCTTGAAACTAAGTCGTCCCTCAGCTCATCAGTAAACCGCGTGAGCGGGCAAAATGCAGAGTCTGTGTTCGACTCTTTACGCCTAGTCTTCTAAAGAGCCTCCACAAATGAACCTTGACGGTGTGCTCGCTGATGTTCAGCTCGGCAGCAATGTCTCTATTGCTCAAACCTCTGTCGAGCATGAGTATGAGTTGCTTTTGTCGTTTCGACAGTTTGGTGTCTCCAGGAGTTGGTGTAGTGCCCTCTTCGCCCTCTTCATCATCCACGTGCAAAAGATCTTGAATTGCGTTGGAAATATCGTTAGAGCTAGAAGTTTTCTCTAAATAAAGATCTGCGCCTGCCTCTAAACAGGCCTCCTTGGCTTCCCCGGCTGGCATAGCTGAGAACACCACCAACGGTGCTGTGGGGTACATGCCCTTGATCTCAGCAATCGCGCTTGCTCCCTTAATACCGGGTAACAACAAATCAAGGATAAAGAGTTCGGGCTCACCGTTTTTAATCAACGCTGCCTGTAGTTCGCTGTACCTATCGAGCTCCACCACCTTAGATGCAGGGTGAATTCTTCTCAGCAACATGCCTATGGCTTGTCTTACTAGGGGGTGGTCATCAATTATGTATAAACTCATTTTTGTTTCTCCCGGATTATGAATAATTTAAACCCATCGCAGAGCGCACATCTTGCATGGTGGCTTGTGCTACGCGGCGAGCTTTCTCAGTGCCCATCTCTACAATCTCTTTAACAATCTTTGGATTTGACATATACGGCTCAGCCCGCTCGAGCATAGGTTGTTGCTCTTTTAGTATGCCATTTATCACCGGCTCCTTGCATTCTAAGCAACCGATCCCAGCTGTTGTGCAGCCCGTTTGTACCCAAGCCCTAGTCTCATCACTTGAATATAAAAGATGGAATTGCCAGACCGGACATTTATCGGGATCTCCGGGATCGTTTCTTTTGACCCGAGCTGGATCTGTTGGCATACGCCTGATTTTGTGCTCAAGACTGGACTTTTCTTCTCGAATTGCAATGGAGTTGTTATAACTTTTACTCATCTTGGCCCCGTCCAATCCAGGCACTTTACTGGCCTGGGTTAAGAGAGCTTGAGGCTCTAACAAAATCTCCTGCCCAGTGCCTTTAATGTATCCGGCTAAACGCTCCTTATCGTGTGCGCTTAAATGCTCCTGCTCATAGACAAACCCAAGTGCTCCCTCCAAGGCCTTAGAGTCCCCTAGTTCTTGAAATTTCTTTCTAGACTTTTCAAGCCTTTTGACGCTCTCAGCGGGAAGACTGGACAAGACACGTTTGATTTGGTCCTCATAATCAAACTCTCGCCCATAGAGATGGTTAAATCGTCTAGCCACCTCTCGGGTTAACTCCACATGGGAGGCTTGGTCTTCGCCTACTGGAACGTATTTGGCCCTGTAGATCAAAATATCAGCCGCTTGGAGCAAGGGGTAGCCTAAAAAACCATAGGTGGACAGATCGCGGTCTTTTAGCTTTTCTTGTTGATCCTTATAAGTGGGTACTCTTTCTAACCAACCGATAGGAGTTCCCATGGACAAAAGCGTAAAGAGTTCGGCATGTTCGGGTATCTTACTTTGTAAAAAGAGGGTGCATTGCTTCGGATCTAGACCAGCTGCCAACCAATCAATGACCATCTCGAATACATTTTTTTCAATGATTTCACGGTTTTCGTAGTGCGTTGTGAGAGCGTGCCAATCGGCCACGAAGTAATAGCAATCCATTTCGGACTGCAAACGCACCCAGTTTTTAAGAGCACCGTGATAGTGACCTAAGTGAAGGGCTCCGGTTGGGCGCATGCCTGATAAAACGCGTTCTCTCATGAATTAATGGAAAAAAAGTTCGATGGGCCTCAAAGCCAGGTCTAACGCCGAGAAAGTTAGTCCCATGATAGGAGACATCCAAACCGGGTTGATTACATTTAGAAAAACCATAGCCATAACTATATAAAACCCATAGGGTTCAATGCGGGCAAAGTCCATTGCCATTTTGCGGGGCAAGAGTCCAACTACGACTCTTCCCCCGTCCAAAGGGGGGACAGGGAAAAGATTAAATGCAAACATCACAATGTTGACCATTACACCTGCTTTGCACATTTCTAGAAAAAACATTTCATTGAAATTTATTCCCAGCAATACATAAAGCGCAATGCCCCAAATAAAGGCCTGTAATAAATTCATCACAGGGCCTGCAAGGGCCACCCAAATCATGTCTCTTTTCGGGTTGCGCAAATCACCAAAACGCACTGGCACAGGCTTGGCAAATCCAAAGAGGAAATTACCGCCCGTAACAAAATAAACAATCAAGGGCATCACTATGGTTCCAATAGGATCAATATGGTTTACTGGATTAAGCGTGACTCTACCCAGTAACCAGGCAGTATTGTCCCCAAAGTACCTTGCAGCGTACCCGTGAGCCGCTTCATGCAACGTAATTGCAAACAATACGGGCAGAGCGTTTATTGTGACGGTTTGAATAAGTTGAGATATATTCACAATTGGTATTTTCTCACTCGAATCACTATAAATGTCTAAAAATATCATTAAAGTGATTATTTTTTACCACACATTAATGAATATGCCTAATACATTAATACTCTTTTAAGGGTTTGCCAGGGTATCGGAACTAATTAGTTCTTTTTAATGCATCAAAAACTTTCCACTTACAGTCCAAGAGCGGAAATAGCTCCTCGTCCCTGTCGAATCACAACTGGGGCGCCCCCACTACCCATCTCGGTTAGGTCTACGACTGTTGTGGGATCTAAGTGGCATGACCCGCTTGAGACGATGAGATCGATTGCGTTTTTAAATCTTATTTGTATCTCCTCAGGGTCGTTGAGAGGCAAGGTCTCCTCGGGCGGGATCAGTGTGGTGGCTAAGAGAGGCGCGCCGTGAACGCCTAAGAGCTGAACTAAGACCAAGTGATCTGGAACCCGAAGGCCAATTGTTTTTCTCTGTGGATGACACACACGCCGAGGAACCTCTTTAGTGGCCTCCAGTATAAAAGTGTAGGGTCCCGGTGTTGCCGCTTTAAGCAGTCGGTATTGCCTGTTGTCCACTTTTGCGTAATTCGACAACTCCGATAAATCTTTGCAAAGCAGTGTCAGGTGATGCTTTTCATCAACCCCCCGAATTCGTCGCATGTTGTCTACAGCTGATTTGTCCTCAAGGTGACAAACTAGAGCGTAGCTTGAGTCTGTTGGAACGGCACAAAGTCCTCCACCAGCCAAAACAGCGGCGGCTTGTTTTAACAGCCTGATCTGCGGATTATCAGGATGAATGTTTAATACTTGAGTCATACACAGCCATTTATAAGGGATGGATCTTTTTCGGTTTGCCCCAGTAGGCAGAGGCAACGCCAAAAAAACAGATCAAAAGAATCCCAAATAAATCCAATCCTAGAGGGTTGTAACCAAAAACTACCCACCCGGTAAACCAAGAAAAAGCAACTTGTAAATACAGATAAGGTGCAAGTCGATTGGCTGGAGCTTTTGAGAAACCTACAATTAATAAATAATGCCCCAATGTTCCCGTAAGCCCAGACAAACACATCAACAACCAAAAATTGGTACTCATGTCAGAGTCCCAGTTGAAGGCAACAAACAGACTACTCACCAAAAAGCCAACCCAGCCAGTAAATAAATTCATGGTCATGGGGTCCTCAGTGCGAGACAAGTAGCTGGTGAGGGTTTGGTAAAGGGAGTTGGAGACGGACATGACAAGCGGAAACGCGGCGTCCCATCCATGCAAATTCCCGCCCGGTCGAACTAAAATCACCGCGCCCACCAATGCGCCGACCACACAGAAATTACCAAACCATGAGACAGGTTCTTTGAGTAGAAAGTGGGATAACAGCATGACAAAAAGCGGCGTTAACATGCTTATTGCAGCAAACTCTGCAACCGGCATTCTTTGCAGGCTGAGAAAGGCTAGAAAACTGCTGAAAAGCAACAACGAGCCGCGCAGAGTTTGCAAAAAAATGCGCTTAGTTCTAAAAAGAGAACGCCTTCTTTTGGGAAGTAGAAAAGAGGCGCTTATCGCCGCATGAGTTGCATATCTAAACCACATGACCATCACCAGGGGAACCGAAGTCATTAAATACTTATTGGTTGCATCTAGGACCGAAAAGCAAAAAAGAGAGGTGATTAGGCACAATGCCCCAACAAGAAAAGAGTTATTGCGCATTGGTTTTGTCAGTTGGCTTAAAAGCCTTTAGGTAAGCCTTTTGGAGAGCGTTTAGCAGAGCATTTAGCAAAGCATTTAGCAGAGGGTTTGGGTGCTTTGTTGAAGTGCGCTTTTGAGGTATGAAAAAAGGACGGTTGATTGGGTAGGTGTTAACTCACAAGTACCCGGCTCTCAAGCAAGGACCAGACGGGAGTTAAGTCGCTTGGCAAAGGGGGCAAGGTGCCAAGGTCAATGCGACTCTCGGTTGGGCTATGAAAGTCACTCCCCCTAGAGGCGAGGAGTTTGAACTCGCGCGCGACCTCTGCGTATCGTGTGGCCTCCTCACTGGTGTGACTCCCCGTCACCACCTCAACTCCCTGACCTCCGTGTTCGATGAAGTCAGTAAAGAGCGCATATTCCTCATTGGGTGTGAAGCCGTAGCGGGCTGGGTGAGCAATGATTGCAACCCCGTGAGCTTGTGTGATCCAAGAAACGGCATTTCCAAGAGTAGCCCATTTGTGCTCGACATAACCTGGTTTGTCGTTTGTGAGGTACTTTCGAAATACCTCTGATGTGTTTGAGCAAATCCCGCTTTCCACCAAAAAGCGTGCAAAGTGAGTTCGAGATATCAGGTTAGGATTTCCCGCGTACTTGAGAGCGCCCTCGTACGCTCCCCTGATACCAACCCTCTCGAGTTGGGAGGACATTTCCTGAGCACGAGCGTCCCGCCCCGCGCGGGTGTCATTCAGCCCACCAACCAAAAAGGGGTGCAAGTGGTCAAATCCGAGACCCACTATGTGAACCGTTTTGCCTGCAAAGCTGACGGATATTTCTGTTCCCGTCAAATAAGGCAGGCCTAGTGCGTGGGCGGCTTTGATCGCTCTTTCTTGTCCGCCAACCTCATCGTGATCAGTCAGAGCCCAAAGATCGACACCATTTGATTTAGCGCGCTGTGCAAGCTCCTCGGGTGAGAGTGTGCCATCAGAGACAACGGAATGACAGTGAAGATCTGCATTTGAGTAGTTCATTGACGTATTTTAAGCTTTTGCACGGTTTTTTGCTCCGTATTCCCGGCAAACAGAGCAAATATGTCAATATAGAGCGAGTATTTTTGGCCGGTTGTGTTGAGAAGGACCTTTATAACAAAGAAAAATCTTACACGACACTTTCCACGAGTAATTTAAGCTTTGTAGTGCCTGACCAATTATCGGCGTCTAATTTGTAAATTAATTGTACAAATTCAGAGGGCGTAAATGTGTTGTTGAACCAAATCGCGTCTAGCTCCTGGTTATGAATAAGAACCCGCATTGAGAGATGCTTTTCCCCCACTATTCTTTGTCTTAGGATTTGGGCGGCGTCACAAAACAAGGGCGCCTCAAATCCTTGTCCCCAAACTTGAGATAAAAGTAAATGAGCTGTATCAAGACTTAAGTGCTCCGGCTCTAGGGAGCCATCTGTCAGTAATTGTTTATGCCCCGAGCTCAGGTTGGGTGCATTTTGGGCGACGCTTAAAAATGCGGACTCAAAGAGCGCAAAGTTTTCCAACGAAATGGAGCAGCCCGCCGCCATCGCATGGCCCCCAAATTTAAGGAGCAGTGTGGGGTGCTGTTTAGAGACCACATCTAACGCATCTCTTAAATGAAAACCAGGAATGGACCTTCCAGAGCCTTTTAAAAGAGTGCTTTGTGTGTTGTCTGAGTCAGATTTACTAGGGGCAAATACAAAAGTTGGGCAGTGGTAGTGATCTTTAATTCGAGAGGCAACGATTCCAACTACACCTTCATGAAAGCTATCGTCAAAAACGCACAAAGCTTCGCTATGCTTTGCAAGGGAGGATTTTTCTTGCGCAATGTGCCATGCATCTTCAAGCATTTGAGCCTCAACGCTGCGCCTTTGAAGGTTGATTTGATGCAACTGATTGGCTAAAACTGAGGCCTCCTCAAAGCTCTCACTCAGCAAACATTCGATGCCAATTGTCATGTCCGAGAGTCTTCCAGCCGCGTTTATGCGAGGGCCAATAGAGAAGCCCAAATCTTGGGTGGATGCTTTTTTGGGATCTTTGTCACAAACTTGGAAAAGACACTGCATGCCAATGGGCATTTGCAGGTTCCTGATTCGTCGAAGCCCTTGCTCGACTAGACGCCTGTTGTTGGCGTCAAGGCAGACCACATCTGCGACGCTGCCAAGAGCGACCAGTGGCAATAACGAATCCAGCTTAGGTTGCAAGGTTGGGGGGGTACTTTTTTGTGGAGCGCCCAACTCTTCCACGGAACCAAATAGGCCGCGTTCCCTCATTAATGTGCGCACTCCCATCAGCACATAGAACATGACGCCCACGCCTGATAGATTTTTGCTCTCAAAGGGACAATTGGGTTGATTTGGATTAACGATTGCATCAGCCAACGGCAACTCTGCGCCAGCCAAGTGGTGATCCGTAATGAGAACTTTCATGCCAAGATCCCTCGCAGCTTTGACTCCTTCAACGCTTGCGATCCCGTTGTCGACTGTGACCAAAATCTCTGCACCTAAAGCACAAACCCTTTTTGAGATGTCGGGCGTTAAACCGTAGCCATCGACTACCCGATCAGGCACGAGATAAGTAATTCGTTTCGCCCCCAAAAGCTTAAGTCCTCGAATACCCAGTGCACAAGCAGTTGCACCGTCGCAGTCGTAATCTGCAACGATACAAATCAACTTATCCGATTGAATGGCGTGGACCAGTAATTCACAAGCACGGTCTAATCCAAGAAGTGTATTGGGGGGTAGCAAGGTATTTAGACTGGTGTCTAATTCCTGCGCAGTCTTCACCCCTCTATGAGCATACAAACGAGCCAGTAAGGGGGGCACATTTGATTGCTCTAGTTGCCAGACGGCTTTTGGGTGGGCTGTGCGCGACTTGATAACCGTATTTGCTTTCATAATTTTAGCAAGTTGGACAACTTGGGAGAACTAAAAAAGCGCTTAAAAACTTGAGTCCATGGGGGAGGCGAACTTCTTAGAGTAACCGACTGGGTGTCGTTACACAAAGTGATGGATGTAAATTCATTTTTTTGAGTAAATTTATTCAAATATCCAGCCAAAAGGTCTGAGTCCAAGGCCTCCCAACTAGACGCCCAAAACTCTTTAACTTCTCCCTCTGAGTTAAAGGTTTTTTGGGTAGTTTTGTTTGTTTGGAGAAGATCGATGATTTGAATTTGGTCACTGAGTGCAGAAATGGCGTCCTCATGGCTCTGTTGGGGGCTTGCGTAGGATCCACACCCGCTAATCCAAATAGAGTTTATGCCAACGGGTCTTGAGTTATTTACGGGGTGGTTGTACAGGAACATTTGCATTTCGTTTTGAAGTCTTTTAAGCGTGTTCACACTAGGGTGAGATTTACTGAGTCCGTTACCGATTAAATAGTTATCGATTATTTTGCCCCTGACACGCTCAATACTTGGGGCGCTAAAAGCTTGGAAATGGGGACTAAAAGCCAACCACTGCCCTGGGCTCAGGGATGGATCAAAGAAGAGTTCAATTGAATCTTCCGCAAAGTAATGCCTCACATCATGGAGCAACTCCTTAGACTCCTCAGTCGTGAGTCCAAGTGTTTTGGCATCGGCCATGAATCTGACTTCCCCTTGTTGAACGCTCCAGTTGCAAAGGGTCACAAAAGCCCATTCGCCCTGGGGACTTGATGTTCTAAGGTTTAACCCAAGCTCATAAGCTTTTTTTGCAGCAAAGGGTAATCTTCCGTCAACTTCGGGCCAACCCATTAAATTTGCATAAACCATCTCAAAAGGCGTATTGAAAGCTTCAGAGATTATTTTTATTGGGCTGCTGATTTGCGCAATTTTCAGCAACCTTCTCAAGTTTGGCACTTTAAGTCCATCTAAGTCAACAGTTGTGGGGCTCCCAGCACTTAGATCCCCCATAGGGTGGTTATCATTGGGGGGTAGGGCATTGACCACTATTAAATTTTTGGAAATAAATTGCATGTGGTTATTGTGCAAGATTGTGTTTGGGTAAAGTAAGATTATTTTAAGAGAACCATTATTTTGTTTGAACTATTAATAGGGTGGCGTTACACACGGGCAGGAAAATCCACAAGGAAAAATGGATTTATCTCTTTTATATCAGCCGTATCCATGACAGGTATTGCCTTAGGCGTGGCTGCACTCATTATTGTTTTAAGTGTCATGAATGGATTTCAAAAAGAGGTGCGAGACCGCATGATTGCTGTCTTATCGCATATAGAAATTCTCTCTGCTACGGGGGACAGTATTGAGGATTACGAAAAAGTAAAAAAGGTTGCTCTGGACACGCATGATGTGCTTGGTGCGGCACCTTTTGTGATCGCTCAGGTCCTCCTGGCCAGGGGCGAGGAGATGCGCGGGGCCTTGGTCAGGGGCATAGATCCTGCACAAGAGGAGGGCGTGACGGATGTGGTCTCAAAACTAAAGCCCTCTATCCAAGCGCAGTTAATAAGCGGATCCTATAACGTGGTGCTTGGGGTGGAGTTGGCGCGTGCGCTTGGGGTGGAGCCTGGGGACGTGCTCACTTTGGTTGCGCCTGAGGGGCAGGTGACTCCTGCTGGCGTAGTGCCCAGGCTAAAACAGTTACACCTCATTGCAACGATTGACACGGGCCACTATGATTTTGACTCAAGCTTGGCATTGATCTCGATTGGGGATGCGCAGAAAATATTCAGATTAAGCGGTCCGATGGGTATGCGCTTAAAGCTCAGGGATCCCCAGCAAGCCAGACAAATTGCCGATGAATTGCAAAATTTACTCCCACCCCAGTTGTACGTCAGAGACTGGACTCGTCAAAACAAGACATGGTTCAGTGCAGTACAAATTGAGAAGAGGATGATGTTTATTATTTTGACTTTAATCGTTGCTGTTGCTGCCTTTAACCTTGTGAGCACACTGGTCATGACGGTAACGGACAAGCGCGCAGATATTGCAATCCTAAGGACCATGGGGGCGAGTTCCAGGTCCATTTTGTTGATCTTCATGGTTCAAGGTGCACTTATTGGTGTTGGCGGAACGTTGATCGGTGCTATTGCAGGTCTGGGTATCGCTTTTAACCTGGATGTAATAGTGCCTGGCATTGAGCACTTACTGGGGATGAGTTTTCTGCCAAAAGATATATACCTTATCAGCAAAATGCCAAGTGATCCTCAATCAACAGATATTGTTCCGATTTTATTGATCTCTTTATTTATGTCCCTTTGCGCAACCCTTTATCCAAGTTGGCGAGCCAGTAAAGTCCAACCTGCACAGGCCCTAAGATATGAATAACACTATTCTTAACGCAGTTTCGCTATCAAAAACCTTTTTAGAGGCTCCGAGTGAGATTAGAGTTCTAAAAAATGTGAACTTGGCGATTAATCAAGGCGACTCTATTGCGATCATGGGAGCGTCCGGTTCGGGCAAAAGTACCTTGCTTCATCTGTTAGGTGGGCTTGACTCGCCAAGCTCTGGCGCGGTTCAACTATTGGGGCAGGATTTCTCAGCCATGGGCCAGAGAGACCGTGACCGGGCTCGCAACAAATCGCTTGGATTTGTGTATCAATTTCACCATTTATTACAAGAATTCGACGCCTTGGATAATGTAGCCATGCCGCTTTTAATATCAAGGATGGATCATTCCCAAGCTAAAACGTTGGCTCTTGAAGTACTGCACAAAGTGGGGCTTGCTGCCAGGGCTCAACACGCTCCAAGCGAGCTATCAGGAGGGGAGAGGCAAAGAGTGGCAATTGCACGAGCCCTTGTGATAAGGCCCAAATGCTTGCTGGCTGACGAGCCCACAGGCAACCTTGACCGAGAGGCCGCGAGTGCTGTGTTTGATTTAATGATCGATCTGACAAAACAACAAGGTATGTCCTTTGTGGTTGTAACCCATGATGAGGGTTTAGCCAAACGTTGTGCGAGGCGGTTCAAACTGATACAAGGACAGCTAGAAGAGGCGGGTTAGCCCACGTAAATAACTTAAAGATGATTGACAAGCCATGATGGAGTTGAGGGCGTTGCCCTACCGATTTATTGATTCGCACTGTCATTTGGATGCCATCGAGTTCACCGTGGATATTGAGAGGGTACGCGAACGCGCAAGGGCTCAAGGGGTAGACCTGTGCCTTATTCCTTCTGTGGACAGGCCCTCTTTTCAAAGAGTGTCTGAGCTGGCCCACCTTTTTAAAGACGTTTACGCGCTTGGTATTCACCCGCTATTTACAACAGCTGCAGTACAAACTGATATTGAGTTGCTCAAACAGATGGTTTCTAAAGCCCGCAAAGTTGCGACAAAAGAAGCACCCTTCAGGGACTTAGAGGTCAGCGATTTACAGGCCAGTAATCTACAGGCCAGTGATTTAAGTTCATTGAGTTGTTCTAATGAATTAGGTTTTAAAGATCCTAGGCTAATTGCAATAGGCGAAATTGGTCTTGATAAAGTAGTCCCAGGCCTTGACTGGAGCAGGCAAGTTGATTTTTACGAGCAACAACTGAAAATCGCTGCTGACTTTGATTTGCCCGTGGTTTTGCACGTTCGCGGCGCAGTTGATTTCATATTGAAGGGGCTTAGAAAAATAACTGTAAAAGGCGGTATCGCACATGCTTTTAACGGCAGTCTCCAACAAGCGCACCAGCTCATTGAGCTCGGAT